>Ga0210403_10004112_pt1 | contig 12591 bp, 10 predicted proteins | sample IncBWC19MmetaG_FD_150863 | JGI IMG/M metagenome (GOLD analysis project Ga0210403, IMG submission 150863) | Forest soil microbial communities from Barre Woods Harvard Forest LTER site, Petersham, Massachusetts, United States - Inc-BW-C-19-M | ecosystem: Environmental > Terrestrial > Soil >... | reverse complement strand
GAGGCCTTCGTTTTGAAAGAAGGGAAGCGCTTCGCCATCATCCCCGGTGACGGCCGTAATTTTCAACGCGCGCGAGAGCTGAACACCCAGAAACTGCTGCGAAACTGCGGCGGCGCGGAATTCGATGGAGGCGTTTGCCTCCAGCGAGTTGTCGGGATGAATTGTAGTGTCAATGCGGTAGCGGATCGTGTCGATGCCCATCGAGAAAGGGGTGGAGCCGGGAGTCTGGTAGGAACTCCACACATCGTAGTAGGCGGCTTTGCCGACAGTGCGCGGCTGGCCCAGGCTGAAATTTTGGTGCTGCATGTCGTCGAGAAGAATGTCCAGCGGCCCGGTGACAACTCCGTCGAGCCCCGCGTGGAAAAAGGGCGCGGGAGGATTGGAATATTTTTCGATGAGGATACGCAGGGAGTGGGAGGGGTTCAGGCGATCGAGACTGTCCCGCCAAAGAGAGGCGAACTGCTCGTCCACGGCGGGCGCTAAACCCGCTCGCTGCAGCTCGCGCAAGAGATCCTGCTCGGTGCCGTCCGTGAACCGCACGTAGGCGGAGAGAAACTGCTCGTCAAGGACCGGTACACCGAAGAATCGCGCGACCTGTTGCTTTTCCACCGGGTCGCGGGGGAGAGCCACGACGTGCCCGATGCCGGAAAAGACGAAGCCGGTGATGCGGCCTTCAAAAGACTGGAAGAAGGCGATTTTCCCGTCCTGAAAGGCCAGGACGGTGTCGGCTTTGCGAAGTTCCACGCGGTCTTTGGTGGAAACCGTGTAGACGTGTTGCGAATCGATCGCCAGGGCATTGAGGGCGGTGAGAAGTTCGCGCGGGGAAGAATCCGCTGCGTTGCAAAAGGAAGGGAAAATAACCCCAAGAACCACCAGGAGGAGACGAAGCCGCATGAAAAGAGTGTAGACACATTCGGCATGCGGGAACAAGGCGGACGGCGCGCTTTCTCGTGGCGAGTTAAGATGGATCCATGCGCCGGGGAAATATCCACCTGCCGAAAGCGCTGGCGATGCTGGCCTGTGTCCTGCTGATTGCTGGCGCGGCGCGCGCGGACAAGATCGTCCTGAAGAACGGGCGCAAGATTGTCGCTTACAACGTGGTGGAAGACGGCGACAAAGTCCGCTACGAAACCACCGCCGGCCAGATGGCCCTGCCGAAATCGATCGTGGATCACATTGAAAGGGGCGGCATCAGGCCCCTGATGGGGTCGCCGGCGGACGCGGCTGCCGACCTGAATCTGGAGCCCGCGGAACCAGCCGCAACGGCGGGCGAGTCCGAGATCGACAAAGGCGCGGTGCACGACAGCTTGGTGGACCGCAACTACATCAATCATCTGGAAAGCGGGGCGGCCGCCGGCGGGGCGCAAGCGATCCAGGCGGCGCGGGCGCATTATGCCGCTTCGCGATTCGAGATGGTGAAAGGCGACCTGGAGCATGCTCTGGCCGACGCGAGAGCGGCGGTGTTTTACGCACCGGAGGATCCGGCGATGCTGATGGAGCTGGCCTATGTGTATCTGCGGCGAAGCGAGTTCAAGCAGTCGCTGGAATATCTGGAACGCGCGAGACGCTACGCGCCGAACAATCCCGACGTCTACAAGTTGGAAGGCTGGACGTACTACGGATTGAACCGCCCGGACCAGGCGGCCGCCGAGTGGAAAAAATCACTGGCTCTGCGGGCGGATTCGGAAGTGCAGGCGGCGCTGGACAAGGCGGTCCGCGACAAAGCCGAGGAAGAAAATTACCGGGAGAACGAAAGCGCGCATTTCCAGTTGAAGTACAACGGCGCGGCGGAGCCCGGGTTGGCGCGCGAAGTGCTCCACACCCTGGAGGGGCATTACCAGCAGATTGAGTCGGAACTGAATTTTTCGCCGCCGGATCCGATTGGCGTTGTTTTGTACACGCAGGAAGGATTCGCGGATATCACGCGCGCGCCGGGCTGGGTGGGCGCGCTGAACGACGGGCGAATCCGCGTTCCGGTGCAGGGATTGACCGGTGTGGATTCGGAGTTGTCGCGGGTTTTGCGCCACGAATTGACGCACAGTTTTATCCAGCAGAAAACACATTCGCGCGCGCCGACGTGGATTCAGGAGGGCGTGGCGCAGTGGATGGAAGGGAAACGCAGCGACGAAAATGCCGCCACGCTGGTGCAGGTGTATGACGCGGGGCAGGCCGCGCCGCTTGGGCAGCTGGAGGGCTCGTGGATGCGGCTGCCGGGGCCGATGGCGAGCTATGCCTATGCGTGGGCGCTGGCGAATATCGAATACATTGTGCAGACGCAGGGGATGGGGGATGTGGAGCGGATTCTCGATCGCCTTGCCGCAGGGACCGCGACGGAGCAGGCGTTACGCGACGTGTTGCACGACAATTACGCGGACCTGATGCAGGCGACGGCGGAATATTTGAAGAAAAACTACGGAAGATAGACAATATAAATAGGTAGTCCGTTCAGCTTGCGATTGTCATTCTCCAAATCAACTAACCTGCAATACTCAGACGTAATAATTCCCCGGCGCTCAAAGCTGGGCAGAAAGTGTCATCCTGAGCGCATCCGATGAGGATGCGCGAAGGATCTCAACTCGTGAAAGCTGGACTGTAGGTTGAGATCCTTCGGAGCGCAAACGGCGCGCCCCTCAGGATGACAATTTTTTGGGGGCTTGCAGACCTCATCAGTGGGCAGTCGCGGAGAATAACGGCTACGACTGACTCAGAAGGGCGGCGAGGAGGGCGGCGCGCTGGGGCATGGCGTTGATTATGACGTGCTCGTGGGTGGCGTGGGCGCCGTCGCCGACTGCGCCGAGGCCGTCGAGCGTGGGGATGCCGAGCGCGGCGGTGAAGTTGCCGTCGGAGCCGCCACCGGCCGCGGATTCGCCGAGGGGGAAGCCCAGTTCGCGGGCGATGCTTTTCGCGCGGGCGAAAAGGGCAGCGCTGTGTTTGCGTTCGAGAGGCGGGCGATCGAAGCCGCCGCGAATTTCGAGTTTTGCGCCGCGATGAATCGGTTTCAGAGAGTGGAGACGCTTTTCGAGGGCGCGCATGTCGGCGTGACGCCAGGCGCGGAGATCGAGCGTGGCGTGGGCGCGGTCGGCGATGACGTTGGCGCGCGAGCCGCCGGAGACGATGTCAGCGTTGATGGTGACGCCGCGGCGCAAGTCGTTCCACTTTTGGAGGCGGCAGATCTGCGCCGCGAGCTCGTGCACGGCGTTGATTCCTTTTTCGGGCGCGAGTCCCGCATGCGAAGCGCGGCCGTGGACGATGAGTTCCGCTTCGCCCACGCCTTTGCGGGAAGTTTTCAGCAGGCCGCGCGGGCCGAGCGACGGCTCCAGCACGAAGACCTCGTCACTGCGCCCGGCCTCTTCTTCAATTAATTTGCGCGAGGATTCGCTGCCGATCTCTTCGTCGGAGGTCCACAGAAAGACCAGGCGCTTCTGAACCGGCGCCTGCAATTCGCGGATGGTTTCAAGCGCGAAGAGCGCCTGAACGATACCGGCCTTCATGTCGAACGTGCCGGGGCCATAGGCTCTGCCGGCGGAAATGCGAAAGGGCATCTTGGCCAAGGTGCCGGTGGGATAGACGGTGTCGAAGTGGCCGAGCACGAGGAGCTGCGATTTCACCCGCCCTTCCGCAGGTTTCCAGACTACGCGAAGATGATCGCCGCGGTTCTTCTGCTTGATGATTTGCGCAATCGTGCCGTGACGCAGCCACTTTTCCGCCAGCAATTCGCAGCACAGGTCTGTTGGTTCTTTTTCCAGGCTGGGAGATTCGAGCAGCGTCAGTTCGCGCAGCGTTTCCAGCATCTGCGGCAGGCGTTTGCGCAGAAAAGGCAGGTAGGGAAGCCGGGTCATAAAGGAGGCATGGTAGCACGCCCGGCGAAAACCGCCGACACTGGCGCACACCCGGCGCGGCCCGTGGGCGGGCAAAATGTTAAGCTGTCCGAAGCACCGAAAACCCTTATAATAAGAGGTTTGCGAATCAACGGAGGGAGCCTATTCTTTGGCAATGAGCGACACACAAGTGGGAATGCAACTCGACATCAACCAGATCCAGAAATTCCTGCCGCACCGGTATCCGTTTCTGCTGATCGATAAAGTTGTCGAGATGGAGCGCCTCAAGCGCATCGTGGCGATCAAAAGCGTCACCATCAACGAAGGATTTTTTCAAGGCCATTTTCCGGGCAAGCCGGTGATGCCGGGCGTGCTGATTCTGGAATGCATGGCTCAGGCCGGGGGGGTGCTGCTGTTGCAGGAAATTCCGGACCGCGAAAAAAAATTGATGTACCTGGCTTCGATGAACGACGTGAAGTTCCGGCGCCCGGTGGTGCCCGGAGACCAGTTGCGCATCGAAGTGAACATCGTCACGTGGAAGGGCGATCTCTGCAAGATCGAAGCGAAGGCGTTCGTTGACGGAAGTCTGGCGACGGAAGCGAAGATGCTCTGCGTGATGGCCGACCGGGAAGAGCCCGCAAGCGCGTAAATGGCGATTGGCACAAACATTCATCCGCAGGCGATCGTTTCAAAGGAAGCGAAGCTGGGCGCGGGCGTGCAGATTGGCGCGTACGCGGTGGTCGGCGCGGACGTGGAACTGGGTGACGGGTGCGTGCTGCACGAGCACGCGGTGGTGCGTGGCCCTTCGAAATTCGGCGCCAACAATGTGTTTCATCCCTTTTGCGTGATTGGCGGGGATCCGCAGGACTACACTTTCCGGGGCGAGCGCGTCGAACTGCATGTGGGCAGCGGAAACATTTTTCGCGAACATGTAACCATCAGCCGGGGAACAGCCAAGGGCGGCGCCATCACGCGAATCGGCAACGATAATTTTTTTCTTTCCTACTCGCACGTGGGGCATGACTGCCAGATCGGCAACAACACGCTGTTCGTGAACGGGGCGACGCTGGCTGGGCACGTGACCGTCCAGGACTTCGTCACGCTGGGCGCGTTTTCGCCAGTGCACCAGTTTTGCCGGCTGGGTCGCTATGCGTACATCGGCGCGGCCACGGTGATCACCCAGGACGTGCCGCCATTTTCGCTGATTGTCACGGAGCGGGAGACGCGGTGCTTCGGCCCGAACACCATCGGGCTGGAGCGCAAGGGATTTTCCGCGGAGCGCATCAAATCGCTGCAGAAGGCGTTTCGCGTGCTGACGCGTTCGAAGAAGAACACTTCACAGGCGCTGGAAGAGATGCGGAAGAGCGTGGTGGATTCCGCCGACGTAAAGGAGTTGGTGGAATTCGTGGAAAAAGCCGAACGCGGGATCGTGAAGTAAGCTGACCGGAATTTCATGCCAGAGACAATGCAAAGCAACACCGGCTGGGGCCTGATCGCGGGGAACGGCAGATTTCCTTTCCTGGTGCTGGAGGGCGCGCGCAGCCAGGGCATCGAAATGGCGGTGATTGCGCTGAAGGAAGAGGCTTCGCCAGAACTGGGAAAAATCGCAAAGCGGCTGCACTGGGTGAGCCTGGGCGAACTGAGCAAGGCGATCGAACTGATGCAGAGCGAAGGCGTGAAGCGCGCGGTGATGGCCGGGCAGGTGAAGCACAACAAGATATTCAGTTCGATCCGCCCGGACTGGAAGCTGGCCAAACTGCTCTTTGCGTTGCCGCGAAAAAACACGGATTCGCTGATCGGCGCGGTGGCGAAGGTGCTTGAGGAAGAAGGCATTCAGCTGGTGGATTCGACGATGTTTCTGAAGCCGCTGCTGCCGGAAGCGGGCGTGCTGACGCGGCGCGCTCCCAGCGCGCAGGAAGCCGCCGATATGGAGTACGGCTTGGGCATCGCGCGGCACATCGCTGCGAGAGATATCGGGCAGACGGTGGTTGTGTCCGACAACGCATGCGTGGCCGTGGAAGCGATGGAAGGTACCGACGAAACGATTGCGCGCGCGGCACGCTTTGCGAACGGCCGGCCGCTGGTGGTCGTGAAGGTCAGCAAGCCCAGGCAGGACATGCGCTTCGATGTACCCGTGGTTGGTTTGCCCACCGTCGAATCCATGAAGTTGGCCGGGGCGACGGCGCTGGCCATCGACGCAAACCGCACGCTCCTCTTTGACAGGGAAAAATTGATTGCCATGGCCAACGACGCCGGGATCGCCATCCAGGCTTTTCCATCCGGGCAGGCAGGGGAACCCACGGGCGATTCGCGGGGAATGAATAGAGAATGAGCCAACTCGGCGCGGCAGGGAAACAAGGCAAGATTCGTGTGGGCGTGGTGGGCGCGGGCGAGTTCGGGCGCAATCACGCGCGGGTGTATCGCGAGATGGAGAGCGTCGAGCTTGTTGGCGTGTTGGATCAGAACCCGGCGCGCGCGGAGGCGATTGCGCAAGAATTTGGGACCCGGGCGTTCAAAGGTATTGAGGAGTTGCAGGGCGCGGTTGATGCGGTGACCGTTGCCGTGCCCACGGTGGCCCACGCAGATGTTGGCTGCCGCCTGATGAGCCTGGGCATTGACGTTCTGGTGGAGAAGCCGATGGCGGCTTCGCTTGCGGAAGCGGATGCGCTGCTCGAATCGGCGCGCCGCTATCAACGCATTCTGCAGGTCGGGCACGTCGAAAGGTTCAACCCGGCGGTGATTGCCGTCGAGCCGATCCTGAAGCGGCCGCTTTTTTTTGAAGTCCACCGGCTGGGTGTTTTCACGCCGCGCAGCCTGGACGTGGAAGTGATCTACGACCTGATGATTCACGACCTGGACATCCTGCTGGCGCTGGTGAAAGAACCGGTGACGGAAGTGAAGGCCGTGGGTATTCCGGTGCTGACGGATAAGGTCGACATCGCCCACGCGCGCATCGAATTTACGGGCGGAGCGGTGGCCAATGTCACGGCTAGCCGGGTTTCCACCGAGCGCGTGCGCAAAATGCGATTTTTCCAGCACCACGAATATATTTCGCTCGATTACGCGCGGCGCGACGCGCTGCGTGTCGGCGTGAAAAAGCCCGGGCCGCAGCCCGAGTTTGGATTTGAGAAGCTGGCGGCACCGGCCGTGGAACCCTTGCGCGCGGAGCTCGAAGCCTTCGCCGCGGCGGTTCGCACCCGGGTCGCTCCGAAGACCGACGGCGTAGCCGGGCGGGCGGCGCTGGAGCTGGCAAGCCGGGTCATGCAAAGCATCCGGGAGCATGATGAGCGCGTCCAACCAGTTGCCAAGGGGCCAGATGCCAAAGGGCCAGTAGCCACGAGCTGCCCGGATAAAGCGAGCCAATGATTCCCAGGACACTAGTCCCAGTCGGTGCGCGTTTGCCCGCCGAAGCTGTAGCGACGACGCGCCGGCGGCCAACGACGCTCGACGAACGCACGCTGGTCCCTTCCGGGATGCCGCTGGTGCGGCTTGATGGGCGCACGACGATTCCCTCCAATCTGCCGCTCGATTCGATTGCCGCGCGCGTGGTGGTGCCGCGCGATGTGAACGTGGAAGCGGTGCAGCGGGAGGAGCAATCGCATCTGCCGCCGCAGCCGACGGAGATGGACGAGCGCATCAGCATTCCGGTCGGTGCGGCGCCGCCGCAGGAATTTTCTCCGCTGCCGCCAATTTCGGAAGACCTGGTGGAGCCGGACATTTTCCAGTCCGGCGAAGCGGCGTTTCTGCCTCCCGAGTGGCGGGGCAAGCCAACGACGGAAGACCGCGTCACCGCGGTTGCATCCGTGGTCTTTCACATTCTGCTGGTGGCGCTGCTGATTTTTTCGCCCAAACTTTTCGGGCCGCACATCCGCACGAACGAAGAGGAAGAGATCGGGCGCAAGCAGATGACCGTGCTCTTGCCGCCGGGCGCGCTGGAATCGCTGAAGCCGTCGCCGGCTCCTGCGCCGCATGCAGCTGTGCGAGTCGATCCTCGGGTGATCAACAAGATCGCGCCGCCGGCGCCAACTCCGCCCCCGCCGCAACCGGTGCCCGAGCCGCCGAGGCGAGAGTTGCCGAGCGCGCCGACGCCGCAGCCGAACGCTGCCGCTGCGCAGCCTCCGCCGACTCCGTCACCGTCGCAGGGTGATTTGCCGAAGACGCCGACGAAGCTGGAAAACCCCGACATGCCGGTGCCGGAAAAGGGATTGATCCTGCCGAAGACCGGCGGTTCGGCGGGCGACTTGATCCGCGATGCCGCGCGCGGGACGAAGCCGAGTTCGCCGGTGCCGATTCGAGGCGGGAGCCAGGAGCCTTCGGGCGGCGGGGGTGGTCATGCCGGAAAGGGAAGCCATGGCGCCGGAATCGAAATGCTCACGGATACCGAGGGCGTCGATTTCAACGATTATTTCCGGCGGATTTATTACATCGTGAAAGGGAATTGGGAAGCGGTGATGCCGCCGTCGGTGAGTTTGGGCGACCAGGGCGTGGTGTCGCTGCAGTTCAAGATTATGCGCGACGGCTCGGTTCCCGACGGAATGCCGATTCAAGTTTATGGTTCCGGGAAGGAGCCGCTGGACCGCGCGGCGTTTTCTTCCATTCGCGCGTCGAATCCGTTTCCCCCGCTGCCGCCGCAATTCAAGGGGCCGTTCATCGAGCTGCGATTCACGTATTATTACAACATTAAGCCACCGAACCAGTAAGGTTGGGCGCACACACGACACGAAAACAGCTGCCTGTTCACGCGAAAAAAGCGTTGTCATCCTGAGTGGCGCGCCGTTTGCCTGCCCGCCGCAGGCAGGCGCCGCGAAGGACCTCAACTTAAGCAACCTGCACGATGTGGACGTTGAGGTCCTTCGCGCATCCTCATCGGATGCGCCCAGGATGACAATTTTTGGAGTAGCGTTCGGCATGTGGTGTTAATTCTGTGTTAGAAATGTGGGTCAGCATGAAACTTTCGCGGCATCAGGTGATCGGCAGTGTGCTGCTGGCGCTGATTGTGCTGGCGGTGCTGATCGTTCGCGCGTGGCCGCTGCTGTTTCCCAAATGAACGCACACGCCGAGTCTCCGCTGATTGCCATCGTTGGACCAACCGCTTCGGGAAAATCCGCGCTGGCGATCTTGCTTGCGCAGCACCTTGGCGGCGAAGTGGTGGCTTGCGATTCCACGCAGCTGTATCGCGGGTTTGATGTGGGCACCGCGAAGCCCACCGCCGAAGAGCGGCTGGGCGTGGCGCATCATTTGATTGATGTGCTGGACCCGCGGGAACCGGCGACCGCGGGAGGGTATCGGGAGCGGGCCATTTCCGTGCTGGAAGATCTTCGCGCGCGGAATCGGCTGCCAATTTTTACCGTGGGCACGGGACTTTACCTGCGGGCGCTGCTCGAGGGGCTTGCCGACGTGCCGTTGCGTTCGGAAGAGTTGCGCGAAAGGCTGTGGGCCAGCGTCGCGGCGCATCCACCGGGACATTTGCATCGCATCCTGAAGCGGCTGGATCCGCCTTCCGCGGAAAAAATTGCGCCGGGCGACGAACAGAAACTGATCCGCGCCGTTGAAGTCTGCCTGTTGGCGAAGAAGCCGCTCTCCGAAGTGCACCGCGCCGGCAGAAATCCGCTCCGCGGCTGGCGCGCCATAAAAATTGGACTGTCGCCCGATCGCGAAGCGCTCTATCAACGCATTCATGCCAGGACGGATGCGATGCTCGCCGCCGGATGGATGGAAGAAGTGCGCGGACTGGTCGCCAGCGGTTTGCCCGCGGACGCCAAGCCGTTCGATTTTATCGGCTACCGCGAATTGCGCGCAGTGCTCACCGGCGAAATGAAACTCGAAGAAGCCAAAGCCGCGATTCAGCAAGCCACACGGCGTTACGCCAAGCGGCAGCTAACCTGGTTCCGCCGCGACGTACAAGTTCACTGGCTCTCCGGCTTCGGGCAAGACAGAGCAATCCAGCAGCAAGCCATCGACTGGCTGCGCAGCCAATCATAGGTGGTCCACTTCCGGAGTGCGCGTTTACTGGATGGGATGAGAAGGCCGGTCTCCGCGGGATGCGATACGCTCCCATCCGCCTGGCTATGGTATAAGGAAAAATCAGCCTCGCCGTAAACGGGAATTTTTCAACGTTTTTCGAGACCAACTATGTCTTCCAAGCGTTTTGGCCGGTCCGATCGGCCGAGATCGAACATCTAATTTGGCCAATCGCGCAGAAAGTCGGGAGGAGCATTGACTGCACGCCTTGTATCGGTCAACGTCGGCCTCCCGCGCGACATTAAGTGGCGCGGAAAGACAGTCCACACGGGAATCTGGAAAAGCCCGATACCCGGCCGGGTTATGGTCCGCCGGCTCAACATCGATGGGGACGGCCAGGGAGACTTGGGCGGCCATGGCGGTCCGAATCGCCCGGTCATGGTTTACCAGCTGGATTCCTACCGATACTGGGAGCGCGAACTCGGTCGCAACAATTTGTCCTACGGAGAATTCGGGGAAAACTTTACCGTGGATGGCTTGCCTGACGCCGAAGTGTGCATCGGCGATCGTTTTCGGATCGGTTCCGCTTTATTCGAGATTTCGCAGCCGCGGGTCACTTGTTATCGCGTTGGCATCCGCACGGACGACCCGCAAATGCCCGCGAAGCTGGTTGCTCATCACCGGCCGGGCTTTTACTTTCGCGTGCTGGAAGAGGGGGAGGTTGGGGCTGGCGACGAGATCATAAAGATCGCAGATGGGCCTGAGCAAATGAGCGTCGCCGAGATTGACGCGATGCTGTATCTGGGCGGTCACACCCGCGAGCAATTGGATCGGGCGCTGCATATTCCTGCACTGAGCGATGGGTGGCGGGGTTCGTTTCAGGCACTTCTGCAAGAGGAGACGAAGGGCGCCGAGGTGACAGGAAATGCCGGGCTTGCGCCGTCCGCTGGTCCGCCGCCGGGGTGGCCGGGATTTCGTCCCCTCCGTGTGTCACGAATCGAGCGCGAGAGCGGCAGCGTAAAGTCTCTGGCATTGTTGCCGGCAGACGATCGCCCGCTCGTTGCCGCTCTGCCAGGTCAATTCATCGTTTTGCGCTTACAACCTGAACCAGAAGGCCCGGCGGTGTTGCGCAATTACTCGCTTTCCGATTTACCTGCCACAGACCACTATCGCATCAGCATCAAGCAGGAATTGAACGGGGTGGCCAGCACCTACCTGCATACTCGAATACGGGTGGGCGACGTCGTGGACGTGGCAGCTCCGCGAGGAAACTTCACGCTGAAACCCGGCGACAATCCAGTCGTCCTGCTCAGCGCTGGCGTGGGAGCGACTCCGGTACTGGCCATGCTGCATGCACTCGCGCACGAGGCTTCACCGCGCGAAGTCTGGTGGTTATTTGGAGCCAGGAATCGTGAGGACCATCCATTTGCGGAAGAGTCGCGGACTTTGGTCAAGCGTTTGGCGCGCGGCAAGAATTATATCTGGTACAGCCGCCCAGGGCCTGAAGATCGTCCCGGCCGAGACTTCGACCTACCGGGACATATCGCCCGCGATGCACTTGAAAAACTCGGTGTTCCTCTCGATGCAGATTTCTATCTGTGCGGCCCGAGCACGTTTCTGAATGATATGACCTCCGGACTCGCGGCCTTGGAGGTTTCCGGCGAGCGGGTGCATGCGGAAATTTTCGGGGCGGCCAAGGCTATTACGCCGGGCATCGCCGAATCATCGCATCCGCGCCCGCACCCGCCGGAAGGGCCCGCCGGGTCAGGCCCTCGAGTGTCATTCGCACGAAGCGGCCTCAACGTCTGCTGGTCGCCAAAATTTGCCAGCCTTCTTGAATTCGCAGAGGCCTGCGATGTGTCGGTGCGCTGGTCGTGCCGGACCGGCGTCTGCCACATGTGCGAAAGCGGATTAATCTCGGGCCAGGTCGCCTACCAGCCCGAACCGCTGGACGCTCCCGCCCGGGGCAACCTGCTGATCTGCTGCTCTCAACCCGAGGGCGACGTGGTGATTGACCTGTAACGCAGGGTCAGAAATGTGCGACTTCCAGTTTCGAATTTGGAACCCGGATCCCAGGTCGAGTTTTATTCAGGTTTTTCCATCCACGTGGAGTCCGTTCAGAATTTCAAATCGGGCAAGGAAACCGAAGCGCTCACGTCGGTCGAGACGCTAACCTCCCGCCACTCTTCCGCATCCGCAGCGCGCGTCGTGTCGGCCTGGCCAGAGTATAGAACGGCGTCGCTGCCGAGCAAGAGATGTGCAGGCAGGTGATCGCTGGCAGCCAGGCGAAGGACGACCTGAGCCACTTTGGCTGGATCGCTGTTCTCTTGGCCCCAATGGGATTCCAGCCTCTTGGTAAACGCGCCTACCGATGGCTCATAATCCGGGAGCAGTTCCGGTGTGTTTCTGCGCGCGCGCGCACCCCAGTTCGTGCGTATGCCACCGGGTTCGAGCGCGCAGACCTTCACGCCAAACGGCGCCACTTCCGTGGCCAGCGACTCGGTAAATCCTCCAACTGCCCACTTGGCAGCGTGATACGCCGAATTGCCGGGAATGGCGGCTATTCGACCGCCCACTGACGATATCTGAAGGATGCAGCCGCTCTTTTGCTTGCGCATGATCGGAAGCGCCGCGCGAGTCATATACACAACGCCGTAGAAGTTGGTGTCAATTACCGCCTTGAATCTTTCGGTGCTCAACTGCTCGAAGGGCGAAACATCGCCGAAGCCCGCATTATTCACGACGACGTCGAGACGCCCGAACTCTTTTACCGCCACCTGCACCGCGTCAAGGGCAGCCTTCTCGTCGGCCA
>Ga0210403_10004111_pt1 | contig 12599 bp, 12 predicted proteins | sample IncBWC19MmetaG_FD_150863 | JGI IMG/M metagenome (GOLD analysis project Ga0210403, IMG submission 150863) | Forest soil microbial communities from Barre Woods Harvard Forest LTER site, Petersham, Massachusetts, United States - Inc-BW-C-19-M | ecosystem: Environmental > Terrestrial > Soil >... | reverse complement strand
TCTCGGGCCACTCCGAATCCAGGATGCTGAAGTAAACCGAGTCGCGCACGCGGCCGGTCCAGGTGAGAACGTGCCTGCGCAGCGTTCCTTCTTCCTTCGCGCCAATGCGCAGGATCGCGTTTCGCGATTTCACATTCAATGCGTCGGTTTTGAGTTCGACGCGATAGCAGTTCCAAATTTCGAAGGCGTGGCTCAACATCAGAAATTTTGCTTCTGTGTTTACCGCAGTGCGCTGCCACGCGGGCGCGATCCAGGTCGAACCGATTTCTACCCGGCGATTGATGCGGTCGATGTTCATGAAACGCGTGCTGCCGACGACTCGACCGGATTTCCCCTCCACTGTTGCAAATACCATCGACTCGCCGCGTTCTTGCTCTTCAAAGGCCTTCTCTACAACGCGCTGAAAATCCTCGCGTGTCTTCATGCGGTAGGGAATCCACTGGAAGATTTCGTCGAGAGCGTCTTTGGCGACTTCCCAGAAGATCTCGGCGTGTTCGCGGCGAATCGGTTCGAGGCGGACAACAGAACCTTCCAGCGTGATGAGTGTAACGATATTCAGAGGAGACGCGACACTAACCATCGTGCATTCCTTTCCTCGCAGCTCCCCATTATCTTGCATCTTGCGCCTTTTTGGGGCATCTCAACTACGGCGCGATCTGTAGAATGAAGGTGTTGACTGGCGATGATCTCATCTGTCCAACAGATTACAAGGAACCGATGTCAGGAGAGCCCGCGGTGAGAGCGCAGTGTCTGCCGTTTACTCAAATCCCGCATACCACGCGACTCTTCGCCGATTTCCTCGCGTACCCGTCTGGCGTCCATCCTTTTTATCCGCATTCTCCTCACTTCAGCGAATGGTCGAAGGCGGAAGCTTCTGCGCTAAAGTACGATCCGGTTCGTCGGGAGCGCGTTAGCACGATTCTTGAGCGCCAGAACAAATCCTGGGAAGCCTCACCACAGACTTTCGCCAACCTGAAACGCATGCGCCACGGCGCCGCGGCCATTGTGACTGGACAGCAGGTTGGCCTCTTCGGCGGACCAACGTTTGCCATCTATAAAGCGCTGACCGCTGTAAAGCTGGCGGAAGAGGCCACGGCAGCGGGCATCGATTCGGTCCCTGTTTTCTGGCTGGCCACGTCCGATCACGATCTCGCTGAAGTGAATCACGTGTCATTGCCCGGCCCAGACGGCCTTCTGCGGACACTCTCGACTGCCAGCCACGGTGTTCCGGGCGCGCCCGTGAGCAACGTGGGTTTGGGCGACGAGATTTTGCCGGTCGTCGAAGAAGCCGCGTCGCTGCTGGGAGACTCCGAGGTCACGCAATTCCTGAACGAGGCTTATCGTCCAGGGGAAACGCTGGGCACTGCTTTCGCTCGACTATATGCGCGCTTATTTAGCCAATGGGGCGTGATTCTTCTGGACGCGTCCGACGGCGAGCTGCATCGCGTGGCCGCGCCCATTTATCGGGCTGCGATCGAACAAGCGGAAGATTTGGACGCTGCTTTGCTCAATCGAGGTGAGTCTCTTGAGAAGGCTGGCTATAACCAGCAGGTGAAAGTCACGGCGTCGTCAGTACTTCTTTTCGCGATGCACGAGGGCGCTCGTACGGCGATCCACCGCCGGGAGGGATCCAATAGGCTTGCGGAGTTTGTGATCGGCGGTGAGTCCGGAGCGGAGAAGCTTTCCTCCTCCGAATTGCTGGATCGCATTGCCGCCACGCCAGAAAACTTCAGCCCAAATGTGCTCTTGCGCCCGGTCGTGCAGGACTACCTTCTGCCTACTCTGGCCTACACTGGCGGTGCGGCTGAGGCGGCTTATTTTGCGCAAGTGGGCGCAGTCTATGAAAAAATCCTGGGCCACGTAACTCCTATCGTGCCTCGTTTTTCCGCAACTCTGGTTGAGCCCAAGGTGCAACGCTGGCTGCGTCAGTATGGCATCGCAGTATCCGACACATTCCACGGCCTCGACGCGCTTCGTCAGACGCTGGCCTCGCATACTCTGCCAGCGGGTTTGCAGGCGGCTTTCGAACGAGCGAACAAGTCGGTGGAAGAATCTTTTTCCGGCCTACAGGAGGCACTGGCCAAACTCGATCCCACGCTGGTTGAAGCGAGCCAGACCGGCGCTTCCAAAGTGCAGTACCAACTCGACCGCCTTCGTGATCGCGCCATGGCCGCCGAGTTGCGCCGCAGCGAAGTGGTCAGCCGTCATGCGGAAGCTCTGAGCCACGCGCTCTATCCCGAAAACGCGCTGCAGGAGCGCGGAGTGGGCGGTATATATTTCGTGGCTCGCCACGGAATGGAACTGCTGCGGAGCATTCACGACACTGTGCGCTCCCCTTGCCACGACCACCAGATTCTGGAGTTGTAGGCCGCGCACTCCCAGTCAGCGCAGCCAGGTTTCGAGTTGTGCCAAAGACTCGACGCGGGGCAGGCCGCGGCCGCGGTAAGAGCCCGAAACATCGAGTAAGACCGCTTCCATTCCGGCGTTACGGGCTCCAATATAATCCACGGAGTACACATCGCCCACGTAGAGGCTTTCGTCGGCGCGCGCCTTCATCGCGCTGAGCGCTACTTCAAAGATTTCCGCGCGCGGCTTTTCGACGCCAACGATTGCTGAATCGGTGATGCTCTCAAAACAGTCGGCAATGCCGCAGCGCGTAAGCACGCGTTCGATCCCGCCGTCGGCATTGGAGATCACGGCGATGCGGTGCTTCTGGCTGATTCGTTCAAGGGCGTCGCGCGTGCCGGACGGAATCTGGTCCCAGTTGGCGGATCTCTGAGTGTTCTCCACCAGCACTTCGCGAATGCCGGTGTCCTCGCGGAGATCTTGTAGCAGGTAAGTGTGAAACGTCCACCAGAAACCGTGATCGACTCTGCCTTCCAGCATGCCCTGGTCGAACTCCTGCTTCGTTCTGCGCTCCAGCGCCTGCCATTGCTCGAGTGTGGGATGACGATCGCTCGAAATGGGGGCCAGCATCTTCGCCCGATTGGGGAAGAGAAGTGTGTTGCCAACATCAAAGAAAATGACGCGCCGATCTGCCATACGTCCATCTTACTGAAAGGCAGTGGCCAGTGGTCAGTGGCCAGTGGCCAGAAAACCTGGCCTCGCATTTCTGGCCGCTGATCACTGCTCAATGATCACTGCTCACTGACCACTGACCACTGACCACTACCCAACTGCTTCTCGTGACTCGTACTGGGAAAAAATGTAATATCCAAATCACTTGCGGGACGGTCTTTTGACGGTACTGCACCTGCTATGGCTCTTTCTTCCACAACGTTGATCGCGGGCATTGCACGCACCACGCGCGCCGCCTTGTCAACGCATAACCTGGTACAGGCTCAATCGATGCTGGCCGCAAGTGTGATCTTCCTGCAGCGGCATTCCAGCCGCCGCAATGACGTTTACAATATTCTCTGGGCCGTCGTTTTCGGTTTCGCCACGCTGAATATCCTCAGCCTGGCCGCCAGGCGTTTCGAGCCTAACCGCCGCGGACTGACCTTCGGAGAATTGATGGCTGTGATGGTGGTTCTGCTTTCGATCTTCCTTCTGGGATGGGAGTTGCTGAGCGTGATCCACATCTTCCCTATCAAGCTTCAGCGCTGACTCTAACCCCGTTTTCGCCGTTTTTGCGGTATGATTCGCACAATGGCGAAGACTCCCCCCACCATCGAAGTCACGTGTCCCTGCTGCAGCGCGCTGCTGAAGGTGGACACGGCGACGGCAGAGGTCATCGCCCACACTGCCGCGGTGAAGCCCCGGATGTTCGAGGACATGGAAGCCGCTGCCCGGGCCATGAAAGAACAGGACAGCCGCCGCGAGTCCATCTTCCGGCAATCAGTCGAGGCACAGAAACATGCCTCCGAATTGCTGGATAAGAAGTTTCAGGAGGCCGTGAAGAAGGCCAAGGAATCTCCTGACACGGGCCGGCCCATCCGCGATTTCGATTTGGATTAAGAGCAGTGGGCAGTGGCCAGTGGTCAGAAAAACCCGTTGGCAACTGGCGTTTAGAATTGAACGCGATGCAGATTCGGCCCTTGTTGCTTGGTCACCGCGGCGCGCGCGCCGAGAAATCTGTTCCTGAGAATACGCTGGTTTCCTTCGACTTCGCGCTCGGCCAAGGCTGCGATGGTTTTGAATTTGACGTGCGGCTTACGGCGGACGGACATGCAGTCATCTGTCACGACCCCAGCATCCGTGGCCTCCAGATCGCCGATTCTTCAGCCCAGGAGTTAGCTCTGCCGCGGTTGAGCGAAGTGTTATCTCGCTACCAAAAAACGGCCTTCCTTGATATCGAACTGAAAGTCGCCGGCTTGGAGAAGATCGTCGCGGATATGTTGCGGGACTTCCCTCCAGCTCGCGGCTTCGTGGTTTCGTCATTTCTCCCGGATGTGCTGGAAAACATCCACGGCTTGGACCCGGCCATCCCGCTCGGTCTGATCTGCGAGACGCGAGACCAGTTCCGCCTCTGGCCTCGGTTGCCGGTCGAGTATGTGATTCCGCACTACAAGCTGGTGCGGCAGGATCTGATCCCTGAGATCAAGTCCGCGGGCAAGAAAATACTGGTGTGGACCGTGAACCTCCCAGCCGACATGAAGCGGTTTTCGAAATGGGGCGTGGACGGCATTATCTCTGACAGCCCAAAACGCCTTGCGCTCACTCTGAGGCCAGAGGATTGAATCCCGTGCTTTAAGGAACTTTGGCCACGGATTCACCAGATTTTCACAGTTGCCTTCTAGAGTTTTAATTTCAAGTTCTCGATTTATCCGTGTCTATCCGCGTAGATCCGCGGCAAGGAAGTTGGAGGTGCCGGAATCAATCCGCCGCCGCTTCGTGCGGAGCGACAGCGCGCCCCACCGGCCGTAGAAAGGCGGTGCGCTCCATTTCGAAAGCTTCCAGGTTGGCTCCCATGGTGTGCTCGTTCCAGCCGAGGACGGCGCCGATGCGCAACGCTGCTTCGCGGCTGCACGACTCCGACCAGCACGCACCCAAAGCGACCGGCACTCGCCGCAAAAGCACGTCGCCTAAAGTTACAGCGCACTCTCTGCGGTACGCTTCCACCACTTCCGCGATGACGTGAGAAGTGTGCGGACAAATCGGCGCCCGCAACTCCGCACTTATCAGAGCCATGCGGGCAATATCAGCGGCGCGTTTGCCGTGCCATTCCACCATGCCGCGTGCTGTCTCCTCGCTCACCGCTCCAATCCGCGCAATCTCTATCACCGCATCGTCTAACATAGGATCGAGGGCCATCCCCGGTGCCACTGCGATCGTGTTCGGTTCCGTCGCGCTCAATCCTATCTTCCGCGCGCACTCGCGTGCCAGCGAAGCAGCGGTCGTCAACTTGCCACCGATCACCGAGATCATGCGCGCCGCGCCGTCATCCGCATGGTCGTGCAGAATGTGCCGCCGCGTAACTGCCGAAGGCTGACTGTCGGGGGAATAAGGCAGTGGGCGGATGCCCGCGAAGGCATGTTTAACACTTTGCGCGGAGATTTTCGCTTTGGGAAACAATTGTGCCACCGAGTGCACCAGATAACTGATCTCGTCCGCCGAAGGAACGGTCTTTGCCGGGTCGCTGTTGTCGGCAACTTCGGTTGTTCCCACCAGGATCTGGTCGTTCCACGGCAGCACAAAGATGGGACGGCCGTCCTTCGCCTCGGTATATATCGCCGCACTCGGCGACCCCGGAAACCGCGGCAGAACAATGTGCGACCCGCGAACTCCACCCACCATCGGCTTGGCCATGCGGATCGACGAGCGCTGGCACACCCGGTCCGCCCACGGACCGCTGCAGTTGATCACCCAGGCGGAGTCGACGCGTTGGTCCCGCCCCGTGATCTGGTCGCGCAGCAGCACGCCCTTGCTGCGGCCGTGGGCCACGTCAACCGCCAACGCTTCCATGTGATTGCGGACAATCGCTCCAGCCTCCACCGCTTCCATCAGCCATTCCGCCACCAGCCGTTCCGGAAATTCGCATTGCGCATCTTCATAATTGAAGAACGACCAATGATGCCCGGCATCCAGCGCCCGCTCCAACTGTTTCACTTCGATTGCGGTCGAGTCTTTGCTGGGCGGCTTCCCGGCCATGCGCTGGTAGAGCCACAATCCGGCGCGCACCTTCATCGCATTGCGCTGGCTGGTCTCGTTCAAAAGCAAAAGAAAGTGCATGGGATGCACCAAGTGAGATCGTTCCCGCAACAGTTTTTCGCGCTCGCGCAACGATTCCCGCACCAACCCTAATTCTCCGTGCTCCAGGTAACGCAGTCCGCCGTGGATAATGCGCGTGGATCGGCTGGTTACTCCCGAGGCGAAATCATTCTGCTCCACCAGCAGCGTATGCTTTCCCGCGCGAGCGCACTCCCGCGCGACGGCTACGCCATTGATGCCCCCGCCAATCACCACCACTTGGAAGTGCTGGCCTTCCAGAGACGCTCGGGGATTTGCTGCTAAGACCATGTTTTATCAATCAGTTACAGCGATTCCAGAAGGTGGTTAAGAAACTCCTAACCGTCCCGCCGACACTGCGACCATTAGAGTGTGCTCCGCGTTCGTCGGCTAGAGAAGGTAACTCTGGTACCGCAGAATAGCTGGCCAAAAGTCCAACCACGCCGGCTGGCACTATCCCAAATCCGAGTTTAGAACATACAAGAGCGATGCGAAAAGCCCGCATTGCCTGTTCCTCGACGGCTCATTTACAGTGGTTGCCGATGTCCACCACCGGCGAACGTTTCGAACGCGCAGTCGCCATCATGGAGCGCCTGCGGGCTCCGGGGGGCTGCCCCTGGGATCGCGAGCAGACCTTCGACTCCATCAAGCCGTACACGCTGGAGGAAACATACGAAGTCCTTGAAGCCATCGACAATCGCGACTGGCAGGAACTCCCCGGCGAACTCGGTGACCTGCTGCTGCAGGTGCTTTTCTATTCGGAGATGGGCAAGGAACAGGGCACGTTTTCGATTGATGACGTTCTCGACCGGCTCTCGCGAAAGCTGGTGGACCGGCATCCTCATGTGTTCGGTGACACAAGAGCGGACACGTCGGCCGAGGTGAAGCGCAACTGGGAAGCATTAAAAGTCGAAGAACGAAAGAAACGTCTAAAGGAGACCGAGACTTCGGTCGCCGCCGACAACACCCCGGCAGGGAAGACTTCGCCCTCGATTCTGGCGGGCATTTCTTCTTCCATGCCGTCGTTGCTCGAGGCGCACAAACTCAGTTCGCGGGCTGCGCAGGTTGGTTTCGACTGGCCTGACCTGGAGGGCTTGTTCGACAAACTCGGCGAGGAGACGGCCGAACTTCGCCAGCATCTGCGCGAGTTTCCGGCTCCCGGCCCGCGCCCTGAGGGCCGCGGCGTTGCCGGCTCCGGGCGCCAGGCCATTCCCGAGGATCTTCGTGTGCGTCTGGAAGAGGAAGTCGGCGATCTTTTCTTTGTGCTGGTCAATATCGCCCGCTATCTTTCGCTCGATCCCGAGTCCGCGCTGCGCAAGACTAATCGCAAATTCCGCCGACGGTTTCAATGGATGGAGCGGCGCCTGCGCGAAAAAGGGATGGCGTTGGAGACTGCTTCGATGGATGAACTCGAATCCCTGTGGCAACAGGCAAAGAAAGAAGAGAAGCAATCGTGAGCGCGGACGCCATCGTGATTCGTCACTGTAAGGGACTCGATGAGTTGCGGGCCTGCGTCACGCTGCAAAAGGAAATCTGGAACTTCAGCGACGCCGAGATGGTTCCGCTGCGCATGTTCGTCGTGGCCGAAAAAGTTGGCGGACAGGTGATGGGGGCCTTCGACGGAGACGAAATGGTCGGCTTCGCGCTTTCGGTGCCGGGCACGCGCTCGGGCCACGTCTACCTGCACTCGCACATGCTTGCTGTGCGTAAGGAACACCGCAATGGTGGACTGGGCCGCCGTCTCAAGCTGTTGCAGCGCGAAGACGCACTGGCCCGCGGTATTGAACTGATCGAGTGGACGTTTGATCCCCTCGAAATCAAGAACTCCTATCTAAATATAGAGAAGCTGGGAGCGATCGCTCGGCGCTATAACATCAACCAATATGGAATCACATCGTCGCCGCTGCAGGGCGGCCTGCCCAGCGACCGGCTGATTGCCGAGTGGTGGCTGAAGTCAAAGCGCGTGGAAACATTGCTGGCCACGGGAAGGAACCCAGCGTTCGACAAAGAGACGGCCATTGAAGTGCCAGCGCAGATCTACGACTGGAAGGCCGTTGCGGAGATGCGAGGTAGGGCGCAGCAGGTGCAGGAACGCAATCGCGAGGAGTTCCTGAGGGCGTTTGGGGACGATCTCGCCGTCCTAGGTTACGAGTGCGACACCGCAGGCAACGGCAAGTTCCTGCTCGGCGACTGGGATGAGAATTGGTCGTATGCGTCGGAGGAGGTCAGTACCTAGTACCCAGTACCCAGAAAATGCTGATCGGCACTGGGTACTAGGTACTAGATACTGAACTATGAAGATTGAAGCCATCACGCTGCGCGAGATTCGCATGCCGCTCGTCCATTTTTTCGAGACGAGTTTTGGACGCACCTATAGCCGCCGTATTCTGCTGCTTACTGCGCATTGCGAGGGCGTTGACGGTTGGGGCGAATGCGTCTGCGGCGAAGATCCTTTCTACAGCAGCGAGTGGACCGAGAGCGCCTGGCCCACCATCACTCAGTACCTTGCCCCGGCTGTGCTCGGGCGCGACCTCGATTCGGCCCGCGACTGCGCGGCGCTTCTCGCCAGGGTGCGCGGCCACCGGATGGCCAAGGCTGCCATCGAAAACGCGTTGTGGGATGCCGAGGCAAAACAGAAAAGCCAGCCCCTTTGGAAGCTGCTTGGTGGCACTCGGACCGAAATCTCCTGCGGCGTCTCCATCGGCATTCAGGATTCGGTCGAGCAGCTGCTTGACAAAATCCAGACCGAACTGGCCGCGGGTTACCGCCGCATCAAAGTGAAAGTCAAGCCAGGCTGGGACGTGAATGTGCTCGAAAAAATACGCTCACGCTGGGCCGACATCACGCTGAGTTGCGATGCTAACTCTGCCTATACGCTCGACCAGGTCGAACACCTTCGCAACTTCGATCAGTTCAACCTGCTGATGATCGAGCAGCCGCTCTGGGACGACGACATCTTCTACCACGCCCGACTGCAGAAAGAACTGCGCACTGCGATTTGCCTGGACGAATCGATAGTCAGCGCGCGTGCCGCGGCGATAGCGGTTGAGACCGGAGCATGCCGCATCATCAACATCAAAGTCGGCCGCGTCGGTGGATTCAGCGAAGCCAAGAAAATTCACGACATCTGCCACGCGCAGAAGGTTCCGGTCTGGTGCGGGGGTATGCTGGAATCCGGCATCGGTCGCGCGCATAACATCGCGCTTTCCACCCTCGAGAACTTTACGCTGCCCGGCGACGTCTCGGCCTCCAAACGCTACTGGAAGGAAGACATCATCGATCCGGAAGTGCAGGTTTCTCCGCAAGGGGTGATTGAGATCAGCCACCAGCCTGGCACGGGCTATCGCATCAGAGAAGATCTGATCGAGAAGTTGACCGTGAGAAAAGAAGCGCTGCGGGCATGACGCTATTCTGCTATTCGCGGCTGTAATTCGAGATAAGCCAAGAGGCGGACAGGATCATTAGGATCATTGCGACGACCCCGGCCCAAAGGATCAGCGGCCCAAGAGAAGCTAGCCACTTCCAAGCGCCGGCTTCCCAATGTTGGCTCAATAGAACCAATAATAGATAAGCAAGAGGTCCGAACTTACGTATCGTTCCCCCGTCTCTCCATCTCTGCCAGCCTCCACGCTCGGAGAGGTACCAGAGCACCATCGGACAAACCACGACGCCGAAAAACGCAGGCCACAGCGCCTCCGGTTTCAAAGACGACCGCCAATTCCAGACCGGCCAGAAGAACAGCAACCACAGGCCGGCCAATGTCGATTCGATAAATGAATACTTTCTCCCTGACCATTTTTCCACGACGGCAGCATAAGCCCAGAAAGCTCCCGTTTTCAACACCTAGTGTGACTTCGGGTCCGTCGCCGCAACCCCCGGTTTACGATTCTCAGCCACCCGCGCCTCTTCCACCTTCAACATCTCCACTCCCTGGGCAAACGTCGTATCGGTGGGCACGCGCCGGAAGTCGCTGAACACTTCGTCCGACTTGATCGCAATACTCTTGAACAGAAGAATCTTTCCAGTGAAGGTCAGCGACATGCGCGAGATTTCCCACGAGCCATCCCCAACGTCGCGCTGCTCGACCAGAAAATGTCCTCCTTTGTCGAGATGTCCCAGAATTCCCCAGCCGAAGCCGACTTCCTTGAACAAAGTTCCGTCGATGCGCGCGATCCTCCGCACCGCGGGATCAATGAGAACAACTCCCTGCATCCCCTCGAGCACCTGCTCCACGCGCGAAGGCGGCTGGTACTGTGGGTTGGGACGGAATTTCAACCGCACCAGCCGCGCTCCATCTTTGCCCAAATCCGCCGTGCTTTTCTCCTCAGCGTCGTACTCGTAGAGAAATGCCTCGGGCAAGGCTTTCACGATGCGCAACGTGCGCTCGGCGTTCTCTTGTTCCTGCGAATGCTTGCGCTTGAGTTGCTCGGGATTCGCGACCAGCCCCGCCAGCCGGCCTTCTTCACCCTGCTTCTGTTCGGGCGAGAGTGGTTGATCGTTGTATGCAATCGTCATACCGGCGATGGCGTCCCGCGTTTCCACATAAAGCCGCGTTTGTGAGCCCTGCGCGCTTTGCTTGCGCGCGCGGAACATGTGTTTCATCGAGGCGTCCTTGGAGGCCGCCACCTCGTTCGCCACCGACGTCCGCACCAGTTCGAGGGGAGAAGGCGAATCCTGAACAGACTCCGAGGACGAGCCGGCGCCAAGGATACATCTGTCGAGTCCCGCGAAAACGACATTCAACAAAACCAGGGTGACAATAGCAATCAACTTCTTCGCTCTCATCCTGCCCGCCTCGCTCCTAGTGTAACAACTGAGGTGTAACAATTGAGCCCGGCGTTGCCGGGAACTTGCCGCGCAACTTGCCGCACACTCCGTGCCTTGCGTATAGTCGTTGCAGTGAGCGGCCTTCAGGTTTGCCTGCGAATTGTGATTCGGGGAGCAAACTCGCACGGATCGCCGTTCCACGGATCGCCGTTCCACGAATCTTCGTTGCACCAGGAGAACGTCCTATGAGCGCACCCGCCAGTGGGTTGGCACAAATCGGCAAGTCGGTCTTCATCAAGGGCGAACTTTCCGGCAGCGAAGATCTGTATCTGGATGGCCAGGTCGAGGGCAGCATCGCCCTCAAGGGAAACAGCCTGACGGTCGGCCCCAACGGCCAAGTCAAGGCCAGCGTCGAGGCCAAAGGAGTGGTGGTGCAGGGTAAGCTCGAAGGCAACGTGCAAGCCAGCGACCGCGTCGAATTGCGTAAGTCGGCAATCGTCACCGGAGATATCACCACCCAGCGCATCTCGATTGAAGAAGGCGCCTATTTAAAAGGCAAAGTGGATATTCACCGCGCTGATGTGAAGTAGTAATTTTAGGAGTTACAGAAAGTCAGGATGTCGTCAGTCTCACAGAATTTCATGAAACTTTTTCGCGGTTCATCCGGACCGGAAACCATCCCGGAGCAGGGCTCGCAGAAGCTGATCCGCCGTTCCAGCGGCCTCGGAGAGCTGTCTCGCGTCTGGGAGTCCGCCGAAGACCTGTGCGTTCTCGACCTGGGGTCGACTTCCGCCACCAACATCCGCCATTTCACCGGACGCGGCCACAGAATCTACAGCGAAGACCTGCTCACCGCCTCGACTGATCCCGAGCTTCTGACGAAAGACGAGCAGGGAGCGGTTGTTCTCGACAGCCGAAAGTTCCTTGCCGATAACCTGGTCTACCCGGCCGCTCACTTCGACGTCGTGTTTTGCTGGAACCTGCCGGACTATCTCGATGAGAGTCTGGTGAAGCCGGTGGTGGGACGTTTGTGGTCGGTGCTGAAACCGGGCGGCATGTTGCTGGCGTTCTTTCACACCCGAGACGCCGGTCCGGACTCACCCTGCCACCGCTTCCACATCGTCGGCACTGACACGCTCGAGATGAAAAAGATTGTGCTGCGCCGCGAAGCCCGCCGCGGGCCGACTGGAGCTGTCCACACCGCTATCACGGACGGCTTTCAATTGCAGCGCGTCTTCAACAATCGCCACATCGAGAACCTCTTCCGCGACTTCGCCTCCATCAAGTTCTTTCTTGCGCGCGATAACATCAGGGAAGTGCTGGTGGTTCGCTAGGCTGTTTTCGTTTTTCCGGTCCTGTCCTTTCCCTTCCACTCAGTCACTCCATCGCGAACCAGCTTGCGTCCCGCGGAATGAATTTGTGCTTGCCGAGAACGGCCGAGGGGCAGACAATGCCACTATCGAGTAACCAAATGGATTCGACGGAACAACTCGGCGGCCAAGAATCGTGGTTCCGTGTGCGCCCGAAGTTCATTGCGGGCTGCGCGGCAGTCGTTGCCGTGCTGATTCTTCCAGACGTTATCGCCCGCTCTCGAATCCTGCAGCAGGTGGTGCTGCTCTTAGCGGCCTTAGCTATCCTGGCGGGCTGGTTCCTGCTGGTGAAAG
>Ga0210403_10004110_pt1 | contig 12599 bp, 9 predicted proteins | sample IncBWC19MmetaG_FD_150863 | JGI IMG/M metagenome (GOLD analysis project Ga0210403, IMG submission 150863) | Forest soil microbial communities from Barre Woods Harvard Forest LTER site, Petersham, Massachusetts, United States - Inc-BW-C-19-M | ecosystem: Environmental > Terrestrial > Soil >... | reverse complement strand
CGTGGCAAGCCTCGCGCATCCCGGCGGGAACGTCACCGGGTTTCTCGCCTATACCGGTCCCGAGTTTGAGACGAAACGGCTTCAGCTGCTCAAGGAAGCCGTTCCGAAGGCGATTCGCATCGCTTTTCTCGCAATGAACGAAATCTAGGAAGGCCCCGTGGGGCAAGCACTCCGGGACACGGCGCCGACGCTGGGAGTAACGCTGATCCATGTGGAGCATGCCCCCTACAGCTATGTCGAAGCCTTCGCTCGGATGACCAGGGAGCCGCCGGATGCGCTTTTCGTTGCCTACCACCCAGTGAACTATGCCAACAGACAGCTCATCGTTGACTTCGCGTCTAAACAAAGAATGCCCGGGATTTACCCCTACCGAGAAGCCGTTATGTCCGGGGGACTAATGTCCTATTCCGTGAGCACGACCGATCTCTTCCGCCGCGCGGCTGGTCTTGTCGATAGGATTTTCAAAGGCACCAAGCCCGCTGACATTCCGGTCGAGCGCCCGACGAAATTAGAATTGGTAGTCAACCTCAAATCGGCCAAGATCCTCGATCTTCAAATTCCCGACACACTGCTCGCACGCGCCGATAACGTGTTCGAATAACCGTGGCTAGGTGCGCCTTCGGCTGGACGCGGTCCGCCTCACAACGTGACCCGCCGTCCCTCGTCGGCGGCCCAATAGCCGGCGTAGTTCACCTTGATCGTCTCATACGCCAGCGCCAGATCGGACAGCGGCTGCCGCCCGGTCGCGGCGCATTCCATGAAATCCTGGATTTCCTGCAAGTACCCGCGGGTCCATTCCTCTTCGAGGCAGACATATTGCCAGCCGGTTTTCCGGTCGACCTTCTCGGTGATGTAGACATTGGCGAGCTTTTCCTCGCTGGTCTGGTAGCTCATCATGTGCGTGTTCGGCGTGATGTTGGCGAACAGCGAGCCGCCTGACGTATACGTCTCGATCAGATTGCGCACGCCGCCCATGATCATGTCGCCGGAGAACACGGTCGCCTTGGTGCCGTCGGAGAAGGTGAGGGTGAGTGTGCCCCAATCCTCGACATCGACCGGATTGGCCTTGATGTAGGCGCGCTCGTCCGGCTTGAGACACGCCGCGACATTGCCGACATCGCAGGTGACGCTCGCGACATGAATCTTCTCGCCGCGCGCTTTGGCCTCGACCTGCTTCAGGTAAAGCACGCCCGACAGCGGATGGCATCCCATCCGGATCAGCGAGCCGCCGCCGGTCATCGCCCATTGCGCCGCATGCGCGGCGTGCGAGCCCGAGTGGCTCTCTTCGCCCTTCATGAAGAGTATCTTGTCCTTCGTGGCCCTCAAAATCTCCGCGGTCTTGGTCACCGCCGGCGCATAGACCCAATCCTCGGCATACATGAAGAGCTTGCCGCTCGCCTTGATCGCGGCCGCCGTCTTCTCCATTTCTTCCAGCACACGCTGATACATCAGCGCCTTCGGCACATGCTTGCCGATCGGCGTCTTGTCGCCCTCGCGCCCGAAATAGCCGGCGAACGGCTTCTCGCAGATCACATGCTTGCCGGCCTGCATCGCTTGCACAATCATCTCGGCGTGCAGGTTGGGTGGGGTGCAGATGTCGATGACATCGAGCTCGCGGTCGGCGACCAGCTCGGCAAAGCTGCGATAGGCGATCGGGATCTGATGCTTCTTCGCAAACTCGACGACATGATCGCCCCGCGCGGCCACCGCCTTGACCTCGACATCGACGCCATAGACGCGCCGGTACGCATACACGTGCAGCTCCGACACGAAGCCGCAGCCGGCGAACCCAACCCTGATTTTCTTCATTTGCCTACTCGATGACTTCGTCGGCCCGGGCCAGCAGCGTGGGGGGAATGGTGAGCCCGAGCGCTTTCGCGGTGGTGAGATTGATGCAGAGCTGGAAACTGGTCGGCTGCTCGACCGGCATGTCGGCGGGCTTTTCGCCTTTGAGGATGCGGTCGACATAATAGGCGGTGCGCCGCGCAATCAGGCGCTGGTCCGCGCCATAGGAGATCAGCGTGCCGGCCTCCAGCACTTCCTTCACATAGCCGCAGGTCGGCAATTTGCGCGCCAGCGCGAGGCCAGCGATCCTTTTCTTGCCGACATAGAACAGGCTCTCCGCATTGAAGACGACGGCCTGCATGCCGTCCGCCACCATGGCGTCGAAAGCGGGTTCGAGGTCGTCAAGCGTGCCGATATTATAGGGCTTGCAGGTCAGTCCGAGCTTGGGACCGGCGGCGTTGCATTGCTCGACAAAGAAATTGGAGATCGGGTTGGTCGGGTTCACCATCAACGCGACCTTCGACAGCTGCGGAACGATCTCCTTCAGATATTCGAGCCGCTTGCCCGCAAGCTCGAGGCCGAAATTCGTGAGCCCCGTGGCGTTGCCGCCGGGATGGCGGATGCTTTCGACGAGCTTGGCCCCGATGGGATCGGCGACATACATGAAGACCATCGGGATGGTCGAGGTGGCCTTCTTGACATAGGGCGCCGCACCGCCGACGCCCACCAGCACGTCGGGCGCAAGCGCGACAAGCTCGGCCGCCATGCTCTGAAACCGCTCCGGCTTCTCATCGGGGAAACGGTGGATGAGCTCGATCTTCCCCTGGGTGTAGCCAAGAGAGTCGAAACCTTCGAGCAGGGAGCCGAAATAGGGCGTCTCGCCCTCCGGATCGCCGGCGTGCCAGAGCACACCGACCCTGGGAATGCGATGCTGGGCCCTGGCCCACATCGGCCACGCCGCGGCGGTCGCGATCAGAACCATCACGTCACGCCGCTTCATTTCCTTCCCCATGATGTCGTTGCCGCCCATGATAGCGGCGGATCAGGCGAGCGCAAATCACGAGGGGGCGGAACGAGGACGTGAACCCATAAATCCGCCGTACCGATGGCAGGGCCGCGGCCACCGACGAGGTCATTTTGTTGGGGGCCAAGCCTTGTGAGGGGCCAAGCCTTGTGAGGGGGCCGAGGCACTTTTTGTCGCAGCGCGAGCGCTCGGCGCCGGTCCGTCAAAGACCATTTTTGGTTGTAAACACTCCAAATAACATGCAGTATAACAAGCACGATCGGTTAGGTCGACACTGCAAGCTTTGATGATATCAATTTCTTCCGAGAGACCGATGACAGGAGAGTCTCATGTCGCAGATGAAAGAATATGTGACATTGTTGGAGGCATTTATTAATGCGGTCGATGCCCTGAACAGTCACGACGCCGGCAAAGTGAAGGAGCTCCTTCACGACGATATAGTGCTTAACAAGATCCACGACCAAACTGCCACGGTGAGAGGCAAGGCCAACGTCGCCAGCTTCCTTGGTGAAAAAATACAAAAGCACAAACCTCAATTGAAGCCAATTTCTCCGATCTCGGTTGACAGCCGGATGGGTACCGTGAGCGGCGCGGCCATGTGGGAGGACCATGAACCGGCGGGCGACATCAAGGAATTAGTCGACTACTCGTTTGCCTTTACGATGGTTGCAGGTGGCTGGCGCATCAATAACATGCACGCTGCACCACGTGAGCCCAACAAGATCAAAATCGCCTCGTAGCTTGCAGGCTTGGAATCCACCAAAAGGTCAACCTGCACGGCGTATGTGCTTTTAACCGGCGGCGGCCCATTGCGAAGGATATGCTCAAGTCGAATTGAGCGTGCGAAGTATTATGAATGATTGGCACAATGGCTGCGCGTGCGCCGATGGGGGGACGCTACCGTAGTGACCCTGCATGCAAACATCCATGACATCACGGCCCATTTCGAAGGGAAAACGCAGGCTATTTTGCAGCGCTATGGTCCCGGGCCGCGCGTGCATTATCACGCCGGCATTGTCGACGACCCGCCGGCGCCCGATGCGTCGGCGCAGGTTCTGCGTCGCCAGCTGTTCGAAGCCCAGGAGCGCATATTGCGCTATGCTGCCGAAGTCTGGGACTCCCCGACTAGTCTGAGCGGGGAAATACTGGACGTCGGCTGTGGCCTTGGTGGCGGTGCCATCTTCTGGGCACAGGAATTCGGCGCGCGGGTCACGGCGGTGACTTGCGTCCCGTCGCATGCGAACTGGGTCGCGCGGTTTGCCGCCCACGCGGGCGTCGAAATGCGCGTATCTCCCCTGGTATGCGATGCGTTGGAGGTACCCGGCGAAAACCGCTATGATGCCGCGGTAGCCGTGGATAGTTCATGCTACCTTCTTCGAAGGAAATGGTTTCAAAGGCTCGCCAGGCTCCTGCGTCCCGGAGGACGCGTCTTTATCATGGACTGCTTTCTCGGAGGCCCGCAATATCAAGAGCAGTTTAACCGTTACTGGCGCACACGCATTGGCACCGTCGACGAGTATTTGGCCGCCGCCGCTCAGGCGGGCCTCGCCGCTGAGTCAGTTGACGACATTTCTCACCGCACGAGACATTTTTGGACCACGACGCTCGCGCTCATGCGAGCTGAGGCGAAGGATGTCCCGTTGAGCGCCACCAATGCAATTGGATACGACGCATCGCTCCGGGCCCATGCTCTGGTGCGGCAAGGACTCTGCGACCAAGGCCTGCGCTACGTACTGATTAGCTTCCGCAAGGCCTCGTAAGACCGGTCCCCGGCTGCCTGCGTCCTCCTCTGGGAAGACGGGGCGGATGTGCATTGCGGTATTGAAGCCCGCATCGCCGCTTCGCCGCGGCCTGCCCGCGACGGTCCACATATGACCTCTGCATGGCATTCGGAAAAATATCGAGGTAGACTCCGTCAGCCGAGATCCCACTCAGAACGGGGCCGCTCGTGGAACAGATCGCGGACTGGCTGACGAAGCTCGATCTCGGGGAGTACGCCCAGCGCTTTGCCGCCAACGGCATTGATTTCGGCGTGCTTCCCGACCTGACGGATCACGACCTGGAGAAGCTGGGGGTCTTGCTGGGCCACCGCCGCAAAATACTCCGGGCCATCGCCGACAACAGAGCAGCCGTCGAAGCGCTGCGGCGAGATGACGCGGAACGCCGCCAACTCACGGTGATGTTCTGCGATCTGGTCGGCTCGACCGGGCTTTCGACACACCTGGATATCGAAGATTTCCGCGACGTAATCGCCGCGTATCACGGCTGTTGCGCCGGGACGATCAAACGTGAAGGCGGCTTCGTTGCCAGATATCTGGGGGACGGCGTGCTCGCCTATTTCGGCTATCCGCACGCGCATGAGGACGACGCCGAGCGTGCCGCGCGTGCCGGGCTGGCGTTGATCAACGCCGTGGCCAAGATTGGTACTCAAACCATGTCCACCCTGCACGCGCGCGTCGGCATCGCTACGGGGCTGGTCATCGTCGGCGATTCCATCGGTGAGGGCATCGCGCAGGAGCAAGCGATTGTCGGCGAGACGGCCAACCTTGCTGCTCGGCTTCAAACGATGGCCGAGCCGGACAGGGTGGTTATCGACCGCAACACCCGGCGGCTGCTTGGTGAACTGTTCGAATTCCGCACGCTCGGCCTCGTATCGGTCAAGGGTTTCGAGGACCCGGTTGCCGTCTGGCAGGTGATCGGCACCAGCGCGATCGACAGTCGTTTCGAGGCCTTGCGGGCGTCCACCACGCGGATGGTCAACCGCGAGGAAGAGATCGATCTACTCATGCGCCGATGGCAGCAGAGCAAAGCTGGCGACGGCTCGGTGGTGCTGATTTCCGGCGAGGCGGGCATCGGCAAATCGCGCATCGCCGAGACGATCGTCGAACGGCTGAGTGACGAGCCGCACACCGCACTGCGCTTTTACTGCTCGCCGCATCATCAGGACAGCGCGTTTTACCCGTCGATCACGCAGCTCGAGCGCTCAGCCGGCTTTCGCCGCGATGACACTGCGGAGCAAAAGCTGGACAAGCTCGAGGCAGTGCTGGCTCTTGCTACCAGCAATCCGCGCGAGACGGCGTCGTTACTGGCGGCCCTGCTTTCGATCCCGACCGGTGATCGCTATCCGCCGCTCGAACTCACCCCGCAAAAACGCAAAGAGAAGACGTTGCGGGCTCTCGTGGCTCAAGCCGAAGCTCTGGCGGCGCGTCAACCCGTATTGATAGTGGTGGAGGACGCGCACTGGTCCGATCCGAGCTCGCGCGATTTAATCGACCTGCTCACGGATCGCGTTGCGACGCTCCCGGTCATGGTCATCGTTACGTTCCGCCCCGAGTTCACCGCGCCCCGGGTCGGCCGGGCGCACGTGACGCAGCTCTATCTCAACCGATTGCGGTCCCGGCAATGCGCCCAGATGATCTCCTACGTGACCGGTGGCAAGGCATTGCCCCGCGAGATCAATGATCAAATCATCGATCGCACTGACGGCGTCCCGCTCTACATCGAGGAATTGACGAAGGCCGTGATCGAGAGCGGAGTGCTGGCGGATGCCGGCGAGCGCTGGACCGTAGCCGGGCCGCTGCCGCCGCTTGCCATTCCAACATCGCTCAACGCGTCGCTGCTGGCGCGGCTCGATCGCCTGGCGCCGGTGCGCGAGGTCGCGCAGATTGGCGCCGCTCTTGGCCGGCAGTTCTCCCACGAACTCATCAGTGCGGTGGCGTCCATGCCGCAGCGTCAGCTCGATGAGGCGCTGTCGCTGCTGGTGGGCAACGAGCTGATATTCCAGCGTGGCGTTCCGCCGGACGCCGAATACACGTTCAAGCATGCCCTCGTGCAGGATGCCGCCTACAGCACTTTGCTGCGAAAGCGGCGCCTGCAACTTCACGGCCGCATCACAGCGGCTTTGGAAGGGCAATTCCCGGAAGTCGTGGAGGCTCAGCCGGAGTTGCTGGCCCGGCATTGCGCGGAAGCAGGACTGGTGGAGAAGGCGGTTGACTATTGTTTCACAGCCGGCCGGCGGGCGATTGCCAAGGGGGCGATGACCGAGGCAGTCGCGCAGCTCAGGAAAGGCCTCGACCTCCTGTCTCGTGTGGAGCAGGGCACCGCGCATCATGAACGGCAGCTCAATCTCCAGATGGCGTTGGGACAGGCGTTGCTTGCGACCAATGGATATTCGGCGCCCGAGCCCGGGGAGGCGTACGCGCGCGCCCGTGATCTCTGCGAGCGACTAGAGCGGTGGGCGCAACTCGGGCCGATTCTCTATGGACAGTTTGTGTTTCATCTGGTCCGGGGAGAACTGGAGCAGGCGGAACATCACACCAAGGAGATGCGCGATCTGGGCGAGACCCGGAACGAAGCCGTATGGAGGTGTCTTGGTTCAAGAGTTAGTGGCGTCATCTGCTGCGTTCTTGGCAAGTTCGCCGATGCCCGTATGCACTCCGAGAATGCTCTCTCCTTGTGGGACGCGAGCTATCGGGCCACCGCCGCGGCCCCGGCCGATCCACACGTGTCGGCCCTGTTGTATCTTTCGCGGACCTTGATTTGCCTCGGTCACGTCGATCAAGCGCGTCTACAACGAGACGAGGCGCTGGCCGAAGCGCGCCGTCTCTCCCCGTTCACCCTGGCTTACGGGCTGTACGTCGCCTGGGCCAGCCACTGGGCCATCGAGGGGATGGACTCGGCAGGGACGATGCTTCGCTCGGCGGACGAATTATTGACCATCTCAAGGGAGCAGGGCTTCCCGCTGCTGCTGGGATTCGGAAACATCATGCGGGGCTGGAGCCTGGGCGCTCTGGGCCAGGCAAAAGAGGGCATCCCGCTTCTCCTCGAAGGTCTGGCCACCTATCGCGAAACCGGTGCTCGCCTGGCTCTGCCATTTGTGCTGACAACTCTCGCAGAGACTTACGCCAGGGCGGGGTTGCTGGAGGAAGGACTAAGTCGGCTCGCTGAAGCGGCCGGTGTGGTCGAGATAACGCAGGAGCGCTGGGCCGAAGCCGAGATGCATCGATTGCGGGGGAGCATATTGCTGGAGATGCATCAGCCTCTTTCGGCGGAGGATTGCTACCGTCAGGCGCTCGCGGTGGCACGACGTCAGGGCGCCAAATTCTGGGAATTGCGTGCAGCCACCAGCCTTGCCCGACTTTGGCGCGAGCAGGGCAAGCACGCCGCGGCACGTGATCTATTGTCGCCGTGCTACGGATGGTTCAGCGAAGGCCTTGAAACACCGGTCCTGCGGGATGGCAGGGAATTGTTGTGTCAGCTGGGCTGATGCGTGCATGAACAGCGTGCCACCCGAAGGCGGCCGACGCCCCATCGAGGTGCTCAAGGACGACGGCATCGGGCGCGCGGCGAGCCCGACGGCTCACAGCGTCTTGAGATATTCGAGAACAGCGGTTCGCTCCTCTTCCGTCAATTGATTCGCAAAGGGATGGCCCACATTGGTCTGGCCATAGACGGAGGTGTCGAAATAGCGACGTCGGTCGGACGCTGTCATCGATTGAATCACCGGAATAGCAGCGAGCTCCTCCACCGGAAGGCCGACGCGATGGTCATCATAGCCGTCGTAATCCGTGACCTTCCATACGGCGGGCCGCTGATCTGGATGGAGCAGGTGAAACAGCGTCGGCACCGAGCCATTGTGCAGATAAGGCGCTGAAGCCCAAATCCCATCCAGCGGCGGCGCGATATAACTCTGCCGCCCCAGACCCAGAGGACCTTTCGAATCAACGCCGTCGAATTTGCCGGACGATCCCAACTTATCGTACTTGACGAAGTTGCTGGCGGGCGCACTCTTCGGATCGAGACCGAATTTGTTGAACCAGCTCTTGTAATATGCGCCGATGAAGTCCCCCTTGCCGATCAGGTCAACTGGATCGGTTCCTATCTTGGCGATCGGAATGTCGACGTTGGGAAACGTCGGGTGCTCTCCGTAGGTGCCGTGGCATCCGGCGCAGGATTTTTCGAAGACCGTCTTCCCCTGCGCGGCAAGCTCCGCATTGACGGGACCGGGATATTTGGGCACCTCAACCGAATCCAGCCAGTTGGCGACATCCTCAAAGTCAGGCAGATGTGCCGTCAATTGTTCGGCCGTGAGGGCTTTGTCGTAGAGCACGGCGAGCATCGGGGGCCTTGGGCCAACGCTGATGAAGCCAGCATGATAGAGGCGCGTTTTCTTCTTTATGTTCCAGTAAGGTGAAGGGGTCGTGTCAAAGTTCTGCCACGGGCCCGTCAGCGACTGCCCATTTGGACGCAGCTCCGGCGTGCGACCATTTAGGAGATCTGATTCTTCGATCCAGACATTGCTACCGCCACGGGTGCGGCTGCTATGTTCACCGGCGACACCGCGCACTGCGAGCGGGCGGCCAAGCTGGACCCCCTTAGCCTTGTATTTTAGGACAGCGACATCCTCAATCAACGTAGCCAGGTCCATACGTTGGTTTGGAAGGCCAGGGACTACCTTTCCGCGGATGGAGCCGCTGTGACAAAAGAGGCAGTTGAGGTGAACGCCGTGTGTGTTCGCATCGTAGACCAACCCCATGGGTAGGCCGTAATTTTCGTAAGGTGCGTCGACGAAGCCATAGCGCGCATAAGCCAGCTTTCGAAGCTCTTCGGGAGAAGCGGTTTTGGCCTTTTCTCCGTCGTCGCCATCCCAGGTCGTATAGAGATTCTCGAGGTCGGGCAGCTTCAAAATTTCGTCGCCCAACGGGAGTTGCTGGAGAAATAGATAGCCTCGCTTGGCCTTATCAGGGTCGACAGGACGATGAGGCGAGGTGTCGATAAATGTCGCGTTGTCGGCCACCGTAACGGCAGATACGCAGATGCTGATAAGGCCAAGAACTGCAAATAGAATAAATTTTCGCATGACCAAGCTCCCTTGATGTCGCTCGATCTACCCAACGTTGAAATAACGCCACGCTATCATTGCAGAAGGGGCGGGTCCAGAGCCCCGGCATGTCTCGAACGTGAAAGCGGACGTTCCAGGGATGCGCTTTCGGCCTGGCTGTTTCGCTGTTTCGCTGCTTCGCGGGACTCAGCCAGCCCCGCGGCCAAGGAAGGCCGGGATATCGAGAACGGCTTGCTCGATCGAATGGCGCACAGCGGAGAGGCGGCCGTACGGATCAAGGCCCCGCGGCGCCGCATGGCCCGCATGTTCCGGAATCGGCTTTGCCGGCGGCTCTTCGGGGGGAGGGGCTGCCGGGAGGAGCGCCGGACTCCTCAATTGCGGCTGCTGTGCACGACGCTCGATCCGTTCGACGGTGCGACGGTTGTCGTCGCGCAGCTTGCTGGCGAGCTCCGTGAGTGAGCCCGCTGGCTGCATCTCGGGCGTCGCGCTGAGATTATCGATGCCGGTCGCCACCACCGAAACGCGGACGACACCGTCCAGGCTTTCATCGAAAGTGGCGCCGACGATGATGTTGGCGTCCTCATCGACCTGTTCGCGAATGCGGGTCGCGGCTTCGTCGACCTCGAACAGCATGAGGTCCTTGCCACCGGTGATCGAGATGATGAGGCCACTGGCGCGCTTGATCGAGGGGTCCTCGATCAATGGATTGGAAATCGCGGCCACCGCGGCATCGAGCACGCGGTTCGCGCCGGAAGCCTCGCCCCTGCCCATCATGGCTTTGCCCTTCTCACGCATTACCGTGAGAACGTCGGCGAAATCGAGATTGATCAGACCTTCCTTGACGATGAGGTCGCTAATGCAGGCGACACCCGAATAAAGTACTTGATCGGCCAGCACGAAGGCATCGGCGATGGTGGTCTTCTCGTTGGCCACCCGGAACAGATTTTGGTTTGGGATAACCAAAAGCGTGTCCACCGCCTTCAGCAGTTCCGCGATGCCTGCTTCGGCAAAGCGCATGCGCCGCTGGCCCTCGAAGTGAAATGGCTTGGTGACAACACCGATGGTGAGAATGCCGAGCTCACGCGCGGTCCTGGCTATCACCGGCGCTGCTCCGGTGCCGGTACCGCCGCCCATGCCGGCAGTCACGAACACCATGTGTGCCCCGATCAGATGATCGCGGATCACACTGATTGCCTCTTCGGCCGCCGCGCACCCCACTTCGGGCTGCGCGCCGGCGCCAAGGCCTTGGGTTGCCTGGGTGCCCAACTGGATGACGCGCTCGGCCCTCGACATGGTGAGGGCCTGCGCGTCGGTATTGGCGACGATGAATTCGACGCCTTCCAGCCCCGACGCGATCATGTTGTTGACGGCATTGCCGCCGGCGCCGCCGACCCCAAACACGATAATGCGCGCTTTCATCTCGCGAATATCGGAGATCCCAGTCATCTTTGCCTCACGATTTCTCCGGCCGGCTGGGAATGAGAGGACATCGATTGCTACCTCGAGGCCTTGCGGTCTGCTGCCACCAGGTCCGCGGCCAGATGGCCTGGTCGGCGTGCAACCAGTCCTTGACTGTCGATCGAGCCGCCAGTTCGGCCATCGGTCCGCAGCAGACCTTCGAGCCGCGCCGTCGCCTCCTTGGCCGCCATGGTCTCGGCCGTCGCCTGCAGCAGCTCAACCATCAGCCGCTCGGCGCGCTCGCGCTCACGCTCGAAATCGGCCCGGTGAGTAGCTGCCGTTGCTTCGAGCCGCGCGATCTCCGCCTGCAATGCCACGATCTTTGCCGTCAGGCCGACATTGCCTGCCTCGCGATGACCTGGTGGCCGTGGCGTATGCCGTATTTCCGCGAGATCCACGCTCACCAATGCTTTGCCTTCATCCGAAAGCCAGCGCGGCAGCCGGAGCCGCTCGGCCAGCGAACGAGCGGCCTTCGTCGAGATGGTCAGGCGGGCGCCAAGTTCGGCATATGTCAGTGTTTCAGTGGGCATCGGCCGTTCTCCCCGAACCAACCGGACGGTCTGTTAACTGAAAAGTAACCGCAGGCTAGGCTGGGATGGTTAAGAGATCGTTAACGGGCGGCCGCAATCCACCACTTGCGCGCGCCGCGGCCGCGATGGGCTCGAAAGCGGACCTAATCCATGCCCGCGCGGCGCATGCCTTCCAGATAGTGCTCGCGCGCCTCGCCCTTCACAGGAGGAAGATTGTGCGTGATCCAGGCGAGCGAGACGCCGGGCTGGGCGCGCCGCAGCTCCTGCAGGCTGGTGCGGGCGAGTTCCGCTTCGCCCGCCATCCCGGCGGCGGCGACCAGCAGGCGATGGGCGCCGACGAAGTCGGCGCGCTGACGGATGGCGTGGCGTGCCAGCCGGATCGCCTCAGTGTAGTCGTGTGCGACGAAGGCTGCATGGGCTGCAATGCCATAATAGATCGCGGAGAGGGGATCGTGCGGGCTGAGCCGGATCGCGCGGCGCGCAGCTTCCGCGCCCTCTCGCGCGCGACCCATCCAGGACAGCACCAAGCCGTAATGGCCCTGCGCCAGCGCGAAGTTTGGATTGAGGCGGAGCGCGGTTTCGAACGCCTCGAGTGAATCCGGTATGCGTCCAAGATAGGGATAGGTGTAGCCCAGCGCGAGATGGGCCCACGGGTCCTCGCCATCGGCGCGGACCGCCGCCATCGCGGCGCGTTCAGCGATCGGTACGGCGGTGGCTGCCGGCTCCCAGCCCAGATGGGCGCAGGAGATGTGGCTGACCGCCAGCAGGGCGAGCGCCTGCGCGTAATTGGGATCGATGGCGATGGCCTGCTCGAGCAGCCGCTGCGCCTCGATATTGTCCTCGCGCGTCACGCGCCAGAAATACCAGAGCGCGCGCATCACCAGGTCCCAGGCGTCGAGGTTCTCCGGCGCCTTGCGCCGGGCGCGGAAACTCTCGGCGGCATAGAGTTTTGGCTCGATCG
>Ga0210403_10004107_pt1 | contig 12606 bp, 11 predicted proteins | sample IncBWC19MmetaG_FD_150863 | JGI IMG/M metagenome (GOLD analysis project Ga0210403, IMG submission 150863) | Forest soil microbial communities from Barre Woods Harvard Forest LTER site, Petersham, Massachusetts, United States - Inc-BW-C-19-M | ecosystem: Environmental > Terrestrial > Soil >... | reverse complement strand
CGAACAGCGCCTTCTGGCTCGAGGGTTGCGAGCGCCAGTATTGCGGCGGGGCTTCGACCTGGCCGCCGAGTTCGGCGGCGGCGTGCCAGCCCCAGCGCGGGTCGTAGAGCATGGCGCGCGCAAGCGCGACCATGTCGGCCTTACCCGTTGCCACGATCTCCTCGGCCTGTTTTGCCTCGGTGATCAGGCCGACCGCCATGGTGGTGACGCCGGTCGCCTCTCGGATGGCTTGCGCGAACGGCACCTGATAGCCTGCGGACAGCGGGATCTTCTGCAGCGGCGAGACGCCGCCGGAGGACGCGTCGATCCAGTCGACGCCGCGCTTCTTCAGCTCTCGTACAAATTCGATGGTTTGCGGCAAGTCCCAGCCGCCCTCGACCCAGTCGCTCGCCGACACTTTGACGCCGATCGGCTTCGATGCCGGAAACACCGCGCGGATCGCGTCGAACACTTCGAGCGGGTAGCGCATGCGGTTCTGCAAGGACCCGCCATACTGGTCGGTGCGCTTGTTGGCGATCGGCGACAGGAACTGATGCAGCAGATAGCCGTGCGCGCCATGCAGCTCCAGCGCATCGATGCCGAGCCGCTCGGCGCGCCTGGCGGCCGAGACAAACGCGTCGCGGATGCGCGCCAGACCCGCCGCGTCCAGCTCGAGCGGCGGCGCCTCGCCCTCCTTGTGCGGCACGGCGGAAGGCGCCACCGTCTGCCAGCCGCCCTCGCCGATCGGGATCTGCTGCCCGCCCTCCCACGGACGATGGCTCGAGCCCTTGCGGCCGGCATGGGCGAGCTGCATCGCGACGGCGGTCCTGGAATGCTTGCGCACCGAGGCCAGGATCGGTTTCAGCGCCGCTTCCGTGGCGTCGTTCCACAGGCCGAGGCAGCCCGGCGTGATGCGGCCGATCGCCTCCACATGGGTTGCCTCGACGCAGAACATCGCCGCGCCCGACAGCGCCAGCATGTTGATATGGGTGAAGTGCCAGTCGTTGGCCTCGCCGTTTTCAGCCGAGTACTGGCACATCGGCGCCACCATGATGCGGTTAGGAAGCGCAAGGCCGCGCAACTTTATCGGAGAAAACAAGGCGCTCATGGGGGGTGTCCGGGCAGGAGGAAGGAACGCGTGGCTTTATTATCTAGTGGGACGCGGCCCCTTCCTCAACCGGACTTATTGCTTGATCCCAGCCTCCTTGATCACTTCCATGTTGGCCACGGTCTCGCGCTTGACCAGATCGTCCATCTGGGCCGGCGTCATCGGCAGCGCCTCGACGCCGAGCTTTTTCAGGCCGTCCTGCATCGCCGGCTCGTTGAGCACCTTCATGCCGGCGGCGTGGAATTTCTCGACGATGTCGCGCGGCGTCTTCGCGGGCATGAAGACGCCGAACCAGATCGCGCTGTCGGCGTTTTGCAGGCCGGCCTCGGGCGGCGCCGGCACATCGGGCAGATCGGCTACGCGCTTCGGCGTCGATACCAGCAGCGCGCGCACCTGGCCGGCGTGAATCAGGGGAAGTGCCGTGGCGAGCGGACAGAAATAGAAATCGATCCGGCCGCCGATGATGTCGGCGATCACCTCGGCGCCGCCGCGATACGGCACATGCGTCGCCTCGATGCCGGCGGCGAGACGGAATTTCTCGGCGCTGATATGCACCGCGCTGCCGATGCCGACCGAGCCGAACGAGATCGATCCGGGCTTTGCCCTGGCATCCGCGATGAAATCCTGCACGGTCTGCCACGGCCGCGAGGCCGGCACGATCATCACATTGGCGCTGGAGCCGATCATCAGCACCGCGGCGAGATCCCTGGTCGCGTCAAACGTCAGATTGGGAAAGATCGCGGGCGCGATCGTCAGCGCGGAAGAATGGGCGAGAATGCTGTAGCCGTCGGGATCGGCCTTAGTCACCATGGCGGTGCCGAGCGTGCCGCCGGCGCCGACCCGGTTCTCGATCACGATGGGCTGGCCCAGTTCGGCGGCGAGGCGATCGAACACCAGCCGCGGCACCACGTCGGTGGCGCTGCCGGCGCCGAACGGAATCGTCGCCCTGATCAGCCGCGACGGCCAGTCTTCGGCCCGCGCCGCGGCGGCGACGAGGAGACTGCCGAGAACACATATCCAGGCAAAAGATATCCAAGTAAAAGACTTGCGCATGACTACTCCGCTTGCATCGGCCGCGGGAATAGGCCGACGGCGGAAGAGTTGCAAGAACCGTTCCGCCCGGAGGCGGTAAAGCTCAGGTCATCGTCGCGAAAGTGCGACCGCGGCAGGACTCTACTGTTGTCCGAATTTGCCACATCACTCCACCAGCGTGAATTGCAGCAGCAGGGTGCGCTGGATCAGCGAGAAATTGTCGTCGGAGACCATGGTCAGCACGGTATCGCCCTCTGCCGTCACATGGGCGTCGATGCCTTCCATGTTGTCGATCTCCTGGCCGAGATCAGCCTCGAAGATCGAGGGCCCGTCGACCACGGCGCCCGGCGCCACCGAGGCAAGGGCGATGCGGCGGATCCGGATGCCGGCGCCTTCGGCCAGCGAAAATTTCCGCTCCAGCACCAGCAGATCGCCGGAGGGCAGGAGCACCGCGTCGCTGATATCGAAATGCGCGGTGCGGCGAACGCTGAACTGCCCGGGCGAAGGTCCGCCGACCAGAAAGGCGATCAGATTGCCGTCCGCATCGAGACCGCGTTCGGAGAGCGCGATCAGCGTGCCCGCGAGCGGCAAGCCCTTCGGCACCATGACCAGTGCTTCCAGCCCCTTGTTGAACGGCAGCTTCTTCACGGCCGGCGGCATCGGCACCACCTCGCCACGCGAGCGGGTAAATCCCTTGCTGAAATCGAAGCGCAGCACCTGGTTGACGCGCTCGAGACCGATGTAGACATAAGAACCGTCGAGCGCGATCGATTCCGAATCGAACCAGCCGCGCGCGGTGATCGGCCGGCCGTCCGGCCCCAGCATTGGAGAAGCCTCGACGTCATCGAGTCCGACCATATCGCGGCCCTGGTAGACGATGCGGCCGGTGAACCAGCTTCCCTTGTCGCTGAAGGAAATGAAGCGCTCGCCTTTGGCGTCGAGCCGCAAACCCGACAGCCCGCCGAAGCCGCGGAAGGACGAGGTCAGCGCCAGCCCGCTGCGATATTCGAGCTTGCCGAAGCGCACGCGCTGGTGATCGCGGGTATCAAACGACGGTATCGGCGTCGCCTTGACCTCGATCGAGACGGGTGCGGTGACGGAATATTCGTCGGGAACGACCGGCTTCGGTGGCGGCTGCGTCGCGAGTTGCGCGCGGGCGATGGACGGTATGGCGAGCGTCGAAAACCCTGCCGCCGTCGACGTCAGAAAACGGCGGCGGCTGAGGGCTGCACGCATGTGGTCAGGAATGCAATCTGCGCCGCTGGCCTGAGGCTGCGGGCGCCGCGCCGTGGGTCTCGCTGAAAAGCTCGGCGAGTTTTTCGGTGATGGCGCCGCCGAGTTCTTCGGCGTCGACGATGGTGACCGCGCGGCGATAATACCGCGTGACGTCATGACCGATGCCGATCGCGATCAGCTCGACCGGCGAGCGGGTCTCGATCTCCTCGATGATGTGGCGCAAATGCCGCTCCAGGTAGTTGCCGGGATTGACCGACAGCGTGGAGTCGTCGACCGGCGCGCCGTCGGAGATCATCATCAGGATCTTGCGCTGCTCGGAACGACCCAACAGCCGCTTGTGCGCCCAATCCAGCGCCTCGCCGTCGATATTTTCCTTGAGCAGGCCCTCGCGCATCATCAGCCCGAGATTCTTCCGCGCGCGCCGCCACGGCGCGTCGGCGGACTTATAGATGATATGCCGGAGATCGTTGAGGCGGCCGGGATTGGGCGGCTTGCCGGCGGCAAGCCACGCCTCGCGCGACTGCCCGCCCTTCCAGGCCCGCGTCGTGAATCCGAGAATTTCGACCTTGACGCCGCAGCGCTCGAGCGTCCGCGCCAGAATATCGGCGCAGGTGGCGGCAACCGTAATCGGCCGCCCGCGCATCGAGCCGGAATTGTCCAGAAGCAGGGTCACCACGGTATCGCGGAAGGTGGCTTCCTTCTCGTGCATGAACGACAACGGATGATAGGGATCGGTCACCACGCGCGACAGCCGCGCCGGATCGAGAATGCCTTCCTCGAGATCGAACTCCCAGGCGCGGTTCTGCTGCGCCATCAATCTGCGCTGGAGGCGGTTGGCGAGCCGCGCCACGATGCCTTGCAGGTGCGCGAGCTGCTTGTCGAGATAGCTGCGCAGGCGTTCCAGCTCGTCATGGTCGCAGAGATCCTCGGCCGCGATCACCTCGTCGAATTTCGGTGCGAAGGCGTGGTATTCCGGCCCGCGCGGCTCGTTGGCGCCGCGCGAATTCGGCCGCGTCGCTTCACCCGGCGTTTCGTCGTCGCCGAGTTCGCCATCGTCGAAGGTATCGCTGGTGGAGGCCTGCGCGCTTTCCATCGCGCTCTCAGACATCTCGTCGGTGGTGGCCTGCGCCTGATCGGCGCTCATTTCCTGCGCGGCGTCAGAGTCGGGCGAGCCTTCCGCGCCGGACTGGTCGTTCTCGCCGTCGCGATTCTCGTCCTGGTTCTCGTCCTCATCGGCCTCGGCATTGCGTTCGTCGCCGAGTTCGAGTGCGCTCAGGAGATCGTGCACGGCGTCGCCGAACTTCGCCTGATCCTCGGCAAGCCGATCGAGCCGGTCGAGCCGGGTGCCGATCTTGTCCTCCAGCACCGGACGCCAGAGGTCGACCATCTTCCTGGCCGCGGCGGGCGGCGCCAGTCCGGTCAGGCGCTCGCGCACCAGCATCGCCAGCGCGTCCGACAGCGGCGCGTCGGCGCGGTCGGTGATTTCGTCGAACTTGCCGCGATGGAAATGATCGTCGAGCATCGCCGTGAGATTTTTGGCAACGCCCGCCATGCGCCGCGAGCCGAGCGCTTCGACGCGCGCCTGCTCCACCGCCTCGAACACACCGCGCGCCTGCGGATTGCCCGGCATCAGCTTGCGATGCACTTTCGGATCGTGGCAGGCGAGTTTCAGCGCGATCGAATCGGCATGGCCGCGTACGATGGCGGCGTCCCGCCTTGTCATCTTGCGCGCCGGCTCCGGCAGCCGCGCCTTGCCCGGCGCAAGTCCCGGCCGCTCGGCGGCGAACGTCACCTCAAGCTCCGGCTTTCGCGCGATCGCGCGCAGGCAGGCCGTGACCGCGCGCTTGAACGGCTCGGTCGGCGCTTCCCTCGATCCGGTGCGGAACTTTTGATTCGACGTCGTCATTTAGGTCTCATCACCCGTCGTCGCCGCGAAAAGCGAGACGACCGCTACGACATCGCCACGTTCACGGAAGACTCGGCGAGCTCCGCATTGAAGCAGCGCTGATAGAATTCAGCCACCAGCGGCCGCTCCAGCTCGTCGCATTTGTTGAGGAAGGTGACGCGGAACGCAAAGCCGATATCGCCGAAGATCTCGGCATTCTCCGCCCAGGTGATCACCGTGCGCGGGCTCATCACCGTCGACAGATCGCCGTTGGCGAAGGCGTTGCGGGTGAGGTCGGCGAGACGCACCATCTTGTTGACGATGTCGCGGCCTTCCTGGTTGCGGTAGTGGTGGGCTTTCGCCAGCACGATTTCCACTTCCTCGTCGTGGGCGAGATAGTTCAGCGTCGTGACAATCGACCAGCGGTCCATCTGGCCCTGGTTGATCTGCTGGGTGCCGTGATAAAGGCCTGATGTATCGCCGAGGCCGACCGTGTTGGCGGTCGAGAACAGCCGGAACGCCGGATGCGGCTTGATCACCTTGTTCTGGTCGAGCAGCGTCAGGCGGCCGGAGACCTCCAGCACGCGCTGGATCACGAACATCACGTCGGGACGACCGGCGTCGTATTCGTCGAACACCAGCGCGATATTGTGCTGCAGCGCCCAGGGCAGAATGCCGTCGCGGAATTCCGTGACCTGCTTGCCGTCGCGCACGACGATCGAGTCCTTGCCGACCAGATCGATACGGCTGATGTGGCTGTCGAGATTGACGCGCACGCAGGGCCAGTTCAACCTTGCCGCGACCTGCTCGATATGGGTCGACTTGCCGGTACCGTGATAGCCCGTCACCATGACGCGGCGGTTCTTGGCAAAACCGGCGAGAATGGCGAGCGTGGTGGCTCGATCGAAGCGGTAATCCGTGTCGACATCGGGCACATGCGGATCGACTTCGGAATAGGCCGGCACCTCGAGGTCGCTGTCGATGCCGAATACCTGCCGGACCGACACCTTCATGTCGGGCAAGCCGGTGATCGCGGGAGCGGAAGATTCTTGCACTTTCGTCGTGGCGGCGGTCGTCATCAATCCTCCGAGGTCCCGGGCGCTCCCGAAACCAGATTTGCGAATTTGGCTGCGGATGGGTGCTGGTCGGAACCTATCAGAGAGCAAGGGTTCGCAGAAGCCCGCGGCCCAATCAAAGTTCCGTCGCTTTATCATCAAGATAGGGGCTGGCCCCGGTTTTGGGAAGGCTGCCCTGCGAATCACGCCATACTTTCGGCCGGTGAACTGGCCAGCGGCCCAAAGCCGCGCCCAGATGGCACTTTCCCCCCGCCTCGCTACTTATGTTAGGTCTGCGACCCGTTTGGACAACGCCAAAACAGGAATTTTGTGACCTCTCTCATCGATCCCTTGATTGCGTTCGTCTCGGCACATCCCTCGCTTGCCTATTTGACGCTGTTCCTGGCCGCCCTGCTGGAGGCCGCTCCGGTCGTGGGCTCGGTGGTTCCGGGCTCGACCATTATCCTGGCGCTGAGCGCGCTGGTGCCGAGCGGAGATTTGCGGCTTGAATGGGTGCTTTTGGCCGCCATCGCCGGGGCGTTGCTCGGCGACGGATCGGCGTTCTGGATTGGACACCGCGCCCAGCGCGAAATCCTCAGCGCCTGGCCGATGTCGAATTACCCGCGCCTTATCGCGCAGAGCGAGGCGTTCTTTCATCGCTGGGGCACGCTGGCGGTATTCTTCGCGCGTTTCGTGCCGCCGATCAGGGCCTTTGTGCCGATGACGGCGGGCGCGCTGGGCATGGCCCCATTGCGTTTTTACGCCGTCAACATCCCCGCGGTCCTGCTATGGGCGCCGGCGCATGTGCTGCCCGGTGTGCTGGCGATATCGGCGTTGCACGAATATGCCGGCATTTCGCGCCATACCGGGGTAGGCAAGCATTACTGGATACTGGCGGTGACCGGCGCCGCTCTGATCGTGGCGCTGACGACCTGGACGATCCGTCGCCGTCATGGCGGGATCGAGCCGACGGCCGAGCAGATCCGAAAGGATTTTCGCTAGGATTTCGCGCCCGCCCCGGCCTGAGGGACGGCCTGGCCGGCACGACGAGAGCGGCTAGCCCGCGCGCACCACCGTCTTCAGGTAATTATATGCCTTGATGATCTCGATCAGGCGGTCCTCGGTAGAGCGGTCGCCGCCATTGGCATCGGGATGGTGCTGCTTCACCAGCGCCTTGTATTTCGCCTTCACGGTCTCAAGCGTCGCATCCGTGCCGAGCCCCATCACCTGCAGCGCCTTGCGCTCGGCATTGAACACTTTCCGGGTTTCGACCTTGGCCTCGGCGCCAGCACCCGGACCCGGCCGCCAGCGGCCGCGGCCGTTGAGCTCGCTGAACATGCTGAACGGATCGGCGGCGCCTTCCAGGTCGGCCTCGGGGCTGCCCTTGCCCTTTTTCGAGCTGGTGTTGGCGCCCATCTTCCAGGTCGGACGATGGCCGGTCAGCGCATCCTTCTGGTAGCGCGCGACCGCGTCCGGATTCATGCCCTGAAAGAAATTATAGGACTGGTTGTATTCGCGGACGTGATTGAGACAGAAGTGCCAGTACTCCTTGTCCTGAGTCCGGCCCTTGGGCGCGCGGTGCGGCCCCTTGTTCTTGCATTCCGGCCATTCGCACATGACGGCAGCTTCGCGCGCCTGCGCCTGCTGCTTCGCACTCAGCTTGTTCGGCTTGATGCGGATGCTATCGAAGAATTTGGATGAATCAATCGCCATGGCTGACTATGACAACGCAATGCCAAAAGCTTCAAGTCTTGACATTGCGAATAGTTCTCCCTCGATCCCGGCATTGACGAAAAGCGCTTACGGACGTAATGCCGCCGGCATGAACACCAAGGAAGCTATCACGAACAAGTTGCGCGAAGCTTTCACGCCGGAAAGCCTCGACGTCACGGACGAATCACATCTGCATGAGGGTCATGCCGGTCATCGGCCGGGCGGCGAGACGCACTTCAGGGTTTATATTGTGTCGCCGGCCTTCCAGGGGAAGAGCCGAATCGAACGCCACCGCATGATTAATGCGACGCTGGCCGGGGAACTCGCGGGAGGCGTCCACGCGCTGGCGATCAAGGCGCAGGCGCCAGGGGAAGCCGGCTGAGATCTTACCCGCGATTGTTAACGAAGCCCTCACCCTCCCCGCGCTGCACCCCCACGATCGCCGGCCGCCCGCTTCTCTAGAACGACGTCCCCGCCCGCTTCGGCTTTTTCTCCTCGACCTCGGCCTCCCGCGGCACCGCCTGGATGCGCAGCGCGGTGATGCGGTTGCGCTCGCGGCGCAGGACACGGAAACGGAAACCGTGAAAGGTGAAACTCTGGCCGCGTTCGGGGATCGAGCGCGCCTCGTGGATCACCAGGCCCGCGATGGTGGTCGCCTCCTCATCGGGAAGATTCCAGTCCATCGCGCGATTGAGATCGCGGATCGGCACCGAGCCGTCGACCACCACCGAGCCGTCGGGCTGGGCGCGCACCCCGGCTACGACCACGTCGTGCTCGTCGGAAATATCGCCGACGATCTCTTCCAGAATGTCCTCCAGCGTCACCATGCCTTCGACTTCGCCATATTCGTCGACCACCAGCGCGAAATGGGTCTTGCGGCGGCGGAATGCCTTGAGCTGTTCGGAGACGGAGCGCATCTCCGGCACGAACCACGGCGGCAGCGCGATGGTGGAAACGTCGATTTTCGAGGTGTCGCCATCGGCGGCGCGGATCGCGCGCAGCAGATCCTTGGCGTGCAGCACGCCGATGATGTTTTCCGGCTTGTCGCGCCACAGCGGAATTCGCGTGTATTCGGTCGCCAGCACCTCGCGCACCAGATCCTCCGCGGGCAGGTCGGCATTGATCATCACCATTTCGGTGCGATGGACCATCACGTCGGAAACCTGCAGCTCGCGCAGGTCCAGCAGCCCGCCGAACATGTCACGGTCGAGCTTCTCGACCTTGCCTTCGTGATGCAGCAGATCGACCGCGCCGCGCAAGCGTTCGGTCGGCGACAGGATCGGCTGGTTGTGACCGATCTTGATGCCCAGCGCCTTCATCAGCACGCGAACGATGGCCTCGATCACGGTGAGCAGCGGCCCGAGCAGATACACCATCACCTTCATCGGACGCGCGACCAGGAGCGACACCCGGTCAGGCGCATTGATGGCGATGGTCTTGGGCAGCACTTCGGCGAAAATCACAACCATCACCGTCATCACGCCGGTGGCGTAGAGCACGCCGACTTCGCCGAACCAGGCCGTAAAGATGCCGGTCGCCAGTACCGAGGCGCCGATATTGGCGATGTTGTTGCCGAGCAAGAGCGCGCCGATCATCCGCTCGCGCATCGCAAACAGGCTGGAGACCACACCCGCCTCGCGATTGCCCTGTTTCGACAGCCGCAGCATGCTGGCGCGCGAGGCGCCGGTCAGCGCCGTCTCGCTCGCCGAGAAGAACGCGGAGACCAGCAGCAAGGCGACGACAATGGAAAATGTAAGCCAGTCCATGGCGTGAGATTCACTTCATTTAAGATCCAAGTCTTACGCGGTCTTATGCGCCAGCCTGGCTTTCAGAAAATCGCGCACCAGCGCCGGCTCGACATCGGGAGCGATCACGGCGCGGCCGACCGCCTGCAGCAGGATGAAAGTGAGCCGGCCGCGCTTGACCTTCTTGTCCTGCGCCATCAGCGCCATCAGCGCGTCGGCATCGGCCAGCCCTTCCTGGGCAAATCCGGCGATGTCCTGCAAATGGGTCGGCAGACCCACTTCGGCAAGGTGACGTTTGACGCGCGCCGCGTCGGAGTGCGGAATCATGCCGAGTTCGGCGGAGAATTCCGCCGCCAGCACCATGCCGACGGCAACCCCTTCGCCATGAAACAGCCGGTCGGAGAAGCCGGTGGCGGCCTCCAGCGCATGGCCGAAAGTATGGCCGAGATTGAGCAGCGCGCGCTCGCCGGTTTCGCGCTCGTCGCGCGCCACGATCGCCGCCTTGGCGCGGCAGGAGGTGGCGATGGCGTGCTCGCGCGCAGCACCCCCTGCGAAGATATCGGCGTAGTTGGCTTCCAGCCATGAGAAGAATGCTTCGTCGCCGAGCACGCCGTATTTGGCGACTTCGGCGTAACCGGCGCGGAACTGGCGCGGCGACAGCGTGTCGAGCACGGCGGTGTCCGCGATCACCAGCACCGGCTGGTGAAACGCGCCGAGCAGATTCTTTCCCTGCGGCGAGTTGATTCCGGTCTTGCCGCCGACCGAGGAGTCGACCTGCGCCAGCAGCGAGGTCGGCACCTGCACGAAATCGACGCCGCGGCGCAGGATCGCCGCGGCAAAGCCGGCGAGATCGCCGACAACGCCGCCGCCGAGCGCGATCACCAGATCGTTGCGCTCGATCTTCGCCGCTATCAGGGCCTCCGACACCTTCTCGAGGCCGGCATAGGTTTTCGAGCCTTCGCCCTCCTCGACAATGACGCGCGAGGTGGCGATGCCAGCCTGCGCCAGCGAGCTTTCCGTCTTGTCGAGCCAGTGTTTCGCGACATTGCGGTCGGTGACGATGGCGGTGCGGGCGCCGGGCCGCAGGGCGGCAACGCGGCTGCCCAGCGACTGCAGCACGTCGCGGCCGATCACGATGTCATAGGCGCGATCACCGAGCGCGACATCGACGGTAACGGAGTCGGAATGCTTCAAAGGCACGGTCATGGCGTGGCGCCCAGCCTGTTCGATGCTTCGTTCGGGGCGGTGCCGCACAGCCGGCCGTGCAGTGCCTCGATGCATTCTTCGACGATCTTTTCGTGCGGCACGTCGCGCGACCAGATCGTGATGTCGGCGTGTTGGTAGATCGGCTCGCGTTCCTCGATCAGGCGTCCGACGGTGGCGGCGGGATCGGCCGTCTGCAGCAGTGGCCGGTCGGCGCGCCGCTTCACCCGCTTCATGATGATATCGGCATCGGCCTTGAGCCAGATCGAGACCGCCTTGTCGCTGATACGGCTGCGGGTTTCCTCGCGCATGAAAGCGCCGCCGCCGGTGGCAAGCACGGCGGGGCCGCTGTCGATCAGCCGCGCGATCACCCGCGCCTCGCCGTCCCTGAAATGCGGCTCGCCATGGGTCTCGAAGATGTCCGGAATCGACATGCCGGCCGCCGCCTCGATCTCGGTATCGGCGTCGAGAAACGGCAGCCGCAGCCGCGCCGACAGCCGGCGTCCGATCGTGGACTTGCCGGCGCCCATCATACCCACCAGCACGATCGACCGCGGACCCAGCGCGGCCGTGATCTCGGCCTCGGGGGTCGCGGCGGTGCTGGCCGATGGCGCGGTCTCGGACATCGAATTGGCTCAATCGCCGCAGGAATTGCGGCGTTCCGTGCCACCTATACTACCCCCGCCGATGCCGTTGCCAGAGAGACTTGCAACGGCGGGGCGAACATGTTGGTAGTCGGACCCCATCCAATGGTTAATTCGCCGTCTGAGGCTCGCGCATGCCCAGCCTGTTCCGCTTTCTGACGGTGGTCGCCGTGATCGTCGGGATCGTCTATGGCGTGATTTTCGCGCTGGCGAACTTCGTCAATCCGAAGCCGCGGGAAATGATCGTCACCGTGCCCCCGGATAAATTCCTCAAGAAATAGGCGCTAGGGTGGGCGGATGCGTTCCAGGACCTCAGACGCCAAACTGATCGGGCTATTCCTCGACATGCTCGCGGCGGAACAGGGCGCCGGCCCCAATACGCTTGACGCCTATCGCCGCGACCTGACCGATTTCTCGGAGTCCCTGGCCCGCGGCGGCCACGACTTCGCCGGTGCCGAAACGCAAGGCTTGCGCGACTATCTGGCCGATCTCGACCGGCGCGGCTTCAAGTCGTCGAGCGTGGCGCGACGGCTGTCGGCGATGCGGCATCTGTTTCGCTTTCTCCTCAACGAGCGGATTCGCAGCGACGATCCCGCCGCGATCCTGTCGGGGCCGAAGCGGGGCCGTGGCCTGCCTAAAGTGCTGTCGATCGCCGACGTCGACCGCCTGCTGACGCACGCCAAGGCGCGGAGCGAGGCGCCGGAAATGACTGCGCCGCAGCGGCTTCGCGGGATGCGACTGTACTGCCTCCTGGAAGTGCTCTACGCCACCGGCTTGCGGGTGTCGGAACTGGTGACACTGCCGCGTGCGGCAGCCCGGCATGACGCCCGCATGATCGTGGTGCGCGGCAAGGGCAACAAGGAACGGCTGGTGCCGCTGAACGAGGCGTCGCGGCGGGCGATGGCCGATTATCTCGCCGCGATGGAAGCGCAGAAGCCTGCGAAGAAGGGTGCCGCAAGCCCGAAATGGCTGTTTCCTTCATTCGGCGAGAGCGGGCATTTGACCC
>Ga0210403_10004106_pt1 | contig 12607 bp, 7 predicted proteins | sample IncBWC19MmetaG_FD_150863 | JGI IMG/M metagenome (GOLD analysis project Ga0210403, IMG submission 150863) | Forest soil microbial communities from Barre Woods Harvard Forest LTER site, Petersham, Massachusetts, United States - Inc-BW-C-19-M | ecosystem: Environmental > Terrestrial > Soil >... | reverse complement strand
TCGAAGAGGAAGACGCCCTTGCCGCGCTCGATGACCAGAGGGTAGCGGCTGTAGGTTTGGAGCAGAAACTGTTTTTCACGCTGGATGATTTCTTCGGTGGTTGTCATAGGGAAACTATGATTTTACCGGAGAACGGAGTATCCAGCCTCACGGCGCAACGAATCACGGAGTGATCTCATAGATCACGCCGTTGCTCCCGTTGCCCCCTGTATCAGTGGCGCCATAAAGGTTGCCGGAGGAGTCTTCGGTCAACCTACCGCTCGGGAGCCCACCATCCGTTCCTCCGGTAAAACGGTAGAGCACGGAATATTTGCCGCTGCTGCTGAGACGATAGATCACTCCGCAACCAAAAGTACAAGCTGAGTTCACGGTTCCACCGTAGAGGGTTGCGCCGTAGTAGTTGCCTGACACATTAAGAAGTCCACCGGAAGGCTCCTCTCCGCCACTGGCCAGCTTACCGAAGGCGTGCACGACGCGCTCTTTGGCCGAAGCGTTTACGGTGAAGACAACACCGCATCCGGCCGATGAGATAGCGCAGTTTGTGGTGTCCCCGCCGAACTGGGTCACGCCGCTGAACACGCCAGTTGCGCTTCGGAGCAGGTGCCAGCGAGGGGAATTGCCATCGGCACCGCCGGGGAAGGTATATAGCGTCGTCAGCTTGCCGGTCGTATCCAGCTTGAAGAGAGTACCCGCGTTGCCCTGCATGTAGCTGCCGCCCGCGGCGCCATAGATGTTGCCTGCCTGGTCGCTGGTCAAATCCTGGGGGAAGGCTCCGTCGGCTTGGCCGGTAAAGCGGTACAGTACTGTCTCCTTGCCGGATTGGGTGACTTTGAAGAGTACTCCGCAGCCCAGGGTGCCATCGCAGCCAGAGACGCCGCCGAAGCTGGCGGAGCCGTAGAGGTCACCGTTGACCATCACCAGCCCAAGCTCCGATTGCCCCTGGTTCTGGGCGCCGTCCTTACCGCCCTTGAATTTATGGAGCACTTTCAACGATCCATTTTTCGCCAGTTTGAATACAGTTCCACAAGCGCAGGTGGGATCGCCGCCGAGCGATGTTATCCCGTAGAGGTTGCCGGCGCTGTCGCGAAGCAGGCGGCCAATAGGAGTGCCGCCGTCGGATCCGCCCGTGAAAATGTAGAGGATGGTTTGGTGGCCGGTCGAATCCAGCTTGTATACCAGTCCTCGATTGGACGAGCCGCCGAATTGGGTCGTGCCATAGAAATTGCCGGCGGAGTCACGGATGAGATCTCCGTTGGGAGCGCTCCCGTCGGTGAAGTTGAAGGTATAGAACACTTTGAAAGTCTGGGCGGTGGCGGCGGTAAGAAGCAAAGTCACGGATAGTACGATTGCAGAGAGTCTCATCGAATTCTTTCTCCAAGGCGAGGAGGAGTATACCATTCTGGCTTTTGGTTGGGTGGGTTGGTTGGAGCGGTAGGATTGATGAGCGGCGAGTCAACGACGTGCGATGACGGAGTGCGTGCAGAGGCTCGCGATCGCGGGCTATTAACTTAATAGTAAATAATTTTAGAATATATTAACCATTAGGTATATGGTATATACCTTAAAATTTGCATTTCCCGCTAGATCCATCAAAACAAAGGATCTGTTTCGGAGATACCCACGTAAAATATCCCTTCTAAAGGACTTAGCGTAGGGAAACCCTGCGATCTCTCTGCCTAAGTATATGAAAACGGGTACAAAATTCGAGATACCCCTCTAAAATATCCCTTTTAAAGGACTTGCGCGGTTTCCAAGTTGTCAAAGAGCGGGAACCATCGCTGTTATCAAACAGCTAATATTGTTAGCACTATGTTAGCCTGTTTGGTGGGCCGCGTCAAGTAGGTTCTTTAGTCGATTCGAAGCTCCCGCTTGTACCCCACCCAGATTAGGGATCCAGCGCGTCAGGTCTGTGCGCGAGATCTAGTCTTTCGCCCCACTGGGCTCATCGGCTTCCTACTTCTGCCCACGGCTTACGCCGTGGGCTGCATTCTTGCGCCGCTTCGCGGCTAACAACGTGGGCTTCTTTCGAAGGTTTCGTCGACGTTCCGGTTCTCACGCAGACACGGGAAGCGCTGCGCCACCGAAAATCGGAGTCTTACGGCCTCGAAGCTGCGGCATTGGCGGGTCCCGCTGAGCTTTCACCGGTCCTACTTGCGCACTCGAGTAATGCGTCCACGGCACGCCGACAGAGTGTCCGCGCTACACGGGCTGGGCGGGTTTGCTTTGAATCAGGCGGCTTCGTCAGCTTGCTGAGAACCAGTGCAGAGATCCTTCGTTGGGAGTCCTTCGTGAGCGAAGGACTCCGCTTCTTCAGGATGATAGACATCTAAAGAAGGGCGCCGCTTCCTCGAGGATGACAGGCATCTAAATAGGATGACAGGCACCTTCTTTCGTAACGACATCGCGATCATTGGGTTACAAAATACCACATGTGCTATTCCAAAAAGCATACTCCGGTTATGGCCGAGCCTCTATAATATTGGAAGCTGTTGTATTGAGGCGTCTTAGAGGTGCCGCATGTCCCCGCCGATGGCAGTGAAAATGCAGCAGGAACAGCAAGGTAGTTTGTCCCTGCGGGCGGCGGAGCCTGTGCGGCGCATGAACAGGGATTTTCAAATCCGATTTACAGCCATCCTGCTGGCCCTGCTGACGGCCGCTGCCGTGGTTTACGCCGGTTATAACCTTCAAACCGAGCGCCAATTTCAGGTTCCTGAGGACGGAGTTTGGTGGGTCGAGCATCACGGACAGCTTACGGCTGACCGAGTCGAGGCTGGCGGCCCGGGAACTCGTGCGGGGATCAAGGTGGGTGATCAGCTCACCGCGATTGGCCAACATCCGGTAGATAATACAGCCGCTCGAACCCGCGAACTGTATCGTGTGGGCGCCTGGTCGAAGGCTACGTATTCCTTGATACGGCAGTCCGTGCCGGTGGATGTGGTGCTGATTCCGGTTCCGGCAGAGCGGTCTCCGTACAACTGGCTGCGCCTGATTGGCCTGATCTATCTTGGCATTGGGCTGTATGTATTGTTGCGACGCTGGACCGCGCCGGGATCGACTCACTTTTATACCTTCTGCTTGGTTTCGTTCATTTTCTACTCGTTCCATTACACGGGAAAGTTCAACGGGTTTGACTGGACCATCTACTGGGGCAACGTCGTGGCTGGATTGCTCCAGGCTGCGCTGTTTCTGCATTTCGTGTTGACCTTTCCGGAGCGGCATTGGTTCGTCCGCAGGCATCGGTGGGTGATTTTCGGGATCTATGTTCCGGGCCTGTTGCTGTTGAGTGTCCACGTGGTGGCGGTGGTGTTCCTCAAAGCCAGCGAAATGCTGCGCTGGAACCTGGACCGGTTGGAGATGGGTTGCCAGGCGGTGTACTTCATCGCGGCCGCGGGAGTGCTGGTGTACAACTACCGCCGGGCAGGCACGCCGATCCTGCGGCAACAGCTGAAGTGGGTGACCCGGGGAACGATTCTGGCGATCACGCCGTTCACGTTGTTCTACGTGTTGCCTTACCTGACCGGGGCTCTGCCCACGACGGCGATGAAGGTTTCGGTGTTGTCGCTGGGCATCCTGCCGCTGACTTTTGGTTACGCAATCTTCCGCTACCGGTTGATGGACGTAGACCTGATCTTCAAGCGCGGCATGGTGTACACGCTGGCGGCGGGAGCCATCGCGGGCGCATATTTTGCCGTGGTGGCGGGCGTCGCCGAATTGGTTCACCTGCAGATTCCCAGCTCAGGACCGATCGGGTTGGTGCTTGCGATTGTGGCCACGGCGCTGTTGTTTGATCCGGTGCGGAAATGGATTCAGGAGCGCATTGACCAGTTCTTCTATCGCACGGGCTACGATTACCGGAAAACGTTGATCGAGTTTGGACGCGAGCTGAGTTCGGAAACCGATCTGGATAAGATGCTGAGCGCGGTGGTGGACCGCCTGTCGCGGACGTTGCTGGTCGACCGGATGGCGGTTTTTCTGTCCGACGGAGAGACTTCTCAGCAATTCGTGATCGCGAAGTCTTTCGGCATGACTCAGACTACGGGCTTGGATTTGAGTTTTCTGGGCACGCCACGGCCGGAGGATGTGGTCGGACATTTGTTCTTCGACAACACGCACCAGGTTCCGCGCGAGAGCTTGAATGCGCAACAGGCGATTGCCAAGCTGGATCTGAATTATTACATTCCCTGCCGCGCCCAGAAGCACATCATCGCGGTGCTTGGCCTGGGCAAGACGGTGGAAGGAGATTTCCTGACCAGCGAAGATGTGGAACTGCTGGAGACGCTGGCGGGCTATTTGGCAATTGCGATACAGAACGCGCGTCTGTATGCGTCGCTGCAGCAGAAGGTTGCGGAATACGAGCGCCTGAAAGACTTCAACGAAAACATCGTGGAGTCGATCAACGTGGGCGTGCTCGCGGTGGATCTTGCGGACCGTATCGAGTCCTGGAACTCGCAAATGGAAGTGATGTATGCACTGCCACGGTGGCAGGCGCTGACGCGGCCTCTGGGAGAGGTTTTCCCAGCTGCATTCGTGGAAGAGTTCTACCGGGTGCGGCAGAATCCCGGCATCCACAACCTGTACAAGTTCCGCCTGGGGACGCCGACCGGAGAGAGCCGGGTAGTGAATGTGGCAATCGCTCCTTTGGTTACGAAGGACTTCAGCGTGATTGGCCGGCTCATTATCATGGACGATATTACTGAGCGCATTGAACTGGAAGCGCAACTTTCGCAGGCGGACAAACTTTCGTCCATCGGGCTGCTGGCCGCGGGGGTTGCGCACGAAGTGAACACGCCGCTGGCAGTCATTTCCTCCTACGCGCAGATGCTGTCGAAGCAGGTGCAGGGTGATCCGCAAAAGGCCGGTCTTCTGGAGAAGATTACGCGGCAGACTTTCCGTGCCTCCGAGATTGTCAACAACTTGCTTAATTTTTCCCGCACCAGTGGCACCGAATTCACGGCCATCGATATCAATAAGATCATCTCGGATACGCTGGCGCTCCTGGAGCATCAGTTCAAGGTCACGAGGATCAAGGTGCAGGATGAGCGTAGCACGCAGATCCCGCTGATCAACGGGAATGCGGGGCGGCTGCAGCAGGTGTTTCTGAACCTCTTTCTGAATGCCAAAGACGCGATGAGCAATGGCGGGACGCTGCGCATTGCAACCATGAATGGTGAAAGCGTCAGCGTGATGGTGTCGGACACGGGCACCGGCATTGCACAGGAACACATCCACCGAATTTACGATCCGTTCTTTACTACCAAGACGGCTCCTCGTGAGGGGCAGCCGCGAGGTACGGGCCTGGGCTTGTCCGTAACCTACGGCATTATTCAGGAGCATGCTGGGAAGATTCGGGTGGAGAGCCGGCATGGCGAAGGCACTACCTTCTACCTCGATTTTCCTTTGACCAGGAAGGCTGTCAATGTCTGAAGCGGCGGTGATCGTGCGGCAGAATTCGGGGGAAAGATCGGTGCCGGCGGCTGGCTCGGTATTGATTATTGACGACGAGGCGGCGATCCGCGAATCGCTGGAAACGCTGCTGGAACTCGAAGGCTACGGCGTGGAATCCGCGTCGACCGGAGAGGAAGGTCTGGCGCGCATTGGCGAACGGAGCTTCGATCTGGTGCTGCTCGACCTGGCGTTGCCGGATCGCCATGGCATGGATCTGTTGTCCGAGATTCACCTTCAGGATCCGGGACTGTCGATCATCATGGTCACCGCTTACGGGACGGTTGAAAATGCGGTGAAGGCCATGCAGGCGGGCGCGGCCAATTTTGTCCAGAAGCCATGGGATAACGAGAAGTTGCTGGCGGATGTACGTGCAGCGGTTGCCCGCCATCGCGCCGAAGAAGAGAACGTACAACTCAAACGCGCGCTCAAGCAACGGTACAACTTTGAAAACATCGTGGGCAAGAGCGAGCCCATGCTGAAGATTTTCGACCTTGTAGCGCAGGTCGCGCCCAGTCGCTCCACAGTGCTGCTGCAAGGTGAAAGCGGAACCGGCAAGGAACTCATTGCCAAGGCCATTCACCTGAACTCGCCGCGTCGCGAGCGTCCTTTTGTTCCAGTCAATACGGGCTCGATGCCGCCTGATCTGCTGGAATCCATTCTGTTCGGGCACGTGAAAGGCGCGTTCACCAGCGCAGTTGCTTCCAAGAAGGGCCTCTTTGAAATTGCCGACCGGGGCACGCTGTTCCTGGACGAAATCGGCACTATGAGCCTGGACACGCAAAGCAAGATTCTGCGCGTGCTGCAGGACAAGAAATTCATGCATCTGGGTGGAGTACACGAACTTCAGGTGGACGTGCGTATCATCGCCGCTACTAACGTGGATCTGAAGCAGCAGGTTCGCGAAGGTAAGTTTCGCGAGGACCTGTTTTATCGGCTGAACGTAATTACCATCGACCTTCCGCCGCTGCGGCAGCGTAAAGAGGACATCCCGCTGCTGGCTGCATTCTTCCTGAATCGATATTCCGAGGAAAATGAGCGACCGACACGGCACATCACTCCGGAAGCTTTGCGTCCATTGCTGACCTATTCCTGGCCGGGCAATGTGCGCGAACTCGAGAATGTAATCGAGCGCGCCGTGGTGCTATCCGCGGGCGTGGAGGTTGGCCCGGAACTGCTTCCTGACCAGATCGCGGGTCGAGCCACCGCATTTTCGGCGCTGGAACGCCGCACGGACGCATCACTGTTCGACATCATCGAAGATTGCGAGCGGCAGATCATTGTCGAAATGCTAGAGAAGTGCAACTGGAATCAAACCGATGCGGCGGAGCGTTTCCACATCCCCCTTTCCACTTTGAATCAAAAAATCAAACGCCTGAACATCGATATCAAGAAGAAAGCGAAAGAATAGGCTGTCAGCTTGTCCCTTTCCCCCTCAAATAGTGGTACCTAACGGCGTTTCGCTGAAAGCTGACGGCTGAAGGCTGAAAGCTTTCTTAGCCTCTGCTATAGTTCGGAGACGCGGCCACACGATTCCCGAATCGCATGGAACTGATCTCTCCTACGGAATTCGTCAGAGATACCCTCGAGACCCTGCAGGATTATTCCCTGCTCGCGGGACAGTCGATCGCCAACCTGTTCCGCTATCCGCGCTATTTCGCCGATATGTTGCAGCAGGCGGATCTGATCGGAGTGGGATCGCTGCCCATCGTGGTGCTCACTGGATTCTTCACCGGGGCAGTTTTGGCTTTGAACAGTTCTACCACGCTGCAACGATTTGGATCGCTGTCTCTGCTTGGTCAATTGGTTTCGGTCGGGATGGTTCGAGAGTTGGGCCCGGTGTTGACCGGGCTGATGGTGGCTGGTAGAAACTCATCTGGCATGGCGAGCGAACTGGGCTCGATGGTGGTGACCGAGCAAATCGATGCCATGCGTGCGCTCGGTACCGACCCGGCAAAGAAACTGATAACGCCGCGCGTGGTCTCCACTGTCTTCATGCTCTTTTTCCTGACGATCATCTCGGACCTCCTAGGCATGATAGGAGGGGGCGTGGTTGCCCGCTTGCTCCTCGGGATGGACTGGCATCAGTATTGGAGCACTGCCTGGCAGATTCTGACATTCCAAGATGTTTTCATGGGTCTGGTAAAGCCGCTGATATTCGGTTTTATTATCTCCACCGTGGGTTGCTATTATGGAATTTCCGCACGCGGCGGGACCCAGGGCGTGGGCAGGGCAACCACTCAGGCCGTGGTTGCGTCTTCGGTCTTTATCCTCCTGGTGGACTTCTTCGTGACCAAGTTATTGATGGCGATTTTCGGTTACCGCTGAATCATGGCCACGCCTCCTACTGCGATCGAACAGCGCCTACCATCGGAACCGGATGCGGCGACCGATATCGTTGTATTCGACAACGTGTACATCGCATTTGACGAGAAGCCGGTGCTCGAAGGAATCTCATTCCGACTGACAAAAGGGGAAACCAAAGCAATCTTCGGCGTCGCCGGTTCCGGAAAGAGCACGATCCTCAAGCTGGCGCTCGGGTTACTGAAACCGGACGCCGGACACATTTATGTTCTGGGCGAGGATGTGACCCAGATGCCTGAAGATGCGCTATTCGACCTGCGGCGAAAAATTGGAATGGTCTTCCAGGAAAGTGCGCTTTTCGATTCGCTCACGGTTCGCGAAAATGTGGCTTTCCGTCTGCTCGAAGAGGGAGACATATCCGACGAGGAAGTTGAAAAGCGGGTGCGAGAGGCCTTGAGATTCGTCGAGTTGGAAGATACGGTGGACAAGTTCCCCGCAGAACTCTCAGGGGGTATGCGTCGGCGCGTTGCCATTGCGCGCGCCATTATTGCCCGGCCTGAAATTCTGCTTTATGATTCTCCGACCGGCGGCCTTGATCCCGTCACTTCTACAACCATTGTCCAATTGATTGTGAAACAGCGCGACGTGTACAAAACCAGCTCGCTGCTAGTTACGCATCGCCTGCAAGATGCTTTCATTATGGCGACTCACTACTTCGATCGCAAAGCAAACGAGATGCGACCCTTACCGCCGGGAGCCCGTGGCGAAGTGCCGATGGCATTCCTTATTCTCCGCGATGGCAAGGTCATATTCGATGGTGACGCGCACCAGTTGGCTCAGTCGAAGGATGAGTACATCCGGGAATATATTGCGTAGGAAAGTGACCCCTCGCTTCGGTCATTCCCGGGAGCGAAGCGACGAGGAATCTGGGTGTTGCTGCCTTATCGCAAAGAACCTGGATCCCTCGCTTCGCTCGGGATGACAAACACACGAAGGCACTTCTTAGCTGGCTTTGGCCGCTTTTGCCATGGCGTCCCGGCGTGCGGCGACCTGGCCCTCCACGTACTTCAACCACTCGCGCCCTTGCTTCGTGCTGTTAATCAGTTTTTCTATGTTTGCGAACATTCGCGGATTCTTCATCTTGGTGCGCAGCTCGCCGAGAAATGGCTTTACTTTCGCAAAAATGAAGAACATCTCTCCACTGACGCTGGGATCGAGGAAGAGTTCCTGATTGATGGCCCCCGAAAGTACCAGCGAAGCGCTCATGCTCCAGTATCCCGCCGCCTGTCGCAACCAGTTATTTTCTTGCGTCCCCATAGCAGCACCGACCTTCATGAAATCTTCGGCGTTCTCGGGCCAGAAAGTTACCAGCCACCAGTTACGAGCCTTCCGAATTTCGGCTTCGCGACGAAGATCGTAGAGCTCCAAAATCAGTTGCGCATCGGCAGAAGTGGGCTTCTTAGACATGAAAAACCTCCAAGCGAATTTAGGATTGTGTAATGGGAGGGCCGGATAGTCTTCCCATAGTACGGGATGCGTAAATTCACGAAACGGTGCAGTTTATTAGAAATTCAACCAGCAAAGCCAGCGGTTAGCTCACCTGCCAGTTTTCCCGAACAGCCGACTGCTCAATCATTGCCGACGGCTGCGGCTTCTACAGGCACCGCTCGTTCATACTCACATTCTTTGTTCGGGCAAGCAATGACCGGACCTGACTTCAAGAACTTCTCTACCAAATATTCACTTCCGCAACTGGGACACTTCTCCGCAATCGGCTTGTGGGCGGAAGTGAACTTGCACTCGGGATAGTTTCCGCAGCCGTAGAATGTATTGCCCTTACGTGCCCGCTTCTCAACCAACTCACCCTCTTTGCAGAGCGGGCACTTCACTCCGATAAAATTCTGCTTCACATATTTGCACTCGGGATATCCGCTGCAGGTGGTGAACTCGCCGTAGCGGCCGTGCCGAATCATCATGTTCCGGCCGCACTTGGGACATATTTCATCTAGCGGAATATCCGGAACCTTCTTGCCCTGATCGAGGCGGCGCGTAGTCTTGCAATCGGGATATCCGGTGCAAGCCATGAATTGACCGAAGCGGCCGCGCTTCAGAACCATCACCCGGCCGCAGTTCTCGCAATACTCTTCCTGCGTTGTCTCCTGCACGTCAGCAGAATCCAGATCCGGCAGGTTGATAGGATTTTCCTTGGTGAAGGTGCAACTGTTGGGATCTTCTTTATCGTAAGAACTGCAAGCGTAAAACGAACCGTGCTTGCCCCACTTGATGACCAGCGGCGAACCACAGCGCTCGCACTTCTCATCCGTGGGCTTTTCCATCCGCTTGATGTTCTCCATGTGCTTGGCGGCGTAGCGGAGATCTTTCTCGAACTTCTTGTAGAAGTCAGCCAGCGCATCGGTCCATTTTTCTTTGCCCTCTTCAATCTCGTCCAGTTCTTCTTCGAGGCGCGCGGTGTACTGGACATCGAAGATGTCGGCGAAATTTTCCACCAGCAGATCGGTCACTACCAGGCCGATTTCCGTGGGAGTAAACTTGCCTCCGAGCTTTTGCACATACTGCCGCTCCTGAATGGTGCTAAGAATCGCCGAGTAAGTGGAAGGCCGTCCGATGCCGCGCTCCTCCAGTTCCTTCACCAGAGACGCTTCGTTGTAGCGCGGTGGAGGCTCGGTGAAATGTTGCTCGGGTTTCAGCGCCTTGAGCGTTAGCTTCTGGCCAGGTTCGAGCGGAGGCAGTTTGTGCTTCAGTTCTTCATCTTCTTCATCCTTGCCTTCCTTGGATTCTTCGTAAACTTTGAGGAAGCCGTCGAACTTCTCCACCGAGCCCGTAACCCGGAACCAGAATGTCTCGGCGCCCGATTTTGCGTCGATGTCCACGGTCGTCTGGTCGAATACCGCCGGCATAATTTGCGATGCCACGAAACGCTGCCAGATCAGCTTGTAAACTTTGTATTCGTCTTCTTTCAAATACTGCTTGATCTGATCGGGATGGCGAAGGACCGAAGTCGGCCGTATGGCTTCGTGAGCAGCCTGCGCCGCCTTTTTCTCTTTGTAGACGTTGGCTGCTTCCGGCAGATATTGATCGCCATACTGAGACTTGATGTACTCGCGGACTTCGGCGAGAGCCTCGTTCGAAACGCGTACGGAATCCGTACGCATATAAGTAATGAGGCCGACCAGGCCTTCTTCGCCCAGTTCCACACCTTCGTAGAGGCGCTGCGCGATCATCATGGTTCGCTTCACGCTGAAGCGAAGCTTGCGAGAGGAATGCTGCTGCAGCTTGCTGGTGGTGAACGGTGGAGTCGCGTTGCGGCGGCGCTCTTTGCGATCGACGGTGCGGACCACCCAGTCGGCTTTTTCCAGCGCAGCGCGAATCTTTTCCGCGTCTTCGCCGTTGGTGACTTCGATCTTCTCTTCGCCTTTGCCTAAGAAACGTGCGTCGAACGCTGGAGGCTTGGAGAGATTCGCGTCAATCGTCCAGTATTCTTTCTTCTCGAACGCCTTGATTTCGCGTTCACGCTCAACGATCAGACGCAATGCGACCGTCTGCACGCGGCCGGCGGACAGGCCGCGCCGAACCTTGTCCCAGAGCAGCGGCGACACTTGATAGCCTACCAACCGATCGAGGACGCGCCGGGCCTGCTGCGCATCCACGAGATTCTGGTCGATGTCACGCGGGTGCTCGAAAGCTTCACGGACGGCACGCTGCGTGATCTCGTTAAAAGTAACGCGGCGAATGCGCTCAGGTTCATCGCCCTTCTTTTTTTTCTTTTTCTTCTTCCCGTTGGATTCGCCCAATTCTTCGGCCAAGTGGGCAGCGATCGCTTCTCCTTCGCGATCCGGATCGGGCGCGAGATAGATGGTATCCATCCCGAGCGCCAGCTTCTTCAGCCTGGCGACAACTTTCTCTTTACCCGGAATCACCACGTATTCGGTCTCGAAGTCATTGTCGACGTCGACCCCGAGCGTGCTCTTGGGTAGATCTTTGACGTGGCCGAGCGACGCCTCGACGGTGAAGCCCTTACCCAGATATTTCTGGATGGTCTTCGCCTTGGCTGGCGACTCGACGATAACTAAACCTTTGGTCAATGTGTCCTCAGTAGATTATTACCCTTTTTGTGAAACTAGCACGAACCGGAAGAAATCAACAAGTTACGGATCAGAAAGTTTTCACAAAATTTTTGCCCGGCAGCTGCTTCACCTTGCCCGCCAACTCCAATTCAAACAACGAGGCGAATATCTCGGAGGGCGACAGCGCCGGCTCCAGCCTTTCCACAATTTCATCGATGTGGGTGGATTCATCCGCCTTGAGGAGCGCGAAAATCTTTTTTTCGTGGGGCGACAGTTCGGCTTCCCCGAATAGAGATGCGGTTTGACCCATCTGCGATTCATTGCCGCCCTCGGGCTGGAGCGTAAGTCGTACTTGTGTCGGAAGTTCTTCCCAAACATCCTCCCAGGTTGCCACCAGCTTCGCGCCCTGTTTAATCAGGGTATTCGGCGTCCACGAGCCTTTGTTGGTGACGTTGCCCGGTACGGCGAAAACCTCACGGTTCTGTTCCAACGCGCAGCGAGCGGTGATGCGGGTGCCGCTGTATTCAGCGGCCTCCACCACCAAAACGCCCAAGGAGATGCCGCTGATGATGCGATTGCGGATGGGGAAGTTTTGCGGCGCGGGGAAGGTTCCGATCGGAAATTCCGAGATCACCGCGCCACCCAGAGCGAGAATCTGCTCAACCAATCGCGTATTCTCCTTGGGATAAACGACGTCGACGCCCGTGCCCCACACGGCTACCGTTTTCCCCTTTGCCGCAATCGCTCCGCGGTGCCCGGCAGTATCAATACCTCGA
>Ga0210403_10004105_pt1 | contig 12610 bp, 13 predicted proteins | sample IncBWC19MmetaG_FD_150863 | JGI IMG/M metagenome (GOLD analysis project Ga0210403, IMG submission 150863) | Forest soil microbial communities from Barre Woods Harvard Forest LTER site, Petersham, Massachusetts, United States - Inc-BW-C-19-M | ecosystem: Environmental > Terrestrial > Soil >... | reverse complement strand
GATCCCCGCAACGGCAGAGCTTTTGAGTACATGGGCGAAGACCCGATTCTGGCCGGCACGCTCGTAGGCAACCGCATCAGTTGCGAACAAGCGCAACATGTGATCGGTGATACCAAACACTACGCCGTGAACGATCAGGAGAGCGGACGCAACGAAGTCGACTCCATCATCAGCAAACGTGCGATGCGCGAGAGCGATCTGTTGGCATTCGAGATTGACATCAAAATTGCAAATCCTGCGGCTGTGATGTGTTCTTATAACGCGGTCAACGGTGACTTCGCTTGCGAGAACAAATACCTGCTGACCGATGTGCTCAAAAAGGACTGGAATTTTAAGGGCTTTGTGATTTCCGACTGGGGCGGAACTCACAGCACCATTAAGGCTTCGGCTGCCGGATTGGATAATGAAGAGCCGCTCGATGAATTCTTTGGCGCAAAGCTCAAAGAGGCTGTGCAAGCCGGGAAAGTCCCCATGGCTGAACTGGACGACCATGTGCGCCGCGTTTTGCGTTCGGAGTTTGCCAGCGGAATCGTCGATTATCCGACAAAGAAGAGTGTCGTTGATATAGAAGGCGGCTTTGAAATCTCCCGCCGCATCGCGGAGCAGAGCATAGTCCTGCTAAAGAATAAAGATGGTGTGCTGCCACTGGATCGTACGTCGGTCCACTCCATCGCAATCATCGGTGCAAACGCCGACACCGGAATGATTTCCGGCGGAGGAAGTGCCCAAGTGGATGCTCCCGGACGTCCGCCGGGAAGGTGGCAGGAGCACATTTGGTTTCCGACTTCGCCGTTGAAGGCGGTGAGCGCAAAGGTTCCTGGCGTAAATGTGCAGTTTGATTCGGGGGAGAGTCCGGCTTCAGCGGCGGCGCTGGCGAAGCAATCGGATGTCGCGATTGTTTTTGCCTATCAGTGGACGAGCGAGGGGATGGATCTGCCCAATTTGTCATTACCCGATAATCAGGACGCGCTGATTGAACAGGTAGCGGCCGCGAATCCTCGAACTATTGTGGTGCTTGAGACGGGGACCGCAGTGACGATGCCGTGGATCGAGAAGGTCAGTGGCGTCGTAGAGGTGTGGTATGCGGGTAGCAAGGGCGCGGACGCGGTGGCTAACATTCTGTTTGGTGATGTGAATCCGAGCGCGAAGTTGCCGATGACTTTCCCGCGTAGCGAAGCTGATCTGCCGCATCCACACCTGGTAACGCCACCGCAGGGCGCGACGGGAAGAGCCGCCGTCATGAGAACGGGTGAAGCGAAGCCTACTTTTAGCGTCAAGTACGACGAAGGATTGAAAGTCGGCTACAAATGGTATGACGCCGAAAACAAGCCCGTGCTATTTCCTTTTGGCTTTGGACTGTCATACACAACCTATAGCTACTCTGATCTCAAAGTGAGTTCGGGACACGGTGCGACTGTAACCTTCACGGTCAAGAACACAGGCAGCCGCGCCGGAACAGAAATTGCGGAAGTCTATGCCGCGCTGCCGGCCGATGCCGGGGAACCTCCCAAGCGGTTAGTGGGATGGAGCAGAGTGCAACTGAATCCTGGCGAGAGCAAAGAAGTGACGGTGACCATCGATCCGAAATATTTGTCGATCTTCGACGAGGCATCGAATGGGTGGAAGCTTTTGCCCGGCAGCTATACGTTCGTGGTTGGAGGATCCTCGAAGGATTTGCCGCTGAATGAGAAAGCCGCCATGTAGGTTTACAAAATCGGACGGGTGCACTATATTTGCGCGGCTATCCCACTGAAACTCAAAGGAGAATATATGCATAAGCTATTGCTGTTTGCATTGGCTCTGCTTGCGTCTGTGTCCGTGACCGCCGCACAGAGCAAGATTGACACCAAGTGGCATTGCCCGAAGGCTACGACGCAAAACAAACTCGACGTCGGCGACACTCCGGATCATAGCTATGTAATCCAGCAGGGCACCTGTGACGCCACCTCCACCGATGGTGACCTGAAGGAAAAGTCTGGCACCTTCACGGAATGCGACGATCAGTGGAAAACGAACTTTAACTTCCACGGGTACTACATCGCGAACACGGTCGATGGCGACAAGGTTAACTACAAGTATGAAGGTTCCGCCTCCACCGACATCACTAAACCTGTGGCGAATAAATGGAAAATCGTGGGCGGTACTGGAAAGAATAAGGGCATCAAAGGTACCGGGGGTTGCGCTGGAAAAGCTAATTCGGACGGCTCCTTCGACTACGAGTGCACCGGCACGTACTCGATGGGCATGGCCAAAATGGACAAGATGGGAAATTAGCTGGTGCTTTGAATCGGGATTGCCGGTCCGCCTGGCGCTGTTATTTTTAGGGCGGGCCGCAGCCCCTGCCCTTTCTCCCGCCATTTACGCAAAAAGTATGTCAGTCATCGAAAATCAAAAATTAAAAGCCGAAACGTTTCGGAAGTTGCATCGCGCTGCCCGCATCCTGGTGCTGCCCAACACTTGGGATGTGGCGAGCTCGCGCATTGTTGAAGATGCGGGCTTTGAAGCAATTGCGACCAGCAGTGCTGGAGTCGCATTTAGTCTGGGATATCCAGATGGGCAGCGGATATCGAGATCAGAGATGATGGCCGCAGTCGCCAGAATCGCTCGCGCCGTAAAAATTCCCGTAACCGCTGATTCTGAGGGTGGCTACGGTGACCGTCCCGAGGATGCGGGTCAGACCGCCACTGCAGTTACCGAGGCTGGCGCTGTGGGGATGAACCTGGAGGATAGTCGCGATGATGATATGCATCCTCTGATCGACTTAACCCTGGCGGTTGAGAAGATCAAGGCGGTGCGGGAAGCAGCATCGGCGGCTGGAGTACCGATCGTACTGAACGCTCGAACCGATGTGTACTTGGCGGAAGTTGGAAAACCTGAGAGCCGGTACGACGAAACCGTCCGGCGGCTTGCCGCTTATCGCGATGCTGGGGCGGATTGCCTGTTCGCGCCTGGCGCGCGGGATAAATCCACAATCGAACGGCTGGTGCAGGATCTGAAGTGGCCGTTGAACATTCTGGCTGGGCCTGGATTCCCTTCTATCCTTGAGTTGCAAAAATTAGGGGTGGCGCGCGTGAGTTTGGGTTCGGGTCCAATGCGGGCGACGTTGGGACTTTTGTCGCGATTGGCGAAGGAACTAAGAACATCCGGAACCTATGAAGCGATGAATGGCGCGCCTACTCACGCCGAGGTCAACAAGATGATGAAAGCGATTCCGTAATCCTAGCGGAAGCCCGCGCTGCGAAATTTCTCTCGATAATCTTTCCCGTCGACTTGAATAAGGCGGCACATCTCAAAAAGCCGAGATCTCATTCGCTCGCCAATGCGATCACCGAGCGTCTCTTTGCGGGCAGCGGCCTCGGTTGCAGAGACACCCGTACTCTTTGCCGGACCATCCTCAAAATTAGTCGTGACAATTGTGGTCCGGTTGTCGTTGTAGCGTGTATTCAGCAGAATGCTTACCGAGTCCCATATCCATTGAGTGGGCTTGACCGCTCCTAGATCGTCAAGAATCAGCACTTCGGCCTTAAATACGGGCCGAAGAAGCTCCAGTTCAGTTGTTTGCACAGATGGGTTGTAAGAGTTCTGAATCTGCTTGAGGAGATCGCGGTAGTCACAGAATAAGCAGGAAACGCCTTTCTTCATGAGTTCTTTGATGATGGCTACCGACAGATGGGTCTTACCCACGCCGCTGGGTCCGATCAACAGAAAGCCGGTGCGATCCAGAGGATACTGCTCAGCCCACTTTTGCGTCGAGCCTTTCGCCACCGCCAGAACATTGTTTGATCCCGTGTTGTAGTTTGAAAATTCGCTATCCTGATGGCGTGCTGGAATATTTGCCAGTTTGATTAGCCGTTGGGCCCGGCTCTCCAAGAAACAATTGCAGCGTGTAACTCGCTTTTCGTCCCCGCTTCCAATATTGGTCCATCCAGTATCCCCGCAAGCGGGGCAGATTGGGGAATTTTCAGGCTGATCGGGATGTGCTGCTGCATTCCGCGGAGTAGCAAGCCCAGCAGGTTCCCCACTGCGTGAGACCAGATTCTGGATGCACTGTACACTCTTCTCGTCCATTTTCTTTCTTCCTCTCCCAGAAGTCGGGGTTCTTCAAATACTGTCCCTCAGTGTAGAACTTAACTGGATTGGGGATGAAACGGAGCTCAGACGATGGCCAATTCGCTGTTTTCTCAAGAAATTTTCTGGTCCCTGAAAGAACCTGATCCAGGCCGTCCCTAGCAATCGCTTCTGAAATTGCGCTGTGCTGCGCGCTGGGAAGCGGTCGACCGGTTAAATGGCTGTTTGCAGGATACAAATGTCCGATCTGCTCGACCGCTAAACTTGAATTGTCGGTCATTATCTTGTCGACGATTTTCTTTTCTTCTTCAAATAACTTACTCTGCTTTCCAATTTCATTTGCACTTTCATTTACTGACATCGGCGTGACACTTGTGTGACTGGAACGTTCTTTACGTTTACGCTCTGTAGCTGATCGACGATTCTGTTCATCGCGAACCATGCGCCGGCAGAAAATGGCTCCCCGAGTATCTCTCTGGGCCACGCCCTTCGACACTAACTCCGCGATGTACCCTAGGTTCGCACCGATGTCGCCACCGATCGCCTCTGCGAGTTCCTCATCGCTCCAAGGCTTACCGGCGGCATCCACAAACACGCCACGAACTGGGCATTCGAAAAGCAAACAGAGCATATCCATCCAGACACCTTTGGCCGCCTTGGAACAGCGGCGAAGGCACGGGTCCTTCTGCCAGTCTCCAGGGTAAAACATGAAAGCTGGTAACTTTCCCATTCCAAAATTCCTTTAGGGTTTTATCTGGTTGGATTGCTGTTTGAAGATTGCGCCATGCTTCCGTTGAGCGCAACAGAAAACAAATCGTCGCCTGTGTGTATGTTGTGAAGATGTGGGACGCCTTGTGGAGGGAAGAGGAAAAGGAGACTCTCACTCGCTGCTTCTGTCGTTGAGTAGCGTTTCCAAACTGGAAACTGGTTCATACGCGCAAATCCTTGAGATCATTAGAAATCAAGCGGGAGCAAATGGTCGATCCGGCGAAAGCCAGTGCTGTAGCGGGAAGTTTTCCAGGCATGACTCAAACAAGGCATCCGGCGCGGATTTTCACAGTTGACAATCTGCTCGCGCAGTAGCTAAATAGGGCCGCCGGATTTCCAGCGCAGTGAAGCCCTCTCCCGCGTATTAAGCGTGGGCTGGACAAGCGAAACCGGCACAGGAGAAACCATGAATAAAGCCGATCTAATCGATCGCATCGCATCGGGATGCGACATCAGCAAGACACAGGCAGCAGGCGCCATTGACACAACCGTCGACAGCATTACGTCCGCGCTCAAGAAAGGGGACCGGGTTGCGCTCATTGGTTTTGGCACATTCTCTGTTTCCCAGAGAAAAGCGCGCAACGGACGCAATCCGCAAACTGGCGCTACGATAAAGATCGCAGCCCGCAAGGTTGCGAAGTTTTCCGCGGGGGCCGAACTCAAGAAAGCAGTCAACCGAGGTAAGTAGATTTTTTGGATTTCAGTCTAAGGACGGTAAGGGGTCGGCCCTGCCGTCTTTTTTTGTTGGTTATTGTCTTTTAAGCGTCGAGTCAAAAAACCGGGTTGGTTAACCGGGATGTCTTATTTAGACGACGCCAATCATTGGGCGATTGGACGACTGGATTTTCGCCAGCATTGGCCCGGCAGTTCAATTCTATATAAGGGACATGACGCACTGAACGGAGATTATGCCCCTGCAGAGCAGAAGGACGAGTTTCCTCGGGAAGGTTGCTGAATCCCGCGTCATTCCTATAGAATCTAATCACTTGATCTGAGGATTCTAATCATGAAAGCAGCTATTCATCCCGCTTATAACGAAATTCGCGTCATGTGTGCGTGCGGACACAGCTTTAAGACGCGGTCGACCCATAAGGGCGATATCCACGTGGAAATCTGCTCGAATTGCCATCCTTTCTTCACCGGAAAGCAGAAGTTGCTGGATACTGCCGGCCGTGTGGAGCGCTTCCGCCGGAAGTACGCTAAAGTCGAACCGGCGAAGCCCGAAACGGCTAAAAAGTAACCGCAAGTTGGGTTGGATTTCAGAAGCCCTCGCCGTGAGCGAGGGCTTTTTGTTTGCAGCTTAGTGGCTGGATCGCTCTACTCGTCGTCATCGAAGGGCAAAGGGTCTCCGACGCTGTTGTAGACGATCTCTCTAGGCGGCTTCGGTTTTGCTGGCTTCGGCGGCGGAGGTGGCGTCACCGTCTTCGCAGGCGCTGGTTCAGGAGGCGACCAGAATTGGCCTGGCGACTGGCTTGCCGTCGGAGGCGGGGCGGCCGGAGTCGCCGTGACCGTCTCGGGGACTGCTTTAGGGGCCGCTTGTGGCGCTGGTTCTGGGGCCGATGCTGGCAGAATCGACAGCGGCGACGGCCGTGGAGCGGCAGGCTTAACTGGAATTGGGGTTACGCGTACCGGCTTGCTGCGAGTCGGCTTTGGTTTGCGCTGTATCTGTATTAACGAATTCAGGATCACGGCGACGATCCCAGCAAAACAGAGTTCCAGCACCGAAATAAACAGGCCGGGGACGTTGAATTGTCCATTGCCGAGGGATAGCGGCGACCGGGCGTCCGTACCCATGATTCTCGCCATGGAAGGCAGAATCAGGTTGTTGGTAACGGAAACGATGAGTCCCCAGATGCCCTCGCCTAAAATTACGGCAATTAAGACGCGGCCGATCCATTGGCCCGTGTCGGGTGGGGACGGTCTTGCTGTGTCATCCATAAGTTATGTGATGCAAATTGTGCCACAGCTGCATAACTTGGGGAAGGCAGTAAAATACCTAGGTGCGCAAGTATTGGGACAACTCGGGCGGTCTCGCGGGCGGGGGCGCCCGCGCCACACAGGCTCTCGTTCCGAAGGTTCTTACTATCGGCGATCTGAAGATTGCTCCTGCCACCGTGCTTGCTCCCATGGCTGGTGTCACCGATACCGTCTTTCGCCGCTTCATCCGCAATCTGGGCGGATGCGGTCTGATCATGACCGAGTTCACTTCGGCTGACGGAGTGCTCCGCGCCAAGGACAAAAAGGCCAAGCGATATTTGCATTTCTATGAGGATGAACATCCCATTTCGGCGCAGCTTTTCGGCAGCAATCCTCAAGTCATGGCGGATGCCGCGCGAATGGTCGAAGACCTTGGCTTCGATCTGGTGGATTTGAATCTGGGATGTCCTGCGAAGAAGGTTGTGAAGTGCAATGGGGGATCGGGGTTGTTGCGAGACCTGCCGGCGATCCGCGAAATTTTTGAGGCGACTCGGGCGGCGGTGAAGATTCCGTTCACGGTGAAGTTTCGCGCCGGGTGGAACGACGAAAATATTATTTGCGTCGAGCTGGCGAAGATGGCGGAAGACTGCGGATTGAACGCCGTCGCATTGCACGCGCGAACACGCGAGCAGGGTTACTCTGGTCCCGCACGTTGGGAGTGGATTGCCGAGATAAAAGATTCAGTCAAGATTCCAGTGATTGGCAACGGGGACATTCGAACGCCTCAGGATGCTTGCGCCATGGTCGAGCAGACTGGCTGCGACGCGGTGATGATCGGGCGGATGGCGCCATCGAATCCGTGGATCTTCCGGCAGATCGAGCAGTACACGGCCCGGCTCAAAGATGGCCCCGTGGAGCGAACCTTGGCAGAACCTGCCGAGCTCGCGCTCGCCCGGAAAGCCGAGGGCGGCTGTCCCTACGTGAGTGATGAGCTCCCTTACGAACAGCCTACCGAGTCAGACCGTTACGACATGATCCACACTTACTTTCGCATGCTGATTGAGGAAGAATTGCCGGACGCGCAGGGCAAGATGAAGCAGTTCGCTTCATGGTTCACGCACGGAGTTCCGGGCGGAGCGGCGCTGCGCAAGGCGATTTACGAATCCAAGAGCGCGCCGGAGATTCTGGTTCGAGTGGAAGAATTTTTCGCACCGGTACTTCAACTTGTTTAACCAATTTCAGATAGAAGATTTCAGATTGAAGATTTAAATTCTAAAATCAACAATCTGAAATCTTCACGGCTAAACGCGAGCGCGGTTCGCTTGGCGCCTGCCCACGGACCGCATCGGCCCAGTTCCCGTAGGCGGCTTGCGCATCCCTTCGAGCAGTTCCTTCAGAACGACAGCGTGGTTATGCTGCTCATCTTCCGAAGCGAAAAGTAGTGTGAGACGTTCCGGTCTTGAGGCCAAGGTGTAAAGTTCGCTCAGCGCAGCAACCGCGTCGGGCTGTTTGAGTTCTTTGAAATACAGCTTGCAGAACGTTGGCCACGACTGTGGGTTTTTACGGAACCACATCTGCAATTCGTCGGAAGGTGCGAGCTTCTTCAACCAGTGATCCAATGTAGTTTGGTCTTTGGTCACACTACGGGGCCACAGGTCGACGAAAACCCGCGTTCCATCTGCCCGGCTGGGGCGTTCGTAAATTGGTTTTGTGCGAATTCGTGGTGAAAGTGCAGGCATCTTAGGTGTCTATTCTACGTTCCTGAACTTAGCCGGGGAATGGCACGTTGGTATCATTCCGTATACTTATGCGGTTCCGCCGCCAACGATCGCAATTCTCCAGGAAGTCGTTATCGTTCATCTCCGCGACGGGAATCCTTCTTCTTCTAAATCTGGCGGGATGCGAAGTGGAGCGGCGAAAGAGTGATGCGGAACTTGGACTGAATCCGCAACAAACAGCGGGGCGCCGTATCTATGACCAGCATTGCGATCGCTGCCATGAAGCTTATTCGTCGAAGAATCGCAAAGGGCCGAGTTTGAAGGGCATGTTCAAGAAGCAATATTTGGAAGAGAGCGGCCTTCCGGCGAATGATGATCGCGTTACCGACATTATTCAACTGGGACGAGACAAGATGCCTGGCTTCGGCCCAGTCTTGAATCAGCAACAGGTAAACGATCTGCTGGCTTACTTGCATACGCTTTAGAATGGATAGCCGGGCTGAGTCGTCGAAAATGTTATGATTGTCGCTTCTGAGAGAGCTTCGGGATAGCTGTCTGTCTTTCGGGCGGCTACTCTTGCATGCGCATACGACGACGCCTTCCAATCGCTTTTGCCGTTCTGCTGATCGCGGCCGCAGTAGCCCTCATCGTTGTACTTCGCAAGCACGCCCCGCCTGAACCGGCACGCCTGCTTCCCGCCGCCGATGGGTTCGCCTACGTCAATCTGCAATGGATAAGGGCAGCGAATATGACCGGCAAGTTGCCGCCGGTTTCGCGCGATGCCGAGTATGAACAGTTCATACAGCAGACTGGTTTCCAATTCGAGCGCGATCTGGACCATGCCGCCTTCGCGATCCACTACCCGGCCAGTGCGCAAGAAGAGGTTCGGTTCTCTGAAATATTTGTCGGGAAGATCGACGGCGAACGCTTCCGTTCATATCTCCATAAAATTTCCGTATCCGTCGACGACTTTGGATCCACGCAGATTTACAACATCCCGCTGGAGGGACGAACTCTGCGGGTCGCGATGCTAGACGTCGATACTGTTGCGGCCTCGAATAACGCCGACCCGGAAGTGATCCGAGGGATCATTACGCGCTCGCGCAAGTTGGCCTCTCCTTTCGGAGGACCAGCGCTGCTGCGGCAGTTTTACAAGCATGTTCCCTTGGCGAGCCTGGCGTGGGTTATCTTCCGGACCGGCAGTTCGGTTGATGCCGCGGCGAGCCGGACGGTTCCATTCGACTCGTCGTTCCTCTTCCCCCAGCCCACGGTGGTTGTGGGCTCGGTACGGGACTTGGGTATCGTTCACTTGAGAGCGGAAGCCTTTACCGGAAGCGAGGACGAGGCGCAACACGTCACCGAAAAACTCAAAACATTTCTGGCCATTTTTGGTTCGGCGGAATCGTCAGTTTCCGTGGGTACGGATCCCGATGTGAAGCAACTATTCGCCAGTTTGAAAGTCGAGCAGCACAAGGACCGTTCCGTGGTCACCGCGACCGTGCCAACCAACTTCATTCGCAAACTGGTGGCTGAGGCCCCCAATGAAGTTGAGCCGCAGAATGAGCGGCAGGCCCCGGCTGTTCCGCCTCAACAAAAGAAGCCAGATCACAAGTGAGCGTGCACTACTGCCACGAAATCATTGGAACCGCCAGTAACGCCGCGATCATTCCTGCCACTTTCCACCTTGTGAAATATTCACGCAGGATCCATCGAGCCAGAAGGACTGTGATCACGGGGTAGAGCGAAACTAGCACTACAGCTTGGTCTAGCCGGCCACTTTGGCAGGCGAGGACAAATAGTACGCTGCCGCTGACATCGAGACATCCCGCCACTGCGGCCAATCCTATCCCGGTCCAGTCGGTGAAGCGGAACATTCTGCCGGAGAGGACAATTATCCCGGTCAAGAGCAGAGACGATGCGCGCGAACCGGCTGCAATCCAATCAGCCGAACCGTTCCCCGCCTGCTTGATGCACAAGAAGAAGCCTGCAAACCCGATTCCGGCGAGGACTGCCAATCCGAATCCTTCAGGGGGACGGCTGTCTTCAGTTCTGGAAATGAACCATATTCCTAAGCCAGCCAGGGCGAATCCCACGGCATGAACCGGGCGAGGCACGCCTTCCAGGAACATACCGACTGCTGTCGGAATGGCAGCGCCGACCACTGCAGAGACTGGGGCTATAAGTCCCATTCGGCCCGTGGACAAGGCGCGGTAAAAGAACGCAAGGGCAACGCCTGACGAAAGCCCGGCGGCTACGGCCCACTCCATGCTGCCGGTTGACGGGAACGGAGAACGTTTCGCTACGGCCATAGTCACAACGAAAATAAGGCCACTGGTATTAGCTATTGCGGCTACGAGAAATGCGTTGGCGCGACGAGAAGCGTATCCGCCAATGAAGTCGCTGGTTCCCCAGCAAGCCAGCGCGGCCAAACTGAAGGCGGCAGGCGCGATGTTCGATGTTAGAAACATTTTTCTGAGAAGAGGTTTCGATATCCTTCTTTTGAATACTTCAGCTAAGTTACGGCACAGTCTCATTCGCTTCTTCGGAGCGAGGACTTTCGTTTCCTCGAATGTCAACGGCCGAGACCGAGTAGAAATACTTTTTTCCCGGCGACACTTTGAGATCCCGGAAGGCGGGCAGCTTGACCAAATCTGAATTGATCTTTACTGCTGGCGCGCCGCTCTCATGCCGGAAAACGTTGTAACCCGCCAGGTCATTTTCCGTGTTGGGATTCCATATCAAGTCAATAAAGGATTGTTGATTTTCGCCGGTGAACACAGCTTGCAATCCGGAAGGCGGTGCTGGCGGAAAAATATCGTGCGCGAAGACTGACGCTTCGAGAGTATCGTCTCCCTCGACTTGTGATTCCGGCGCCGCTTCGCGATGAATCAGTGTTACTACCGTGGCGCGATACCTGTATTTCTTTTCCCAGTCGAAATTGCGATCCAGGAAGCTGTTGGGCGCGGCATCAAGAGGCAAGTCGACAACAATCTGATCTTTCCCATTTTCTTCACGCCGATAAATCCGATAGACATAGCTCAGCCCCTGAGGGGCAACTCGCGTCGGGAGTGGCGTCCAACTTAGCAAGATGCCGTCTGCTCTAACTTGAGCGGCGAAACCGTCGGGTGGCGGAAGAGTCGGCGCGGCCGGCACTTGCACTCGGTTGGATAGGCCAGCACTGCGTCCTCGATCATTCGTAACTTCCACCGCGTAGGTAAATGCCCCCAGAGGGTCCATCCCAGTCGTGGAAATTTCGTCGGCGTATTTCTCGAGGGGCTTTGGCGTGGGAGTTGCCTTCGGTTTGTGAGTGGGTGCGCCCGCCATCGATTGAGGTGGAGGAACAGTGCCTGCCACATTTCCGCATTCATCCTTCTTTACTTCAGGCGCGGTCGCAGAAGTTAGATTCCGGCAGATGCGCGTGACCCCGGGGTGCCGGATGGTTTGACGGTCGGTTGTTTGGGTCGGCGCTGTCCATGTCAAGTAGACTTTGTTCCCTTTTCGCATGGCGTGCAGGTCAGTTACCGGCTTCGGAAGTTCCAGGGACGGAGGTAGCGGGATTCCTGGAGTTCCGCAACTGCTGAGCAGTGTGATCCCGAGCAGGCAGAAAAAAAGGGCCGACATGGTTTTGGTGGTTAGCAGAAAGAAGAGCGTATCAGAAGGGAGTGAGCAGTAGACGTAAACGGGAGGGCCCGACTTTCAGTCGGGCCGTAAGTCCCGAGAAGTCAATTCGGCCCGACTGAAGTCGGGCCCTCCTGATTGGATCGAGGTACATCCTGCTTCAAAAATTTAGCAAACGCTTGCGCGATGAATTTATCCTGCTCCGGAAAGACCGTCCGCAAGTCGAGCAGGACTCGATCTTCCTGAACACGAGTAACAATCGGCGGATCCGATTTCCGAAGCTGCTCGGCGAGTTTGTCGGCGCTGAAGTCTGTGGACGTAATGGCGAGTAGGCACGTGGGCAGGACTGCCGACGGCGCAGCGCCTCCGCCAATTACCGACTCTCCATCGATGAGATGGACCGTAATCCTCGGCGAGCGGATTTTTTTCGCGATTTCTTCCGCCCGCGCCGCAATGGCGTCCTTCGTAAGCCGCATCATGCGCAGGACTGGAATCGAATCGTGGTCATGCTTCACGTAAGC
>Ga0210403_10004104_pt1 | contig 12613 bp, 8 predicted proteins | sample IncBWC19MmetaG_FD_150863 | JGI IMG/M metagenome (GOLD analysis project Ga0210403, IMG submission 150863) | Forest soil microbial communities from Barre Woods Harvard Forest LTER site, Petersham, Massachusetts, United States - Inc-BW-C-19-M | ecosystem: Environmental > Terrestrial > Soil >... | reverse complement strand
AACTTCACCTGCGGCGCTACCTCGACTTCGGCTCTCGAGGCGCCGAGATCGAAGAAATCCTTGCGGGTGAAGCCGAACATGCCGGCGAACAGGGCTGCCGGCATCTGCTGGATCCCGGTGTTGTATTCCTGGACCGCGTTGTTGAAGAAGCGGCGGCTGGCGGCGATCTTGTTCTCGAGGTCGGACAATTCGCTCGCCAGCTGCTGGAAGTTGGCGTTGGCCTTGAGGTCCGGATAGGCTTCAGACAATGCGATCAGCCGGCCGAGCGCGCCGCTCAACTGGTTTTCGGCCGCCGCTACCTGCGCCGGCCCCTGCGCCGAGATCGCCGAGTTGCGTGCCTTGATCACCTCGTCGAGCGTGCCGCGCTCGTGCGCGGCGTAGCCCTTCACGGTCTCCACCAGGTTTGGAATCAAATCGTGACGCTGCTTGAGCTGCACATCGATGTCGGCGAAGGCCTGGCCGACCCGCTGGCTGAGCGTGACGAGGCGGTTATAGGCGCCGACCGCGAAGAGAACGAGAATGACGAGGATGCCGAGAACGATCCAGCCCGATGACATGATCATTTAACTCCTGATGAGACCGCACGCAGCCTAGAGGAAAGATTGGCGCGCGTCAGCGTCCCCCGATATGGGGGCAGCCCGGGTTGGTCGCTACGGGAGCTCGGGAAGTTCAACGGTCTTCGCGATGCGGTACCGCGACGGCGGGAAGATGGCCCCGCCCATGGTCTTCTATGACCGGTAAGTGAAGGGCCCCGGCTCGTGCAATGTGCTAATTTACAATGTGCTAATTTGAGCCGGCACGATCCACAGTCTTCAGCCGGGAACCGTTGCACCATGACCGATTATCATAATCCGGCATGGACCAGGGAAAGCCGCTTCCACGGTAGCCTCGACGATGTGGTTATCATCCCAATCGTTGTTGTCGCACTCGCGGCCAACAAAATCCTGCGTTTCATCCTTTCGATCCTGATGCGGCTGCTCGACTACGCCTTCCCCTTGGCAATGCAGATCGTCTGGCTTCCGCTCTTCGCGGCCAGGATTCTTGGCAATATTATCGTTACTGCCATAAGCGGCGCGTTGCGTCTTGTTCCCCTTTCCGAGACGAACCGTCGGCGCTGGAGCATATCGATCCGCCGCAACTGGTCACGGCTCCGGCGGAAGATTAACTATCGGGCGTTCGAACGAGCTGTGCACACCGCCTTTGAGAGCGGCATGGCATGGGTATTCCGGAAATGCCGGCATCTCACGCCGAACACCGCACTGCTCGTGATCCTGGGCGCGGCACTTTGGCTTCCGATCTCTTTCGGGGCAGCAACGGCAATGCACGCGATATTGTTCGCGAAGGCCACGTCCTGGCCGCCGTGGATGCAACTGTTGCATCCTCTGGCAACGGTCATCGCGAAGAGCAAGCTCCTGGTGCTGCCGGTGTACCCGGCGGCCTGGCCACAGGCCAAAAGACACCCCCTCGTTGAACTCGTATTCAGGGGCTATGAAACACTCAAGCGCATGTATGTGATCAAAAAGATCGGATTTCGCTATCGGCAGGCAGAGATCGCGGGCATCGCAGTGGTTGAGAGGCTCGAGCGTACCGTCGGCATCGCACCGGCGGTGAGGTGGCTGCGCAACGCGCACGTCGCCGAACATTTCGGCGTCGAGAAGCCCACTCAGAAGTTGCAGTCGTTTTTCTCGCGATGGTCAATCAAGTTCTCGGCCGAATACTACGAAGCGAAGGAACAGCAAGCTTCGGATGTCCTGTCGTAAAGCAGCAGCTGGCTGCAAACGCTGAGGTGAGGGTAGAACGGACGTGCCGCGCAATCCCTGCCACTTCCGATTTTGCCCCCAAAACGGAGGTCAATTGAAGTCGGACCTAAGTCCAGCGCACTCAACCAGACTTCTGGAAGCGCATCTCAGCCGAACTAACGCCGGAAGCGCAAATATGCGGAACTCCACTTGCTATCGCGTTCGTGCAGGTCTGTTAGGGCTAAAGGGTCTGAGCGCGGACGTTACGTCAGGGCAGTTCCGGGCGAATTCCTCCGCTGTCGGACGCCTGTGGAGAACACTTGCATATCGACTGCAAGACCAGCGAGGAAGCGACCGAAATCAAGCAGATTGAAAGGTCCGCCCCTCTGACATCTAGGCGGCTTTGGCCGTCTTGGCCGATTTCGCCGGGTTCTTTGCCTTCACAAGAGCGGCGTGATCGAGGATGGTCCGGTCGGCATAGGCCATCGCGAACGAAGCGATCGCATCATCGAGTACCTCGCTCTTGCCCGAGTAGCCGGCAATTGCGACAGGGTCGCCTGATCGCGCGTGGGCGCGTGCGAGGGTGCGGCCGCATAGCCGGGCGTAATCGGAGAATGCTTCCCCTTCGGTGATTTCGCTGACGCTGCCCAGCCTGCGGTTCTTCAGGGTCCGGATGTAGAACTGGCGGCCGGAGTCTTCATCCTGCGTATAGCCGAGGAAGATATCGCTGGCGGCCTGCATCATCTGCTGGCCCTCTACAACGCGACGGCCCTGGGGCCCTTTGTACGCAAGCTTGCCGCCGAGACGCTCCAGCACGGAATTCTGCGCCTGCTTTAGCTGAAGGAACAGCGGTTCGTTGTCGCCGGTCAGAAACAGGCCGACGCAGCAGAACGTCCCGACGGAGCCCACGCCTACCGCCTTGAATGCTAGATCCTTCAACGTGAAACGGTCGAGCAGCCGCAGTCGATCAGGATTGAGGTCCTTGCGATACGTGGCGAGCAGGCGCTGGACGCCAAGCCTGTGCTGCGCATCAGCTTTGGGATCCAAATGGAAGATGGTCGGCGGCTTGTCGACGATCCTCGGATTGTTGCCGCTGACGAGATGCGGGAAATTGTCATCCTTTGACAGGCCCTCGCCGCGCGCCTTGGCGATCACGCCGACCAGCTTGCGTCGCAGGCTGGCGTTGCCGATCTGGTCGATCTCTTGTTCCAGGTCGATCCGGCTGTGCCATATCTCCAGTGGAGAAAGCTTGGCCAGTGCGGCCATATGCGAGCGATAGGCCTTAACGGTCTCAGCCGCCAAGGCCCGGGCCTGCTTTTTCGATGCGCCTGAGCCCAGCGCTGCAACCGACACGCTGGCTGCGAGACGCTTCAGGTCGACGGTGAAATCGACGCCGGGCAGTGTCTCGTCGAAATCGTTGACGTCGAAAAGGATGTTATCCTCGGGCGTGACGAAGGCGCCGAAGTTCATCAAATGGCTGTCGCCGCCTGCCTGCACCGGAATTCCAGCCATCGGCTGGGCGGCAAGGTCTGTCGCCATGATGGCGGCCGCCCCGCGCAGGAATGCGAATGGGTTGAGCGACATGCGGGCATAGCGTTCCGGGACGAGTTCCGGGACCCGATCCCGATCGCTCTCGGCGAGGAGCGCAACGGCATTGCGCGACATCGATCCCTTGAGCTCCGCGTGCGCTTCGCGCGGCGTCTTGTGGCGGAGTGCCTTTCCCTGCTTGAACCGTTCGCTGCGCGAACTCGAGGTCATCGTCATGGGCAGGTCCTCCAGCGAAAGGCGCGCATTATATAATTTTGCTCGATTGCAACAAGACGTTGGCGCGGCAAGCGGCGGCTAAAATCAGCCCCGGCCTAGATGAACGGAAGTATCGGATCAGGCCACGCCTGTAATTGGCACATCGCGTCGTTTCGCTGCGAGAGCGAAATTGGTCGTTATCAGGGCATGGCGAACATCGAGAAAGCCATACCGGTCAGGCTCGATTTGTGTCCATCACCGCATCGCCCCAGCGCCAGCGCCGGGCGCGGGCGTAGTCCGTCCTGGCGCGGCGAGGGATTTTTGTGACGACGAGACCTTCGGCCGTGCAGAGTTTTGCGCTCACCTCGACCTTGCCGACGGCGGGCTGCGCCAGCACGCGAGCCGGATGCCGCGCGATTGGGCTGCGGGTCAGCGCGACGTAGCTGAATTTCTCGTCCTCGAACGGAACGTCGGCTTCCTTGATCTGCTTGTGGGCGCGCGAGCGGGGCAGCCGCTGGGCGAAATGACACCAGTCAGGGGTAGAAAGCGGACAGTTTCGGTCGTGCGGGCAGGGGGCGGCGACATGCGCGCCTGACGCGATCAGTTGTTCCCGCGCGGCGATGATGCGGCCATAGCCCGCGGGCGTGCCGGGTTCGACGATCACGAGCGTATCGCGGGTTTTCGCCCACATCAGATCGAGGAGCGTTCTTCGTTCCGTGTCGCCGGTCTCGCCGATCATGTAGCTCGCCACCACGAGATCGGCCGGCGCCGCCTCGGCCAGCAATGCGCGGGCTTCCCCGTGGCGATAATCGATCCCGCCGAGCCGCGCGCTGCCGGCGGCGAGATCGAGCGCCAGCGCGCGCAACGCCGTGTTGGCGTCCAGCAGCGCAAAGCCTTGCAACGACGGAAACGCTTCCGCCGCGGCCCAGCTCGCCGTTCCCGGCCCGGCGCCGACATCGAGCAGGGTTTTAGGCGCGAAGTCGGGTGCGATCTCGCAGAGCGCATTCAGGCTCGCGGTCACCGCGGCGTAGGTCGCGGGCATCCGCGCCAGCGCATAGGCCAGCGCGTCAGTCTCGGAGCGGATCGCGGCCGAGCCGCCGCCGTCGCGATACGTCCTTGAGATCGACGCGGCGGAACCTGCGGCCTCCACGCGCGAAAAACCCTGCAGCTTGGCAGCGAGAGCTGCCTTGAGTTCGGCGGGAAGATCGGGAGCGGTCATTTTTCTTTTGTCATGCCCCGCGAAGGCGGGGCATCCAGTATTTCGTGACGGCAGAGAGTCACATCGGCGGCGCGGCGTACTGGATCATCCGCTTTCGCGGATGACGACGTCAACACTTGTGGCGACGGCGGCGGACCCTACGCCACGTCCTGATCGAGGATCTTCACCGCTTCTTCGAGCGCGACCGAAACCAGTTGCGACACGCCGCGCTCGGCCATGGTGACGCCGAACAGCCGGTTCATCCGCGCCATCGTGATCGGGTTGTGCGTGATGATGATGAAGCGGGTGTCGGTCGAAGCGGTCATCTCGTGCAGCAAGTTGCAGAACCGCTCGACATTGTGGTCGTCGAGCGGCGCGTCGACTTCGTCCAGCACGCAGATCGGCGAGGGGTTGGTGAGGAACACCGCGAAGATCAGCGCCAAAGCGGTCAGCGCCTGCTCGCCGCCTGACAACAGCGACAGCGTCTGCGGCTTCTTGCCGGGCGGTTTTGCAATGATTTCGAGGCCCGCTTCGAGCGGATCGTCGCTTTCGATCAGGTGCAGCGCGGCCTCGCCGCCGCCGAACAGTTCGACGAACAGCCGCTTGAAATGCGCGTTGACGGTTTCGAACGAGGTCAACAGCCGCTCGCGTGCCTCGCGGTTGAGGCTCTGGATGCCCTGACGCAGCCGCTTGATGGCCTCCACCAGATCGTCGCGCTCGGTGGTCAGCGCGGTGTGCTGGGCCTCGACCTCGCGCAGCTCTTCCTCGGCGCGCAGATTGACCGCGCCCAGCCGCTCGCGGTCGCGGCGCAGCTTTTCGAGATTTTCCTCGATCTCGTTGAGCGGCGGCAATTCGACGCCCGGCTCGATTTCGGCGAGCCCCGCCACGGCCTGCGGCTCGACTTCCAGCATGTCGTGGATTTCGCGCTCGATGTCGGCAAGGCGGCGCCGGGCACCTTCCATGCGTTCCTCGGCGCGGGCGGTGGCCTCGCGCGCGCCCGACAGCGCTTCCAGCGAAATCTTGGCGGCACGGTCGGTTTCCGCCATTACGTTCTCGGCGGCGGCCAGCGCATCGGCGGCGACGCGGCGGGCGGTTTCGGCCGCCTCGATTTCGCTGATCAGCGCGCGGCGCTTTTCCGCGAAAATCGCCGGCGCATTGTCGAGTTCGGCGCGCTCGGCCGTGACCTCGGTGACGCGGGCTTCGATGGTGGCGATCTGCGAGGCCGCGCTCTGTTTGCGGTTCTGCCATTCGTTGCGCTCGGCCGTGATCGCCTGCAGGCGGCGGTCCGCCAGCTCCGCCTCGCGCGCCAGCGCCTGCGCTTCGGCTCGCACCTGTGCAGCGAGGCGGCGGTGGCCGTCGATCCCGGTGCGCACGTCGGCTAACCTGGTTTCGGTGTCGAGGCTCGGCGGCAATTCGTTGAGCGCCGCTTCTGCGTTCTCATGGGCGGCTTGCGCCTCGAGGCGATCGGCGGCAAGGCGGCTGTGGGCTTCGGTGAGCGCCGATTTCCGCGCGGCGTGGCGGTTGATCTCGCGCTCGGTCGCGGCATGGCGTTCGCGCGCGGCGTCCGCCTCGCGCTGGGCGGCGCGCCAGGCATCGCGCGCCGATGTCTCGGCGCCGGCGGCGACCTTCAGCGCGGCCTCGGCGCTCTCCAGCGACTGCCGCCTGGTGGCGGCATCGATGCGGGCCTGCTCCAGCTCGTTTTCGATATCGACGAGGCGCGCGCGTTCGGCGAGCCGCCGTGCCGCGCCGGTCGGCGCATGGGCGGCCGCGACGAATCCGTCCCAGCGCCAGACGTCACCTTCCAGCGACACCAGCCGCTGGCCGGTCTTGAGCTGCGACACCAGCTCCGCACCACGCTCGCGGGCAACGACGCCGATCTGTGCCAGGCGGCGCGCCAGTTCGATCGGGGCATCGACATGGGCCGCGAGCGCTTCCACGCCCACGGGCAGAGAAGGGTCGCCTGCGGTGACGCCGGCATTGGTCCAGCGCATCGGCGCGGAAGGATCGACCGGGGCATCGAGATCGTCGCCGAGCGCGGCGCCCAGCGCCTTCTCATAGCCCTTGGCCACGGTGACGCCGTCGATGATCGGCGGCCACAGATTCTTGGTCTCGCCGTTGACGAGCTTCGAGATCGTGCGCGCTTCGGTCTCCAGCCGCTGCACCCGCTTGTCGGCCTCGGCAAGCGGCGCACGGGCGGCTTCCAGTTTTGCCCGCGCGGCGACATGACCGGCTTCGCTTTCCTGCGAGGCGCTTTCGGACTCCGCGAGGCCTTGCTGCGCGGTCTCCATGGCAGCGGCCAGCGCATCGAGGTCGCCGAGGCCGCTGGTTTCCTCCAGGAGCTTCTGCTCGTCGCGCGCGACACTGGCGATGTCCTGGTCGAGCCGCGCCAGCCGGTCGCGGTGGGTGCGGACGCTGCCTTCGAGCTGGTTGCGCCTGGCGGTGAGATCGGCGAGCGCGGTGGTCAGTTCGGTGAACAGCCGCTCGGCGGCGGCCAGCGTCGCCTCCGCCTCGGAAACGCGCTCATCGACGCCGCTGCGCTTCTCGACGCGGGTCTTGATCTCTTCCTTCAATTCGGTGTCTTCGGCATCGAGCCGCTGCAGCGCCACCTCGGCGTCGGAAGCCTGCTGCTGTTCGCGGGCGCTATCGGCCGAGAACTGCGTCAGCCGGCGGTCGAGCTCGGCGACGCGCTCCCTGGCGCGCCCCTCCTCGCGATCGAGCATCTCGCGGGCGCTGGTGAGCCGCTGCAGTCCGGCCGCGGCGCGGGCCTCGGCTTCGCGCAGCGCCGGCAGTTCGGACGCGCGGATGGCCTGGATGCGGGCGGCCTCGGCCTGCTCGCGGGTGCGTTCGGCCATCTCGCGGACGCTGACGTCGTGGGTCGATGAGGCTTCCGCGACGCCCGCATGGGCCTCGAGCCAGCGCAGATGATAGAGCAGCGCCTCGGCCTTGCGCACCTTGGCGGCGACTTCGCGGTAGCGGATCGCCTGCCGCGCCTGCTTCTTCAGGCCTTCCATCTGTCCGGCCAACTGCCCGACCACGTCCTCGACGCGGGTCAGATTGGTTTCGGCGGCCTTGAGGCGCAGTTCGGCCTCATGGCGGCGGGCGTGAAGCCCGGCGACGCCGGCGGCGTCTTCCAGCACGCGGCGGCGCTGTTCGGGCTTGGCCTGGATGATCTCGCCGATCTTGCCCTGGTGGACCAGCGCCGGCGAACGCGCGCCGGTGGCGGCGTCCGCGAACAGGATCTGCACATCGCGGGCGCGCACGTCGCGGCCGTTGATGCGATAGACCGAGCCCGCCTCGCGCTCGATGCGGCGGGAGATTTCCAGGATCTCGCGGTCGTTGACCGCGGCGGGCGCCGTGCGATCGGCATTGTCGATCGTCATCACCACTTCGGCGTGGTTGCGCGCCGGACGGTTGCCGGAGCCGGCGAAGATCACCGCGTCCATGTCGGCGGCGCGCAGCGATTTGTGCGAGGTCTCGCCCATCGCCCAGCGCAGCGCCTCGACCAGGTTGGACTTGCCGCAGCCGTTCGGGCCGACCACGCCGGTGAGGCCGGTTTCGATCACGAAATCAGTGGGTTCAACGAACGACTTGAAACCGTGGAGGCGAAGGCGCGTGAGTTTCATGAACACGATTCTCTGTTGGCAGGGCGCGAATCTCCCTGCCGGGACAATACCATAGAAGGCCATGTCGGTGTGGCGGCGAGTCGCTGACGGCGGCTCATGGGAGGCGACAATGGCGAGGCCGGGGCTTTTGGGCAACCGCTGCCGCAGGCTTTTCCCAAGTGTTTTATCAAGGGTTTTACAAAGGGGTTTTATGGAGCCTTTTGCGGGGCTTATCCGGGGCAGTTAGCGTGCGGCCGGCGCCGGCGCCGGGATCAGCTCTTCAGCAGCGACTTGATCCTCTTGTCGAACTCCTCGAACGAGGTCTCGCCCTTGATCTTCTCGCCATTGATGAAGAAGGTCGGCGTCGAATCCACCTTCAGCACGTCGGCGGCGTATTTCTGGTCGGCGGCGATCTTGTCGAGCAGCGACTGGTCCTTGAGGCAATCGTCGACCTGCTGCTGGCTGAGCCCGGCCTGCTTGCCGATCCGGGAGAGCGATGCGGCGGTGTCCTTCATCACCCAGTCGCTCTGCTGCCGGAACAGCATGTCGGTGACCGCGAAATATTTCGCGGCATCGCCGCCTGCGATACAGCGCGACAGCATCGAGCCGGCTGCTGCTTTGATGTCGAGCGGGAATTCGCGGAAAATGTACCGGATCTTGCCGGTGTCGATATATTCCGACTTGATCTTCGGAAACACCGTCTCGTTGAAGGCCGCGCAATGCGGGCAGGTCATCGAGGCGAATTCGGTGATCGTGACGGGAGCATTGGCGGGCCCGAGCGCCATGTCCGGCAGCGACACTGGCTTGGCCACATCGGAAGCACTCTGGGCCATCGCGCCAGAGATCAGCCGGAGCGGCGAGAGCCCGGCAACCAGGCTAAGCCCGGTCAGCGACAGGGCGGCGGTGAAGGCGCGGCGGGTGATGATCAAAGCTGAACTCCGGGATTGGCGCGTCACGCCCAAAGGGCCAGAAAGAAGAGGTGTGTTCGCTAGCTTGAAACGACAAATGAGGCAATGGCGAGCCTCAATTCAGGGCTCGTCCGGCAGGCTCAATTTCGCTTGATGAGGGCGCCGAGCCGCGCCAGCGCCGCCCGCAAGTCCTCGTCCTCGACCGAGGACAGGGTTTCGGCGACTTTCGCCACCGCCTTCGGGTCCGGCGCACGGGGGGGCGCGGGCAGGTTCCGGCGCGACAACGGCGCCTGGCGCAGCGCCAGCCGCCCCACCGCGCTCCAGCCGAAGAAGCGGTTGACCCGCTGCAGGATGACGTCGGAGGAATGCTGGATTTCCAGCGCCATCGGCCCCTCCACCCGCAGCACCAGCGTCGCCGGCTCCTGCGGCTGTCCCTCTACCGGCCGCGGCCACTGCATTTTCAGGGGCTCGGAATGGGCCGCGATTTCGGGGCCGGCGATGTCGCCCCAGCGCGTCACCAACTCGCGCGCGGCAAAACCCTGCTTGGCATAGGCGTCGGAAAACACGTCGCTGAGCAGGACAGAAAGCGGTTTTGCGCTGATGTAGCCGGGCTTTGCCATGGGTTCTTATAGCACTTCGGGGCGTGCTGACGGAACCACCTCAACCGTCATGGCTTGCCGCGAAAGAAAGACGTGGATGCCCGCGACAGGCGCGGGCATGACGTGTGGAGAGGCTGCCGTCCCCGTACTAAACAGGATGTCATGAATTCTCCTGCAATTGTGAAAACAAAGCCACGCGCGGTTGCCTCGAAGGCAGTCGCCCGCCCCGCGCTGCTGCTCGCTTGGTACGACCGGAATCGCCGCAAGCTGCCGTGGCGGCCGCCGGCGGGCGAGCGGGCTGATCCGTACCGGGTCTGGCTGTCGGAAATCATGCTGCAACAAACAGGCGTCAAGACGGTCGGACCGTATTTCCTGAAATTCGTCACGCGCTGGCCCGACGTCACAGCGCTCGGCCGCGCCTCGCTCGACGACGTGCTGCGGATGTGGGCCGGGCTCGGCTATTATTCCCGCGCGCGCAACCTGCACGCCTGCGCGGTTGAAGTGCTGCGCGAGCATGGCGGGGTGTTTCCGGACAGCGAGGAAGGCCTGCGCTCGCTGCCGGGGATCGGGCCCTACACCGCGGCGGCGATCGCGGCGATCGCGTTTAACCGCCGCACCATGCCGGTCGACGGCAATATCGAGCGCGTGGTGTCGCGGCTGTTCGCGGTCGAGGAGCCGCTGCCGCAGGCCAAGCCGCTGATCAAGGAGTTGGCGGCGACCTTGCTCGCCACCTCCCGCGCCGGCGACGGGAAGTCTCGCGCCGGCGATAGCGCGCAGGCGCTGATGGATCTGGGCTCCTCGATCTGCACTCCGAAGAAACCGGCCTGCGCGCTGTGCCCGCTCAACGATGACTGCGCGGCGCGCGCGCGCGGCGATCAGGAGATTTTTCCGCGCAAGGCGGCGAAGAAGACCGGCGCGCTGAGGCGCGGCGCGGCGTTCGTCGTTATCAGCGGCGACCGGCTGCTGGTCCGCACCCGCCCCGAAAAAGGCCTGCTCGGCGGCATGACCGAAGTGCCGACCTCGCACTGGCTTGCCGAGCAGGACGACAAGGCGGCGCTGAGCGAGGCGCCCGCGCTGAAAGGCCTGGCCCGCTGGCACCGCAAGGCGGGCGTCGTCACCCATGTGTTCACGCATTTTCCGCTGGAGCTCGTGGTCTACACCTCGAGCGTTTCGGCCCGCACCCGCGCGCCGGAAGGCATGCGCTTTGTGCCGATCGCGACGCTGCACGACGAGGCGCTGCCCAACGTCATGCGCAAGGTGATCGCGCACGGGCTGGGTGTCCAGGATCGGTAGCTCCCCGCGCGCTGCTGACACCATGCTGTCAGCAGGCCTGCGCTAGGCCAAGGCGGAACGGAGAACCGCCATGATCGCAACCGCCCTCGACCATCTCGAAGCCCCGCCTTCTTCCCGATTGCTTGGCTGGCACTTGCTCGACGCGCGACCGGGGGAGGGCTGGATCCGGATCGGATTCGACGGCAAGCAGGAGTTCTGCAATCCGGCCGGCTTCATCCAGGGCGGCATCCTCGGTGCGATGCTCGATGACACCATGGGGCCGGCGGTGTTCGTCATGACCGACGGGCGGCTCTACACCGCGACCATCACCATGACCGTGAATTTCCTGGCGCCGGCCAAACCGGGGCCGATCACCGGCGAGGCGACGGTGACGCAACTCGGCAAGACCGTGGCGTTCGTCGAGGGCAGGTTGACGGCCGGGGACGGCACGGTGCTCGCGACGTCCACTGCGAGCGCACGATTGGTCGAGACCGCGAAGGCGATCCGGTAGTGCCTCTGCGCCCTCTCCCCGTTCTTCACGCGGAGAGGTTGAGATCACCCCGCGCTCGAAAATCTCCCCGGCGCGGGCATCGTTACGATCGGCGGCTTGGCGTTGAGGCCTTCGACCTGGAAGCCGGCGACGCGCTTGTAGTTGGCGGCGATGTCTTCCAGCTCCTGTTGCGACAGCACGTCGGTGACGACCTTGTAGCCATCCGGTGCGCGCTCCTCGACCATCTGCATCACCTGCTCCGGCCCGTTGCGGCGGTTGAGCATGACAAGGTCCGTGGTCGCCGGCCGGCGCTCGGCTTCGTAAGCCACCAGCGCGGCATGGGTCTCGCCTTGCGCCAGAATCTCGCGGGTGAGAACCCTTGCATCGAGAATCGCCTGCGAGGCGCCGTTGGAGCCGATCGGATACATCGGATGCGCGGCGTCGCCCATCAGCGTGGTCAGGCCGAAGGTCCATTGCGGGATCGGATCGCGGTCGACCAGTGGATATTCGTAGGCATGCGGGCAGTTGCGGATCAGGCCGGGCACGTCGAGCCAGTCGAACTTCCAGCTCTCGAACCAGGGCAGGAATTCCTCGAGTTTGGCCGTACGGTTGTAATCCTCGCGGCGCCACTGGTAGGTCGGCGGCATGTGCCGCTCGGCCACCCAGTTGATTTGATATTTGCCTGACGCGTCGGCTTGCTTCGAAATCGGATAGCAGACGAATTTCAGGATTTCGTGGCCGGCCATGATCATGGTGCGGCCGGACAGGAACGCGTCGCTCGCGGTGATGCCGCGCCAGAGAATGCGGCCGTTCCAGATCGGCGGACCCTCCTGCGGATAAAGCTTCTCGCGGATGCGGGAGTGAATGCCATCGGCGGCGATCAGGAGCGCGCCGTCATGGCTGCCCGCCGGTCTGCCGGTTGCCTTGTCGATGAAGTCAGCGCGCACGCCGTCGGAGGTTTCGGTCCAGTCGCTCAGGTGGTGGCTGGTGAGAATGTTCTCTCGTCCCAGCCGCTCGATCGCGGCATCGAGCAGGATCTGCTGCAGCGTGCCGCGATGAATC
>Ga0210403_10004103_pt1 | contig 12614 bp, 16 predicted proteins | sample IncBWC19MmetaG_FD_150863 | JGI IMG/M metagenome (GOLD analysis project Ga0210403, IMG submission 150863) | Forest soil microbial communities from Barre Woods Harvard Forest LTER site, Petersham, Massachusetts, United States - Inc-BW-C-19-M | ecosystem: Environmental > Terrestrial > Soil >... | reverse complement strand
GTCGAAGTGCTGGGCCGGTGCGGGCTGCTGGAGCGGTGGGCCGCGTCGCTGGACGGCCGGCCAGAGGTGCTCGCCGCGTTGGACCGCGCGGCCGACCGGCAACTGTCTTTGCCGGCGCGCTTCGCAATCCTGGCCAGCAGCCTGCCGTCGACCCAGGCGCTCGACGCGCTGCTGGGCCGGCTGCGCGCGGACCAGGACAGCGTGCAACAGGCGCGCCTGCTGCTCGAGTTGCGCGCGGGCCTGGAGTGTGCCGGCACCGCCGCCGAGCGCCTGCAGGTGCTCGAGCGGTCCGACGCGATCCGGCGGCCCGAGCGGTTCGAACTGCTGCTGGTGGCCTTCGAGGCGCTGACCAGCTCCTCGGCCGACGCCTGGCGATCGGCGCTGGCCGCGGTGCGCGGGATCGATGCTGGAGCCATCGCGGCCCGGCACGACGACGATCCGGCCGCCATCGGGCGCGCGCTGCGCGAGGCGCGCCTGGCGCAGCTCAGCGCGCTGTGATTACGCGTCGCGCTGCGAGTGCAGCGCGACCCGGTTGCCTTCGGAATCCCGGATCACGGCGCGGAAACCGTGCGGGCCGATCGGGTGGATCGGTTCGATGACTTTGCCGCCGCGCTGCCCGGCTTCGGTGACCGCGTCGCGGATCCGGCCGTCGACGTTCAGATAGACCAGGACTCCGCCGGCGCCGACCTCGGACGGGCTGTCGACGAGGCAGCCTCCGTTGCCGCCGGCGTGCTGCAGCACGTAAAACGCGCCGCCCTGGAACTGCTCCCGGTGCATCTGGATCCCGAGCACGGCGCGGTAGAACGAGGCTGCCCGCTCCAGGTCGCTCACTGGGATGTCGAACCAGACGGCCCGGTTGTGCTGCGAGTTGAAGTCGCTCATCGAAATCGACCTCCAGACAGTGCGTGCACGTAAACTCGTCGCGTGGTTTCGAGCGCCCCATGACTGCGCAAGCGCCCCGCATTATCGCCCACCTGGACATGGACGCGTTTTACGCGTCGGTCGAGCTGCTGCGCTATCCGGAGCTGCGTGGCCTGCCGGTCGTCGTAGGCGGCTGGCACCAGCACCAACCGGTCCGCGTGAGCGACCCCGCCACCGGCCGCCCGCAGCGCAGCTTCGCGCGACTGCGCGAATACACCGGACGCGGCGTCGCCACCACCGCGACCTACGAGGCGCGCGAGCTCGGCGTTCACTCGGCAATGGGATTGATGAAGGCAGCCCACCTGGCCCCGGACGCGGTGCTGCTGCCGGCCGACTTCGACGAGTACCGGCGCTACTCGAGACTGTTCAAGGCGGCCGTGCGCCGCGTCACGGCTCGCGTCGAGGATCGGGGCATCGACGAGATTTACCTGGATCTGACCGACGAGGTGGCGCCGCGCATCGATTCGCTGGAGGATGCCTGGTGGTGCGCGCGCGAGGTCGCGGCGGAATTGAAGCTCGCGGTGCGGTCCGCGACGCAACTGACCTGTTCGATCGGGCTGGCGCCGAACAAGCTGCTGGCGAAGCTGGCGTCCGAGCTCGACAAGCCGGACGGCCTGACGGTGATCACCGCGGCCGACGTCGCGTCGCGCATCTGGCCGCTTGCGGCGCGGCGCCTGAACGGCGTCGGGCCGAAGGCCAATGCCCGGCTGGAGGCGCTCGGGATCCGGAGCATCGGCGATCTGGCGCTGGCGGATCCGGCCTGGCTGGTGGCCAATTTCGGCAGCAGTTATGGGAGGTGGCTGCACGAAGCCTCGCACGGTCGCGACGCGCGCGAGGTCGAGGTGTTCAGTGAAGCCAAATCGATCAGCCGCGAGACCACGTTCGACCGCGACCTGCACCCGGTGCACGACCGGGCTACGCTCGGCCGCATCTTCACCGAGCTGTGCGTGCAGCTCGGCGACGATCTGCAGCGCCGGCATTACGTCGGACGCACCGTGGGTCTGAAGCTGCGTTTCGAGGATTTCCGCACCGTCACCCGCGCGCGCACGCTCGATGCCCCAACCGACGATGCGCGCGCAATCCGCCTCGTCGCCGGCACCTGCCTGAAGCGGGTCGAGCTGGATCGGCGCATCCGGCTGCTCGGCGTGCGGGTCGATGCACTCAGTCACGCCCCACGTTAAAGGCGACGTGACCGTGCGAGCGTTCGCCGTCGCTGGCACCCTGGTGCTGGCCGGCTGCCACGTCAATTCCAATGCACTGATCCTGAAGTAGCTGCGATGCTGCCTTCAGCCGCGCAAGCTGGCACCCCGTTCGGCCAGCAACTCCCTGAGGACCCCGCGGTGGCAGTGCGACTCGTCCTCGCAATAGCAACCCACCGAAAAATTCGCCCGATGCGACAGCGCCGCCAGCAGGTCCAGGGTCCTGGCGGCGTCCAGCTGCGTCATCTCGGTCCTGAACTTGCGCCTGAAGCGCTGCCACGACGCAGCATCGGACGCCGCATGGGCTTGCGCAACCAGTTCGGCGCTCGGAGACAGAGCGGGCAGCCAGACGTCATAGAAATCGCGACTGGCGTGCTCCGCTTTCGGCACCCCACGCGGAGGCCGCCTGACGGTTCCGATCCGAAGACCTTCGTCCGGGGCCCGCGGTGACCCCAGCCGGACGACGGAAACGGTCATTGCGACCTTGGTTGCATCGGCCGCCTCACCCGGGAACCTTGCTGCCCAGCACGTCGAGCCGGTCGATCGAGGGCGGTTTCGAAAACAACGTGGGAGCCTGCGCCATCAAAGCCTGCGCGATCGCGCCGGTCAAATGGGCCTGCCGGCCCGCTTCGTCGGCAAATGCGTCGAATATGCCGAACGTCGAGGGTCCCAGTTTCAAGGCGAACCATACCGGTGTGCCCGTCTCCTTCATGGCCAGTTCCAATCCGGTCTGCAGGAACTTGGCGACGTCGCCTTCCTTGCCCGGCTTGGCTTCGAGACGGGCCAACAGTGCGTACTTCAGCATGGCTTTCTCCTGGCTTGCGATGTTCAAGGGACGGCTAGCGTAAGACTTTTTTAAGTGACGATGGCGACATGGAGTGACGGTTATATGTCGACCCAGATCGCGCTGTTGCGGGCGGTGAACGTCGGAGGATCAAACGTCGCCATGCTCGATCTGAGAGCGATGTTCGAGGCGCTCGGCTTTGCGCAGGTGCGCACCCTTCTGCAGACCGGAAACGTCGTGTTCGAGAGCGCAAGAAGGACGGGCGCGGCGCTCGAGGCTTTCTTGGAGGCGGAAACCAAGAAGCGATTGAACCTCGGGTGCGACTACCTGGTCCGCACCGCCGCGCAATGGAGCGATGTTGTCGCCAGCAATCCATTTCGCGACGAAGCTCGCCGCGATCCGAGTCACCTCGTGGTGATGCCGCTGAAGAGCGCCCCCGGCAAGCGCGAGATCGCGGCGCTGGAAGCGGCGATCGAAGGTCGCGAAGTCTTCCGGGCCAAGGGGCAGGTTCTGTACATTGTCTACCCCGATGGCATCGGCCGATCGAAGTTGACGGTCTCGTTGATCGAGAAGAAGTTCGATACCCGCGGTACCTGCCGCAATTGGAATACGACCATGAAACTGCTGGCGATGGCGGGAGGTTGACCGTGATCGAAGGCGTACCCTGTTGCAATCAAGAGACGGTTTCTTACGATCAACTACGTCGCGGACGACGTGGCCCCAGGGGATATCGCAGCTTACCGCGAGCGCGCGAAAGCAATGGCGACTCGTGCGCACAAGTACTTCGAGTTGATTTTTTCCGAGGTCACACGGCAGTGAGACGCGGCAGTGAGACGCGCACTGCTCTGGCGGGACACGAGGCTCCGGTCCAGCCCTAAGTGAGCCGGTGCGAGCGATCGCCGCTCGCAAAGCCGCGCAGCGGCCCCTGCAGGCCTCGACCGACGGCCAGCACTTTCAGCAGTTCCCCCATCTCGGCTTCCGACAGGAGCCGCAAGGCCGCGGCGCTGCTTGTCGGGTCAGCGGGCGCATCGCGCAGCAGCTCCAGCAGCCCGCAGTCGAGCAGGAAGCGCGCCTGCGACGTGTAGCCGAGCACCTCGAGTCCGGCTTCGCGCGCGCACTGCGCGATCGCGGTGAAGTCGACGTGCGCCGTGATGTCGTTCAGCCCCGGCAACCACAGCGGGTCGTCGTGCGCGCGGTGCCGGAAGTGGCACATCAGCGTGCCCATCGCGCGCTGGGGGTGGTAATACTCGCGGCGCGGAAATCCGTAATCGATCAGCAGCGCCACTCCGCGCCGCAGCCACCTGGCCAGCGTCGCGGTCCAGGCCTGCGCCACCAGGCCGACTTCGGACACGTAGCCGTCGGGCAGCGGTCCCACGTCGGCCTCGATCCGCGCCACCGCCTCGCACAGCTGGGCGCCGGCCGGTCGCTCCGCCATCCGCAGCGCGCCGCCTTCGGCCTGCACGCCAAGCTCGAGCGTCACAGCGCCGCGCCGGGCGAACAGCTTCACCGGCATCACGTCGAGCACTTCATTGGCGACGATCACGCCCTCGAAATCTGTTGGCGGCGCATCCAGCCAGCGGACCCGCGTCGCGCCGGTCGCCTGGCGCAGCCGGACCCGCTGGACCGCTTTCAGATCGGCCGACACCTCGACGATCGAGTAGCTTTGAGGCCCGGCGCCGAGGCGCTCCAGCTCGCCGATCAGCCCGGCGGCCAGAGCGCCGCTGCCCGCGCCGAATTCGAGCAGCTGCCGCGGCAGATGCTCGAACGCCTGGGCGACCTGCGCGGCCAGTGCACGCGCGAACAGCGGCGAGATTTCGGGCGCCGTGACGAAATCGCCGTGCGGCCCGATCTTGGCCGGCTTGGCCGCGTAGTAACCCAGCCCCGGTTCGTACAGCGCAAGCTGCATGAAGCGGTCGAACGGGATCCAGCCGCCCGCGGCGTCGATTTCCTCGCTGATCCGGATTACCAGGCGGCCGCTGTCGGCGGTCGCGCCGGATTCGGCCAGCGCGGATCCTGGGTCGGCCGGCTCGAGCCGGCGCCGGGCGGCTTCGCTCATGCGCGTAACGGTACACTGCCCGCGCTGATGATCACGAAGCGACGCCACGCCCGCAGCACCTCGGGTCCGCCGGTGGCTCTCGTCACGGGGGCCGCGCACCGGATCGGGCGCGAGATCGCACTGGCGCTGGCGCGCGACGGCTACGACATCGCGGTGCATTTCGGTGGATCCGGCCCCGACGCGGCGGCCACCGCTGCCGACATCCGCAGGAGCGGCCGTCGCGCGTACACGGTCAAGCGCAACCTGGCGGTGGCCAGCGGCGTGCGCTCGATGCTGGAGCAGTGCGCCGGCGAGCTAGGCGAGGTCACCTGCGTGGTGAACAGCGCATCGATGTTCGAGCCGGACACGGCGCTGGACTTCGAGCCGGCGCGGCTGGCGCGCCACATCCAGGTCAACGTGGCGGCCCCCGTGCTGCTGGCGCAGCAGCTGCACGCACGGATTGCCGAGGGCAGCCAGGGCGTCGTGATCAACCTGCTGGACCAGAAGCTGTGGAACCCGAATCCGGACTTCCTTTCGTACACGCTGTCCAAGGCGGCGTTGCATTCGGCCACCGGGCTGCTGGCGCGGGCATTGGCGCCGAAACTGCGGGTCGTGGGCGTTGCGCCGGGCATCACGTTGCCGGCGCCCGGTCAGAGCCGTCGCAACTTCGACCGGGTGTCCCGCCTGACGCCTCTGGGCTACGGCAGCTCGCCCGAGGACGTGGCGCAGGCGGTCGTTTACCTGGCGCGCGCCCGCGCGGTGACCGGGACCACGCTGCTGGTCGACGGCGGCCAGCACCTGGTTCCGAGCGACCGCGACGTGATGTTCCTGCGTGGATCGCGCCGATGAATTGGCTGCTCGATCCGCGCCTCGCCCAGTGCCGCCGCATCTATCTGCGCGACGCGGTATTCGAAGCCAACATCGGCGTGTACGACCGCGAGCGCGCCGGGGCACAGAGGCTGATCGTCAATGTGGACCTGTTCGTGGCGTTGTCGGCGTCGACTCCGCGCCACGACAGCGTGGAGGAAGTGATCGACTACGATTTCGTGCGCGAGACGGTGCGGCGCCGAATCGGGCGCGGCCATGTGAATCTGCAGGAAACGCTGGTCGACGACCTGGCCGGCGCGCTGCTGGCGCATCCGGGCGTGGTCGCGGTGCGAGTCTGCACTGAAAAGCCGGACGTGTACGACGACGTGGCGGGCGTGGGGGTCGAAGTGCTGCGATTCAGGGATTCCGGATGAAAGCTGCCAGCGTCGAGGCGCAGGACCGCACGGGCGCGTTGCGCATCGCGCGCGAAGGCAGCAAGCTCGAAAAGCGGCTGCTGAGGATGACCGGCCAAGCGATTGCCGACTACGCGATGATCGCCGACGGCGACCGGGTGATGGTGTGCCTGTCCGGCGGCAAGGACAGCCACGGTCTGCTGGACCTGCTGATGACGATCCAGGGGCGTACGCCGGTCCGGTTCGAGCTGATCGCGGTGAACCTGGATCAGAAGCAGCCGGGGTTTCCGGCCGATGTGCTGCCCGATTACCTGAGCCGGGTCGGCGTGCCATTCCACATCGAGACGAAGGACACCTACTCGGTGGTGCGGCGTCTGATCCCGCAGGGCGCGACGGCCTGCTCGCTGTGCTCGCGGCTGCGGCGCGGGATCCTGTACCGGGTCGCCGGCGAGGTGGGCGCGACCAAGATCGCGCTCGGCCATCATCGCGATGACATCCTGGCGACCTTCTTCCTGAACCTGTTCTACGGGGGTCGGCTGAAGGCGATGTCGCCCAAGCTGGTGTCGGACGACGGCCGCCACGTGGTGATCCGCCCGCTCGCGTACGTGAAGGAGGCCGACCTGGCCCACTACGCACAGCTGCGCGGCTTTCCGATCATTCCGTGCGATCTGTGCGGATCCCAGGAAAACCTGCAGCGCGCGCAGATGCGCCAGATGCTGGTCGAGTGGGAGCGCCGCCACCCGGGGCGCGTGCAGACGATCTTCAACGCGCTGGGGCGCGTGGTGCCCTCGCACCTGATGGACCCGGCCCTGTTCGACTTCCACCGACTGCGAGCGGGCGGCGTGGCCGATCCGGCGGGCGATGTGGCATTCGACGACACGGGCTGCGGGGACGCTGCGAAGGGCGTGATCCGCTTCGACGCGGACCAGGATTAAGGCGCCCGCCGCCTCGCGGCCCGCCGGATCCACCGAAGGGAGCCTGTATGTACACGCTGCACATCGCCAACAAGAATTACTCCTCCTGGTCGTTGCGCCCGTGGGCCCTGCTGCGCTCGCTGCAGATCCCGTTCCGCGAGCAGATGCATTTTTTCGAACCCGGACCCAATGACCGCGCGTTCCGACAGTTCTCCCCATCGGCTCGCGTGCCGTGCCTGCACGACGGAGCCACCGTGGTCTGGGACTCGCTGGCGATCGTCGAATATCTGGCCGAGCGTCATGCCGGCGTATGGCCTGCCGATCCTCTGGCCCGCGCCTGGGCCCGCTGCGCGTGCGCCGAAATGCACGCCGGGTTCGCGCAGCTGCGCGGCCAATGTTCGATGAGCGTGGGAGTGCGGATCCGGCTGCACGCTCCGACCGACGCGCTCGAAGCGGACTTGCGGCGCCTCGAGGACATGTGGAGCGACGGACTCGGGCGTTTCGCAGGCCCGTGGCTCGCCGGCCCCGCGTTCACCGCGGTCGACGCCTACTTTGCCCCGGTCGCTTTCCGCGTCCAGAGCTACGGGCTGCAGCTGCAGGACGCCGGTCGATCCTACGTGGAAAGGCTGCTGGCCCACCCGGCCTTGCGGGCATGGGAGTCCGAGGCGCTGGCCGAGATACGCCGTGACGCCCCTCATGAGGCCGAGATCCTCGCGGCGGGCACCGTGCTGGCGGATCTTCGCGCCCAGTGAGGGCTATCCCGGGGGCCCCGCCGCGTCCAGCTTGCGGGGGTCGGCTGAAGGCGATGTCGCCCAAGCTGGTATCGGACGGCCGGGGCCTCCGAGTTGACGATAGGCATTCGCCAAACTTGGTTCTAGCGGGCTAGAGTCCTGTCTCGGCGAATCCTGCGACGAGCGCATCGAGCAGATGACGGACGGCCGGAACCATGCCGCGTCGCGTCGGGAAGATTGCGTGCACGAGACCCGGTGTTGTTGCCAGGCCCGGCAGCAAGCGCTGAAGCCTGCCGACCCGTATGTCGTCGTGCACCTGCTCCTGCGGCAGCAGGGCCACACCGACTCCCAGCATCGCCGCAATTCGCAAGCTGGCGAGGTCGTCCGTCGCTAATCGAGGTCGATGCGCCCACGACGTCACTTGCCCGTCGGCATCGACCAGGTTCCAGACATATTTCTCGCTGTTATTGGCCATCGAAAGCGTCGGCCAGCCCTTCAGAGATTCGATCGACGTGGGTGCCTCATAGCGTTCCACCAAATCCGGGCTGGCAACCAGAATCAGCGTCGACAAGCCCAGCTGCCGGGCCGCGAGGTCGGTATCTTCCAGCGGCGGCGGCCTGACCCGGATGGCGAAGTCCAAGCCTTCTTCGATGACGTCCACGCGACGGTTGGTCGCATCGAGCAGCACTTGGACCTGAGGGTTGCCCTGGGCGTAGCGCGAGATGATCTCGGCGACGCCAGAGCCTAGAAGTCCGAGCGGGCAGCTGATCCGGACGGTCCCCTGCGGTTTGGTCCGTGTCTGATCCACGATCTGCTTGGCGGCCTTCGATTCCGCCACCAGTGCAAGGCAGTGCTGGTGAAACTGTCGCCCGGTTGCCGTCAAGGACAGGCTGCGGCTGGTGCGATTGAGTAGGCGCACTCCGAGCTCCTCCTCCAAGGCACGAACGCGCCGGCTCAGCTTCGATGTTTGCAGGCCGAGACCGCGGGCGGCCGCAGTGAAGCTGCCGCGCTCGACCACCTCGGCGAAGAGCCGTAAGTCATTCAGATCCGTGATCTGATCCATCTGCATAGGCTCCAAAACAGCCCTTATCGTTCTACCTGAAGCAATGATTCTTTGCAATTCATGATATATGCGCTGGATCGTTGCGCGCATAGCATTCTCCCGCATTAGCGGCACACCCACCAGGGGTGGGAATTGGAGACGCAGATGCTTGCGCACCGGCGTTGGGAATCACTGGACAGAGCTGATCTGGGCTGGCTGCGCGCGAAATACCATTTCCAGGTCAGCGCCGACGGCAATCCTGCGCATCAGGCGCTCGGTTCCTTGATCGTTTGGAACGACGATGAGATCGCCATTGGCGGCGGGTTCCCCCTGCACGGGCACCGCGACGTGGAGATCATCACCTACGTCCGCCAGGGCGTACTCGGGCACCGAGACACTCTGGGTTCCGAGGGAACGATCCACGCGGGCGAGATACAGGTAATGAGCGCAGGCACGGGCATACGCCACGCCGAGTTCAACAAGGGCGACTTGCCGCTCAAGCTTTACCAAATCTGGCTGCTACCCCGCGAGCACGGTGGTGTGCCCCGGTGGGATACGAAGACGTTTCCCAAAAGCGATCATTCCGGGCGCTTCAGCGCGCTTGCCAGCGGCTTCGCGGTCGACGCGGGGGCGCTTCCCATTCGCGCGGATGCGCGCCTGCTCGCAGCAACACTGGCTGCCGGGCAGAGCGTCCGACAGCAGCTCCGCCCATCGCGCAGCGCCTATCTGGTGGTGGTGTCGGGACGAATTGAAGTCAACGGCGAGTCCGTGGGCCCGCTCGACGGCGTTGCAATCACTGACGTATCGGCGGCGCAGGTATCTGCCCTCGAAGACTCTGAGCTGGTGATGGTGGACACCGGCCAAGTTCCCTTTCACTTCACCTGAATGTTCTCGTTCAAGGAGGCTGTCATGGAAAGCTACAAGTTTCTTCCGCTGCTGGGTCGCGTCCTGCTCGGTGCGCCGTTTCTGATGAGCGGGCTGAGCAAGCTCGGAGCCTACGCTGCGACGGTGGGCTACATCACGGCGGTTGGTCTGCCGGTGCCCGTGCTCGCGTACGTCGTCGCAGTGATCATCGAGGTGGGCGGCGGCTCGTTGCTGCTGTCGGGCTACCGGGTCCGCTTGGCGTCGCTGGCGATGGCGGTGTTCAGCCTGGTCACAGCAGTGTTCTTCCACCGCAACTTCGCCGACCAGAACCAGATGATCCATTTCCTGAAGAACGTGATGATCGCGGGCGGTCTGCTGCAGATCGCGTACTTCGGCGCCGGCGCGTGGAGTCTGGACGCGCGCTATCCGAAGTCTGTCCCGCACAACGCGGCTCTGAGTCACTAAGAACCGCCCCTCAGCGTTCGGCGCAACTAATCCTGCCCGGCATCGCCGGAAACATCGAAAGGAGTCCGCCATGTCTAAGGTTCTCGTTCTGTACTACTCGTCCTACGGCCACGTGGAAGCGCTGGCGGACGCGGTCGCCGAAGGCGCTCGCTCGACCGGTGCCACGGTCGACGTCAAGCGGGTGCCGGAAACGGTTCCGGCAGACGTAGCCAAGGCTGGCTACTTCAAGCTCGACCAGAAGGCACCGGTGGCGACGGTCGCCGAGCTCGCCGACTACGACGCCATCGTCGTCGGCACGCCGACCCGCTTCGGACGCATCTGCTCACAGATAGCCACGTTTCTGGATCAGGCCGGCGGCTTGTGGATGCGCGGTGCCTTCAATGGAAAGGTCGGCGGCGCCTTCACCTCGACCGCGACCCAGCACGGCGGACAAGAAGCGACGCTGTTTTCGATCATCACCAACCTGCTGCACTTCGGCATGACCATCGTCGGCCTGCCGTACAGCCATCAGGGGCAGATGACGCTGGACGAGATTGTGGGCGGCTCTCCCTATGGCGCCACGACCATCGCCGGCGGACAGGGACAGCGCCAGCCGAGCGCTATCGAGCTCGCTGGCGCCCGCCACCAGGGCGAGCTGATCGCCAAGACAGCGAACAAGCTGTTCGGGTAATCCGTCCGCGCCTCGAATGTCGCCATGCGCGATCAAGCCACAAGGGAATTCTCATGTGGTATCAAGAGATCTCAGCGCGTCCCGCTGTCGCCACCGCCATCGCAAAGACCATGGCCTCGCTCAGGTGACCAGGTCGACAGTCAATTGATTAAAGGAGAAGTGTTATGAACGACCCTACCCATGAGCTGCTCTATCGCAACCTCCAGGAGGTCTTCGGTGAGGGCGACGCAGCGCGTCGTCGCGCGGCAATCAAGCAACTCTACACCGAGGACTGCGTGCTCTACGTGCCTCCGGGTGTGTTCGTCGGGCACGACGCCCTCGACAAATTCGCCGGGGACCTTCGCGCGACGCACCCGCACTTCGTTTACACACCGCACAGCAAACCTCAGAGCCTCCACAACGCCGGTCGTCTGGCTTGGGGTTCTGGCCCGCGCGGCCAGGCGCCCGACTACACGGGCTGGGATGTGATCATCGTTCGCGACGGCAAGATTGCGGCACTCTACGTGTTCCTCGATTCCATGCCTTCGTGAGCACGTCAATTTGACGAATACCTGCGTTCACGCACCGCTATTACTCTAGGGCCACACGGCAGGAAGTCTTCGCCGTGTAGCCGGGGTCTGACTGCTCCAAGGCACGAGTCTTCACGATTTGCCTTCCGCCTCCAGCGCCTGCCGCACGTCCTCCCATAGCGTCCCGGGCGGCTCGCAACCGACCGAGAAGCGCACATAGCCGTCGGCGACCGCCTCGCCCCAGCGCGCGCGCCGCTCGGCCGACGAATGCACGCCGCCGAAGCTGGTGGCGGCGCGCACGTAACGGCAGGCTCCGATGAACCGCTCGGCCGCGGCGGCGTCGGCCAGCGTGATGCCGATCAGGGCGCCGAAGCCGCGCATCTGGCTGCGCGCCAGCGCGTGAGCCGGGTGCGAGCCCAGGCCTGGATAGCGCACCGCGCGCACTTTCCCGTGCTGTGCCAGCCGCTCGGCCAGCTGCTGGGCGTTCTCGCACATCCGGGTGAAGCGCACCTCCAGCGTGTCCAGGCCGCGATGCACCAGCCAGGTCTCGAACGCGCCCGGGATCGCTCCGCAGACGCGCCGCCAGTTGCGCACGCCGGCCATCACGTCGGCATTGCACGATGCCACGTGCCCGAACAACGCATCCGAGTGGCCGTTGACGGCCTTGGTGTCGGACGATACGACCACGTCGGCTCCCAGCTCCAAAGGACGCTGGCCGATCGGCGTCATCGTCGTGTTGTCCACCACCAGCAATGCGCCGGCCGCGTGCGCGCGCTGCGCTACCGCGCGCAGATCGGCCAGGTCCAGGCCCGGATTCGATGGCGTCTCGACCCACACGATCTTCAAGCCATCCAGCGGCTCGCGCTCCACGGCCGCGGTCGGGCAGGTGCGCACCTGAACGCCCATCGGTGCCAGGAATTGCTCGGCCGCGGTCCGGACCGTGTAATACCCGTCGGACGGCAGCAGCACCTGGTCGCCCGGTCGCAGCTGGCTGTACAGCACGGCGGCGACCGCCGCCATCCCCGACGGAAAGATCAGCGTCTCGGCGTCCTCCAGCACACTGAGCACTTGCTCCAGCGCAGTCCAGGTCGGGTTGGCCCAGCGCGCGTACTGGTACGGACCCTGCGGCTCGCCGGGCAGCGCGTAGATCGTCGTGTTCACGATCGCCGGCTCGTACGGCTCGCCCGGCTGCCGCCGGTGCGTTGCAAAGTGCAGACAGTCTGCAAAGCGGGTATCCAGCCAGTCCATCGAACACCTCCA
>Ga0210403_10004101_pt1 | contig 12617 bp, 9 predicted proteins | sample IncBWC19MmetaG_FD_150863 | JGI IMG/M metagenome (GOLD analysis project Ga0210403, IMG submission 150863) | Forest soil microbial communities from Barre Woods Harvard Forest LTER site, Petersham, Massachusetts, United States - Inc-BW-C-19-M | ecosystem: Environmental > Terrestrial > Soil >... | reverse complement strand
ATCCGGCAACGGACGAGCGCGTGGGTCCGGTCCTGAAAACCGAAGGTCATCCCGAATCGTTTCAAGTGGAGGCTATGGGAACGCACGTCTTCGTCAATGTTCCAGACGCCGGGAACGTGGTGGAATCGATTGACAGAAAGACGGGCGCAGTCACCAAGTGGCCGCTCGCTGGACTGCGCGCAAACTATGCCATGGCGCTCAACGAGGCGGATCATCGCCTGTTCACGGTGACTCGCAAGACTCCCATGCTGGTTGTTCTGGACACAACGACGGGCAGGGAAGTGGCGCGTCTTCGAGCCGCCGGGGAGTGCGATGACGTTTATTTCGACGAGGCTCGCAAACGCATTTACGTGATCGGCGCGGAAGGCTTCATCAGTGTGTTTCAGGAGAATGACCCCGACCATTATGAGCTTGTCGTATCCGTCCCCTCCGCAGTAGGAATACGTACAGGATTGTTCTATTCGAAACGGGATCGGCTTTACGTCGGAGTACCGGCGAAGGGAAGCGATCCGGCGCAGGTATGGACCTTTGAGGCGGAAGATTAGTGGGAAAGCCAGCTGATAGGAATTCACGATGGGCGAAAAGATAAATATTCTCGAGATCAGCGCCCGGCTGGACCGGCTTCCCGCCACTCGTTACATCTGGAAGCTGGTGCTGCTGCTTTCCCTGGGCGGATGTTTTGAGGTGTACGATCTCTTCTTCACGGCCTATATCGGTCCGGGGCTGGTGCGAAGCGGGCTGTTCTCGAGTTCCTCCGCATCGTTCTTCGGATTCAACGGCCTCGCCGGTTTTGTCGCCGCCACCTTCGCCGGACTCTTCATCGGTACAATGCTCTTCGGATTCGCGGCGGATTGGTTCGGGCGGCGCATGGTTTTCACCTGCTCATTGCTGTGGTACACCGCCGCCACCGTCATCATGGCCTTCCAGCACACAGCCATTGGCATCGTCGCCTGGCGCCTGATCGCCGGCATCGGCATCGGGGTTGAGTTAGTAACGATTGATACTTACATCACCGAACTCGTCCCCAAACATCTTCGTGGCCGTGCCTTCGCGGTAAACCAGGTGATACAGTTCAGCGTCGTTCCTGTGGTCGCCCTGCTGGCCTGGATATTGGTTCCTCGTAACCCATTAGGTTTTGAAGGTTGGCGTTGGGTTGTCTTGATCGGAGCGATGAGCGCAATCTTCGTATGGTTCATTCGCCGCAGCGTTCCGGAAAGCCCCCGTTGGCTGATCTCGCATGGCCGTTTGGCGGATGCCGAGCGTGTTACTGCCGCCATGGAAGCACGTGTGTCCCAGGAGTTGGGCGCACCCCTTCCTCCGGCTAATCCTCACCCTGTCGAGGAAATCCACGGCCACTTCCTCGACATCTTCAAGCCACCTTACTTGAGCCGCAGTTCGATGCTGATGGTTTTCAACTTTTTTCAGACCGTGGGTTACTACGGCTTCGCGTCCTGGGTGCCTACTCTGTTGATTGCCGCCGGCGTGACCATCACCAGCAGCCTGCGGTACTCCTTCATCATCGCCATTGCAGCCCCATTAGGACCGCTGCTCGCCCTGCGAATCGCCGATAAGTTTGAGCGCAAGTGGCAGATCGTGGCTGCGGCCCTCTGCATTGGAGTCTTTGGATTGTTATTCTCCCGCCAGACCAGTGGCGGTTTTCTGATTGCTTTCGGAGTCTTACTGACTTGCTCCAATAACTGGATGTCGATGGCCTTCCATGCATATCAGCCGGAGCTCTTCCCCACCAAGATACGAGCTCAGGCTGTCGGCTTCGTGTACTCGTGGAGCCGGTTGAGCGCCATTTTCACAAGCTTTCTGATCGGTTTCTTCCTGCGCGATTTTGGCGTCGCCGGAGTCTTCACCTTTATCGCCGCCTCGATGCTGGTTGTCATGTTGTCGATCGGAATTTGGGGCCCGAAGACTCGCGGACTCGCGCTCGAAGATATCTCGCACTGAAGCGGAGGGCGGGACTGAACCTCTCTCATCGCGGTCTAGGCCGGCAGCGCTTTCCCTTTGGTTTCTTCGCCAAACGGAATCAGCAATAGCCCGATCGCAAACGCCACCGCCGTCAGAGCCACGGGGATGCCAATCGTCTGAAAATGGCGAACGCCCGCGCCCACTAAAAATGTAATGCCCGCTCCCGCAAAACGCCCGACGGAAGTGGAAAAAGCGAAAGCGCTGGCCCGGCACTCCGTCCGATATTGTTCGGGTACCCATAATGTGTAGATCGCAAAGTTCGCACCTCCAATACCCAGGAAGAACAGACAGACCATGAACCAGGTGAGCGCGCCTTCTTTGAGGTAGAAGGCGTAACCAAAGCCAAGCGAGATAAATATCAACATCAGCGAAAAGTAGATCGCGAGCGTCGCGCGGCGGCCAATGCGTTCCGCTATGACCGGTACGGCGAGACATCCTAGAATAGTTCCGACCGAAAGAATCATCGTGGCGTACGAGGCCAGCCGCGCCCCTTCCGCTACCGGCAAGTGTGCAGTAGCCGCCAAAAAGGTCACCGAAGCCGGGACATAAACCGCGCCTGCCCACAGGCCTACGATGGAAATCAGCATGTAGGTCGAGTTAAGAATGGTGCGCCGCCGGTACTCCGGCGAAAACAGATACAGAAAAGAACGCCTGGCGGTCCATACCTCATTGGACTGGCGCTTGTTCGCCCAACGGCCTGGTTCGTCCACGCCGTAGCGAATGAAAGCAACGAAGAGAGCCGGGAGACCTCCCAGCACAAACATGGCACGCCAGCCATAAGCGTTGCCAATAAAATAGTTGGCGAGGGCCGCCAGAAAAAAACCGAAATAATAGCCGGTATGCATGAGTCCCGCGCCCATTTTCCGGCGTTCCTCAGGCCATTCCTCCGCGACGAATGTGCCCGCCATAGACCACTCGCCTCCGATCCCAACGCCCGCCAGCAGGCGGAAGGCCGCCAAAACCCATACGCTGGTCGATAAAGCGCTGAGGAGGGTGAAGACCGAGAAAAAAATGATTGTCAAACTCAGCGTGCGGACTCGTCCAAACCGGTCGGCAATCGGCCCCCAGACCAACGACAAACCCCATCCCACCAGGAAGCATGCGAATAGCACGCCGCCGTAGAAGCCGACATTCGCGGTGGTCGCCGGAATTCCGGATCGCGGCAGCAATTCTCGCAGCGCCGGAACGAGCACCATGGCATAGATGAACGAATCCATCCCGTCCAGCGCCCACCCTCCCCATGCCGCCCAGAATCCCCGGATCTGATTGCGCGTCAGTTGCGGCTTGTTCAATTCCGGTGTTGCGATCGACATCCCATTCCCTTCCTGTTTGCAAGATGGCGCAACCGCCGCCGACCAAGCGCCGGAAACCCAGAACAACATGTCTAGTTTTTTAATGGCGTCCCAAAATGCTCAAACCGTCCGCAGCAAAGGTCTGAGCAAGAGTCTGAGCAGCACGGATGCTTTTGACATTTGCGAGCGTTAACACTCTATCAATAAGTGGTGCAAGTCGCGGCGGCGAGTATTCTGACAGCCTGCCGAAGTCAATAAGCAGGTCAAAGAGTTTGACCACAGAACGGTGATAAGGATCGAGAAAAATCGTGAAGATGACAAAACCGACATCGTAAACTAAACTGTAAATTCAATCGGTAACCCCTCAGCCGGGATGGCGGAACTGGCAGACGCAGCGGACTCAAAATCCGCCGACCTTCGGGTCTTGGGGGTTCGACTCCCCCTCCCGGCACCAACTCACCAAAGCCCATAGAATAAGCGGCTAGCTGGTGCTAGCTCCCGCATGAGGATGCACCTCTGGAGCAGACGCACCGGATTTCGCGTCATATTTGGTCACGAAATGAAAATCTATCACATTGAAATTCATAGGTTTATGGACACGTACCGTAGTATGTGTGGCTTACACGTCAGTTACACATTTTGAGATTCGCACCGCCTTCCAAGCGAATAAAAATGGTGGGACAAACCCTTAACCTTGGCGGCAAGGCTTCACGTTCTACAAGCGTCCAAACCACAGCCTGTGGTGCTCAAGTTGATGAGGATAAGAGTGGGAAGCTATTTCGATGAGGACGGGAGCCGCTGGTAGCGATATCCCCGAGGTTTGAGCTGCTGATTCACGTATATGCCTTTGGAGTCGGCGGCGAGGAATGCGGTATATTCCTCGGCGGGCACGTCAAAGTATTGATAGACCTCGCCCGATTGGCGAAACTCCAGTTCCAATACGCGTTCCTGGGGAGCGTAGCCGATGCTGGCGATACTGTTGGACTCTACCGGAACTCTCTGCATTCTCGAATCGAGCGCCTTCCGGGCGCTCTCTCTACTTAGATGCGAATGACTTGAAGGAAGGAACTTGCCCACTTCTCTAGACAGTCACAACCGGACGCTTACACCTTCATCCACTGCGACGCCCGAAGACCACGAAATCCAGTCACACCCACAAGCAAGATATTGGCGCAGCAACAAGACGGTCGCCGAAGGGGACCGGCCTTCCGCCATCGTAGAGAACCACTCCCAGCTTGAAGTTATCGCCGCAGGTCTCCGCCAACTTTCGGAGTCCCTTGAAGTCACCAGCATTCACGGTGGCGCTCGCCTTGACTTCGATGCCGACCAATGCGCACTTCCCGTTTCAATCACAAGGTCAACCTCGTCCTGATCTTTGTCCCGGTAGTGGTGTAAAGCGCAGCTCTCATCGAACCAAGACGCCTGTTTCAATACCTCAGAGAAAACAAACGTTTCGAGCAGGGGCCCGAAGATCGAACGATCTTTCGTGACCCGCTCAGCACTAGCTCCTAAGAGCCCGCCGAGCAGGCCCGAATCAAGGAAATGCAGCTTGGGCGTCTTTACCAAACGCTTCAACTGGTTTCGAAACCACGGTTCCACCCGACGAACGAGAAACAGCTTCTCCAGGATGGCCACGTATTTCCTTGTGGTTTTGTCGTCAAACCCAACTTGGCCGCCTATCTGTGTGAAATTGGTGAGTTGGCCAGAGTGGTGGGCAAGAACCTGTAGCAGACGCGGCATTTGGTCGAGTTTTTCAACGTCGGCAACCTCGCGCACATCTCGCTGCACGATGGCTCTTACATAATCGCGTGCCCATGTCTGGCGTCGTTTTGGATCTCCGCGCCGCAGCATTTCGGGGTAGCCGCCAATCAGAACGGCTTCTATGAGGTCTTTGCCGATCATTGGCTCCGCAGGTTTGCCAAGTTTGCCATCGAACGCTGCTTTGAGGAATCCCGGCTTCTTACCTCGGATTTCAGCACGTGAGAGGGGCAGAAGGCTCACGATCTCCATGCGGCCAGCTAGACTCTCCGAAACTTGAGGAAGAGCGAGAATATTGGCTGAGCCCGTCAACAGAAATCGGCCGGGGCGGCGATCATCATCCACTGACTTCTTGATAGCCCGGAGAAGGTCGGGCACTCGCTGTACTTCGTCAATCGTTGTTCGGTCAAGAGCGCGCACCAACCCAGTTGGATCGCTGCGGGCTGCAGCCAGAACTGTGTCGTCGTCCATGGTGATGAATTCGCGTTTGCCCCCGACTAAATCGCGGACGAGCGTGGTCTTGCCGCACTGGCGCGGCCCCGTAACCATGACGACCGGCGTGTCCTTGAGCGCGGTGGCTACCAGTTCGGCGGAAAAGCGAGGAAAGAGGGCGTGATCGGTATCGTCCATGCCGGGTGAAGGCTCCGTCTAATTCGGATTAATGTCCCGTCTATTCCGGATTATAGACTCGTCTGATCCGGAACGCTGGACATGTACTGGGACTCATTCTGGTTCGTGGCGCGTGACCTGGGTGTGCGGTACATGATGGCGCCTTGCTGAACTCGATCCGAACCTGTATCTCGGCGGCTCCTTTGCGAGTATCCGTCAGTTCCGTAGATGTTGGGTTCCGGTTCATCTTCTCTGCCACGTGGCTCTAGCTGCGACGAAGGCTCAACCATTAGAAAGGTTTCCTTGGCTCGGGCAGCACCTGCGGCTCGTCTCCATCCTCATCTTCTGGTTCCTGTTTCGGGTGGTCGATGAAGCCCTGAGCATTGACGGGCAGGGAGAGTTCCGAGCTATCGCAGTGGGAATCGTCCTTGGTCATCCCCAGTTTTTCATTATGGCAGGCAGCACCTGATGAACCATCCTCACGCCTTGCAACAGTTCGTTCATGTAGATGTCGGGGTGAATCTGCAAGAAGCGATGATAAGAAGCGCTCGAAAAGAGCACGCCGTCGCGAGGTTCTTGTCGCGACCTAACCGATGGAAAATCTTTCAAGACCGACACATTTGCTTACACACTTTCACGTCTTGTACAACATAGACTACTTATTATCATGGTTATACGGTGATACGCAGCGGACTCAAAAGCGGACTCAGGATATCTCGTAAGTCTAAGTAAATAAATAACATCCAGATGTCACAGCAGATGCAGGGGATTTCGGAGGCATCGAAGTCTCCTAAGTCAAAGTAACAAAAGGCGTCGGCGTGACGGCATGGCTTACACATCCTGACTTGAGAAAAATGCTGACTCTAGCCATTCCCCGGCGCAGTCCTACAGCCTTGGGTCAACCGGTTCGCTTTCTAACGCCAACACACCAAAAATGCACTCGTGAACTCGTCGGAGGGGCTCTTTGTGTACGAATCTCTCCAGTGCTTCCAGTCCCAAGGCGAATTCACGGAGAGCAAGCGATCGTTTGGTGCCAAGACCTCGGCTCTTGAGCCGCTCCAAGTGCTCGGGCAACGTGTATTCCGGTCCGTAGATGATCCGGAGGTATTCTCGTCCTCGAACCTTAACGGCAGGTTGCGCGAGCCCTTTCCGTCCCTTCGTCACAAACTCCAACGGCTTTACCACCATGCCCTCGCCGCCGGCTGCCGTCAGTTCCTCCCACCACTGGATTCCTTTCTCTTGATCCGCTTTGTCGGTGAGGTCCACAACTCGGAATGGCGTCGCGAGCAATAGATCGGGATCAGCGTCGCAGATTCGAGCCAGCGTCTCCATGTGCCACACGTGGTCATTCGCAGTGTGCACACCTGACTCGCTGGCGAGTACGTGGAAAGGAGCGAGTTTCAGATCGGCCAAGGAATGTACCGGCCAGCAATATCGGCGGTATGCCTCGACATAAAGGTGAGCAGCTTTCTCGCGCTGCTGGAATCGTTCTGCCAGAGCGGCGATTTCAGGATTGCCCGCTGTCGCGCTCAAAGCAGTGACGGCCGCGGGCAAGGCGGCTCTCGCCGCTGCCCCGGTTGGAGCATATTGCTGTCGCAGCAACTCTTGTGCTTTCGCCGACCACGGCATCAATTCGCAGTCAAGACAAACCCAATCGGTTTTCAGACTCTCCCAGATGTCGGCCGTCTCTACTGCGTGGCGGACTCGCTCTAAGAATTGAGATTCCAGCGTCGTGTCGTTGAAGAATCGCCGTCCTGTTCGCGTGTAGCAGGCTCCCGACTCTCCTTCCATAATCCCGAACCTCTTCCGGGCAGAGTCTGCATCACGACAGATCACAACTAACGCACGCGACCCCATGTGCTTCTGTTCGCAAACGACCTTGTGCACGCCTTCGTGCAGATAGTAAGCGAAGGCATCCTCAGGGTGTTCCAGCAATCCGTCACGCCTACTGGTCTCGCAAGGAGACATCGTAGGTGGCAGATAGATGAGCCATTTTGGATTCGAGGCAAATCGGCTCATAACCTCCAATGCGGTGATGGCGTTCTCTTCCCGAATTGTGATGGTTCGGTTTAGGCGTGTGTTGATGATCCGCTTGCCGATTACATCCTCGATGTCCAGCAGATCATCCAGTTGCTGTTGAGCGGTCAGCGCAGGCGCACTCGTTTCTTCGGCCAGGAGCGGTTTTACCGATTCGTAATAGGTGTGCAGCGCCGGCACCGACACGAGTTCACGTTCAGGGTAGCGCAGTGCGGTCAGTTTGCCCCCGAACACGCAGCCGGTATCGATATTGATCGTGCTGTTTAGCCATTCGGGCTCTGCAATGGGCGTATGCCCGTAAACGACCATGGCTGTGCCGCGATATTCGGCAGCCCAGTTGTAACGCACGGGGAGTCCGTAGTCGTCTGTCTCTCCCGTTGTCTCGCCGTAAAGCGCAAAATCGCGTACCTTGCCCGATCCACGCCCCTGCATTTCCTCCTTCATGCCCGCGTGTGCAACCACAAGCTTTCCGTCGTCGAACACGTAATGGCTGACCAGATCGTCGAGAAACTTGATGACAGCTTGCTTGAACTCGGGGCTTTCTTTGTCGAGCTGCTGAACTGACTCGGCGAGCCCGTGCGTCATCTGTACATCGCGGCCTTTTAGTTTCTTCATCAACTTCATGTCGTGGTTTCCGGGAACACACAATGCCGTTCCTTCAGCAACCATTCTCATGACCAGACGTAAAACGTCAGGAATCCTGGGCCCGCGGTCGACAAGATCGCCGACGAAGAGTGCTTTCCGTCCATCTGGCGGAGTGGCCTTTGGTCCGTCCTGTCCGTTCTCGATCTTGTAGCCAAGTTGACCCAGTAGGGTACTTAGCTCCTCATAGCAACCGTGCACGTCCCCGACGATGTCGAAAGGCCCGTGCTCGTGCTTGAGATTATTCCAAAGTGGCTGACGCACGATGCTGACCGACGAGACCTCTTCCGGAGTGGACAGAGTGAAAACATGCCGGAACCCTTCCCGCTCCAATCCGCGCAGCGACCTCCGCAGTTGTTGCGATTGGTTTCTAACCACGTGCGGACCAAATTGTCGGTCTGGTCGGTTCTGGTTACGTTCATGGCATAGCTTCTCGGGCAGGTTAAGCACGATCGCAACCGGCAGAACATGGAACTCACGAGCGAGAGCGACCAGTGGCTTACGCGCCTCCGGTTGAACATTCGTGGCGTCAACTACCGTGAGGCGTCCCGCGGCAAGCCTCTTACGCGCGACGAAATGCAGCACCTCGAACGCATCTTTCGTAGCCGCCTGGGCGCTCTCGTCGTCCGACACAAGCCCACGACAGAAGTCGGAGGAAAGCACCTCGGTGGGCTTGAAATGTGCCCGTGCAAAGCTGGACTTTCCGCAACCAGAGGGTCCGATCAGAACAACGAGCGAAAGTTCAGGGATCGTTATGTTCACAGACTGAAGACCCCCATCTGCGTAGGAGCGCCGACTTGAGGATCTTCTTCTCCCACAGGTAGAAACCGAACCGAATATCCAAAGCGCCCGGAGATTCGGCCTGACCATTGTTGGAACTGTTCCCGAGTCCACTCAAATCGATGATCCTTGTGGCGGAATTGTCCCGCTGGCAGAGTGTCAAACTTCACGTTGTACTCAGCATTGGGTGTGGTCACGATGATCGTTTTCGGGTGCGCTGCTTCGAAAAGCACTCGCTCGAATGCGGCCAATCTTGGCGCGTCCAGATGTTCGATTACTTCCACGACCGTCGCAGCATCGTATCCGGATAAGCGATTGTCGCGATACATCAGCGAACCATGCATCAGTTTCAGCCGTTCCTTTTGCTTCGTGGGCATTCGGTCGAGTTTCAAACGTTGGCTCGCGATTTCGAGGCTTCGATAGGAGACATCCATGCCTACGATCTCAGTGAACGACTTCTCTTCCAACAGCACCCGAAGAAGCTTTCCTTCTCCGCAGCCCAAATCCAAGACACGTTTCGCTTCTGCTGATCGCAGAACCGCAACGACGGCTCCCATCCGCTGTTGCCACAGCCGGATCGGCTCCTCCATCTTCGTTTCTTGTTCAGCGTGAGCCTCCTCAGTCGCATCAGGATCAAGATTGTCTTCCTCTGTCAGCCTGGCGAGTGCCTCTCGTGCAAGTTGTCTCTGTCGTGGTAAATAGCGCTTTACGATTGTTTCTTTGTGAGGGTGCGAACCAAGCCAGCCTTCTCCTTTGCGCAGCAACTTCTCAACTTCATCTTGCCCTATCCAATAGTGCTTCTCTGCGTCGAGCACGGGCACCAGGACATAAAGATGATTGAGGAGATCCTGTAAACGGAACTTCCCAGCCAAGGTCACCGAGTAGTAAGGTCCCTCGCCCCATTCAGGAAACTCCTCGTCGAGCGGATGCTGCTGGACCACCACGCTGTACCCGAGAGGTTCAAACAGTTCTCGAATCAACCCCTCGCCCGCCCTGCACGCCACAACCGTCAAGTTTGCAGTCAACGGAATCGGGAGGTCAGCCAATTCTTGCCTACCTTTGCTGCGTCCCGACATAGCCGTCCCAAAAGCCCTGCCCATAGCGACGCTGAGAAAAGAAGAGAGCACATAAGGCCGGTCGTTGACGTACTGATCGAGCGTGCCGCCCTCATGCTGTCCCCGCTTGCCACGGACCAGCCCTACCGGATCGACATCGAGTAGCAACGCCGCTGTGCACCGCTCAGACGCCGCCTCTGGGTAAAACACATGCGCTTTCCCAAACGACAGGTCAAACGAATGCAAATTGGCTGGATTCTTATGCAGTAGATATCCCAGGTCGGTTGCCGGCCGATGCGTCGTCGAGATCGTGAGCAGCATGTTCGAGATTATACGAGTCGCAGTTGGCGCTACTGCCATTAACTAGGGCTGAGGAGCTTTACAGTTGCGATACGCGTTTCTGGTTTGACAGCACTCAGGGCTGTTTGTTGTCGGCTGGCTTAAGGCGAGTCGGCTCTTCGAGGATATCCAGGAGAGAAGTCGCGCAATAGACTCGGTCGCGCTTCGCATCGCCCATCCGTTTTACTATCTTCGCGCGTTCGAGTCGTTCGACGGCGCGCTGCGCGGTCGTAAACGCGATTTTCAATTTGTCCGCCGCGCCATTTATCGTGATGAAGGGATTTGCGCCCAGGAGTTCGACTACACGCAGCGGGTTGTTGCTTGATTCTCCGGAGACTTTCTTCTGCCACTCGGCCAGTAGTCCGTTGATACGCATGGCTCGATTCAAAGCATCCTCAGACATGCGGGCGACTCCCAGCAAGAAATACTCCAACCAATCGTTCCAGGCCCCGTGTTCGCTGATCCCGCGCAAACCGTCGTAGTAGTCTCGCCTCGATGCTTCAAAGAACGCCGACAGGTAGAGCAGCGGTGTTGGGAGGATCTCGCACTCGATCAGGAACAAGGTTATGAGAAGGCGTCCGACTCGGCCATTGCCGTCAAGGAACGGGTGAATAGCTTCGAACTGATAATGAGCCAACGCAATGGTCACGAGCGGCGGCAGGGTCGATTCATGCAGGAACTTTTCCCAGGCCGCGACACACGGCTCGATCTCTCCTGGAGGGGGCGGGATGTAGGAAGCAGTTGCGATCGTGCTGCCAGGCTTGCCAATCCAATTCTGGATTTTCCGAAAACGTCCGGGCGCAGCCTGATGCCCTTGAACGCCCGTCATGAGTTTTTCGTGCAACTCCCGGGTAAGCCTTACGCAAAGTGGAAGTTTCTTGAGGCGAGAAATTCCGTGCTCGAGAGCCACTACGTAATTGCCGACTTCCCGAAGATCCTCGGGACTTCGATCCACGATCGCTCCCGCTTCGGCGGCAAGCAACTCACCTAGCGTGGCCTGTGTCCCTTCAATCTTGCTCGATAGAACAGCTTCACGTTGTACGAAAGGCCGGATCAAAATATGAGGATTGGGCAGCCGACCACCTTCGCCCGCCAATCTTCCGACTAGCCGGTCTGCGTCCGAGAGTGCCCCAATTAGCCGGGGTGTCCAGTTCAGTTCAGGAGGCAGGGGCGCCGGCACAAAGGCTGAATAGCTGCCCTGCGGTACTTTCTGGCCGGGAATGTTGGTAGTGTTGCCCACGTCCGCCTTCTTATAGTCGAAAATAGCGTTCCGCGCTATTTTCACAATCTATGATAATCGAAAATAGCGAGATTGGCTATTTGCATCGGTGAAAGCATCCCCCAGTGGTTTCGTAACGCTCGAAGAGCTACGAGGGAAAGATGTGCTGACCGTTGCAATGCTTGCAATGACTCCGGAAAGGTGCTCGGGCGCGAACGTCCCCGAATAGGAGCGGGTCATCATTTAGAGATGGGGCTATGACTGCGTTGGGTGGTAAAATCTCGTACGGATGTCCTCGTTATTGCTTGGCCAGGGGGACATCGTTGCCCGAGGAGAGCCCTAAAGCACTTCATGGGCAAGTGACAAGATCTGTGGAAATCTATGAATACTTTCACATTTACTTGCACAGTTTCACATTCGCTGTCGTGGACGAAAAAGACATAGAATGCGAAATAAGCTGTAGAATCAAGCACTTCCACAAAGTGCCGGGATGGCGGAACTGGCAGACGCAGCGGACTCAAAATCCGCCGGGCTTCGGCCCTTGGGGGTTCGACTCCCCCTCCCGGCACCACATCTAAACCCCTTGAAATCAACCTGTAGCTGGCGCTAGTTCACCGCACGGAATGTGGCAGGCTGGGATACTTTCTCGCGTCTCATTTCTCCTCCAGCCTTCTCGCCTTTGCGCAACGAGTATTCACCGCTCTGCGGCGATCGGTTGCCGCTGGCTGCTGCTCAGACTCTTGAGCTGAAAAGCTAGAACCTACGGTAGGTCGAGAACAACAAAGGGATATGTAGCAGTCAGTGCATTCAGGCCACCAGCCTGGGATGACGCATCACTGGCCTGCGACGGGACGAATTGGGCACTCAGCTTCAACACTGGTGAGAGGCGGATACTCTCCGTGACGACCG
>Ga0210403_10004100_pt1 | contig 12621 bp, 10 predicted proteins | sample IncBWC19MmetaG_FD_150863 | JGI IMG/M metagenome (GOLD analysis project Ga0210403, IMG submission 150863) | Forest soil microbial communities from Barre Woods Harvard Forest LTER site, Petersham, Massachusetts, United States - Inc-BW-C-19-M | ecosystem: Environmental > Terrestrial > Soil >... | reverse complement strand
GGTTTCGGATTTGCCGCCGAGAGCCACCGCTAGGCGCGTCATTTCAGCGAGGCCACGGGTGATGAGCGCGGCCAGGGAGTTTGCGCCGAGAGCCAGGCCCTGGCAGGCGCCGGCGGCGATGGCCATTACGTTTTTCATGGCACCGGCGAGCTCGACGCCGAGGACGTCATCGTTGGTGTAGAGGCGGAAGGTGGGGCCGGAGAATTCCTCCTGCAAGAATGCGCCGAGGGAGGCGTTTTCCGAGGCGAGCACGACGGCGGTGGGGTGACCTTGCGCTGCTTCGGCGGCGAAGGATGGGCCGGAGAGCACGGCGATTTGCGGGAGAAAGCGGGCGTTGATGACCTGGGAGAGGACCTCGCTCATGCGCAGGTGGGTTGCGGGTTCGAGGCCTTTCGTGGCGCTGACGAAGGCCGCGTCGCGCGAGACATGGGGAAGCGCCAGTGCAAAGATGCTGCGGGTGTGCGCGGAGGGGATCGCACTGACCACGATATGGGCTTCGCGGAGGGAATTTTCCAGGTCCGAGGAGGCTGTTACGCAGTCCGGAACGGCGATGCCGGGGAGATATTTTTTGTTTTCGCGGTCGCGCTCGATGGAGTCGGCAAGGGAGGAAGCGCGAACCCAAAGGCGGATTTCGTGTTTGCGGCGGCTGCTGGCGAGGACGACGGCGAGGCCGGTGCCCCAACTGCCGCCGCCGAGAATGGCGATGCGGCTCACGCTGCGTCACCCCTGGATTTGCCGAAAGAAAATTTGGGTTCTTCGCCATCCATGAGGCGCTGGAGATTGGCGTCATGTTTAAAGATGACCAGGCCGGAGGCGAAGAGAGTGCCGAAGTCGACTATCAATGGTGGCGCGTGGCCCGGGGCCCACAAGAAATACATCAGCAGGGGCATCGCGGCTGCGGCGGAGACGGAGCCGAGGGAAACGTAGCGCCAGGCGACGCTGACGAGGATGAATAGGAGCAGAGCGCCGAGGGCAGCCAGCGGGGCGAGCATCAGGAAAACGCCGAGAGCGGTGGCGACTCCTTTGCCGCCTTTGAATTTCAGCCAGATGGGAAAACAGTGGCCGAGAAGCGCGGCGACGGCGGCGAGAGTCATGGCGGTAGAGCCTTGGTCTGTGAATCGCCCGGCGAGCCAGACGGCGGCATATCCTTTGGCGACGTCGAGGATAAGCGTGAGGATTCCCGCCGTGGGACCGACGACACGCGCGACGTTGTTGGCGCCGATGTTGCCGCTGCCGGCTTTGCGAATGTCGCTTCCGGCGAAGAGCCTGGCCAGGATGAGGCCGAAGGGAATCGAGCCGAGAAAATAGGCGGCGGCGAGAAGAAGGATTGTCGTCGGTGTGAAGAACGACATGCAGGCTTAGGCCTCCGAGGCAAAGTGGAACGATTGCACGGTAGTGTACTCCGCTCCGGCGGGTTTGAGCTTGCTTTCGATGAGGTGAAATTCGGTTGCGCGGATGGAGCCGAAGGTTTGGCGGCTTTTTTCGTGGATTGCCTGAAGCAGTATTGGCGGGATGTCCGGCAGTGAAATTCTGGAAAGCGTCAGGTGCGGGGCGTAGGAGCGTTCTTCCAGGGAGAATCCGAGCTGGTGCACGGCTTGATCGATGTCCGCGGCGAGCGTTTTCAGATTCGGGGATGCTTCCATGCCCGCCCAGAAGACGCGAGGGCGTTTTTCATTTGGGAAGACGCCGAGGCCGCGAAATTCGAGATGTACGGGTTCGGCGGTGCGAACGTCAGAGAGGAAGCTTTGGAGTGGACCCAATTTTTCCGGATCGGTTTCGCCGAGAAATTTCAGGGTGACGTGGAGATTTTCGGGGCGCACCCATTTCAGTTGGGGAGCGAGGGCGCGGAAGTCCTTCAATAGGGAAGTGAAGGCGGATCGAATACTTTCCGGGATTTCTATGGCGATGAAGAGGCGCATGGGGGCAACCTGGCTCAACTTGCAGGATTGACGCGGCGCGGCTGAGGCTTGCCGTCGAAGAGGTAGTGCACGCGAACCATGTCGAGGGCGAGTTGGGAAGCATAGAAGCGGATCATTTCGCGGTCGCCGGGGAGATGGACGAGACGCTCTTTTGTTCCTGTGGGGGTGGCCAGCGCGATGTGGACGGTGCCCACGGGTTTTTCTTCGCTGCCGCCGCCGGGGCCAGCGATGCCGGTGATGCCAACGCCGAAGGTGCTTCCGACGCTGCGGCGAATGCCTTCTGCGAGGGCGACGGCCACCTCCGCGCTGACCGCTCCTTTTGAAGCGATGAGTTCGGCGGGGACTTCGGTCCAGGCTGTTTTGCGTTCGTTGCTGTAGGAGACGACGCCGCCGAGAAAATAGGTGGAGCTGCCGGGGATGCGCGTGAGGCGTTCGGCGAGCAGGCCGCCGGTGCAGCTTTCGGCTGTGGAGATGGTGGCGCGATTGGTGGTGAGGAGTTCGGCGACGACGTCTTCGAGAGTAACGGCTTTGTGCGCGAAGATGCGGTCGCCGAGGGCCAGTTCGAAGCTGCGGATGATTTCGTCGAGCGTGGTATCGGCCTGGGTGGCGTCTTCGGTCCAGAGGCGGAGGTGAATCTGGATTTCGCCGGGAGCGGCGAGAATGGTGGTGTTGACTTGCGGATAGCGGGTATAGATGGGACGGATGCGCTCTTCAACGTGCGATTCGCCGAGGCCGGTGACGCGGAGTTCGCGGTGAAACATGCGGACGCCGGAGACGCGGCGGCGCAGGCGCGGTAGGACTTGTTCAAGAAACAGCGGTTTAAGTTCGCGCGGGGGGCCGGGAAGGAGCGCGACCATCCGGCCTTTGTCTTCAATCCACAGGCCGGGAGCGGTGCCGCGGGGGTTTTCGAGGACTTCGGCGCCTTCCGGAACCATGGCCTGGCGGAGATTCACGGCGGGCATGTCGCGCTTGAAGCTCCGGAAGCGCGCTTCGATGGCGCGAACGACTTCGTCGTTTTGTTGCAGGCGGCGGCCGAGGAGTTCAGCGAGTGTTTCACGGGTGAGGTCGTCTTCGGTGGGACCGAGGCCGCCGCTGGTGATTACCACGGGGACGCGGTTCAACGCGTCGCGAAAGGCTTCGGCGAGCAATTCGCGATTGTCGCCGACAATGGTTTTGCGCAGAACTTCGATGCCGAGCTTGTTTAGTTCTTCGGTGAGGAAGAGCGAGTTGGTGTCGACGCGGTCGGGAGTGAGGAGTTCGGAACCGACGGCGATGATTTCGGCTTTCATGGAGAGTATTGTAGCTCAGTCGGAGAAGGGGCCGGGATGAGCGCGATGCTGGAACCGCAGACCAGAACTTATATCTAGTTCTGTTGACAACCTGGCCAAACGGATTGTGGGCGGTGCGGCCACAGCGGGCGGGGCGAGCCCCGCCCCTACAAAGGCAAGAGGACGGCAAGAAGGCGGCCTAAAGCCGCCCCTACGAATCAGTTGGTTTCGTTGTGCGAGGATGCCAACCGAGTCCGATGGCTTCTAGCCGTGGAGGGGGAGGCCGCGGATGTTCCAGTCGATGGTGAATAGGGAACTGTTGGCGGCGAGGATGCCGCGGCCGCTGGGGAGGAGGGCGAGGCCGACGAGTGCCGAGCCGCTGAGGACGTGCTCGGCGTGGCCTTGGGGAGAGATGCGGACGACGCCGCGGCGGCCGCCGAAGGAGGCTACGACATAGAGATTTTCGTTCTGATCGAAAGCGAGGCCTTGCGGGCGGCCGAGGCCACGATAGAAGACGTGGACTTCGCCGTTTTGGGTGATGCGATAGACGCGGTCGTAACTGGAGGTGGTGGGGCCGCTGACGTAGAGTTCGCCGCTGGGATGGAACGCCAGATGATATGCGGCCATGGAGGGTTCCAGCGTGGCGAAGACGAAAATTTCACGCTCTGGGCTGATTTTGAAAATGGTGCCGCTGCGGTCGCCGACGAAGAGGTTGCCTTTGGAATCGAAGGCGATGCCGGTGGCGATGCCCATGCCCTCGATCCATTGTTCGCTGCGGCCGTCTGGAGTGACGCGGAAGATGGTGCCGTCGTGGCGGCAGGAAACGAAGAGATCACCGGCTGCGTTGAGCGCGAGGCCGGTGGGATTGATGAGTGAGGTGACGAACGGCTTTACGGTGTAGCTGGTGCTGATTTTGTAAAGAGAGACCGGAACGCGCTGGCCGCGGGGTCCGCTGAAGGTGACGTAGATATTTCCCGCGGAATCGACGGCCGGATTGCTGACCGGATGCAGGTTGTCGGCGATCTGAAAGCCGATGGCGACGGGGAAGGGTTGGCTTTCGCTTTGCGCGTTGACGATCTGGATGGTGCTGCCGTTGGCATTTTCCGGAACGCGGGCAATCAGGCGGTTGCTGCTCGCGAGGGCTAGCGCAGCTTCGGCTTCGCCAAAGCGGACGAGCGGGCGGCCGCCGTGGCGCGAGGTGAACCCGCTTCCGTAGATGGCGATCTCGCCTCCGGGAATCGCGGCGGCGGGCGCAATTCGCTCAATGTGCGGGATGCCGTTTTTCTCTGGTGTGGTGCCAAAGCCGAATTTCATTGCCCTTGCCCAAAGTTCATAGCCAATGAAAGTGTAACGCGAGACGCAAGCAAATGGCAGCGTAGACGCCGGCCATCCAGGCGTCGGCCATGATGCCCCAACCGCCGGGAAGTTTTTCGAGACGGCGGCAGGGGAAGGGTTTGGCGATGTCGAAGAGGCGGAAGAGCAGGAAGCCGGCGAGGAGGAATTTCCAGTTGAGGATGCTCATGCCGGTGTAGAGGGCGAACGCGGCAGCATCTTCGGGTCTTAAGAAGACAATCGGCGCGACCGGAGCCAGGCTCAGTATGAGTGTGAGCTGCACGCCAGACACCTCGTCGATGACCACAAATTGCGGATCTTTCACTCCCGCAAATTCGGCAACTTGCCTGCTGGTCTTGACTCCGAGCAAGGCAAGGAACAGCCACACAGCAATAGAAGGGATGAGGACGACGGCAGTTCCGATCGCGCCGGAGCGGAAGGCAAGTCCGACGCCCAAGATCTGGCTAAGAATGTAGAACCATGTGAACGGGTGGGAGACGACGGCGATGAGCAGGCCAACGAGGGAGCCCCAGGTGCCGGGGCCGGGCTTGAGGTAGCCGGTGCCGAGAACGGTGGCGATGGCGTAGGCGAAGCGCGGCTTGGCGGCTGGAGAGGAAGTCGCGGCCGGGTCAGTGGATGGTGTCATCGGTATTGTGTCCGCCTTCCGGTAACTCGCGGCGTTCGGCTTCGGGGAGTTCCTCTTCGTCGAAGATGGGGTCGGACACGACGTATTTTTCCGCGGCCCACGCGCCGAGGTCCGTCAAGCGGCAGCGCTCGGAGCAGAACGGGAAGTCGGCGTCGGTGGCGGAGTCGGTGGTTTTTTTGCAGATTGGGCAGTGGTGTTTCATGGCGAAGAAAATGTTTTACCATCCGGAGGGGGATGGGGACAAGCGCAGAGCAGATGTGGAGGGAGATGGTGGTTGAAAATTTCAAAAGGCGGGCGTTTAGGTGAATCACCCAGGACTGGTACAAATGCGTTCGCGGCCACTTGAAAGTGGCCGCTACAAAGTGCTGTTGGGTTAGCCGAGTACTCGGAGGGCGGCGCCGGTTGCTATGCGGGTTAGTTTTTCTGATGCGACTTGCGGCTGGCTTGCCGCCATCGGGCGGACTGGCTTTCGGGATTGGATTTCGACTACTTGGCCGATCAGGTCGTAGGCGTCGGTCTTGGTGATTTCGACTTTCACTACGTCACCTGATTCGGCTACTTCGCCGCTGGGCAATTCGATGTCGGTTAGGTAGAGCTTGCCGTCGATGTCGGGAGCCATGGATTCGAGGCGGGCTTCCCAGACGAGCGGATTGTCTTTCGACGGGCCTTCGACGAGGGCTGTTTCCGTGCGGCCTTTTAGCTTGCGGAGATTCTCGCGGGAGATTTTCTTTTGCAGGGCCATGAGGCGGTTGCGGCGATCGTTGATGGTTTCGGCGTCGACCTTGCCATCGAGAGGGAAGCTGGCGGCGTTGTCCACGTCGGAATATTCGAAGACGCCCATCCAGTCGAGCTTTGCGGCGGCGACAAAATCGTAGAGTTCCTGGAAGTCGGCTTCGGTTTCGCCGGGGAAGCCGACGATGAAGCTGGTGCGGAGGGCGACGCCGGGAATGGTGGTACGCATACGCTCCAGAAGTTTCAGGAAGGCGTCGCCGTGGGAGCCGCGCTTCATGCGGGCGAGGACGTTACGGCTGGCATGCTGCAGAGGCATGTCGATGTATTTGGCCAGGCGTTCGTGGGCGGCGAGGGTTTCGAGCATTTTTTGCGTTACGCGATTTGGGTAGGCGTAGAGAAAACGAACCCAGAGCAAGTCTTCCACCTGCGCGAGGCGTTCGAGGAGTTGCGCGAGGCCGTCGCGGAGGCCAAGGTCTTCGCCGTAGGAAGTGGTGTCCTGGCCGATGAGAGTGATTTCGCGGGCGCCAGCGGCGGCTAGGTTTTCCGCTTCGCGGACGACGGATTCGAAACGGCGGCTGCGGAAGGCGCCGCGGAGCTGCGGGATGATGCAGAAGGTGCAGGGATGATCGCAGCCTTCGGCGATTTTGATGTAGGCCTGGTGCTTCGGCGTGGTGACGATGCGCGGGGTCAGGTCGTGATAGAGGAAGGCCGGGGGCTGCGCGGGGAGGATTTTGAGGTCGCCTTCGACGGCTTCGATGATGCGTTCGACTTCGCCGGTGCCGACGACGGCGTCTACTTCGGGAATTTGCTGGAGGATCTGGTCGCGGTAGCGTTCGACTAGGCAGCCAGCGACGATTAGTTTTTTCGCGGAGCCGAATTTTTTGTGCTCGGCCATTTCGAGGATGGCGTCGACGGATTCTTTCTGGGCGGGCTCGATGAAACTGCAGGTGTTGACGACGAGGATTTCGGCGTCATCGGCGCGGGGGGTCAGTTCGTAGCCTTCGCGCGCGAGAATGCCCATCATGACCTCGCTGTCGACGAGGTTTTTGGGGCATCCGAGGGAGACGAAACCGACTTTACGCATACGGTGAGGATGGCGCCTTTACGCCAATCTTTTCATTTTAGCATGGGCGGTGGATTACCGCGGGGTTCGGGAAAAGGCGCCCGCCTCGGACCCTTCGACTGCGCTCAGGGCAAGCGGCGGCCGCTACAAAGGCAAGAAACCCAAGAGGGAGGGGCGAGCCCCTCCCCTACAGAGGGCACAGGTTGGGTGGAGTCAGAGGGCGAAGAGGGCACGATTTATCGTGCCCCTACGATTGCGGCCCGGCGCTCAGACGTGGGCGAGGGCTGCATTTGGAGAAAGGCAGGAACACAGGCTGGGCCACTTGAAAGTGGCCGCTACTGGGTGGAGCGGATTTGTTCGAGGAGGGCGCGGAGGCGGAAGGCGTCGCAGACGGTGCCGCCGAAGCGGGCTTGGGCGTAGAGGGAGGTGAATTCGCCGACGGCGGAGCTTAGGACGGGTTGAACCGAGAGTGTGGCTGCGAATTCTCCCGGGGTTTGGGTTTCGGCGCGGGTGTAGCCTCGCTTTTCGAGGACGCGCAGCATTTCGGCGTAGAGGCGAGAGGCGAGTTGGGGATTATTTCTCAACGCGGTCGGCTGGCGCATCTGCAAGGCCAGGCTCAGCCAACGGAGAGCGGAGCGAATCCAATCGAAGCGAAGCACGACGAGTAGAAATACCAGGGCGACCGGAAAGACCAGACTGAGATAGGAGTGGCGGCGCTGCCATTCGGTGAGGCCGACCATTCCGCGCTCCTGCATGCGGCGGAACCAGTGGCGCGCGGATTCGGAATAATCCGTGGAATTCTGGCGGACGTTCCTGGCCATCGTCAATTGATGCGCAAAATCGTAATTGATCACCCATTCGTTCCAGGTGAGCTGCATCCAGTCGAGGTAGAGATTCAGGCGCGAGAAGAGGCCGGCCTCGGAGCCATTGGCGGGCGGCGTGGGGTCGAAGGTGATCCAACCGCTGCCGGGAAAATAGGCTTCAACCCAACTGTGCGCGTCGCTGGCGCGGACGATGTAATCTCCGGCGAGGTCGTTGTATTCGCCGGGGAGAAAGCCGTTGACTTCGCGCGAGGGAATGCCCAGGGTGCGAAGCATGACGGCCATGGCCGAGGCGAAATATTCGCAGTGGCCGGCCTTGGTGACGAAGAGGAACTGAGCCAGGGGGTCCGCGCCGGGTTTACCGGCAAGATTCAGGGTGTAGCCGAAATTGCGGCGGAGGTAACTTTCGAGGACCACGGATTTGTCGAACGGACTGTCGGCGGTGGCGGTGATTTTCTGCGCCAATTGCGGGATACGAGGATCGAGTTTCTCTGGCAATTGCAGATAAAGTTTTTGGATTTCTTCGGGATAATCGGCGCCAGCGGTTCGGGCTTGCAGCGGGCGGGATTCCGGAAGCAGGGAAACTCCTTCATAACGCAGCTGCGAGTAGTTGCGGGCGGGATTGAAAACGTCCCCCGCGGAATCCGTTCCCAACATGCTGCGGCGGGCTGTTCCATAGTAGGTGCCGGCATCGTTTGAGAAATTGCCGCGCAATTCCATCAGTTGTGCGGGGGCAAACAGGGCGTCGCTGGCCAGGGGTTGCAGCAAGACGATGAAGCGCAATTGGGCGACGACCGGCACTTTTACATCCTGTGGAGAACTCAGTTGAATCCAGCCGTCCTGCCGGGCATCATGCAGCGGACGTTGTTTATCCTGTGAGTACCAGCGCCTGCCATCGAACGTCGAGAGGGCAATCCCGCGCCAGCGCAGCATGGGGTAATTGACCGGGTCGCCGGTTTGCACGCGCATCACGACCGAGCTGTCCCGTTTGATCTCGCCAATGCGGCCGAGTTCCACGTTGTCCGTGAAGCCCGTCATGAGCGAGGGTTGGAAGCCGGTGCGGGCGAAATAGCCTGCGCTGAAGCGGGGAAAAAAGAAAAAGAGCATGGAGCCGAAGAAGAGGGCGCCGATGGCGACGCTGAGGGCGGCGAGCGACATCGCCCGGTAGAATTTTCGTTCGGGTGAGGATTCGGGGTGTTGTTCGGGGAAGACCGCGCCGAGAGCGCCGCGGCGGATTTCCAGGCTGAGGAAAGTGGCGACGCCGAAGAGGAGGTAGACGATAAACAGGAAAAAGAAATTGGTGTCCACGGTGAAAACGGCGGAGGCGAGAATGGCGGCGAAGGAAAGCATTGCCAGGAAGATGGCGTCGCGGTCGGTGGCGGCGCTATAGAGCCTGATGATGGTGACGAAGAGGAGAAAATGCACGGCCGCGAGGAGGGCCGCGTAGAGGGCGCTGTTGGAGGTGCCGCTGGCAAGGCTGCGCGAGACGAACAGGGCATCAATCGGGAAGAGGAATACGTAGGCGAGAACGAGCCGCGTTGCCATGGACTGTTTTAGTTCCGAGGTGTGACCGCGCCACCAGCGGAAGCCTTTGTAGAGGATGGCCAGCGGGGCCGCGAGCGTGGTGGCGAGGTCGAGCTTTCCGGTGCTGACGAGCGTGAGCGTGGAGGTCAGGATCAGGAAAAACACGGCTGCGCGGAAGAATTGTTCCGCGGGAAGCGGTTGCGCCGGGGCGGTGACGGTGGAGGCCATCGGATGAGTCTTCAGGATAACACCGGGGCACGGACGCGGGAGTTGGCGGGGACGTAAGGATAAAGAGAAGGAGCTACTGCGGAGCGAGGGCGGCGCGGGCGACTTTGCGGGTCAGGTTGGAGATGGCGACGGAGGAGAGGTCCACGAGAGGGAACGCTTTGGCGCCGGATACTTTCGGGAGTTCCTTCATTTCGAGGCGAAAGGGAAGAATCGTAATCGAGCGGTAGGTGACCGCGTGGCGAACTTTCTTCAGGGGATGCAATTCCATTTGCAATTTTCGCGCGCCGAACAATGATGCTTGGGCAAATTTTGTGAGTGCCGCGGCTGCCTGGCCGGGTTGCACGGATACGGTCGGGAAATGCCACATGCGAGAGACCAGAGTGGGAACGTCGTCGGGCGCGGCTGATTTTTTGGCGGATTTCGGCGGGGCCAGCAGCAACGTTTTTCCCCGGGGATCGACGAGCACCAGCGAGGCCAGGGTGATTTCGATTGTGCCGCGCTTGCTGCGTTTTTCGGGAATCACATCCGCCAGGCCTTGTTTGCGGGCTTCGCAAAATTCGGCGACCGGGCAGAGTAGGCATTGCGGCGAGCGCGGCGTGCAGAGGGTCGCTCCCAATTCCATCATGGCCTGGTTCCAGTCACCGGGGGAGCGTTCTTGTAGCAGATGGTCGGCGGATTTTTGCAGGGTTTGCCAGATTCCGTTTGCGCGGAGATCGCCGCGGACTGCATCGAGTCTGGCGATGACGCGAGCGACGTTGCCATCGAGCACGGCGTGTTTTTTCTGATAGGCGATACTGAGGATGGCTGCTGCGGTGTAGGCACCGATGCCGGGAAGGGCGAGGGCGTCTGCTGGGTCGCTTGGAAAGATGCCGTTGTGCTTTGCGACGATGAGTTTCGCGGCTTTTTGGAGATTGCGGGCGCGCGAGTAGTAGCCGAGTCCTGACCACAGGCGGAGGACTTCTGCTTCGGGAGCGGCGGCCAGGGTTTCGACGTTGGGGAATTTCTCGAGGAAGCGTTCGTAGTAGGGGATGGCGGCTGCTACGCGGGTTTGTTGCAGCATGATTTCGGAGAGCCAGATGCGGTAGGGATGGCGAGTTTGGCGCCAGGGTAGTTCGCGTTGGAATTGGGCGAACCAGGAGAGGAGATTTTTGCGGAAGCGGGCGAGTGCAGGGCCAGTGAGCATGTTTGATCAAGTTTCGCACAGGACTTGGGGAATGTAGCGGTGTGCAAGCTATTTCATGGCTTTGAAAAAAAAAGCTGGGCCACCTGAAGGTGGCCGCTACGGTGAATCAGGCGGAGAGATCGCTGGCGAAGACGATATAGGAGGTGTTCCAGAGTTCGGAGGGGATGGAGCCGCGGGGTTGGGAGGTGACGATAATTTTGAAGGAGTTGGGGTCGGCGGCGAGTTGATTGAGGAGTTCGGGGCGGGAGTTTGGTGCGATTGGCTGTACCAGGGCGAGGTGGCGGAGGATGGCGAAAATATTTTCGGAAGCGGGGGCGGGGGGCGTAGAGGCTTCGGCGCTGCGGAATTCGAGAAGGGCGTTGCGTTCGTGGAAATTCCAGGCCAGCGCGGCGCAGAAGGTTACCGCGCGTTCGAAGCTTTCGCGTTCGTTCGATGGAGATGCTGCTGCCGCCGCGGGACTTTGCGGATCGAAGACCAGCAATACGCGGCAATCGTCTTCACGCGCGAATTCCCGCACCATCAGGGCGCCGAAGCGGGCGGAGGCTTTCCAGTGCACGTGGCGTGCGCTGTCGTTTGGCAGATAGCCGCGTAGTGCGTAGAGGTCCTGTCCTCGGCCCTTGGCGTTGCTTTCCATTGCGCCCTGCAGACCCGGCAGGACTTCCAGGAATTCGGAGGAGGCGGCGACCGCCGGATAGACCAGTGCTTCGGTGGCGAGATCCATGCGGCGCGCTTTCTGCAAAAAGCCGAAAGGGAAGCGCGTGACGATTTTGAAGGCTTCCTGGCGGTAGACACCGCGCTGGGAGAAAAGCAGCGGGACGCTTTGCTTGAGAGATTGTTGGCGCGGCAAATAGGGAAAGTAGACCGGCGTCTCCAGCATTGCCGCTGCGGGCTGATTTTTTGTTTTGGCGGCTTCGACGCGGAGAGAGAAGGAGGGCAGCGTCAATTTTTCGTTGTGGAGTTCGACGGAAGCGCGGACGGATTGCCCGGCGAAGATGTGCTCGGGGAGATGGAGCTTCAGTTCCACTCCGGCCAATGTGATGGAGGACAGGATGCCGGACATCAGGATGCTGGCGATGAGACTGGCGAGAATCAGGAATAGCAGATTGTTGCCGGTGTTTATGGCCGCCATGGCGACGAGCACGATGCCGAGGATGTAGATCCAGCCGTCGCGAGTGATGCGGTACTCCATGCGGTAGCCGATCCAACGGAGGGGAGTGCGTTTGGCGAGCGTGGGCACGAGGGTGACGGCAACCCATCCGGCGACGACGAGGGCCGTGAGAGCGGAGGCGCTGGCAAGCAGGAGATTGCCGAGTTGGGCCGCGGCGCCGGAGTAGAGGGCGAGGATCAGGGCAATCGTCAGGGCGACCATGGAAAGAAGAAATGCGCGCACGGCGGGGCGATCGGATTTGGCGAGGAGAGCGTTGAACGTGGAAGTTAGAGAGGACATGGGGGAAGGTAGTTTTAAGTTCTTAGTTTTAAGTGAACCTCTGGCTCGGAACGTAGTTTTAGGTTCTTAGTTTTAAGTTCTAAGAGCTAAAAACCTAAAACCTAAAACTAAAAACCGTGCTCCTCACAGCGGAACGCGGACCGACTCCACGATTTCGCGGAGGACGTTTTCCGTGGTCTCCGATTTCTTTTGCAGGGAAGCGTGGCGCGCACTGGCTACAACGCGGTGCGAAAAGACGGCGACGGCGAGTTGCTTGAAATCGTCGGGCAGGCAATAGTCGCGCCCATCGAGGAAAGCGCGTGCCTGGGCTGCGCGCTGCAGCATCAGGGTGCCGCGCGGGCTGACGCCGAGGGCGAGTTGGTCGGATTTGCGGGTGCGGTTGACGATCTCCAGGGCGTAATCGTGCAGGCTGGAATCCACCTTTATGCGGGTGACGGTTTGCTGCATGGCCATTACAT
>Ga0210403_10004098_pt1 | contig 12624 bp, 8 predicted proteins | sample IncBWC19MmetaG_FD_150863 | JGI IMG/M metagenome (GOLD analysis project Ga0210403, IMG submission 150863) | Forest soil microbial communities from Barre Woods Harvard Forest LTER site, Petersham, Massachusetts, United States - Inc-BW-C-19-M | ecosystem: Environmental > Terrestrial > Soil >... | reverse complement strand
TGCCCGAATCCGCAGGAGTTTGCGCCAAAGCGTGCCGCGCCGCACTCGTTCCCAACAGCATGGCTCCGATGAACAAAAACGCAGAAATAGTCCGCAATTTAGGACGCATCATGAAATACCTCGCATGTCGGTGAATTAGACCAGCTTTGCTCTGGAACGCCAACTTACTTTTGACCTGCTGCCGAGACCGACGGAAAAGCCAGCGCCACTTCTCGCGCCGCAACAATCGTGTTCACATGAATTCGAATCGTATCTTCCAGCTGCCGCGCGTATCCTCCGGCCAAGGCCGTCGCCACAGGAATCCCGCGCCGCCGCGCTTCTTCAAACACTCGGCGGTCGCGCGTCTTCAATCCATTCTTCGTGAGCATCAATCCGCCAAGCTGGTCCTCGCAATACGGGTCCGCTCCCCCAATATAAAAAAGCATCTCCGGCTGAAACTCATCCAGCGCCGACTGCACGGCCGGAATCAGCGCGCCAAGATATTCGTCGTCCTCCACGCGGTCCGCCATCTCCAGATCCACGTCCGAAGGTGGCTTGTATGCCGGATAATTATTTTCCTGGTGGATCGAAAGCGTAAAAACGGACTCGTCCTTAGCAAATATCGCCGCCGTCCCATTCCCCTGATGCACATCCGTGTCTACAACCACCACCTTTCGAATCGCCCCGTCATGCTGCAATCTTCGAATCGCCACCGCCACATCATGAATTGCGCAAAATCCCTCACCATGCCCCGGATACGCATGATGAAACCCGCCACCCAAATTGCACCCAAACCCATCGCGCAACGCCGTTTGCGCCGCCAAAATCGACCCACCCGCCGCCAGCCAGCATGCCTCCACCGCCTCCCGTGAAAACGGAATCTCCAACTTCATAATCTCGCTCGCCGAAAGCGTCCCCGTCTTCAACTTGTGCACCCATTCCGCCGTGTGCACGCGCAGCATATCCTCGTCCGCCGCCGGCTCCGGCGTAAGAAAATCATCGGCGGCCGCGATGCCTTCTCGCACTAACGTCTCCGCAATCAAATGCAATTTTTGTGAAGGAAAAACGTGCTCGCCCAGATTTAAGTCGTAGCCCTTGTGGTAGACCAGTTTAAAAGGAAGCATTTCCGTAGGGGCACGGCACGCCGTGCCCGTCTTTACTTGTCCTAAACCCTAATTCTCCCGCTCCAAAATAAAATCCGGCAATGTCATCAATGCCCGCGCATACTCCGAATCCCCGCGTCCTTCGAGACAAGCCTTCGCCCGCCGCGCATACTCGTGCGCCAAATTCCGCGCCCGATCCAGCGCGCCGGAATCTTGCACCAACGAAACAATCGTCTCCGCCCGCACCGAATGAAACTCTTTTTCCTCCAGCACTCGCGCTACCAGCCCGCGCGCCTCGCGATGCCCGTTATCCATCGCGTAAATCAAAGGCAGCGTCACCTTCCCCTCTTTCAAATCGCTCAGCACAGGCTTGCCCAGTTGCTCCGTCGACGCCGTAAAATCCAATAGATCATCCACCAACTGAAACGCCAGCCCCGCATATCGTCCGTAATCCGCCAGCGCCCCTTCTTCCACGCCTTCCAGCCCGCCAAGCACCGCGCCCAATCGCGCGCATCCGCTAAACAAACACGCTGTCTTAAACGTCGCCAGCCGCAGCGCGTCTTCTTCCGTTACGTCAATCCGCCCAATCTTCGCCAGCTGAATTAACTCGCCTTCCACCATTTTCTGCGTCAGGTCGATTAGCACATCCAAAATCCGGAAATTTCGCTCCTCCAGCGCCATCTGAAACGACTGCATGTACAGCCAATCTCCCGCCAACACGCTGCGATGATTTCCCCATTTCGAATTTGCCGAAGGCCGCCCTCGCCGCGTGTCCGCGCTGTCAATCACATCGTCATGAATCAACGTCGCGCTGTGCAGCAACTCCACCACAGCCGCAAGCCGAATCGCTCCCTCGCTCCTCCGCCCCGTATACCCGTTGCAAAGCAGCAACAACGCCGGCCGCATCCGCTTTCCGCCCCCGCCGAGAAGATAGCTTGTAATCTCGGCGACCGGCTCGAACGCGCCAGCGCTCTGTCGCGCAAGCTCTTCCTCAACCAAGACCAAATCGTCTCGCACCAGATCAAAAATCTCTTTGGCAGTAATCAGCGCGATAGCCTTCCTCCCCTGGCCTGCAATCATCTTTGGGACTCCGCAGCCGCGCTCATCGACGGCTGGGCAAGGTGGAAAAATCGCCGGAAATTCCCTGCTGTCCTGGCGGCGAATTCTTCCGCGGCTAAGTCTCTCACACTAGCGAGTGTACGCGCTACTTCCGCAACATACGCTGGTTCGTTGCGTTTGCCCCGGTAAGGCTGCGGCGCAAGGTACGGCGCATCTGTTTCAATCAAAATGTTCTCAATCGGCAAAACCTTCGCAATGTCCCGCAAGTTCTGCGTTTTCGGATAAGTCGAATTCCCCGCAAACGAAATCAGAAACCCCATGTCCATCGCGCGCCGCGCATCTTCCAGCGTGCTCGTAAAGCAATGCAAAATCCCGCCAAGCCCCGTAGGCCGCCAAACTTCCTCAATCACTCGCAAACAATCCGTCCAAGCGTCCCGGCAATGAATAATAATCGGCAACTTCGCCGCCGCCGCCAATGCCATCTGTTCCCGAAACACGCGCTCCTGCACATCCCGCGGCGAATGATCGTAAAAATAATCCAACCCAATCTCGCCCCACGCAATCACCTTCGGGTGCCGCGCCAACCGCGCCAACTCATCGAGGTGCCCCTGCGTCACATCCTTCGCCTCATGCGGATGAATCCCCACGGTGGTGTAAATCCACTCATGCGCCTCCGCATACGGCATCGCCGCATCCAATTTGTGCGCCCCCGGCCCCGTCCCAATCGCGAGCAGCGCCGTTACCCCCGCCGCCCGCGCCCTCTCGAGCATCTCCTCGCGATCCTCCGCGAATCGCTCGTCATCAATATGCGCATGCGAATCAATCAATTCCATCTTGTAGGGGCACGATTCATCGTGCCTTCTTCTCCGCGCCTCAATACCCGCTCGGTGGCGTGTTTTTCTTTTCCTTGACTTCCTCTACCTCATCTACTTCCCCTACTTCAATCTCGCCCCGATCTCCACATCTTCGTCGGGAAAACCAGCGAGCACCGGCCTACCCTCCGGCCCCACCGAGGCGGCAACAATCATCCCGTTCGACTCCACTCCCCGCAGTTTCCGCGGCGCAAGATTCACAACGACAGCAACTTTGCGCCCGATGAGATTCTCCGGCTCATAAAACTGCGCAATCCCGGCGCAAATCTGCCGAATTTCCGTCCCAATATCCACGGTCAGTTTCAACAACTTATCCGCGCCAACTATCCTCTCCGCCGTCTTGATCTGCCCCACCCGCATCTCGACTTTCGCAAAATCCTCAATCCCAATCTTCTCCGCCGCGGCAGGCGGAGCACCAGCAGCGGCCGGAGCAGCCGCCGAAGCAGCCGCTCCCGCTGTAACAGGCGTCACCGCAGGTGTTCCCGCCGCAACCGGCGAAGGTGCATTCTGTGCTTCTTTTTCCATGGCTTCCATCCTCTCAATCGCTTCTGCTTTTTCAATTCGTGGAAACAAGGCTTGCGACTTTCCAAGCGTCGTACCCGCCGCAATCTGTCCCCACCGCAACCCATCCAAATCCACCGCTCCAAGCGCTCCAGACTGTCCGAGCAGCGCCCAAACTTTCGCCGTACTCTCCGGCAAAACTGGATGCGTCAGCACCGTCACCACTCGCAACACTTCCGCCGTCGTCCACAAAATCGCCGCCCGCCGCTTCTGATCCGCCTCACTTTCTCCCAGCGTCCACGGATGCTCGCTCGTCAAATACTTATCCGTCGCCGCAATCAGCGCCCAGATTGCTTCCAGTGCCCGCGAAAATCCCAGCTTCTCGTACTCTTCCAGCACGTCGCCAATCGTTGCCTGAGCAATTTTCGCAAGCTCGTCATCCTGCGGCAGCCGCTCCGTCGCCTTCGGAATCTTTCCGCCGCAATTCTTCTCAATCATCGCCGCGGTGCGGCTCGCCAAATTCCCCAGTCCATTTGCCAAATCGCTGTTATACCGCTGCACCAGCGCGTCATAACTAAAATTTCCGTCCTGCCCAAACACCGTCTCTCGCAGCAAGTAATACCGAAGCGCGTCCATCCCCAGGACATGCACAATCGGTCGCGGCCGCACCACGTTTCCCAGCGACTTGCTCATCTTCGCGCTGTCCATCAGCAGCCACCCGTGCGCCCAAACTTGCTTCGGCAACGGCAATCCCGCCGCCATCAAAAACGCCGGCCAGTAGACCGCGTGAAACCGGATAATCTCCTTCCCCACCAAATGCAAATCCGCCGGCCAATATCCCACCTTCTCGTAATTCGGCCCGCCCACAGCGGTCAAATACGCCGTCAACGCATCAAACCACACATAAAAAACGTGCCGCTCTTCGCCCGGCACCGGAATCCCCCAGCGCAGCGTCGTCCGCGTGATACTCACATCCCGCAGCCCGCCCTCGACAAAACTCAACACTTCATTCCGCCGCGCTTCCGGCTGAATGAATTCCGGATGCTTCGCGTAAAGATCCAAAAGCGGCTTCTGAAACGCTGACAACTTGAAAAAATAATTCTCTTCGGTCACCGTCTCCGTCGGCCGCCCGCAATCCGGGCAATTCTCTCCCGGCTTTACGTCCACGTACGCATTGTCGTAAATGCAGTACTGCCCCGTGTAATGCCCCGGATACACGTACCCATTCTCCTTGAACAATTTAAAAAGCCATTGCACCGTGTGCGCATGCTTCAAATCCGTCGTGCGGATAAACTCGTCGCCCTGCACTCCCAGCTCATCCCACAGCGCTTTCCACTGTGCCGCCATCTTCGCCACAAACTCCGACTCCGGAATCCCCGCCTTCTTCGCCGACCGCTCGACGTTTACGCCGTGCTCGTCCGTCCCCGTCGTCATCACCACATCAAACCCGCGCATCCGCTTGTATCTTCGAATCGTGTCGCACACGATCGTCGAATACGTATGCCCGATATGCGGCAACCCGTTCGTGTAATAAATCGGCGTCGTCAAATAATATTTTGGTTTTCCCGCAGCCATTCTTCTCCGTTCTCTTCTCTCGTTGTATCCGTCTTTTTCTTCTCTGCGCGTACTCTGCGCCTCTGCGCCTCCGCGTTATCTTTTTCTTATCTTTTCTCTTCTCTTCTTTCTAGCTTTTCTCGAAACTTCTCATCGCCGAAGCAATCACCCTCTGCAAAGGCACATCCTTGTCCGCCGCCAACTTCTTGCAATCCTCAAACTCCGGCGCCACATGCAAAATTCGTCCATTCACCCGCGACACCTTAATCCGCACGTCTCCGTACTCCGTCGCAACACTAACCCATTCCCGAGGCAACACTCTCCGTTGCGCACGATAAGTCCGCACTCCAAACGTAGTCGTCTCCGCAAAAATCAACGACATCAGCACATCGGTATCCCCCGGCCGACACAAAACCGTCAACAAGGTCCCCGGCCGGTTCTTCTTCATCTGCACCGGCGTCGTATAAACATCCAGCGCCCCCGCTCCCAGCGCCTTCTCCAAAAAGTACCCATAAATCTGCGGGTTCATATCATCGAGGTTCGCCTCAACCACCTCAATCTCTTCATCCAGTAGCACAGGCACTCCTGCCTGTGCTCTTTCTTCTGCTCCCTCTTTTTCTTTCCCTACTCCAACCGTCTCCCCCACCATAATCCTCAAAACATTCGGCTGCCCCTCCAGATCCGCCGTCCCCGCCCCATATCCAATCGTCGACACTGTCATCCCCGGCTGCGGCCCAAACGCATCGCAAAGCGTAGCCACAATCGCCGCTCCAGTGGGCGTCACCAGTTCTTTCTGTACACCGTTTGAATAAGTCGGCCGCCCCTGCAACAAATTCGCAGTCGCCGGCGCCGGCACAGGCAACACCCCATGCGCCATCTTCGCCGTCCCCCCACCCACATTCAAAGCCGAACAAGCAAACCCCTCAATCCCCAACGCCTCAAACCCAACACACGCCCCCACAATATCCACAATCGCGTCCACCGCTCCAACTTCGTGAAAATGAATCTTTTCCAAGGGCACATCGTGAACCCGCGCCTCCGCTTCGCCCAACTTCCGAAATATCGCCGAAGCCCGCTCCCGTACCCGCGGCGCCAGCTCCGACTTCTCCAAAATCTCCAAAATCGCGCTCAGCGACCGGTGCTTCGACTGATCCTCCGTCTTTACACGCACATACGTCGCCGCCATCCCATTCTTCCAAACCTTCTCCGCCGTCAATTCCCATCCAGGGACTCGCAACCCACTCAACTCCTCGCGCAAATGCTCCACCGGGCAGCCCGCATCCACCAGCGCGCCCAGCGTCATGTCCCCACTAATCCCCGAAAAACAATCAAAATAAGCCAGTTTCATACAATGAACCGCCGCAGGAACCTCTGTTGGACATGTTCCGTCGGAGTCTTTCGATACTATCGGCGCAACCCAAGTGTGTCAAACAACCCCCGCGCCCGAATATCCCCCAACCGCCTGTAGGGGACGGGCTTGCCCGTCCCTCTGCCGCCACAAGGTATCCCTGGCCGCTCCAATGCCTCGATCCCGCGTTACCTTTTGACCCCGTTCCTCTCCTCCACTTATACTCACTTCTCCGTTTCCTCCGAGGACTCGTGTACCTAACCATCTCCAATCGCCTTCGCGACGCCCTGGTGCTCTACATCCGGAATCACTATTCCGTCTCCATGGATGTCGTCCTTGATCGCCCGCCTAGAATCGAAATGGGCGAAGCTGCTTCTCCCGTCTGCTTCGAGCTGGCCAAGCGACTTAAAAAAGCTCCGCGCATCATCGCGCAAGAAATTGCCAATGGTTTAGGCAAAGTCGAAGGCATTGCACGTGTCGAAGTTGCTGGCGCCGGCTATCTCAACGCCTACTTCGACCGCTCCGCTTTTTGGTCCGATCTCTCGCAGCTCGTTTACCCCGAGCCGCGAGGGGCCACTCGTCACTCGCCACTTCTTCCTGAAAAAAAATCCGGAAAAGTCATCGTCGAACACACCAGCATCAATCCCAACAAAGCGGCCCATATCGGCCATCTCCGGAACGCCGTTCTCGGCGACACCATGGCTCGCGTACTTCGCCACGCGGGAAATTCCGTCCAGATCCAAAACTACATCGACAACACCGGCGTTCAGGTCGCCGACGTCGTCATCGGATTCCTCGACATGGAGCGCCGCACTCCCGTCAGCGTCAAAATGTTCGCGATGGAGCCACGCTTCGATTACTACTGTTGGGATTTATATGCGAAAGCAACGCACTATTTTGAAGAAGACAAAGCGCGTGCCGCGGAGTTGCGCGCTCGCACATTGAAAGCCATCGAGGAAGACCGTGGCGAAGAAGCCGAAGTCGCGCAAGTCATCGCCGACGCCATCGTCACCCTGCATCTCAAAACCATGGCACGCCTCGGCATTTCTTACGAGCTTCTGGCGCGCGAAAGCGAAATTCTTCACTTGAAATTCTGGGATGCCGCCTTCGACGTGCTAAAAAAATCCGGTGTCATTCAACTTGTCCCCTCCGGAAAAATGGCCGGCTGCTGGATCATGCCCTGGAAAGAGGAAGTAAAGGACGCAAAGGAGGTTAAGGAAGTAAAGGAAAACGCAAGCCCCGCACCCAACGATCCCTCTGGCTCTTCATCCTCTACTTCCTCTACCTCCTCTACCTCCTCTACCTCCTCTACCTCCTCTACCTCCTTAACTTCCTTTGACGCCGACGACGAAAATATCCAAGACAAAATTATTGTCCGCTCTAACGGCACCGTCACCTACGTCGGCAAAGACATCGCCTACCAACTCTGGAAGTTCGGCCTCCTCGGCAAGGATTTCAACTATCACAAATGGCCAGGCGCTCCCGCAGGCGAAACGGTTTGGGCCACGACCACGTCCGAGAGCGATCCCGCCGCCCCACATTTCGCCGAGCCCGCCACTGCGGTTTACAACGTCATCGACACGCGCCAGTCTTATGTACAAGATGTCGTCGCTGAAGCCTTGCGGCGCCTCGGCCACGCCGAAGCCGCCGCCAAATCCATTCACCTTTCCTACGCATTCGTCGTGCTGACCCCTCGCTGTGCCGCCGAACTCGGCTACGAACTCTCACCCGAGGAAGCCAAGCTTCCGTTCATCCAAGTGAGTGGCCGCAAGGGCTTCGGCGTCAAAGCTGACGACCTCATCGACAAGCTCGAAGCTGCAACACTTACAGAAGTGCAGCAGCGCCACGCCGACATGAGCGAAGCCGAGCAAAAGAAAACCGCGCATGAGATTGCCGTAGGCGCTCTGCGTTTTTTCCTTCTGAAATTCACGCGCAACGCCATCATCGCTTTCGACTTCAAAGACGCTCTCAGTTTTGAAGGCGAGACGGGCCCCTACTGCCAATACGCAGTAGTCCGCATCCGCGGCATCCGCCGCAAAGGCGTCGAAGCCGGTGCGACAAATGTTTCTGTAACGGAGGAAACGATAACGTCATTATTCGGCAGCCCCGAAGGCAACGGCCTGTGGGAACTCCTTCTAACCGCTGGCTCGCTCGATCTCGCTGTCGATGCAGCGATAGGCGCGCAAGAACCCGCGTTCGTCGCGAAATACGCGTTCCGTCTTGCTCAGGAATTTAACAATTTCTACCATAAGCACCACATCCTGACCGAACCCGACGAACAAAAGCGGGCCTTTCTCGTGCGTCTAACCGAACTAGTCGAAGCCCGCCTGGTAGAAACCCTGGCGTTATTAGGAATCGAAGCCCCGGAGAAGATGTAGGGGCACGGCATGCCGTGCCCGTCTGGGGCGTCGCAGCACGCCGCGCCCTTTCAAGGGAAAGAAAAATTAGCTGAGCAACGGCTCAATACGACATGACAAGGTGAACTAAGGTCCGCAGCGCAACGCCGGTTGGCCCTTTGGCTAGCCACGGCTTGGCATCGTCATTCCACGCGGTGCCGGCGATGTCGAGGTGGATCCACGGCGAGTCGCCCGTGAATTCCTTGATGAACATGGCGCCGGTGATGGCTCCGCCGCCTTTGCCGCTGCCGATATTTTGAATGTCGGCGACGGTGCCCTTGATGAATTCGCGATAGTCGTCATCGACGGGCATTTGCCACATTTTTTCGCCGGCGACTTTGGAGCTGGCAAGGAGTTTGTCGGTAAAGGCTTGGTCGGAGCCGAAAACGCCGGCGTTGACGCTGGCGAGAGCGACGACGATCGCGCCAGTGAGCGTCGCGGCGTCGATCAAGTGCGTTGCGCCTAATTGTTTGGCGTAGTGAATGCCATCGGCAAGGATGAGGCGTCCCTCGGCGTCGGTATTGAGGACTTCAATAGTTTTGCCGGACATGGCGGTTTGAATGTCACCCGGCTTTTGCGCGGTGCCGCCAGGCATGTTCTCCGTGGATGGGACGACGCAGATGACTTTGACGTTGGGCTTCAACGCGGCGAGAGCGCGCATGACGCCGAGCATGGTTGCGCCGCCGGCCATGTCGTACTTCATTTTTTCCATGCCGTCGGCGGGCTTGATGGAGATGCCGCCTGTGTCAAAGGTGACGGCTTTTCCGATCAGGCCGATGACGGGCGCGCCGGGCTTGGGATTCGCGGGCGTGTAGGTGACGACCATGACGCGAGGCGGTTCGGGACCACCTTGGGCAACGCTGAGCAGGGCGCCCATTTTCAGATCGGCGATTTTTTTCTCGTCGAGAATTTCGACGGCCAGGCCGGCTTGCTTGGCCATGGCTTCGGCCTTTTGGCTGAGAATTTTGGGAGTGAGTTTGTTGGACGGCTCATTGATCAAATCGCGCGCCCAGTTCTGCGATTCCGCAATGACGCGGCCCCGCGCCAAACCCTTCTCGGCGGCAGATCGGTCGGCATCGGAGTAGCCGGCGAGCAAGACGGTGTCGACGGACTTGTCGTTTTTCTTGTCGGTCTTGTATTTGTCGGCTTCGAAGTTGGCTGCGAGCGAGCCTTCCGTGATGGTTTGCGCGGAGTCTTCGGCGGGAGCCGCTTCACGAACCAAGAACGCGAATTGCTTTACAGAACGGGCTTTCAAATAGCGCAACGCAGCGCCGGCAATTTTCCGGAGAGTGGGGCTGCTAAATTGTTCGCGCTTCCCCCCTCCGACCAAGAGCAGGCGGGCCGCTTTAAGTCCCGCAGGCGCGTGAATCAAAGTCATTTCGAGCGTCTTGCCGGTAAGTTCGCCGCTCTTGGCGAGACTGCGCAGCAAGCCGCTAGCTGACTGATCGATTTCCGATATGCGACCTTGGATGGGATCGGCTTCCTCGAAAACGTAGGAAACGAGAGCTTCCGTTTCCAGTGCTGCGTAAGGCTTGGCTTCTAAGGAGATATGCATTTTTCTTTAACGCCTCCGGTTGTTGTACATAGCTTTTTCCGTTTCTCTGCGAGCTTCCTTGTCGCGTTCGTCCTGGCGGCGATCCCAGGATTTTTTGCCTTGCGCCAGGGCGATTTCGACCTTTGCGAGGCCATTGCGAAAGTAAATGCGCAGAGGAATGACGGTTAAGCCTTTGGATTGGGTACGGCCTGAAAGCTTGTAGATTTCGTTCTTGTGGAGCAGGAGTTTGCGCGAGCCAAGAGGCTCGTGGTTCCAAGGACCGCCGGGCATGTACTGTGAAATGTGCGCGTTAACGAGCCAAGCGCCGCTGGGCTTGAAATCGACATAGGCGTCGCGAATATTCGCTTTTCCTTCGCGCAAAGCCTTCACTTCCGTGCCATGGAGCACCAAACCAGCCTCCATGCGGTCGAGGAGATGGTAGTTGTAGGAGGCGGCGCGGTTCTGAGCCACGATCTGCTCTCCGGATTTGCTGCCCTTTTCGGGTTTCTTCGTAGGCTTCGGCACAATCTTTCATGATAGCTGGAGTGTTAAATATTGGCTACAGGGACGAAAAAAGGCGCATTATCCGAGATGGTACAGCCAACCTTCCATGTCTTGCCCATGCTCTAAATCGAATGTTAGACTGCAATGGCTTCGTGTCGAGGCCCCGGAGAGTCCATGCGGCGTTGCCGTAGTGTCATCCTATGTATAGGAGTAGGTCTGTTCGCAGCAGGCTGCCCGAAGGGCCAGACGGACTATAGCAAAGGGCGGAAGGCTGAGACGATCGAGGATTACGATGCCGCGCTGGAGTTCTACACGAAGGCGCTGAAGTCCGACCCCAATAACGCCGGGTACAAAATCAGGCTAAACCAGACCCGCTTCGAAGCGGGAGAGATGCACATCAAGCTGGGGCTGAAGGCTAGAGAGAACGGCGATTTGCAGGGCGCGGCAGCACAATTCCAGAGAGCACAAAACGTCGATCCTTCCAGTTCCATCGCCGGTCAGGAATTGAAGAAGACGCTCGACATGATCGCGGAGCAAACGCACGCGGGCGAGAACGCGAAGCCGGCTTCGGAAAACGACGGGCAGAAATTCATGACGGCGCCGCCGCAGTTGAAGCCTTTGTCCAGCGTGGCGATCAGCTATAAGGCGTCCGGCGACGCGAAGATCGTGTTCGATACGATTGGAAAACTGGCGGGAGTAACAGTGATCTATGACCCCGACTTCCCCGCCCGCCGCATTTCAGCAGATTTGAACAACGTGACGCTGGAACAGGCGCTGGAGATTGTATGCCTGCAGAGCAAGGCGGTATGGAAGCCGATTACGGAGAATATTATTCTGGTATATCCGGACCAGGCGACCAAGCGCAAAGAGAATGAAGAAGAAGTATTGAAGACTTTTTATCTCTCGAACACGGTGACGCCGCAGGACTTGACGGAAATCGTGACGGGGCTGCGGTCGTTGTTTGATTTGAAGCGCGTACAGCAGCTGAATTCGCAGAACGCCATCATCATTCGCGCTACGCCCGACGTTTTGACGCTGATTGGCAAAGTGATCGATGACATCGACAAAGCCAAGCCGGAAGTCGTGATTCAAGTGGAAGTGCTGGAGGCGCGTACGGATCGCCTGCGGAATTTGGGTGTTTCGCCAGGGCAAAGCGCATCGATCGCCATAAATCCAAATACCACCACGACATCGGGAAGCACGACGACCTCAACAACAACGAACAACACTACGCTGGACACGCTGCGGCATCTGAACGGAAGCGACTACAGCGTGACGCTTCCGAATTTTACGGCCAACGCGGTTTTGACGGATACATACACGAAGATCATTCAGAACCCGGAGATTCGTTCCGTGGACGGGCAGCAAGCGAAACTGAAAATCGGCGACCGCATTCCGATCGCGACGGGAAGCTTCCAAGCTGGGGTGGGCGTTGGAGCGGTAGGTTCAGCGGGCTTGGTCAACCCGCTGGTCAACACACAGTTTACATATCAGGATGTGGGCGTGAATATCGACGTGACGCCGCGTGTACACCCGAACCGCGAAATCAGTATGAAAACAAAGATCGAGGTGTCTTCGGTGACGGGGACATCGACGATCGGAGGAATCAGCCAGCCGATTATTAGCCAGCGGGTGGTGGAGCACGATATCCGGTTGAAGGATGGCGAGGCATTTATTCTCGGCGGATTGATTCAAAGGACGGACAGCCGGACTTTGAATGGATGGCCGGGATTGGCAAAGATTCCTGTGCTGCGATACCTGTTTTCAAGCGATA
>Ga0210403_10004093_pt1 | contig 12631 bp, 10 predicted proteins | sample IncBWC19MmetaG_FD_150863 | JGI IMG/M metagenome (GOLD analysis project Ga0210403, IMG submission 150863) | Forest soil microbial communities from Barre Woods Harvard Forest LTER site, Petersham, Massachusetts, United States - Inc-BW-C-19-M | ecosystem: Environmental > Terrestrial > Soil >... | reverse complement strand
ACACCAGCACTTGAGCACGGATCAACACACCAGCACTTGAGCACGGATCAACACAGCAGCACTTGAGCAGAACCACCTGGGACGGACCGGGCTTCTCATGCAGGCCCCATGTGCGCCTACAGGCTCCAGCGCAGGCCACAGTTGGCGCAGGAGGGTGGCGGGGAGCTGGTCAAGAGGCCGGCGCGGAAGCGTTGGTACTCGGGACCATTCCAGATCTCGCGCAGGCCGGACTGGGTGGCGTCGCCCAGGGTGAAGCTCCCGTAGCCCCGCATCGAGAAGGGTGCGATGCAGCAGGGCAGGACGCGGCCGTTGGCGGTGACGTACATCAAGGACCATGGCCGGCGGCAGAGCGTCCACGGATTGGGATTGTCGGTCCGCTGCATACGGATGGACTCGCCGGGATCGACCGCACCCGAGGCCGAGAAGGTTACGCCGAGCTCGACGGCGAGGCGCTCCGCCTCGTGAATCAGGGCGTCCTCGCGGGCGGTGGTGTGTTCGAAGAGGGCGGACTCGGCGCGGGCGAGCGAGGCCTGGTTCGCGCCCTCGTCGAAGAAGACGAGCCGCTGCAGGTAGACCTCGGCGACGCCGATCTCGTGGGCGAGGCGAACGAAGCTGGGCAGCTGGTCGACCGTCTCGCGGAGACCGGTGAGCCATAGGGAGACGCGCGGCCTGGGGGAGTTCCGCTCGCGCTGCATGCGGGTGAAGTTCCTGACGTTGGCAACGATCCTGTTGAAGAAGTCCTTGCCCCGGACCATCTGGTAGACGGCGGGGTCGGCGGCATCGAGCGAGACCCGCAGCTCGTCGAGGCCGGCGTCGATCAACGGTCGCCCATTCGCCTCGGTCAATAACGTCCCGTTGGTGTTGAAGAGGGTGTAGATGCCGCGCTGCTTGAGGTAGCCGACGCGCTGGGCGAGGTCCTTGACCAGCATAGGCTCGCCGACGCCGTGCAGGACGACGCGGGCGATGTTGGGAAACTGGGCTATGAGTGAAGTGAACAACTCATACGACATATCGGCCTCGGGCTCGAGCTGCTCGTAGGTGCGCGGGCAGGTGACGCAGAGCAGATTGCAGCGGTTGGTGGTCTCCAGGTAGAGGCAAACGGGCTCCTGCTGGGCGAGCGGAAGGAGTTGCTCGCCGGGGCGCTCGAAGTAGCGGCGCATGGCGTTCTTCTCCTCCTCGGCCCGGCGCGCGGCGGGGGTCATGCCCTCGTTCTCGATAGCGTCGGAGGGTCGCGGGTTGGGAAGGATGGGGGGCAGGCTGCTCATAGCGGATCGCTCGCGGCTGAGGACTGCTCGGCTTGTTGCGCCTGAGGCCGGCGGCGGTGGACGGGCCAGTGGTCGGGGAGCTGGCGCAGGCCGATGTGGACTAGGATGGCGGCCAGCACGGTTGCGTACAGATACTCGTTGAGCAGGAATATCTTGGGACCGGGGGTGGCGAGCGCGGTGGTGTAGCCGTAGAAGAAGCCCATCAGATAGGCCAGCGCCGGCAGATTTGGGAGCAGACAAAAGAACGGCACCAGCCAGGCGATGTACCAAGCGTAGTGCGGGGAGAAGAGCAGCATCAGCGCCGCGGCGAGGCCGAAGGCGGGAGCGAGGAAGACGAGCGTCGCGGGCTTTGGGTTGGGGCTGTCAACAGAATGGGAATCGGAATTGGCTTGGGAGGTGGCGCGCCAGGCCCAGACGGTCAGCGCCGCAAAGATCGCCGCGCAGAACAGATAGAACGCCAGCGGCGGTAGGGACTCCAGGCCGGGGAGGTGCCGCGCCCAGTCGAGCAGGAAGTAGCGCTCGCCACTCTTCAGGCCCTCCTCGCGGGCGTAGCCGCTGAAGAAGCCGAAGATCATCGTTCCAGCGCTCGCATAGGCGGCGTAGCCGGCGGCGACCACGGTGGCCAGAGTTGCGGGCATCTTCCAGTCACCTCTGCGGTAGAGCGCTGGAAGCAAAACAAGCGGGTAGAGCTTGGTGAGCACGGCGAGGCCGAGGAAAAGGCCGGTCGCGACGGGCCGATGGCGCGCGCGGACGAGAAGCGCGAGCACCATGAAGGCGATCGCCGCGGAGTCGACGTGGCCGGAGGCTGCGATCTCCTGGAAGAGCAGAGGACACCAGGCGTAGAGCAGCGTCTGCTCGCGGCGGATGCCCATGATGGCCAGAAACTGCACCAGACCGTAGAGGGTGACGCCCTCGAAGAGCACCATCACCGCCTTCATCCAGGTGACGGTGGGGCTGATGGCGGTGGTGAGATAGAAGAGCCCCTGCGCGGCCGGGGGGTACATGGTGCGGGCGTAGCTGCGGCGGTTGATGTGGTCGAAGATGGCGGAGTGATGGTCGCGCAGCAGCTGCAGCGCGGGGTCGCTGGGGACGTAGCGGTAGGGGTTGATGTGGGCGTGCTGCACCAGGCCGTCCCAGACGTAGCGGTAGACGTCGGTCGAGAGGAACGGGGCGGGAAGGAGCACGATCAGGCGGCAGAGCACGGCCACGCCGAGGATGATGGGGAAGGTGAGGCGGTCAACCGGGCCGGTGAGGATGACCGCGCAGGCCGCCATGTAGAGGATCGCCGACCATCCGGAGACACCGGAGAAGCCGATGGCAAAGTGGTGGTACTCGCTGAGGAACTGCTGCGACATGGCAACCAGGCCGGCGCCGAGCAGCAGCAGACCGAGGTTGGTATGCCAGGGGCGAATCGCGGGCCAGCGCAACTCCCAGGCGCGGGTCATGGCGGGGCCTCGCTGGCAGCGGTGCTCTCTCGGGCGGCGAGAAATCCGCGGGTGTGGGGTGCGGCGTAGCCGTTGAACCGGGCGAAGGCGGGGCGGATGCCGTCGAGCAGCTCGGACTCGAGGAGCGCGAGGCCCGCGGCGTCGTCGACGTCGTACCAGCGGGGCAGCTCGACGACCTCGAGCCTGGCGGCGCGGGCGCGCTGGCAGGTCTGCTTGAAGACGGCGGCGGTGCTCCAGGCGATGCCTTCGAAGAGCTGGGCGTGGGGATGTTTGATGCCGATGAGGTAGTAGCCGCCGTCGTCGGCGGGGCCGAGGACGAGGCGGTCGCCGGGCCGGGACAGCTCGCGGACCGCCTGCTGGAGCGCGGCGCGCGGGAGAGTGGGGGAGTCGGAGTCGATCAGGCAGACGGAGGCGAAGCCGAGCGCGAGGATGTCCTGGGCGGCGAAGAGCAGGCGCTCGCCGAAGCTGTCGCCGCGCTGGGGGAGGAGAGCGAAGGCGGAGGGGAGCATGCCGTCGAAGGCCGACGCATCGCCAGCGGGGGTGTAGGCGATGAGGCCGGTGGCGCAGCGGACGCCGGAATCGGCGACGGCGGCGATGTTCTCGGCGGTGTCTTGCAGGAAGCAGATGTTGAGCGATGCGGCCTCGGCTGGGGTGAGCGGAGGCGAGAGCCGGGTCTTCACCTGGCCGGCGCGCGGAGCCTTGGCCATCACCGTGAGGGCGCAGCGTCCCCGGCGGGCTGCGAACTGGCAGAGAGATCGGCTTGGGGATTCGCGGGTTCGGGAGTGGATGGGGTAGCTCATGATCAGGCGGCGCTCCTGTTCTCGGCTCTGGCGTACGGCTCTGTGCTCTTGTGGCAGACGGCGTATTGATACCAGCTGTCGTACTCGATCTCGACCGTACCCCAGGGCTGCGAGTAGATCAAGGTGGAGAAGTCTCCGGGCGAGAGCACGTCGGCCTGGCGGGGTTCGCGATAGCCGCCCGCCGGGGTGTGGGGGAACTTGGACAGGATCCACATGCAGCCGAGCGGGTTGCTGGTGCGGAAGCCCGAGGTGGGCTCGGCGATGAAGCAACGGTTCCTGCGGCGGGGGGGACCGGCGGGAAACAGCGAGCGGGCGATGTCGGGGGTGTGATCGCGAAAGAGATACTCGCGGCAGGGCGCGTAGAACCAGCTACATCGCTCGAAGAGGCTCTCTGGCGGATGGACCAGGTGTTCGCGGGAATATCGCAGTCGCGTGTATCCATGCGGTCGGAACCTGCCGGCTATCGGACTATCGAGACTTCGCTGCTTTGGTGTACGACGCGACTGTTCCTGCTTCAGTGGCCCGGCTCGGTGTGCTTAGCGCCTAGCTCGGGAAGTCGCCTTCCACTCTCTCCATTCCGCTTCAACGAGCTGCGAACTCGCACTGACGAGCCGCTGGGAACAACCACAACGATACATCACCCCGCCCCCGCGGCGGTCGATTACTGCCGCAGGGGGATGGATCCAGGTTGTGTCGCTTATGGCCAACACTATATCGGGGCTGGACTATATCCGGGCTGGGCTAGGATACATCGCGCCAGTCGAGGATGACCTTGCCGGAGTTGCCAGATTTCATGGCGGCAAAGCCCTCCTCGTAGTCGCGCCAGTTGAGGCGATGGGTGATGACGCCGGAGATGTCGAGGCCGGACTCGAGCATGACCGTCATCTTGTACCAGGTCTCGTACATCTCGCGGCCGTAGATGCCGCGCAGGGTGAGCTGGTTGAAGATGACCTTGTTCCAGTCGATGGCGATCTCGGTGGAGGGGATGCCGAGCATGGAGATCTTGCCGCCGTGGCTCATGGAGCCGAGCATGTCGCGGAAGGCCTGCGGGTTGCCGGACATCTCGAGGCCGACGTCGAATCCCTCATGCATGTTCAGCTCGCGCTCGAGCGCCTCGAGCGTCTTGGACCGGGGATCGAGGGTGTGCTGGATGCCGACCTTCTCGGCCAGCTCGCGACGGTAGGGGTTGGGGTCGGAGATGACGACGTGGCGGGCTCCGGCGTGCTTGGCCACGGCGGCGGCCATGATGCCGATGGGGCCAGCACCGGTGACCAGGACGTCCTCGCCGAGCACCGGGAAGGCCAGGGCGGTGTGGACCGCGTTGCCGAATGGATCGAAGATGGCCGCGATCTCATGCGGGATCCCAGGGCTGTGCTGCCAGATGTTGGACATGGGCAGAACGATGTACTCGGCGAATGCGCCGGAGCGGTTGACGCCCACGCCCAGGGTGTGGGCGCAGAGGTGGCGCCGCCCGGCGAGGCAGTTGCGGCAGCGGCCGCAGACGACGTGGCCTTCGCCACTCACCAGTTGACCGATCTGCAGGTCGGCGACGTTCGAGCCCATGGCGACGACCTCGCCGACAAACTCATGGCCGATGGTCAATCCGACCGGGATGGTCGCGCTCGCCCACGCGTCCCACTCGTAAATATGTAGATCCGTCCCACAGATGCCGGTGTAGAGAACCCGAATCTTCACGTCATTGATGCCCACCTCGGGCTCCGCCACATCCTCCAGCCAGAGGCCACGCTCGGCCCGGCTTTTTACCAGTGCTTTCACAGTGTTCAGTACCTTCCTTGCGCGCGGCCAGCCGATCGCCGGCTTCACAACACGCCAAAGCTCCATTCTAAGGCCCACACGGTTCGGCCGGGCCGAGTTGCGAAGGACAGGGCGTTGGCGTAAGCCTCAGCCACCACTTCTCGATTCATCGCCTCACGGCTCCAAGCTCCCGCAGAGCGGGCGCTTGCCCCGTGCGTGCCGTGACTGCGGCTATTCTTAAGCAATGGTGTCCAACTCCTCCGCCGTCCCGGCCTCCGGTCTTCAGCAGGACAGCGCGCCGCCCCAGGCCCCTTTTCTCGCTGACCTCTACACCTTCAAGTGGAACGAGCTGAACCTCCGGCTGCCGCTGGTCAGCGCTGCGGCGGTCGCGCTCTGTCTGGTGGTAGGGATCGCTGTCGGCCACCCTGGCGGTGCGCTGGTAGCAGGGGGAGGAGCGCTGACGATCGGCTTTGGAGCCAACCAGCGGATCTCCGACTCGCGGCTGCGGCCGATGCTGTTCGCGGTGTTTGCGATGGCCAGCGCCGCGCTGGCGGGAACCCTGGCCGGGCACAACGGCCTGTGGCTGATCGTCGCCTCGGCCGGCTCGGCGGCGATCTATGCTGTGCTGACGATTCGCCACGCCGGACTAGCCTGGGTGGGCCAGCAGGCCTCGGTCGCGCTGTTCGTTGCATCCGCGTTTCCTCAGGGCCCGCATGGAGCCTTCGTGCGTGCGGGATTGATCGTAATCGGGGGCGTGGTCCAGGTAATTGTGACCAGCGCAGGACTGCATTTGATGCCAGAGCTGCGTAAGGATCTTTGGGCGATTCAACGCTCGCTCTACGTCTCGCTTTACGAGCGGCGGCGGGAGGTATTGAGCCGGTTGTACGCTCTGCCCGCGGCGATGCCCGCCCCGGATCGGAAGGTGGCGGCGATCTATGCGCTGCGTCTGGTCGTCACGGTAAGTCTGGCATCGGAGCTGTACCGCCGGCTGGGGATTCAATCCGGCTACTGGATTCCGATGACCGCTCTGCTGGTGCAGAAGCCGGCGTTCTTCGAGACCCTGAGCCGGGCGCTGGCCCGCGTAGGCGGGACGCTGGCCGGAGCGACGCTAGCGACCGTGCTGGCCTCGGAGCTGCACCCCGGCGAGTGGACGCTGGCGGCGCTGACGACCTTCTTCGCGTTCTGGTGCTTCGCGACCATCGCCGTGAACTATGCGCTGTTCAGCGTCTGCATCACCTCCTACATCGTCTTTCTACTCTCGCTGAATCAGATTCCAGGACCCGAGCTGGCCATCGACGCGCTGCATGCACCGCGGCCGGCGCTGTGATCGCGCTGGTGATTCACCTGGACGCTCTGCGCCGGCGATCACCCGCTGCTCGCGCAGCTGAATCCACGTAGAGGTTTCTCTCGGGCATGTGTGCCGCTCGCAGGCACATTCTCGCCAAGCGTAGAGGCCTTGTGTTCTGATAGGACCGTCACTGTTCAGCAACGTCACTTCTCGGGGGGATGCATCACGATGCGGGTTGGCGCCTGGCACCTCGTCGTTGGACTACTTGTGTTTGGGAGCGGCTCGTTGCCGGCACAGACGACAGCTCCGGCCCCTCCGCACAGTCCGGCGAAATCTGCTCACAACTCAGCGCCAGTTCGGCGCGGGACAGCAACGGCACGACCGGGCGCAGCGCAGGCGGCGATGGATCGTGACCTGCTTGAGGTCACCATCCCGCAGTTGGAGGTGATGTATCGCAGCCACCGCTACACCGTGACCGAGGTGGTGCGCTGGTACATGGCGCGGATCGCGCGCTACAACGGGATCTATCGAGCGGTGCAGGATCTGGACGAGCAGAACGCCCTGGCCACAGCCGCCCGCGAGGACGAGGAGGCACGAGTCGGAGGCGCCGGATTCAAGCGCGGCCCGATGTGGGGCGTTCCCATTGTGACCAAGGCGAACACATCGATACGCGGGCTGATCACAACCGATGGATGGAAGGGCTACATGATCCCCGGGCATGAGTTGATCGCGCCCAAGGACGCGACCATCGTCACCAGGCTGCGCGCGGCCGGGGCGGTCATCATCGGCCAGACCAACATGCCCGACTTCGCAGCGAGCGACACCAATCGCAGCACCGCCTTTGGGCGGACAGGGAACGCCTACGACGTGCGCTTCAGCCCGGGCGGATCGTCGGGAGGCACGGTGACCGCAGTCACGGCGAACCTAGCGCTCCTGGGCAATGGAACGGATACGGGTAACTCGATCCGCATGCCGGCGGCGACCAGCTCCGTGGTCGGGGTGTTCCCGACGCGCGGCTTGGTGAGCATCGCCGGAATTGCGCCGCTCGACTGGCTGCTCGACAACACCGGACCGATCGCCCGCGATGTGAGCGATGCCGCGATCGCGCTCGGCGTCATGGCAGGAGAGGATCCTGCGGACCCGCGCACGGTGGGCTCCGCGGCGAAGGCTCAGCCGGGGCCGTATACGCAGTACCTGAAGGCCGACGCGCTCAGGGGGAAACGCTTCGGTGTACCGGCGTTCATCCTTGAAGGAGCGGGAGTTCCGTTCCAGGGAATCGTGGCGGCGGCGAGCGAGGAGGCGGCAGAGCGGGACGCGGCTCGGCTCCCGTTGCGACCGGAGACGCGAGCTGCATTCATGAAGGCGATCGAAGGGCTGCGCGCGGCCGGGGCCACGGTGGTCTTCGACGATGCGATTCTGCCAGATAGCTTCGCTGAGATTGTGTCTCGAGTAGGCACACTTCCCTACGTTCGCGAGGGCACCGAGAAGTTTCTCGCGGCGTATGGCCCGGCGCAGTATCACTCGGCTGAGGAGTACGAGAGGGCGGTCGGGTCGCCGCTGCCGGCGACCATCCTCAACGGCACCGATCTGGATGCCCGCAAAGGCCGTCCAGCCGCTCCTGAGGCGGTGTTTGAGAGCGACCCGCAGGCCGAGGCAAACGTTCTGGGTCCTCGCCGCCGAGCGCTCGAACTCTACAACCAGACGCTCGACCGGCTACACCTCGACGGCTACGTCTACCCTGCCACGCAGATGCCGCCGCCTGACGAGACCATGCCGCAGGACGGACAAATCAGCGGCGGTCCGCACAGCGACACCGGCTGGGTCAACATGATCGGCGTGCCGGCGGTGGTCGTTCCGGGCGGATTTTATCCGGGCGGCCTGCCCTTCGGGCTGGAGATCTCGGCCCGCCCATGGAAGGACGGCGACCTGTTGGGTTGGGCATACGCCTATGAGCAGGCCACAAAGCATCGCAGGCCGCCGGTGCTGGTTGAAAAAGGTCTGCTGCCCGATGCACAATGATCCGCGTTTGATTTGCATCTGCCAAACATTGAACCGACCACCTCACCGAACAGCAGGTACGGAGTTCCCTCCATGTTGATGCGCCATCCTCTCGCTGCTATGTCCGGCATTCTCTTTGCTGCCACGCTCCTGATGACGAGCGTGATGGCCTCCGCACAGTTCACGCGCAGCAATCCGCAGGAGGTCGAGAAGCGCGTCGACGATCTGGTGGCGAAGATGACGCTCGACGAAAAGATCGATCTGATCGGCGGCGACACACCCTTTCGCACCCATCCCATTGCGCGGCTGAATATTCCCTACTTCCAGATGGCGGACGGCCCGGTGGGCGCGCATATTCCCGCGCCAACCATTGCGTATGCGGCGGGCATCGGACTGGCAGCGACTTGGGACGACGCGCTGGCGTTACAAATTGGCCAGCAGCTGGGACGCGATGCACGCTCGCGCGGCGCAGCCTATTTGCTGGGCCCGGGCGTGAACATCTATCGCGCGCCGATGAACGGACGCAACTTTGAATACTTTGGCGAGGACCCGTTTCTCGCCGGCCGTGTAGCGGTCGACTACATCCGCGGCGTGCAGGACGAGGGTGTCTCGGCCACGGTGAAGCACTTCCTGGGCAACAACTCGGAGTACCTGCGCCACGACAGCGACTCGGTGATCGACGAGCGCACGCTGCGTGAGATCTACATGCCGGTCTTCGAGGCGGCGGTTAAGACGGCCAAGGTCGGCGCCATCATGGACTCCTACAACCTGACCAACGGCGAGCACATGACGCAGAACCACCGGCTGAACATCGATGTGGCGAAGGAGCAGTGGCACTTTCCCGGCGTCATCATGTCGGACTGGGTGGCGACCTACGACACCGCCGCGGCAGCCAACGGCGGGCTCGATCTCGAGATGCCCTTCGGCGTCTACTTAAGCCGCGAGAAGCTGCTTCCGCTGCTGAAGGACGGCACCGTCAGCCAGGCTACGCTGGACGATAAAGTCCGGCGCATTCTGCGGGTCGCCGTGGCCTTCGGCTGGCTCGATCATCCGCAGATGGACATCAGCATTCCGCGCTACAACCTGCAGGGCCGCGACGTCTCGCTGCAGGCGGCGACCGAGGGCGCGGTGCTGCTTGAAAACACGAACCACGCTCTGCCGCTCGACAAGAACGCACTGAAGACAATTGCGGTCATTGGACCGGACGCGGACCAGACCATCATGACCGGAGGCGGCAGCGGCGAGGTGGTGAGCTTCGCCCATACCAACCTGCTGGTGGGGGTCAGCAACTTTGTGGGAGAACAGACGAAGGTGCTCTACTCGCGCGGTCTATACAGCACCTATCAGCTCTCGCGATTGACGAGCTTCACCACGGATGCGGCGGGCACGATCGCCGGAGTTACACATACGAGCTATGCCAAGCCCGATCTCGAGGGCGACGTCACCGGCACCGTCATCGAGCGTGCGATGCTGAACGCCGGCTCCACGCGCCGTGAGCCCGAGGAACAGGAGCTGAATGCACTCACCAGTCATCGGAATGCGAATCCGTACGTTCGCCCAACTACGAGCAGCCGCTGGGTGGGCTATTACACGCCGGAGGAGAGCGGCAAGTTCGCCGTCTTCGTGCAGACCGATGGCAAGTATCGGATGCTGGTCGATGACGCGGTGGTCTTCGACAGCTCAGTCGTGCCCAAGTACATCCTGAACCAGACCACGCTGGAGCTGAGCAAGGCTCCGCACAAGGTGGAGTTGCAACAGCTCTCGCAGCAGCTCGCCTCGGTCTCGGGGATGCGCGCCGGCATCGCTCCGCTGAGCACGATCGTCGATAAGGACGCGCTCGCGATGGCGGCGCAGGCGGACGCCGTCATCCTGTCGGTGGGATTCAACTCCGCATCTGAATCAGAGGGCGGCGATCGCAGCTTCGAGCTTCCGGTTGGGCAGGAGCGGTTGATCGAACAGATCGCAGCCCAGGATAAGAAGGCGGGCAAGAAGACCGTCGTCATGATCACCTCGGGCGGCAGCGTCGATGTCTCCCCCTGGAAGGATGAGGTAGAGGGAATCTTCGCGACCTGGTACGCCGGCGAGGAGGGCGGCACGGCAGCGGCGCGGCTGCTCTTCGGAGCGGCGAACCCCTCCGGCCATCTGCCCATCAGCTGGGAGAAGAAAATCGCCGACAACCCCAGCTACAAGAACTACTATCCCGACCCCGGAACCAACAAGATCGTCTATCGCGAGGGCATCTTCATGGGCTATCGCGGCTATGAACACAATCATATGGAGCCGCAGTACCCCTTTGGATTTGGGCTGTCGTATACCACCTTCCGGTTTGGCAACCTGAAGAGCACGCCGACCGGAGACGGCCAATTTACTGTAACCTTCGATGTCACCAATACCGGCCAGCGCGAGGGCGCAGCCGTGGCCCAGCTCTATGTCGGCGAGGCTTCGCCCGCGGTGGAGCGGCCGGCCAAGGAACTGAAGGGCTTTGAGCGCGTCCTGCTGCAGCCAGGCCAGACGCGGCCGGTCAGCATGAAGCTCGACCGGCGAAGCTTCAGCTACTTCGATGTGAAATCAGGGGCGTGGCACGCGGATGCCGGGGCCTATGAGTTGATGCTGGGGGACTCCTCCGAGGCCATCCAGCAGAAGATCACAGTGCAACTCGCCAAACCGCTGGAGACCCCGGTCAGCCAGTAGTGCGAGGCTGAAGCGATCGCGCTTACAGAGCTGCAGGCGTGGGTCGAACAGAGATGGGGACAGCCGGCTACCCCGGAAGCAGCACCGCCGAGCTGTCCGTGGCATCGCTGGCGATCGCCTGCAGCGCCTGGTTCGCCTGCTCGAGCGGGAAGCTCTGGACCGAGGGCGTCAGGCCGATCTCTTCGGCCACTCGCAGAAAGTCTTGGCCGTCCTGTCGCGTCATGTTGGCGACGCTGCGCAGCTGCCGCTCCTGCCACAGCAGCGAGTCGTAGTCGAACTGCGGGATACGGTCGAGATGAATCGCATTGATGGCGACGATGCCGCCCTTGGCGATCGAGCGCAGCGCCGCAACCACGACATCGCCCGACGGCGCGAAGGTGATCGCGGCATCAAGCTGCTCGGGGGGCGAATCGGTGGCCTCGCCCACCCACTCCGCTCCCAGCTGGCGCGCGATGCGCTGATGCGATGCTCCGCGCGTACTGACATAGACGCGGCAGTCCCATGCCTGCAGGACCTTGAGCATCAACTGTGCGGAGGAGCCGAAGCCGAACAGGCCCACGCACTGTCCCGGCCGCACCTCCGCCACCCGCAGGCTGCGAAACCCGATGATTCCAGCGCAGAGCAGCGGAGCAGCGGCGATGTCCGTGAGCCCCTGAGGCAGCGGCAGCAAGAAGTCCGCCCGCGCCGTGGTGTACTCGGCAAACCCGCCGTTGTGGGTGTAGCCGGTATAGGTCGGCACGTCGCAGAGATTCTCGCGCGCACTCCTGCAGTAGCGGCAGGTTCCATCCGTGCCGCCCACCCAGGAGACGCCAATGCGGCTTCCCGCGGGAAGCTCGGCAGAGGACGGCTCGACCACCTCGGCAACGATCTGATGGCCCGGAATCAGCGCCGGCAGCCTCTGCGGAAGCTCCCCGGCGGCGATGTGCAGATCGGTGCGGCAGACTCCGCAGGCGAGCACCCGCAGCAGCACCTCGCCCGGGGCGGGTGTCGGCGACGGCACCTCCTCGATCACCAGAGGATTGCCGGTAAGCGGTCCCGGTCTTCGCAAGACAGCAGCCCGCATCGCTGTCGCCTCGTCATCAAGGAATTCGAAAAAATGCGTCGCGCAGGTCGGCTGAGAGATCGAGCTGTAACGACCATCTCAATCGAAGCCATTGTACTCGCAGGCAGTCTCTCAGGCTCCGCCAAGACGGCTGATGCGGCACCCTGGCTCGCCGCTCGGTTCGACACTGCGAGCGCGCATAGCTTCGCCACCGAGTAAGTGGTTACCCTCGACGGGGGAGTCACATTGCACGGGCCCAACGGGACCGCTATACTCACGGCACCACATCCGATGTGGACCTGATCGAAGCCTTGACCATGCAATCTCCGTCCAGATCTACCGCAACA
>Ga0210403_10004091_pt1 | contig 12636 bp, 10 predicted proteins | sample IncBWC19MmetaG_FD_150863 | JGI IMG/M metagenome (GOLD analysis project Ga0210403, IMG submission 150863) | Forest soil microbial communities from Barre Woods Harvard Forest LTER site, Petersham, Massachusetts, United States - Inc-BW-C-19-M | ecosystem: Environmental > Terrestrial > Soil >... | reverse complement strand
TTCGCAAGCGCGTGGATGCTGATCGCCGCCGACTTCATGTCCAAGCCAGCCTTGGGAATCTCCGAGTCACCAATCCCAGGCAAGTCCGGCGCAATCACCGTGAATTTCTCAGCCAGCAGTGGCATGATCGGTCGCCACATCCGCGACGTCTGCGTATAGCCGTGCAGCAAAATTACCGCCGGCCCTTGCCCGGCTTTCAGATAATGCAGCTTGACGCCATCCACCTCCGCGCTCTGCGAAGCAATGACATCCGCTGCGGCGTGAGCGCATGAAGCACGCGCCGCGAAAAGGAGCCCGAAACTAATCGCCACCACACCGATCCAAAACCTAACTATCCGTTTCATCGTTTCTCCTGGCAAAGGCAGTCCGCAGCACAGTCCTCCGCAGTTGATTGGAGTATTTCCGCACTGAAATGGCCGTAAAAAGTCTGCCGATGGGCTTTCCATCGGCGGGCTGAGTAACACGTCGGCACTTCGTCGGGGTCTTGTCCATAAGCTCTGTGCACTCGGCGCTCTCTGTGTAATCGCTTCAAGCGAGGGCCAAACTCGGATCCGCATTGAGCGACGCATCGCCAAACGCCCCCGCCTGAAATTTCTCATACGCCGCCGCTGCAATCATCGCCGCGTTGTCCGTCGAAAGCGCCCGGCTCGGAAAAAACACTTCAATCCCCTTGCTCTTCCCGCGCTCCTCAAACGTCGTCCGCAACTGGCTATTCGCCGCCACTCCCCCCGAAACCAGCACGCTCTCCACTGCCAACTCTTCCGCGGCCATCATCGTGCGCTCCACCAAGTCCCGCACCACTGCATTCTGAAACTCGCGCACCAGTGCCAGCGTCTGCGGCGAGCACAGCGGCAGCAACTGCTCAAACTTTCGCTCACCGCGCTGCAAAGCCTCTTCCCGCGTTTGAATCTCCCCGGTATATTCCGGATGCTCGCGCACGTGGTACAACACCGCCGTCTTCAATCCGCTAAAACTGAAATCCAACGGATTCCCTCTTGTCTTCGTAGGTCCGAATTTCACCGGCGCAAGCGCCCCATTGGCAACCGACGCCAACCTATCCAGAATCGGCCCTCCCGGATAACCCAACCCGAGTAATTTCGCGACTTTGTCGTATGCCTCGCCCGCTGCGTCATCGCGCGTCTGCCCAATTTTTCGATAACTTAATAATCCGCCCGACTCGGCCGTCTTCACCTCGTACAAAACCGTATGACCACCCGAAACAATCAAGCAAACCGCCGGCAATTTCGCCGCACGCCCCGCCCGATGCGCCTCCAAAAAAACCGCGTGAACATGTCCCGCCAAATGATTCACCGCCACAAGCGGTTTCCCCAAAGCCATCGCCAAAGTTTTGCCGTAGGTGATTCCCACGAGCAGCGCACCAACCAACCCCGGCCCGTGCGTCACGCCAATTGCATCTACATCGGCAAGCTGCATCCCGGCCTGCGCCAGGGCTTCTCGCACGACAGGCACGATCTGCCGCAAATGTTCGCGCGACGCCAACTCCGGCACCACGCCGCCATACTTCCTGTGAATATCAATCTGCGATGCCACCACGCTGGACAAAATCTCGCGTCCGTCGGCCACTACCGCCGCCGCCGTCTCATCGCACGACGATTCAATCCCCAAAATGCGCGTCATTTTTAGAAACTCACCGAACGAAACTACAATTTTAAACGCTTCAAATATTCGCGGAAGGGCGCGCCCAACTCTTCGTTCTGCAATGCGATTTCGACCGTGGCTTTCAGAAATCCCAGTTTGTCGCCTGCATCGTAGGATATTCCTTCGTAGATGTACGCCCAGAGACCGTGCTCCTGAGCCAGGATGCGCAGCGCGTCCGTCAGCTGAATTTCATTTCCGGCCCCGGGCTTGGTGCGCTCCAGGCAATCGAAAATCTGCGGCGGCAAAACGTACCGCCCGGTGATCGCGAGGTTTGACGGCGCATTTTCTGGCTTTGGTTTTTCCACCAAGTCGCGAATCCTTAGAAGCCGCGCGCCAAACGGCGGCAGTGGTGCAGCCTCGCCGTCGACGATGCCATAAAGATGCGTTTTCTCTCTCGGCACTTCTTCTACGGCAATCGCACCAACGCCAGTCGCCGCGTATACATCAATCAGCTGTTTAGTGGCCGGATTTTTTCCCGGAATCAGCACGTCCCCCAACAAAACTGCGAACGGCTCGTCGCCCACAAGATCTTTTGCCACCAATACTGCGTGTCCGAGCCCGAGCGGTTCCTTCTGACGCGTGTAACTCACCTGCACCATGTCGCTGATTCGCCGAACCATTGCGGCTTGATCCTTCTTCCCTTTTTCCTCCAGGAAACGCTCCAGCGTGGGCGCATGGTCAAAGTGATCTTCAATCGAGTTTTTGCCCTTCCCGGTCACGATGATGATGTGTTCGATTCCTGAGGCCACGCACTCTTCCACCACGTACTGAATCTGCGGCTTGTCCACCACCGTCAGCATCTCTTTGGGTTGGGCTTTGGTTGCGGGCAAAAAGCGGGTGCCGAGTCCCGCGGCAGGCAGCACGGCCTTGCGAACTTTGCGAATCGCGCTCGTTGGTTGTGGCATGTCAGCCATGCGTTCCCTCGCTGTCGTTATTTTTTCTTTGCGGGCTTTTTGTCTTTTGAGGAACTTTCTTTGGAACTCGTTTCTTTCGTCGCAGAATCCTTGCTGGAAGCTTCCTTACCGCCGCCATCTTTGGAGTCTTTTGTGCCGCTCTCCTTGGCGCCACTTTCTTTGGCGCCGCTATCTTTCCCATCGCCGGCACTCTTTTCTTTGCTCCCGCCGTCCGGAGATTTCCCTGCGTAGTCCGTCACATACCAACCCGAGCCCTTGAACTTGATCGCCGGCGCAGTGATCACCGATTCCACTTTCCCGGCGCAGTGCGGGCACTTCTTCAAGTGCGGACCAGCCACCGGCTCGATCTTCTCCGTGTGGCGCCCGCACTTCAGGCACTTGTATTCATACAGTGGCACAGCCGCTCCCTCCGCTATGTCTCCAAACAAAAAAGTATAGCATGCGTCACAAAATGTCTCCGCAGCGCGTGCTAGACTCAAATGCATGGGCGGACGAACGGCCACCAATGACGAAAAAGCTTTGGGCTGCTTGTATCTCGTTGGCACGCCCATCGGCAATCTGGAAGACATCACGCTCCGCGCCCTGCGCATCCTCAAAGAGGTCGACCAGATCGCCTGCGAAGACACACGCCACACGCAAAAGCTCCTCGCTCACTACGAAATTCGCAAGCCGCTCATCAGCTACCACGAACACAACGAGCTGACGCGCGCCCCCGAACTGCTCATCTCTCTCGAACAAGGCGCGAAAATCGCTCTCGTCAGCGACGCCGGCATGCCGCTGGTTTCCGATCCCGGCCATCGCCTCGTCACTCTTTGCCTCCGCCATCATGTCTCCGTGATCCCCATCCCCGGACCGTCCGCGCTTCTTGCGTCTCTCGCCGCCAGCGGCTTGCCTAACGAAGAATTCCTTTTCGTCGGCTTTCTCCCCAATCGCAGTGGGGAACGCCGTCGCGCCCTCGAGCGCCTGCGCATCGAGGATCGCACCATCATTCTTTACGAAGCCCCTCACCGCATCACCGAGTGTGTCGCCGACGCCCGCGAAGTTCTCGGCAACCGCACTGCCTGCATCGCGCGAGAAGTCACCAAACTCCACGAAGAATTTCGCCGCGGCAAACTCTCGGAACTTTTCGCATCGCTCGAAGAACGCCCCGCCAAGGGCGAAATCACGCTCCTCATCGGCCCGGAAGATCCCGCCGACGCCCGCACCCCGGCCAACTCCATGCAAAGCCTCGCCGAGCGCGTCGAAGAACTAATCCATCAAGCCAAACTGGACCGAAAAGAAGCTCTGAAACTCGCCGCCAAAGAACACGGCCTTACGCGCCGCGAAGCCTACGACAAAATGGTCACCGCCCGAGAACCCGAACCAAGAGGCGAGTGACCCTGTGCGAATGACCGAGCAAGATCGAGGGGCCCTAATGGCGGGTTTGAAGGTGTGTTTTTACCGAATGGGACAGAAATCCCATCGACGAAATCTGTGAAAATCTTAATGTCTGGATTCGTTTTGTGTAATCCGCGAATGAAAGACCTCTCTAATCAAGCGGAAAAAGCCGTGCCGGCTATTTTTTTCGCAAAGTTGTCCACTACCGCACAGTATTTTCGCAGTTAAAGAAGCACACTACGGGTCTCGCAGTTTTTCGAAGGAGACTCATGCACAAGCTTTCAAGAATCACTCTGGGATTAGCAGTTGCACTTGCCGCTTCCACTTGCGGCCAGGCACAAACGCAATCGCCAGCGCACGCGGGCGACCCTACACCGACATACCGAATCACCGTCGTGAGCCGCACGGCTCGCGCGGTAAGCTATAAACACCGCAGCGGATCAACACATGTTGATTTTCAAGGCACCGACCTCATGCCAAGTGCACGAGGCGAGGCCAAAGTAGAGAGCAAGCGCGGAGTCCTGGCAATCGAAGCGGAATTCTCCGACCTCGACAGGCCTACCGCATTCGGTACGGAATATCTCACCTTTGTCATGTGGGCCATTTCACCGGAAGGCAGCTCCGTAAATCTCGGAGAAGTCTTGGTGGGCGACAACCGCCGCAGCAAGCTTGAAGTCACAACCGATCTTCAGGCATTCGCCTTGATCGTTACCGCGGAGCCTTACTACGCGGTGCGGCGTCCCAGCAATGCCGTCATCATGGAAAACGTGATTCGCCAGGACACCAAGGGCACGACGCAGGCCGTCGACGCGAAGTACGAACTGATCGATCGCGGCGGATACATTCCCACGGGTTATACCATTGACCCAGTCGTCTTGGACGCTAAGTTGCCGCTCGAATTTTTTGAAGCGCGCAATGCCGTGCGCATCGCAAAAGCCGCGGGAGCCGAGCGATATGCCAATCCAAGCTACGAAAATGCCATGCGCCAGATGCGAGAAGCCGATGCACTGGCAACCAGCCGACACGGAGACAAGAAAACCCTGATCTCTGTATCACGCCAAACGGTGCAGACCGCAGAAGACGCGCGCGAAATCGCAGCCAAGCGCATCGCCTCCGATCGCACCGACAACGAGCGCAACGCCTCCGCCGGACGTGAAGCAAACGCCAACGCCGCCACAGCCGATGCCGTGCGCGACCGCGACGAAGCCGACCGCAAGAAACACGAAGCGGAAGTCGCCGCCCGCCGAGCTCAGGGCGCCCAGGCCAATGCCGAAGCTGACTCTGACCGCAACCGCGCTGCAGCAGCCTCTGCCGATCAACAAGCTCAACAAGCCAGGAACGCGCAAGCCACTGCCGAGGCAGACTCTGACCGCAATCGAGCCGCAGCCGCCTCTTCGGATCTGCAAGCTCAACAGGCAATCCACGATCGCGAAGAACTTCGCGCCAAGCTGCTTCAGCAGTTCAACTTGATCCTTGAGACTCGCGACACAGCCCGCGGGCTAGTCGTGAACATGTCCGATGTGCTCTTCGACAGCGGCCAGTTTACGTTGCGCCCGATGGCACGCGAGAAGCTCGCGAAAATCTCCGGCATCGTGCTGGCTTATCCGACGCTCCTGCTTGCGGTCGAAGGCAATACCGATAGCGTAGGAACGGAAGAGTTCAACCAGACCCTCTCGGAGAAGCGCGCCGAAAGTGTCCGGTCGTATCTCACCCACCAAGGAGTACCGGAAGCGTCGACGACTGCCGAAGGTTTTGGCAAGACTCGGCCAATCGCCTCCAACGATACAGCGGACGGCCGTCAACAAAACAGGCGCGTCGAGCTGATCGTTTCTGGCGAAGTGATAGGAACGAAAGTGGTTTCGATCGTGGTCCTGCCAGTCAGCGCATCGTCAAACCCCCGCTAATCGCACAGCGGAAGCAAGAAAAGCCGGCTCGCCGTGAGCCGGCTTTTTCATTTGTGTTGAGATTCTATTTCGCCAGACTTATCTGTTTCGCTTCGCAAGACCTTACAGTCGAAACCTATTCGATGACGTAACTCAAGCTGCCGAATCCCTCTGTCGTGTGGCCTTGACACCCGACAATATGCCGGCTCCAAGCAGAACAATCGCACCAACGACGATCCAGTGTGCCGGCAGATGCAGCAGAAATGCCCCGTAAATCAAGCCAATGATTAGAATACCGAATCCGATTGCGTAGAGTCCGAATGACATGCTGTTTCCTTTCCGCGTCGCTAACGGCGCAATCGCTCGAGAACGCGTTACGCACGCCCTTAAAATCATGCTGAAAAACCAAGACCTTCCCCCGCACGGCTATGCGCGGAGGAAGCGGCCTCGGTCGGTTAAATCGGCGATCACACTACCTATTGTCTGGATGGTGATGGCGCCAATTCCAGTAATCGCTCTGCTGTCTGCTGGTCGTGAGGTGGAACTCGCGATAGTCTCGGTGCCTTTCGCCAAGATAGACGCGGTAGGAACGGTCTTCGCCTTCATTCCATTCATGGTAGTCATGATGATGGCGATCGTAGTAGCGGGCATGATCGCCGCCGGTGGTAACTACCACCTCCTGGGCAGCGGCTTTGTGCGCTGCCGAGGCCGTGAGCGCGGCAGTCAGAAAAAGAAAACTCAGATATTTGGTTGCTTTGTGCAAGTGATCCTCCCTTATCGCGAACTCCAATACTGGAGTTCTCGCTTGTAGCAAGTATGCGCGGAGACGCTTTCGGAATCTGTACGATAGCGGACACCGTGGGCAGTCTGTGCATGGTTGAGCGCGAACTTGCCGCAAATGGGGTGCTTGATGAGAGACCTCTACTCGCGTATCGCAACATGTGCCGCTTCGAAACAAGAGCCGGGACCAAGCGACGAAAGAAGTGAAATATTGGAGAGCGAAAACGATCTCGCGCACCACATTGGCACACGCAAGGGCCACAGCGAGCGTTGCAGAGCCGTGGGTATCGGTGTAGGGTGGCGGGGCTGGGGATGCAAGCCGGGGCCCAGCCAAACTTGAAACTTGGTGAGGGCGGTGCATATGGATGGCGAAATGGAAAAAGATCTCCTCAGTCGGCGTGGATTCCTGGGGGTGAGTTCAGCGGCGCTCGCGGCGGCTAGCGTGCTTGGCCCAGACAAAATACGCGGGCAGGAAAGTTCGGCGCCAATTCCCAAGGGAGACCGAAGCGCGAGCGATCCTGGGCCCACAAACGCAGCGCTGGACGCCGCGAATCCCGATTCGAACCATCCTCTACCGACAGACGCAGGCGGAGTGCAAACATTCAAGTACCCGTTTTCGTTCGCTCACAAACGCTTTCAAGAAGGCGGCTGGTCGCGCGAAGTGACGGTGCGCGAGCTGGCGGTCTCAAAGTCACTCGCCGGCGTCGACATGCGCCTCACCGCCGGTGGCGTACGCGAATTACACTGGCACACCGCGGCGGAGTGGTCCTACATGCTGTACGGCAGCGCGCGTATCACGTGTATCGACGGAGAGGGAAAAAGTTTTGTGACCGATGTCAAAGAAGGCGACCTCTGGTACTTCCCTCCCGGAATTCCCCACTCGATTCAGGGCCTGCCGCCGGACGGCACGGAGTTCATGCTGGTCTTCGACGACGGCAACTTTTCCGAATACGAAACCGTGCTCCTGACCGACTGGATGGCGCACACGCCTCCCGATGTCGTAGCGAAAAACTTTGGAGTCGCGCAATCGGCTCTGGCAAAAATGCCCAAGAGAGAGAAGTTTATTTTTCAGACTGACGTTCCCGGACCGCTCGCCGAAGATCAGCGTATCGCCGCAGGAGCGCTTGGCCCGTCGCCTATCGACTTTGCGTTTCGCACCACGCAGCATCCCTCGCCAACAAAACTGAAGAGCGGCGAAGTGCGCGTCATCGATTCGAGCAGCTTCAAGATCTCGACCACGATCGCCGCCGCAATCGTCACTGTGAAACCCGGCGGCATGCGCGAACTGCACTGGCATCCAAACGCGGATGAGTGGCAGTTCTACATCAGCGGCAAAGCGCGCATGACGGTCTTTGCCACCGGCGCACGCGCCAGAACGATGGACTTTGAAATGGGCGACGTCGGCTACATCCAAAAAACGCTGCCACATTACGTCGAAAACACCGGCAGCAACGACCTGAAATTCCTGGAGATGTTCAAGAGCAGCTACTACCAAGACCTCGCGCTCTCGGAATGGCTCTCGCACACGCCGCCGGAACTGGTTGCGGCTCATCTGAATCTGGACAAAGCCACTCTCGAGGCGCTGCCAAAAGACAAGCCGCTGATCGTGCCGTAATTAAGCGCGCGCTCTGAAGGCTCGCGCAGCCTAGTCTCCGCAGCGCGTCCTACGCGCGGCCGCATTGAGGCCGGATTATGGTCGCGGGAGATCCATCAGCACTACATCCGAACGCTCCTGCACTCGTTCGAGGACAACTTCACGGCCGTCTGGGGAGATATCGAAGTCGCGAATGTCGAAATCAGGAGTGAGGTTGGTCAACTGCCGCTCGGCCCCTGTCTCCAGGTCAATCAGCCAGAGATTCTTATGTTGAATCTCTCCTCGCAAAAGCACCAGTGCCCTTCCACCAGGCAGCAAAGCCAGATGTCGAGCGCCCCGAGTCAGGGTCAGGGCCGGCAGAGGATGCGCCGCGGCTTCTGCCGTCACAGCTTTCACCGAAAACGTAGTGCCGATGTCGGGTCCCGAATAAACAACGAAGCGGCCGTCGGGCGCCCACGCGGGATCGACCGAATACTCCTGGACAAAAAGAGCGGGCGAGCGACCGTCGACCGGCACCCGGAAGAGGTGCGGGACGCCGTGATCGATCGCCGCCGTGGTGATCGATTGGCCGTCGGGCGCCCAAGCGGGACCGCCCTGCAGGTCGAGCGAATCGGCCACAATCCGCGCGTTCGTGCCGTCGGCCTGCACCACGTACAAAAGCGTCTGCTCGTGTTGCCGCACCGAGAACGCGATATACCGTCCATCGGGAGATATCGCTGGGCCGCCAAAGACTCGCACTCCCTGGCCACTCCACAACTCCGTGTCCGTTCCGTTTACGAGCTTCCAGATACTCTCGCTTGTGTCTGTCGCAGAAACATACAAAAGATAATTTGGGCCCAGCCGCGGGGAGAACCCCGTGCTGGTCGTCAGCGGGATTCGAGCCGCTGCGGTTGCCTCAGCGGGTGAATCAGCGATGTGGAAGCGCCAGAGTGTTGTCTTCGGACTCGCAACCGTGACAACGAGACGGCGGCCATCAGCGCTGGCCGCCAACGATGTGTACCGGTCAAGCCCAGAGGTTAGCCGATGGGGAATGCGGCGCTCGACGTCCATGCTATAAAGCCACGGCCCGGAACCCTCCGGATCGCTGGCCAGGTACATCAGCGTGCGCCGATTCAGTAGGACCGGATAAGTCAGACGGCCATTGTGCGACGTAATCCGTTCAGGAGCTCCGCCACCCGGAGCTATGCGCCAGATGTCCAATTTGTCTGGGAGGGAACCCTGCACGAAGTAAATAAATGCCGTGTCGGGCGCCCACGATGGAAAGTGACTGTGTAATCCAGATGGCGCGGTATAGATCGGCAGACTTTCAACTCGACGATTCCCGCTTGAAACGAAGAGCGGGTCCCCGGGCCCGGGCGTGTGATACGCCAATCGCGAGCCGTCGTGCGACCATTCGTATTCCGCTACTCCTTCAAGATATGGACTCGGCTGTCCCCCAAGCGTTGGCACCCCCCATACATCGATGCCGGATCCGCTAGCACTGCCTTGCTTGCGAAGCCAAAACGTGACGAGAGAGCCGTCGGGAGAGAAACCCAGCGTGCGCACCGATTGATTCGCAATATCCTTCGCGCTCCCTCGGGTCAAATTGTGAAACTGTCCCGAACCTACTTGCGTAACCCAGACGTCCATCTGTCCGTCCCGGTCCGACAGAAAGGCCACGAAATGACCGTCCCCTGACACGGCGGCAGCCTGCTCCGCTCCATCGAAGTCCGTGATTGTCTGGAATCGCGCCTCAGAGATCGGGTTACGCCAGAAGTACTCCGTTCTCTGAACCCAGAGGTATGCGCCAATCGCCAGCGCGACTCCCGCCGCTGTCAGCGGCACGACAAACTTCCACCTGCGAGAGGTCAAAATCGTCGAGTCCGGCGGAGCTGCGGGTGCATTTGCCGAGGGGGGATCGTTCTCGTTGTCCTGTGCTGCTCGAAGATTCCGACTGCGCGTCCATGTGTCCAGCTCCGCCCGGAAAGCATAGACCGAGCCCATCCTGTCATGGAGGTGCCGGTGAACCGGCATCCCTTCGCGCTTCTCCCAGCGCTGGACCGTCGTTACGTCTCGGGTCAGATATGCCGCGATTTCCTTCCACGAATCCAGCCGGTCGTCGGGTGGTCTCACGAATGGCGGCGTGGCAGGGAATTGTTCGCCCATCGCTCTCCTGGTTGGTCCGCGGTTTGTCGCGATCCTAGGTGCTCGAATTGTAACTCTGCCGGCCCGGCCACGGCAAAAGGCAGTATTCGACGGCAAGGCGACCAGCAGAGGCAATTCCGCACCTTACGGCTTGAACGTGCCCATCGAGGTGACCGATTGTGTGCGGGCGTCTTCAGCCGGCGAACACCGACGAGACCAAGGAGGTCGCTATGCGACACAGATTTACATGGTTGGTCCTGTTTAGTGCCGCGATCGTGGTTGCGGTACTCAGTTATTCAGCACACGTCTCGGCCACACCACAGAACGGATTCACGCCCATTACACTTGCCAAGGGGACTCTTGGTCCATTCGAAGTGTTCAACCATGCCATCATCCCCAACCCAAATGGCGACGGGGATAACGACAGAGATGACAAAACTCTCTGGTTGTCGATGCAGAAAACCAAGGGCCCATCAGACCTCTACGTGCAGAGCAATACCTGGCTGGGGGTCAACACGACGACAGGAGCCATAGCCAGCACGGGCTGGCACTCGCACCCGGGCGCCAGTCTCATCATCGTCACTTCCGGAACGATCACGGACTACGAGAGCGACGATCCCGCTTGCAAACCTCAGGTGTACACGCAAGGAATGTCGTTCGTTGACGCCGGCGGCAGCCACACACACATCGTCCGGAACGAAGGCGCCGCTCCGGCGAGCGCCATTGCCGTACAACTTATTCCGGCAGGTGCGACGCGTCGAATTGACGCGGCCTCTGCACCGCCAAACTGTCCCGGTATCCTGTAACGCCACTGGCCAGACCGTCGCCGCTGAGAGTTGCTCCCTGGACGCGCATCCCGCCCGTCCAGGGAACCCTGACACCGTCATACACCGGGACGACAACAAGCAGGTTTCACGTTCCGTATGGCAATGAGCCTGTCCGATACGATGACAGGTTGACTGAGCCGGATAGAAACTTTTCCCCGACAAGTCACGAATGCCGCCGTCATATTCACCAAAAAGAGTACGGAAACTGACGCTACTAACTCCAACCCACAATCCAACCCTCAATTCGTTAGCAACACGCTCAGCCAGCACTTTGCTGATTACCTACCGACTCTATTGGCTGAGCGCCTGGCAAGCGGAGAGTCCGAATATCTCGCATGGGTGGTTGCCCAAAGAGACGGCTGTATTCGCGATTGAACTGGCTGGCGCTTTCGTATCCGACTTCAAAAGCCGCACTCGCGGCGTCCAGACCATCAACGAGCATGAGTCCCCGCGCCGCTTGCAACCGAAGTTGCTTCTGATACTGAAGAGGACTCATGGCGGTCAGCGCGCGGAAATGATGGTGCAGCGTGGAGAGTCCCATGCCCGCGATTTGTGCCAAATCTTCGACTCGTAGCGGCTTCGTATAATTTGTCCTGATCCACGCAATTGCTTTTGCCGTCCTGTGGCTCTGATCTCCGAGTGTGGCGATCGCTCGAAGGCGTGCCCCCTCCGGTCCCCGTAGGATTCGGTAAATGATCTCGCGTTGAATCAGGCTGCTCAAAAAAGGAATATCCTGCGGGGCATCAAGCAAGTCCATCAGCCTGCAGCATGCACTGAGGAATTCCTCTGTGGCTTCACCAGTCGCCATGCCGGGACTGCCGGAGGGCGCCTCGGCCACTTGAATTTCTTCCCGGCTGAGAAGTTCACGAATCATCGGCATTTCCAGCTTCAGCGACATCGCAAGACATGGCACCTCTTCGCTGGCCTCGATGATCTGGCTAACGATCGGTAAGTCGACCGACGTAACCAGATATTGCGACTCGCCATAGATGAAAGTAGTTCGGCCGAGTTCTACCCGTTTTCGCCCTTGGACCATCAAAGTAACGCAAGGTTCGTAAGTCATAGAGCACGGAGCGGTCGGGGCGATCCGCCGGTGGAGCGTCAGGCCGGGAATGCCCGTTGCCCGATTCTCTTCGGATCCCATGAACGAGGCAATCTTGCGAGCCAACTCGGCGCGCAATTCGCGCGCTCGATTTGATAGCGAAGAGGTATCTTTGCTTTGTTTTTTCATGATATTTGAATTCCTTGCGTCTGCATAAGATAGCTGCTCGGCCCCTGCTACACCAACAAATTCTCGCATAATAAGAGGAATAGGCAATAAATCGGAAGAATCGGGCTACCGCTTTCGCAGCGTTTAACCCTAGTCTTGGGATGACAGAAGCTGTTCAGAAGGAGTAGCAATGCAAAAGCGCAAACTTGGGAAAAGCAACTTGGAAGTTTCGGCTCTTGGGCTGGGCTGCATGGGACTAAGCTTCGGC
>Ga0210403_10004090_pt1 | contig 12637 bp, 8 predicted proteins | sample IncBWC19MmetaG_FD_150863 | JGI IMG/M metagenome (GOLD analysis project Ga0210403, IMG submission 150863) | Forest soil microbial communities from Barre Woods Harvard Forest LTER site, Petersham, Massachusetts, United States - Inc-BW-C-19-M | ecosystem: Environmental > Terrestrial > Soil >... | reverse complement strand
GGATATTGTGGTGCAGGCGGTGTGGGAATCTTTCGTCAAGCTGAACCCGCGGACGCTGGCGGCAAATCCGGTGATGTTCGTGGTGGAGGTGGGCGCGCTGCTCACGTCCATTGATTTGGTGCGCGGGGTGGTGCAACACACGCAGGGATTTGGGTTCTCCCTGCAGATCACTTTGTGGCTGTGGTTCACGGTGCTGTTTGCGAATTTCGCGGAAGCGATGGCGGAAGGGCGCGGGAAAGCGCAAGCGGAGGCTTTGCGCAAATCGCGCGCGGAGACTGTGGCGCGCAGGCTGAAACATGATGGCAGCATTGAATCGGTGCCGGGCTCGCAATTGCGGGCTGGCGATCTGGTGATGGTTACTGCTGGGGAATTCGTGCCGGGTGACGGCGAAGTGATCGAGGGCGTCGCGTCGGTGGATGAATCTGCGATAACTGGGGAATCGGCGCCGGTGATTCGGGAATCGGGGGGCGACCGGTCGGCGGTTACGGGCGGGACGCGCGTGCTTTCGGATGAGATCAAGGTGCGGATCACTTCGAATCCGGGCGAAACATTTTTGGATCGGATGATCAAGTTGGTGGAGGGGGCTTCGCGGCAGAAAACGCCGAATGAAATTGCTTTGAACATTTTGCTGGCGGGGTTGACGATTATTTTTCTGCTGGCGGTGGTGTCCTTGCAGCCGATGGCGATTTATTCGGGCGCGCCGCAATCGTTGTTCGTGTTAGTGGCGTTGCTGGTGTGCTTGATTCCGACGACGATCGGCGGATTGCTTTCGGCGATTGGGATCGCGGGAATGGATCGCGTGCTGCAGAAGAACGTGCTGGCGATGTCCGGGCGCGCGGTGGAAGCGGCTGGCGACGTGGACACTTTGTTGTTGGACAAGACCGGGACGATTACTTTGGGGAACCGGTTTGCGACAGAATTTATTCCGGCACCCGGCGTGAGCGATGCCGAATTGGCCGATGCGGCGCAGTTGGCTTCGCTGGCGGATGAGACGCCGGAGGGCCGCTCGATCGTGGTGCTGGCGAAAGATAAGCACGGATTGCGCGGGCGAGAGCTGGGGTCGGTGGCGGCGACGTTCATTCCATTTTCGGCGGTGACGCGCATGTCCGGCGTGGATATGGATGGGCGGAAAATTCGCAAGGGCGCGCGGGATGCGATTGTGAAATACATCAAGGAAGCGGGTGGGACGGTGCCGCATGAAACGATGGAAGCGGTGGATCGCATTTCGAATTCCGGCGGGACGCCGCTGCTGGTGGCGGAAGATGCACGGGTGCTGGGCGTGATCCATTTGAAGGACATTGTGAAGGGCGGGATGCGCGAGCGTTTTGAACATTTGCGCGTGATGGGAATTCGCACGGTGATGATTACCGGCGACAATCCACTGACCGCGGCGGCGATCGCGCGCGAGGCCGGCGTGGATGATTTCCTGGCAGAGGCGCGGCCGGAGGACAAACTGGCTTTGATTCGCCGCGAACAGGCGAAGGGCAAACTGGTGGCGATGACCGGCGACGGCACGAATGACGCGCCGGCGCTGGCACAAGCGGACGTGGGCCTGGCCATGAACGCAGGAACGCAAGCGGCGAAAGAGGCCGGGAACATGGTGGATCTGGATTCGAATCCCACGAAGCTGATTGAGGTGGTGGAGATCGGCAAGCAGCTGTTGATTACGCGTGGGGCGCTCACGACTTTTTCGGTGGCGAATGACGTGGCGAAATATTTCGCGATTATTCCAGCGATGTTCGCGGCGGCTTTTCCGGAGCTGGAAGTTTTGAACGTGATGGGGCTGAAGAATCCGCACTCGGCGATTCTTTCGGCGGTGATATTCAACGCGCTGATAATTATCGCGCTGGTGCCGCTGGCTTTGCGCGGCGTGAAATACCGGCCGCTGGGCGCGGAAGCATTGCTGCGGCGGAATCTGCTGGTGTACGGGCTAGGCGGAATTATCGCGCCGTTCATCGGGATCAAAATAATTGATGTGATTATCACGCACATGGGAATGGCCTAGGGGTGTTCAGGTGATGAAAAAAAACTTACTGATTTCGATTTCGATGACGCTGGCGACGACTGTGCTGCTGGGGATTTTGTATCCGCTGGTGGTGACTTTGCTGGCGCAGTGGGCTTTTCCGCGGCAGGCCAATGGAGAAATCATTCACTTGGGCGGGAAGATGGTGGGGTCGAGCTTAATTGGGCAGCCATTCACTTCGGCGGGATATTTTCATTCGCGGCCTTCGGCCGCGGGAGCGGCTGGGTACGATCCGGATGCGTCGAGTGGAGGAGCTTCGAATTTGGGGCCGACGAATTCGGCTTTGATTACGCGGGTGAATGGCGACGTGCAGCGGTTGCAGGCGGAAAATCCGGGGGCGAGGATTCCGGTGGATTTGGTGACCAGTTCGGGCTCGGGATTGGATCCGCATGTTTCGCCGGCGGCGGCGGAATTTCAGATTGGGCGGGTGGCGCGGGAGCGCGGGATGAGTGAGGCGGATGTACGCGCTTTGGTGGCGCGCCATACGGAGGGGCGGCAGTGGGGTTTTCTCGGAGAGCCGCGGGTGAACGTGCTGGAATTGAATTTGGAGTTGGATGCGGTGCGGCCGTTGCATTAGAGGTTGCCGCGAGCTAGCGACGCGGCTTCAGTCGGTGCGCGCGAGCTGTAAAATCGGAACTTCAGCGGCTAATGCCGCTCGGATTCTCGTCAGTGTATGTCGCGGCCCTTCGAGTCTGTCGCAGCCAGGCTCTAAGGATGAATTAAAACCACGGCCCATAAAGGTTCCAGAGCTCTCGCACCGACTCTTCAGGAACGGTCGGCGCGACCATTGCGGCGGGCCAGGCAAGCCTCGCCTGGGTCGATATCGCGCCGGCTCTTGACGTTGTGGCGAAAGCGGCGGCAAGCCGCCGCACTCCCTATTGGGCGGAGCCGACCATTCGGCCGCTGGCCGTATTTGCGAGTTGCTTCGACGTGCGCGGGGGAGTGCCTTTTATTTATCAGGGCGGTGGGCGCGGGATTTTGGTTTGGGTGGATCGAAGCGGTAGCCGATCCAGGGTTCGGTGTGGATGTAGCGCGGATGGCGGGGGTCGGGCTCGATTTTTCGTCGCAATTGATTGATGAAAACGCGCAGGTATTCGGTTTCTTCTCCGTAATCGGGTCCCCAGACGGCTTGCAGGAGGCGGCGGTGAGCCTGCGCCTTGCCGGAATTGGAGACGAGCTGGCGCAAAAGTTCGAACTCTTTCGGCGTGAGGCGGACGGGCTTCTGTTGCACCATCACGGTGCGCTTTTCAAAATCAATCTTCAGATCGTCAGAGACGAAGGGCGGAGTGGCGTCTCCCGGCGCGGCGCGACGCAGCGCGGCACGGATGCGCGCCATGAGCTCTTCGACGCCGAAGGGTTTGACGACGTAGTCGTCGGCTCCGGCATCGAGAGCCTGAACTTTGTCGCGTTCGGTATTGCGCACGGTGAGCATGATGATGGGTGCGTCACAGGTGGCGCGAATTTCGCGGCAGGTTTCGAGGCCGGAAATTCCCGGCAAATTCACGTCGAGCAGGATGAGATCGGGCCTGGTGCCGCGGACTTTTTCGAGCGCTTCTTCGCCGCTGCGCACTTCGACGACCGAGTAGCCGTGCGACGCGAGGGTGGTGAGCATGACGCGGCGGATCTGCGGTTCGTCATCCACGACGAGAATGGTGGCAGCGTTCATCAATCCCTTGACCGGCCGCGTTCAGCGGGCAGCGTGAACGAAAAAACAGAGCCCTGGCCGCGCTGGCTGGTAAGGCTCATGGTGCCGCCGTGAGCTTCGATGATGGCCTTGGCGATGGGCAAACCCATGCCAGTGCCTTGCACCAGGTAGCGCTGAGCCTTGCCGCGGTAGAATTTTTCGAAGATGAGACTTTGCTCGAGGTCGTCAATGCCGGCGCCGCGGTCCGCAACGCTGGTGACGACGAAATCGCCGGCGAGTTCCGCGGTGATGGTGATGGGCTGGGATACAGGCGAATATTGATTGGCGTTTTCAAGCAGATGGACCAGAGCTTCGCGGGCGCGCGAAATATCCACGCGGACGCGCGGCAGGCCGGGTTGCACGTTCACGTTCACGACGCGATCGCCAAGAGCGAACTGACATTTGCTGATGGCGGCGGCGATGACGTCTTCGATGGGGCGCGGTTCGAGTTCGAGCTCGACTTCGCCGGCATCGAGGCGCGCCATTTCACCGGCCTCGCCGACGAGGCGGTTCAAACGATCGGTTTCCTCGTTGATGATGGTGAGGAGTTCCTGGCGCTGGCGGTCGGTGACGCTGGAGTTGGAGAGTAAGTTCGTCACGGACGCTTTGATGGACGTGAGCGGAGTGCGCAGCGCGTGAGTGACGGAATCGAGCAGGGCGGTGCGCAGGCGTTCGCCTTCGCGGGCGGCTTCGGTCAAACCAAGCTGCTCGATGGCGCGGGCGCGTTCGATGGCGACGGCCACGAGAGTGCCTATGGCTTCCAGAGTCTGGCGCGAAAGCATCGAGCCGGAAATACCCAGACTGCCGATGGAACGGCCGCCGAGGCGCACGGGAACGAAGCAGAGACTATTGGGGATATCCATAACCGGCTCTTCGCGAAGCACGACGGTATTCAGGCTTTCGAGATCGAGTTTGGCGACCACCGGGCCGGAGCGGTAAATTTTTTGTTTTTCGGCGAGGAGCAGAGCGGCGGCGCCAACTTCGAAAATGTCCACGATCTGCGAAGGAATGCGGTTGAGCAATTGAATCACGTTGCCGGATTCGAGGAGCCCCTGGCTGAAGGCGTAGAGTTTTTCGATTTCGCGGCGGCGTGCAGAGGCGTCTTCCGCTTTCTGGCGGGCACGGGTGGAAAGGTGGCTGGCCAGCATCGAGACCACCAGAAAAGCGAAAAGCGCAACCCAATTCTGGGGGTCGGCCACGGTGAACCTGCCGACGGGCGGAAGGAAATAATAGTTGAATGCGAGCATTGCCACTACGGACATGAACACGGAAACGGCGATGCCCCACACGGTGGAAACGGCTAGAATGGCGAGCAGAAAAGTGAGCGCTACGGTGGTGGGGTTGACGAGAAGAATGTGCCGGTACACAAGGGAAATTCCCAGCACCAGAACGAAAGCGGCCAGAAATCGCAGGAATCGAGTGAACCAGTGCACGCGCACGTTGCCATTCTAACGTAGCATTCACCGCGTTCGTAGAAGAGAATACACGCATGCCAAAAACTCCCGAGCAGTGGCTGGCCGCGGCGAAGCCCGCCGAAAAAACAAAAGGCGCGCTGAAGCTTTTTCTGGGATATGCGCCGGGCGTGGGCAAGACGTTCAGCATGCTGAGCGAGGCCATACGGCGGCATAGCCGCGGCGAAGACGTGGTGATCGGCGTGGTGGAAACGCACGGGAGAAAGGGCATCGCGGAGCTTTCCGCGCAGCTGGAGACCGTTCCGCGGCGCATGATTGATTACAAGGGCACGCTGTTCGCGGAGATGGACATGGACGCGATCCTGGCGCGGAAACCGAAAGTGGTGCTGGTGGATGAACTGGCGCACACCAACATTCCAGGCTCCAGACATCGCAAGCGCTACGAGGACGTGCTGGAATTATTAGATGCAAACATTGATGTGATCTCGACCGTAAACATTCAGCACATCGAAAGCATCGCGCCGACAGTGCGCGCGATTACCGGAGTGGCGGTACGCGAGACGGTGCCGGACTGGGTGCTGCAAGTGTCCGATGAAACGGTGATGGTGGACCTGACACCAGAAGCGCTGCAGAACCGGATGAGGCGCGGAGACGTGTATGGAAAGGAGAAAGTGGAGCAGGCCCTGAAGAATTTTTTCCGGCGCGGAAATTTGATCGCATTGCGGGAGCTAGCGTTGCGCCAGGTGGCGGAACAGGTGGACCGCAGCCTGGAATCGTACATGGTGGAGAAGGATATACAGGAAGCCTGGGCGGTGCGCGAGCGGCTGGCGGTGTGCATCAGCGAGAATCCGAAGGCGCAGTATCTGGTGGCGAGGGCGGCGCGCATGGCGCGGCGGATGGACGCGGAACTTTACGCAGTACACGTGGACCTGGACAGCGAGAACGCGGAGGAGGAATCAAAATCGCTCGCGGCTAATCTGCAGTTTGCGGAGAATTTGGGGGCGAAGCCGGTGCGATTAAAGGGCCATCGCGTAGCGGATGCCATGGCGCAATTTGTGCGGGAAAAGCACATTACGCATGTGATCTTCGGCAGGTCGGCGACGGAGGGATGGCGCAAGCTTTTGTATATGAATTCGATTAACCGATTTTTGAATGATGCCCCCGCAGTGGACGTGCACATTGTGACGCAGGATGCGGAGTGACTTCCCGGAAATAACCACGCCTCAAGTGGGTGGTCCCACTAAGACCGGCTCCTTGGATGTCCCCGCAGGATTGTGCAGCAACTTGCGCACAGGTTCGCGAATCGCAAGTTCGCTGGAAAAATTGCGCAGACGTTCGAGCGGAGCGGGAGTGACTTGCGGGCCGCGCGCAATCAGGAGCAGACCCTTGGAAGATTTGAGATCCTCGCCGCAGACCATGCCAACGCTGACGTCCCGTATCGCGAGCTCCAGCAGCAGGCTGGTGTCCTGAGGATTTCCTCGCAGGGCCGCGAAGGCTTGCAGGATCTCCGGGTCGGCACGCGAAGGATTCCATCGCAGGCTTCGGGAAGATTTTGAGATTCCGCCAGTACGGGCAACACGGCCAGCTGCAAGTCCGTTTGCCTGCGCACGCCATGGCGTTCGATGGCGTAGGTTTGAGGTGCTCTGATTTGGAACAGCCGCTTACCGTGGTGCCGCTTTCAAAGAGCCCGAGGATCGGAGGCTCTTTCCACAGAGCTTGTGGCGACCCCTATCGGAACAATCGTCCGGCAAGGGCGAAAGGATTAGGAGAGATTGGAGCGCTGCGAATGGTTGCTGGAAAACAGGATGAGAGGTTGTGCGCGACGAACGATAGCGACGGCTTTTCGCTCGCGTTAGGATTCGTCGGAGGGAATGTCGAAGTTGACCAGGTCGGCCTGAAAACCGCGAGTTTTTATTGCACCGTAGGTCATGCCCAGTACCATCCAGATGGCTCCTAGCTTGAGGGCCGGCCCGCTGAGGTGGCTCCAGATGAATGCGCAGATGAGAAAACCGAGGAGAGGCGAAAGGAGGTTGAGGATTTGCTTTTTTTCGTCGCGCACGTAGTAGCGGACGAGCGCGGCGACGTTGACGCCCATGAATGCGAGCAGGGCGCCGAAGTTCAGGAGGTCCGCGCCTTGGTCATAGGTGATGATGAAGGAGCCAGCGAGGGCGATGGCGCCGACTAGGATGACATTATTGCGCGGGATGTGATTTTTCGGATCGAGCGCGCCGAAGAATTTTTTGGGGATGCCATTGCTGCGGCCCATGCCGTAGAGCAGGCGGGCGGCGCCGAGTTGCGAGCCCAGGCCGGAGCCGATGTTGGCGATGAGGATGGTGAAGTTGACGAGCTGGAAAAGGAAATAGCCGCCGGCAGTCTGGGCGACGAGCGGGAACGCGGAGGTGATTTTGTCCGGCGGAAACGGTTGGTCGCGCCAGACGAGTTGTGCGGCGTAAACCTCGAGGGAGGCTAGCACGCCGGTGATTAGGCAGACGAGGACGGTCGCGAGCATGATGTTGCGGCGGGGATTTTCGACTTCTTCGGAGAAGGTGGAGATGGCGTCGAAGCCTATGTAGGTGAGGACTGCGACGGATGTGCCGTGGAAAACATTTTTGAAGCTGAAGGTGGCGGGATTGTAGAACGGGTGCGTGAAGAAACCCTGGCCGTATTCGTGAATGCTCCAGAGAAAGTGAATTACAAAGGCGAAAAAAATCACGACGACGATGGACATTCCGGCGGCCATTACGTCGTTGATGCGCGCGGAGGTTTTGACGCCGCGGATATTTAGCAGCGTGAAAGCGCCGGCATAGAACACGGCGAGCGTCCAGTAGGGCAGGAACGGAAGAATGTTCTGGGTGAGCTGGCTGCAAATGATAGTGCAGATGAGCGGATTCAGGATGTAATCCATCACGATGGCCCAGCCGGTGACGTAGCCGAGGGCGGGATTGAGTTCCTGGCCGACGTAGGTGTAGGCGGAGCCGGCGGAAGGATACGCGCGGGCCATTTTTCCGTAGCTGATGGCGGTGAAGAGCATGGCGACCATGGCGATGAGGATGGTGGTGACGACGTGGCCGCGGGCGTCGTTGCTGATTACGCCGTAGATGCCCATGGGGGCGATGGGTTGGATGATGACGATGCCGATGATGATCAGGTCCCAGAGGGTTAGGACGCGGCGGAGTTTTACGGCGGTTTGGGCTGGCTCGGTGGCCATGGGTCCTTTCGAGAATTTTTTCCGTGCGTTTGATTTATTGTAGCCGCGGTTTTCGCAGCGCCATCGTTTTGTTTCGCGACAGCGATGGCGCGCTGAAGTGCGCCGCTACGAAGACAAAGCCAAAAGCGACGTCCAAGGCAAACCAACGGCAACTGCTGCCCGGTCCCGCTTTGCGGGACCGGCCGCTACAAGGGCCACGTCAAGAACGGAGTCAAAGGCAACGTCAAAGGCACCCAGCTAAAGTTGGCCGCCACAAATTCACAACCAACGTCAAAGGCAATGAGCCGGCGGGACGCCGGGGCTACGAACAATGGTTCGCCGAAGCATTGATAAGCGCCGCTGGAAAAGGAGCGGAGCTTCATTCGGTGATCACGGATTTTACTAGATTTCTGGGGCGGTCCACGTCGCAGCCGTTGAGGACGGCGTAGTGATAGGCGAAAAGCTGGAGCGGGACTACTTCCAGGATCGGCAGGAGCAGCTCCGTGGCCGGAGGGACGAACAGGGTGCGATCGGCGACGGCGGCGAGTTCGCGATCGCCTGCGGAGGCGATGGCGATGGATTTTCCGCCGCGGCTTTTGACGTATTCGAGCACCGAGAATGTTTTTTGGTAGCGCAGGACGGAATCGGGGTCGGCGGCGTCGCGCGTGGCCAGAACGACTACCACTAGATTTTCGTCTACCAGAGCATTGGAGCCGTGGCGCAGCTCACCGGCCGGAAGGCCTTCGGCTTGCACGTAGGAGATCTCCTTGAGCTTCAGCGCGCCTTCGCGGGCGATGGCGTAATGGACGCCGCGGCCGAGGAACATGAACTTGCTGGCTTGCTGAAAGGCGCGGGCGCAGCCGGAGGCTTGCGCGTCCCATGACGGCAGGAACTCTGCGATCTGCCGGGGCAGTTCGGCCAGGAAATTCAGGTGCGTGCGGGTGACTTCGGCGGTCATGCGGCCGCGTTGGCGGGCTAGAAACAGCGCCAGCAGATAAAGCATCGTGAGTTGCGAGGTAAAACTTTTCGTCGCGGGAATGGCTTTCTCCAGGCCGGCGCAGGTTTGCAGGTTGGCGCTGGCTTCGCGGGAGATGGTGGAATCGGCGACGTTGGAAATGGCGACGGTTTTCGCGCCGCGATTGAGGGCTTCGCGTTGCGCGGCGGTGGTATCCGCGGTTTCACCGGACTGGGTGATGACGACGACGATCGGATCGGTGTCTGAATGCGTCGAGCGATAACAATATTCGCTGGCGTATTCCACGTCCACAGCAACGCCTGCTAGATCTTCCATCATGATTTCGCCGGCGAGGCCTGCATTGCGGCTGGAGCCGCTCGCGGCGATGATGATTTTCTTGAAGGCGAAGAGGGCTTTTTCGATGGGCTGGAGCGAAGTCGAAAAAATTACGTCGTCCGCTACATTTTGGCGAATGGTTTCGCGAATGGCCAGCGGCTGCTCGTAGATTTCCCGCAGCATGTGATTCGGAAATTGTTCCGCAGGATTTTTCGATGGCCCGCCCTGCTCTGTGGACATCAGTGCCCCGCTCCGGTGGTTGCCGCGGGGACGCCGCGGGCTTCTTTCAGGGGAATGGTGGCGGGCGCGATGTTCCAGCCGGAGACGGTCAGCTCCGAACCTCCGAAGACGGACGTGGCGGGAAGGTAGCGCGCGCTAAGCTCGCGAGATTCGCCGGGCAGCAGCTCGATGTAATTATCGTCCCAGAAAACGGGAAGGATTTCATCGGACTGGCCGCTTTTGTGAATGCCGAGGTGAATCTGAAAAGCGAGATGGTCGCTGGGATTTTTGAGCAGGACATGCGCGACGGGACCATCGGGGCCGGGCAACATGCTCGCGCTGACGTCCACGGTGACTTTTTCGAGCGACTTCAGAGCGGTGAGATCTTCGTACGAGGATACGGGCGTGAAGCGGTAGGTGGTCTTGGTCCATTCGTAGGTGTTCTTTTTGGCGGAGAGCCAGTAGAAATTCTGGCTGACGATTTTTCCGTCGCTGGATTGCAATTGCAGCTGGATGAAATAGGCGGGCGACGCGGGGCTGAACGCTTCCGCGGGGAGCGTCAGGGCCTTATGGACGCCGTCGGCATCCACTTCAACTTGGACTTGCTTTGAAAATCGTTCGTGAAGCGCAATGTCGTAAAGCTTGGCTGTGACGGTGAGGCCCGTGGCTTTTTCGTAGCGGCTGTTGACAACGGCGATGCTGTTGTCGTCGTAGGAATATTGCACGTGCAGCGGCTCGCAGGCTTTTTTGGTGCCGAAATATCCTCCGGCAGGCTGGAGGTAATAATCGAAGAGATGCCAGATGGTGGAAGGCCAAGCGTTATTGAGCATCCACTGAATGATACCCGTGGTGGCGTACTTGTTGCGCGAGTAAGCCTCGAACATGGCGCGTTCGCCTTCGTAGGCCATGGCTTGGGATTTCGCGAGGTAGTCATCGAGGCCGGCGGGAGGGCCGTAGATTGCATCCATCGCGCTATTGAAATGAGTGAGGTCCTTGAAGCCTTCAGAGCCCGCGTGAAAATTCCAGAAAGAATCCTGCGGCCACATGTGATCGGCGGGAAGGAATTGTTTCAGGCAACTTTCGAGCAACGGCGCGGGGCCTGGGCTGGTTTCGGTGTTGAAACCGAAAGCGCCGCCGTATTTATTGGTGTCAACGAGCCAGTAATCGGGCGGGACGTAATCGTAGGGGCCGGTCATTTTTACGCCGGAGGGGCCGGTGACGGAGGTGGGTGTGGCTGAGGCGGAAGAAATATATGGATTGGGCCAGGCGGAATCTTTCAGAACCTTTATATAGGCGGTTTCGACGTTGGCGGGCGGAGGATTATCGCTCCCATTAAGCCAGACGAGCATGCTGGGATGGCTTCTCATGCGCATGATTTGAGAATGAAGCGAGGCGGTGGCGATTTCCAGATGTTCCGGTTGCCAGCGCTTCCACTGTTCCCAAATATCGCAGCAGCACCAACCGGCCATGATGAGGACGCCGCGCTCGTCGGCGAGATTGTAGAACTCGTCGGTTTCCAGCTTGCCCTCGAGGCGAATGGTGTTCAGGTTCATATCGCGGACGTAACGGAATTCGTTTTGCAGGCGATCCATATCCTGGCGCAGGAGCATATCGGGCGACCAGCCGCCGCCGCGGATCAGGATTTTCTTTCCGTTGATGGAAAATTGCAGCGCGCCGGTGGGATTCAGCGCGGCGGTGACTTCGCGGATGCCGAATTTAATGGTTTGCGCGTCGGATTCCTGATTGGCTGCGGTGAAGCGCAGGGAAAGCTCGTGCAGGCCTTGCGCGCCCATGCCGTAGGGCCACCACAGTTTCGGATTGTTGATTTGCAGTTGAGGATAGGCGTCCGAGAGGAAGCGGGCGGTGCGCGTTTCGTGCGCCTGCAGCGTGTAGGTCTGACGAAGCTGAACATCGTCGAACTGAGCTTCGAGGGTGCCGGTGACATCTTCGTTTGTGGCGTTGTGCAGTTCGGCTTCGATGGCGAGATTGGCTTGCGCGAGCGACATGGTGGGGAAATGCGTGATGACTTGGGGGTAGCGGATGGCGATGGGGCCGCTCGATTGCAGATAGACGTCGCGCCAGAGGCCCATATCTTTATCGGGGGGCGCGGGGTTCCAGTCAACCCAATTGATGCCGAGATCTTTGTCGGTTTGCGCGAAAGTTTCGACGGCGAGCGAATTCGGCTGGTCTTTGGCGAGCGATGCGGAGATTTCGTATTCGTAGGTGCGATAGGCGCCAGCGACGTCCTTGGCGTCGGCGATTTTGCGGCCATTGAGCCAGATGTTGGCGCGATTGTTGATGCCGCCGAAGTGCAGCCACACTTTGCGGCTGGCGAAATTTTCGGGGAGCTTGAAATCGGTGCGATACCACCAGGAGCAGCGGAAGGGGCTGTCTTGCGGCATGGAGAGGAGCGAAAAATTCTTGCCGATGGGATATTCGGTACCGGGAATATCGCGGAGATTTTTTCCGTAGTAGGGATCGGGGTAGGTTTTATCGGCGACCAGCGCTGCTACTACTGTGGACGGGACGGTGGTGGAGTGCCAGCCGGTGGTGTTGAAGCCGGCGGTGGAGATTTGTTCTCCGGTGGCGTTTAGTTGGCAGGAGGACTGCAGGCGCCAGTCGGAGTGCAAAAAGAGTTTCGCGGCGGATTCGGAGGGAGTGCCGGCGAAGAGGCGAGCGGGCGCAAGCGCGAGTGCGAAGGTAATAAGGGTGAGGGTCGCTGCGATGCGATTCGGATGCCCACGAACGATTTGATTTTTGCGCATGGCGTCTTGACCTCCCGGGATCGTCATTGGGCAGTGAAGGATTCTGTCCGACAGCT
>Ga0210403_10004089_pt1 | contig 12638 bp, 10 predicted proteins | sample IncBWC19MmetaG_FD_150863 | JGI IMG/M metagenome (GOLD analysis project Ga0210403, IMG submission 150863) | Forest soil microbial communities from Barre Woods Harvard Forest LTER site, Petersham, Massachusetts, United States - Inc-BW-C-19-M | ecosystem: Environmental > Terrestrial > Soil >... | reverse complement strand
GCCATCGCTTCGTAGATGGTCTTGATCAGCTCGCTGATGGATTGGCGGATGAACTCGGTCGGGTTGTAGCCGATGTCGTAGTCGAGTCCTTTCGGAAAGCTGGCCTTCAGCTTCACCATCGTATCGGAGATGCCCTTTGCGGTGGCAAGCGCATTCGATCCGGGACGCTGGGTCACCAGCATCGCTACTGCGGTCTTCCGCAGCTCGAAGCTGTTGGTGGAATAATCAAGCGCGCCGAGCTCGATCCGGGCGATGTCGTGCAGCCGCACGATACGGCCGTCCGCGCTTGCCTTGACGACAATGTCCTCGAACTGGGACGGGTCCTTCAAACGGCCGGTGAAGGTCAGGTTCGGCTGGAAGGCACGGTCGGCGATTGGAGGGCCGGCAAACTGACCGCCGGTGATCTGCAAATTCTGGGCACGGATCGCGGCGATCACGTCGCCCGAGGTCATGCCGAGATGCGAGATCTTGTCGGGATCGAGCCACAGCCGCATCGAATAGTCGCGCGCGCCGAAAATCTGGATGTCGCCGATGCCATCGAGACGCAGCAACTGGTCGCGGACCTGCAGCAGCGCATAGTTCGAGATGTAGAGCTGGTCGAGGCTGTCGTCCGGCGACAGCATGAACACGACCATCAGGATGTCGGGCGAGTTCTTCTTGGTGACGACGCCGTTGCGCTGCACTTCATCCGGCAATTGCGGCTGCGCGATCGCGACGCGGTTCTGCACCAGCACCTGCGCCTTGTCGAGGTCGGTACCGAGCTTGAAGGTGATGGTGATGGTGAGCTGGCCGTTCGAGGTGGCCTGGCTGTACATGTACAGCATGTCCTCGACGCCGTTGATCTGCTGCTCGATCGGAGCAGCGACCGTGTCGGAGATGGTCTGCGCCGAGGCGCCCGGATATTGCGCGGTGACGACCACGGTCGGCGGCACCACTTCGGGATATTCGGCGACGGGCAGCGTCCGGTAGGCGAGCGCGCCCACGATCAGGAGCACGATCGACAGCACCATCGCCAGGATGGGCTGGTTGACGGAGAGACGCCCGAGATTCATGACTTGTTGCCGCCGATCTCAGCCTTGTGCGGGGCCACCTTGGCGCCGACGCGGGCGCGCTGGATGCCGTCGATGATGACGCGGTCTTCCGGCTTCAGGCCTGTGCGGATCACGCGCAGGCCTTCATCGAGCGGCCCGAGTTCGACTGTACGCGCTTCCACGGTGTCGTCGTCCTTCACCACGAACACGATCTTTCGCGACTGGTCGGTCGCAATCGCGGTATCCGGCAACAGCAGCGCCTCATAGGGCGAAGAGCCGATCAGCCGGACGCGACCGAACTGGCCCGGCAGGATCGACAGATCATGGTTCGGGATAATCGCGCGGCTGCGCAGCGTACCGGTCGAGACATCGAGCCGGTTGTCGAGGAAGTCCATCTTGCCTTCATGCGAGGGCTTGGTCTCGCCGCTCAAGGCCACGTGCACCGGATTGGGCGTGTCGCGCGAGCTCGGCCGCTTGCCCTCGAACCAGAGCTTGTTGTTCTTCAGATACGTCGCTTCATCCACGTCGAAATAGATGTAGATCGGGTCCATCGAGACGATGGTCGTGAGCAGGGTCGACGTGCCATTGTCGCTGCCCTGAACGAGATTGCCGATACTGACGAGATGGCGGCTGACGCGGCCGGTGATCGGCGCCATCACGTGGGTGAATTCGACATTGAGCTGGGCCGCCTTCAGTGCGCCTTCGGCCACGGTCTCGGCGGCGTGCGCAGCCTGCAAAGCCTGGCGGCGCTGGTCGACGACCTGCTCGGACACTGCACTGGTCTGAACCAGGTTCAGCCCACGATCGAGCTCGCGCTTGGCCAGTTCCGCCTTGGCCCGCGCGTCCGCAAGCTGGCCGTCCGCCTGTGTCGCCACTGCCTCGAACGGCCGCGGGTCGATGATGTAGAGCAGGTCGCCGGCATGCACCATGTCGCCGTCCTTGAACTCGACATTGGTGACGAAGCCGCCGACCCGGGCGCGAACCGACACTTCCTCGATCGCCTCGAAGCGGCCGGTGAACTCATCCCAATCGGTGACCGTGCGCTTGACCGGCTGGGCAACGGTGACCGGCGGGGCGGCGGCCGCCGCCTGCGGCGGACTTTGACCGCAGCCGGCGAGTGCCAGCGCGAGGGCGATCACGGTCGCGATGCCGCCAAGGACGCGAGACGCACCGCTATTAGGCTCCGATAGTTCCGTCCCGCTCAAGGAAATCTCCCCTGCACCAGCCGCGGCCTGCGGCGGCGTCCAAGATGCGGCCTTGCCGCACCGCATTCAAGAGCAGCGTGGCCCCGCCCCTGTTCCATACATCGCGTTTGTGGCGCAAATTTTTTTGCCACGCAAACGATGATGGTGGAATAATCGTTCGTATGCGCAAACTACCCGAATGGGTAGTTATCGGTTGCGCGGCGGCCACGCAAGAAAAGCGGCCCGCGAGAGGAAACGAGGTCACCATGGACGCACTTTCCGCCCGTCCGCCGTTTGCGGTCGATGCCGATCGCGGTCCTGCGCACCTGGCCCCCGACGGCGCAGGGCAGAATTTTTACGCGATCGACCGCGGTTTGCGCGATCTCTTGCCGCTTTATCTGGCAGCGGAGGATTTTAGCAAGCTGGAACCGCATTTCGATCGATTGGGTCAGCTCGCCGGCGGCCGGCTCGACGAGTTGGCGCGCATCGCCGATCAGCATCCACCGGTTTTGCATCCGCGCGACCGCTTCGGCCGTGACGAGGACTGGATCGACTACCATTCGTCCTACCGCGAGATGGAAAGCATCGCCTTCGGCGATTTCGGCTTTCATGCCATGAGCCACCGCGCCGGCGCGCTCGACTTGGATCGTCCGCTGCCGGCTGTTGCCAAATACGCGCTGCAATACCTGTTCGTGCAGGCCGAGTTCGGCCTGATGTGCCCGATCAGCGTGACCGATACGTCGATCCACCTGATCCGCAAGTTCGCAAGCAGGGAGCTGCAGGATTACCTGCTGCCGAAAATGCTGTCGGGCGACGTCGCCACGATGTGGAAGGGCACGCAGTTCATGACCGAGCGCGCCGGCGGCTCCGATGTCGGCGCGATCGAGACCATCGCACGCTTCGAGGACGGCGAGTGGCGGCTTTACGGCGACAAATGGTTCTGCTCGCATGCCGATGCCGATGTCGCGCTGATGCTGGCGCGCCCGGAGGATGCTGCCCCAGGGACCAAAGGCCTGGCGCTGTTCGCATTGCCGCGCCGGCTGAAGAACGGCCGCCGCAATGCCTATCGAATCGTGCGGCTGAAGGACAAGCTCGGCACCCGCTCGATGGCGAGCGGCGAAATTCTGCTGCAAGGCGCGGTCGCCTATCTCGTCGGCGACCTCCATGCCGGGCTGAAGCAGATGATGGAACAGGTCAATTTGTCGCGGCTGTCGCATGGCGTGCGTGCTTCCGCGATGATGCGGCGCTGCCTGAACGAGGCGATGGCCTGCGCGCGCGGCCGCAAAGCCTTCGGTCACACCATCATCGACTATCCGCTGCTGCGACGTCAGTTGCTCAAGATCACGCTCCCGGTCGAGCAGTCGCTGTCGATGTTCCTGTTCGCAGCATCCGCGATGGACCGCGCCAATGCGGGCGACAGAGAGGCCGCCGACCTCCTGCGCATCCTGACGCCGCTGCTGAAATTCCGCGCCTGCCGCGACAACATTCCGGTTGCGACCGGTGCGATGGAGGTGCGCGGCGGCAATGGCTATATCGAGGAATGGGTCAACGCGCGGCTGGTTCGCGACGCCCATATCGGCGTGCTCTGGGAAGGCACCAGCAACATCAACGCGCTCGACATCATCACCCGCGCCGTCGGCAAGAGTGGCGCGCACCGCGCCCTTGGCGCGGCGCTCGGCAAATTGCTGGATGATGCGACTCCGATTCCAGCTACGTTCCGCGATCGCTTGCGTGCGACGCTCGGCCGCGCGCTTGATTTCGCCGAGCGTGTCTCAGCGGCACCGGCGCTGGAAGCCCATGCGCGAAAGGCAGCGAGCGGACTCTATCACGTCACCAGCGCTGTGCTGATGAGTTGGGAAGCAAGCCGTCCGGGCGTCGATGTGCGGCGTGCGCTCTTGGCACGGTTGATCCTCGAACATCGCCTGAGCGCGCAGGATCCGCTGGCGCCGGCCGCCTTCGATTGGGAGGGCAAGGCCGCGGAGCTGATATTCGAGGAGCGGAGAATTTCATTGCCGGACGTGGCCGGCTTGCTCGTCGCGTGAGCCTCAGCGACGCGCGGTCGCAAGATCGAACAATTGCGGCAGCCTGCGCAGGGTTCGCTCGCTGCCTTCGAGACGAACCTGCCGATTGGCAACGGCGTCGTCGAGCGCGAGCTGGCGGGCGAGGATCTGCAGGAACACGTCGAAGCGGGTTTCGATTGCGGCCCCCTCCGCCAGTTCGCCCTTGGCAATGCGGGTGCCTTCGGGGCCGCCTTCGATGATGAAGGCCGCAGCACCCTTGGAATGCGGCACGCGCAGGGTGATGCGGCAGACCGGCGTCGGCGCGCGCTCGGCGATCGCGTCGAGCGCGAGCAGCACCCAGTCCGGCTCGAACACATCGTCGGGGCGCATCGGGAAAAGAAAGCGCCCGCCCCAGCGGATCAATTCGCGGATCGCCGGCTGGATCGCGCGGCCGACCTCGGTGAGCTCGTAGACCTGCGCGTTGAATGGCGCCGGCAATGTCGCGCGGCGTACCACGCCGTTCTCGATCAGCGCATTGAGGCGACCGGTCAGCAGCGCGGGGCTGACGTCATTGAGCCGTGCGGCAAGGTCGCCAAAGCGCGTCGGCCCAAGCAACAGCTCGCGGATGATGAGCAGCGTCCAGCGCTCTCCAATGATCTCCGCCGCCCGCGCGAGCGCGCAGAATTGCGCGTAACGTGTTCCACTCATCTCGTAGAGATGGCCGGCGACGCCATCGCCGTCAATCGGCCCGAAGCCAGATCGATCATCGCATCTTCATCTCCATCACTTCAGCGACTTCGATGGTGCCGTGATCGAGATGCGGACATTGCCGCGCTAGCTCGAGAACGACCTCCATGCTTTCGGCACTGATGATCGAGAACCCGGTCAGGAGATCCGCGCCGCGGTCGGTCACGCCGGCCGCGCTGATCAGCTTGCCGGCCCCGAGCGGCATGCCGGGATCGACCACGGCGTCGCCAAGGCCGCCCATCCAGGCCTTCCACCTCGCCATATAGGCCGCGCCTTCCTGCGGCGTCTCGAATTTCCTGCCGCCATGGTAGGCGACGACGTACTTCGTCATGACAACTCCTTCACGCGAATTTCGGTGGCTGGTGGCGCCGTCAGCGCCGGTAGGCGAGCGCAATCAGGGGACCGACGACAACGAATTGCAGCATGGTGAACCCGGTTTCCAGGACGAGATAGGTCGGCACCGAACCCATGATGTTCTTGGCGGCGACCGCCAGCGTCGTAAACGACCACGACAGGACGGCGAGCCCGGCGCCATAAAGCAGCCCCGGCCGCAGCACGGCGCCGCCGCGACCGGGAAAGAACCGCGGATAGGCGAGAGAGAAAATCACGCCCTGGATCAGCATCGACACCAGGCCGAAGGGAATGATCGGATCAGGCCGATAAATTCCCAGCGCCTCGTAGCTCGGCGCGAACCAGACGAGATGCCACGCATAGGCGATCGGAAAGCTCGGAACGAGATAGGCGGCGACGCCGAGCCAGAAATTGCGGGTCGACGTCAATGTCGCCTGCGCGGGAAGTGTCGTCATACGCCCCTCCTTTTAATACTAATATTATAGTCCATGCTTCATATTATGAAGTCAAGGGTTCGCGCATTTTTTTGCGGCGCCGGTCAGATCGGCGTCCGCCACGGCTGCCGAATTGATCTTCGTGGAGCGGAAGGTTTCGCCGTAGGCGATTGTTGGCCTGCTCGGCGGCTGATCAGCCGCTGTCGCGCAGTACCAGCTCGAAGCCGAGATCGACCCGGCGCGGCCCTTCGTGCGTGAGCACCAGCCGTGCCGCCGTTCGGCCGATGGCGTCGCCGTGCACACGGATAGTCGACAAGCTTGGCGAGATGAGTCGGCCCATTTCGAGATCGCCGAGACCGATCACGGCGACCGGTTGCTCGCGTGCGGGCCCGTTACGCAGCAAGCCGGCTTTCCGCAAGCCCGACATGAAGCCGATGGCGTGCGCGTCGTTGGCCGCAAACACCGCGTCCACACCGGGCAATTCCGCCAGCGCCACGACGCTGCCGGAGGCATTGCGATCCAGCACCAGCCGGCGCGGCGCGGCCGCACCCGCCTCGCGCAACGTGTCGCGGAATCCATTCCAGCGCCGCGTCGCGCGCGGATCATCACCACCGATAAATGCGAAATTCTGCCGGCGTTGCGCGACGAGATGCTGCGCGACGGCGACACCTGCGGCGTAATTGTCAAAGCCCGCGACCGCGTCGATCGGCTCGGGCGGCAGCTCCCATGTCTCCACGACCGGAATGCCAGCGCGTCGCAACAGCCGCGCACCGTCCTCGGTCGCCGGCGATCCCACCATGATGATGGCTTCAGGCCGGCGCGACAGCAGCGCGGAGAGCACACGATCCTCGCGCGCGGCATCGTAGCGCGACTGCGCCAGGATCACGGCATAGCCAAGCGGCTCCAGCTCGTCGGACAGGCCCTGCACGGTGTCGGCAAAGATCGAGTTGGCGATGGTCGGCACCAGCACGCCGACCGATTTGGTGCGCGCCCCCGCGAGCGAACCCGCGATCTGGTTCGGCACATAGCCGAGCTCGCGCATCGCGGCTTCAACCCTGGCGCGGGTCTGCGGCGCGACCAGTTCCGGCACCCGCACCACGCGACTGACCGTGATGGCGGAGACGCCGGCGAGGTCTGCCACGGCGGACAGGGTTGGGGCGGCTTGCGGCTCGGAATCTGGGAAGGGCATGGCTGGGCTGTCGAAACGGCCTGATCTGGATACACCAAAGCGCTTGCCGATACATAATGATAGCGCTAACATCCGGAATGACAGCGCTATCATTGGCGGATGGGAGGCTTTTTAGGATGATTTCAGAAAGAGATGTCGAGACTTATCGCCGTGACGGCGTGATCGTGGTGCCGGAGGTGCTGGACAGCACCATGCTCGGGCGGGTCCGGCAGGTCGTCGCAGAGATCGTGGCCGGAGCGGCCGAATTAACCGAGCACAACGACGTTTACGACCTGGAGCCGAGCCATACCCGCGAAAATCCCCGGGTGCGCCGGATCAAGACCCCGCACAAGGTCCACCCGATCTTCGACGAGATCATCCGCAGCAAGCCGGTCATCGACATCCTGACCAGGCTGATCGGGCCGGGGCTCAGGCTGCATGGCTCGAAGCTCAATATGAAGTCGGCGCAATATGGTTCGCCGGTCGAATGGCATCAGGACTGGGCGTTCTATCCGCACACCAATGACGACGTGCTCGCGATCGGCGTGCTGCTCGACGACTGCGACCTCTCCAACGGGCCGATGCTGGTGACGCCCGGTACGCACAATCGCGAGGTCTGGAACCACCATGACGAGGAAGGTTACTTCGCCGGCCTGATCGACCCGGATGTCGTTCGCGACGAGATCGAGCGCGCGATGCCCTGCATGGGCAAGGCTGGCAGCATGTCGTTCCACCATGTCCGCGCGCTGCACGGCTCGGCCACCAACACGTCCAGCCGTCCACGCAACCTGCTGCTCTACGAGGTCGCCGCCAGCGACGCCTGGCCCCTGATGGGCGTGAAGGATTTTGACGAGTTCAACAGCCGCCTGCTCGCCGGCGACGTCGTGGTGACACCGCGCCTGACCGACGTGCCGGTGCGGATGCCGCTGCCGCCGGCCCGGCGCCAGGGCTCGATCTACGAGACCCAGTCGGCGTCGAAGAAGTCCTACTTCACCAAGGCTGCCTGATCTTTCGAAGCGCCCGCGGCAACGCGGGCGCTCTGCTTGTCTCGCGACAACTTCAAGCCAACAAAACAATGACAACAAAACACGGGAGGGGAAACCATGACGGAGAGTTCAGCCGTTAAAACACGCTCGCCACGCCTGCGCGTGATCTTTGCAGCCTGCATCGGGTCCGCGCTCGAATGGTACGATTTCTTTCTCTATGGCACCGCGGCTGCCCTGGTGTTCGGCGAGCTGTTCTTCCCAAAAGGCGACCCGATCGTCGGCACGATGCTGGCATTTTTGACATTCGGTGTCGGCTTCGTGGTGCGGCCGCTGGGCGGGATTCTCTTTGGGATCCTCGGCGACCGCTATGGACGCAAGCCTGTGCTGGTCGCCACGCTCTTGATGATCGGCATCGGCACCACGGCGATCGGCCTGCTGCCGACCTTCGCCCAGATCGGCTATTGGGCGCCGTTGCTGCTGGTGTTGATGCGCGTCATCCAGGGGCTGGGCGCCGGCGCCGAATATGGCGGCGCGGTGATCTATCTCGTCGAGAATGCGCCGCCGCATCAGCGCGGCTTCTGGGGTAGTTTTGCGCCGCTCGGCGTATCGATCGGCAATCTGCTGGCGGCCGGCGCGTTCGCGCTGGTGACGCCGCTGCCGCGCGAGGACCTGATGTCCTGGGGCTGGCGCCTGCCCTTCCTGGCGAGCTTCCTCCTGATCCTGGTTGGTGTTTTCGTCCGGCTGCGGCTGACGGAGACCCCGGTTTACACCGAAGCCGTGGTGGCGCGCGGCAAGGTCGAGCAAAATCCGGCGATGGAAGCGCTGCGCCGGCACCCGCGCAACTTCTTCGTCGTGCTCGGCGCGCGCCTGGCAGAGAACGGACTCGGCTATCTCTTCCCGGTGTTTGGTCTCAGCTACGTCATCACCACGCTGGGCGTGCCTAAGGCCGATGCGTTGAGCGCACTGATGCTCGCCTTCACCATCGAGCTGTTTGCGATCGTCGGCTTCGCATCGCTTTCCGATCGCATCGGGCGCCGGCCGGTCTATCTGTTCGGCGCGCTCTGCGGCGTGGCCTTTGCCTTCCCGTTCTTCTGGCTGGTCGGCACCAAGGAGTGGATCTGGATCGCGGCTGCCTTCATCATCGCGCGTGCGGTGGTAACGGCGGCGATGTTCGGCCCGCAGGCCGCCTACTTCGCCGAACTGTTCCCGCCGCAGCGGCGCTTTGCCGGCTTTGCCTTCGCCCGCGAAACCGGCTCGCTGCTCGCGGGCGGACCGGCGCCGTTCCTCGCCGCCTACCTCGTGTCCGTCACCGGGAGCTGGTGGCCTGTGGCCTGTTATGCGGCGCTGCTTTCCGGACTGACCGCGATTGCGATCTGGGCCGGCCCGGAGACCTTCGAGGAGAACATCGCCGCCAACACGCTGCCGGATGAGGAGGTCCATCCGACCATCGTGCCGGCGCGGGCATAAGAGCCCGTGGCACAGCAACTGCGCATCGCGAAGCGCCGCATAACTCCGCTGGCATTCCAGAAAGCTCTCTCTGCTCGTGCGCGCCATCTTCGGGCATGACGCCTCAGGATTCCTTCGCTAGTCTGTCCCCCAATCAAACGGTCCCGGGAGGACATGCATGCACAAGGGACGTGTCGTATTCGGCGCGATGGACGAGGTGGTGTTCGGCGAGCCGGCCGCGCAAGCGGTCGCTGCCCAGATGGACCGCCTGCAGAAATCGCGTGCATTCCTGATGGTCTCCGGCACGCTCCGCCGCGAAACCGATGCGATCGGGGAAATCGAGCGGGCGCTGCGCGGCCGTTGCGCCGCGATTTTCGACGCGATGCCGCAGCACACGCCTCGCGAGGCCGTGTTCGCGGCAGCCGAGCAGGCAAGCGCCGCGGAAGCCGACCTCATCGTTACCGTCGGCGGCGGCTCGATCACCGATGGCGCCAAGGCGGTTCAGCTTTGCCTTGCCAACAACATCCGCAGCGTCGAGGACATGGACGCGCTCCGCGCCGTCAAGGGAGCGCCGCCGTCGATGAATGCGCCCCGTGTGCGCCAGGTCAGCGTGCCGACGACGATTGCCGGCGGCGAGTTTTCGGCCAACGCCGGCGTCACCAACACGGCCACCAGATTCAAGGAATCGTTCCGCCACCGGCTCACCATCCCGCAGGCGGTGATCCTCGATCCCGAGATCACGCTGCATACGCCCGAATGGCTTTTCCTCTCGACCGGCATCCGCGCCGTCGATCACTGCGTCGAGGGCATCTGCTCGCGCGAGGCGCATCCTTATGCCGATGCTCAGGCGCTCAAGGGGCTCTCGATGCTCGCTTGCGGCCTGCCGCGGGTGAAGGCAAATCCGCGCGATCTCGATGCGCGGATGGATTGCCAGATCGGCACCTGGCTTTCGACCGGCGCGCTTGTCTCGGGCGTTCCGATGGGAGCAAGCCACGGCATCGGATACGTACTCGGCTCGGCCCACGGCGTGCCGCACGGCTACACCTCCTGCGTGATGCTGCCGTTCGTGATGCGCTGGAACAAGCCGGCCAATGCCGAGCGGCAGGCGCTGGTGTCCGAAGCGATGGGCCAGTCGGGCAAGGACGCCTCCGACGTGCTCGACAAATTCATCCGCGATCTCGGCATGCCGCGCAGCCTGCACGAGGTGCACGTCAATCCGGAGCATTTCGACGCGATCGCCAAGCAGGCGATGTCGACGCCATGGGTGCCGCGCAATCCGCGCAAGATCGGCGGGCCCGCCGAGGTGCGCGAGATTCTCGAGCTGGCCGCATAGGGGATTGGAAGAGAATGTATACCGGAAAGCACGCTCATCTGCGTCCGCTGCAGCCTGCCTTCATCATGGCGAGTACCGGCGAGACGGTGACCTACCGGGAGCTGGAGGCGCGCTGCAATCGGCTCGCGCATCTGTTTCGCCGACGCGGGCTCAGACGGCTCGACCACTATTCGATCTTCATGGAGAACAACAGCCGCTATCTCGAAGCTTGCGGCGCCGGCGAACGCTCCGGACTCTATTTCACCTGCGTCAATTCTTTTCTCACGGCGGGCGAGCTCGCCTACATCCTCACCAACAGCTGCTCGCGCATCCTCATTACTTCCGTCGCCAAGCTCGACATCGCGCGCGAGGCGATCAAGCAGTGCCCCAAGATCGAGCTCTGCATCGTCGCCGATGGGCCGGGCGAGAGCGAGCGCATCGTTGGCCTCGAGGAAGCCAGCAAGGGCCTGCCCGGGACGCCGATCACCGACGAGTCCGTAGGAACCGCGATGCTCTATTCGTCGGGCACGACGGGGCGGCCGAAAGGCATCGTGCGGCCGCTGCCGGAGCAGCCGCCGAGCCAGCAGCTGGGGCTGTTCGATTTTCTGCAGAATCTCTGGCGATACCGCGAGGGCATGATCTATCTCTCGCCGGCGCCGCTCTATCATTCCGCACCGCAGGCCGCGGTCAACCTGACCATCCGCATGGGCGGCACCGTCATCATCATGGAGAAATTCGATCCCGAATCTTATCTCTCGCTGGTGGAGAAATGGGGCGTCACCCACAGCCAGCTGGTGCCGACCATGTTCTCGCGCCTCTTGAAGCTGCCGGAAGAGGTGCGTACGCGCTACGATTTGTCGACGCTGGAGATCGCGATCCACGCCGCCGCGCCCTGTCCGGCGCTGGTCAAGTACGACATGATCAAATGGTGGGGGCCGATCATCCACGAATATTACGGCGCCACCGAAGGGCTCGGCTTCACCGCCTGCAACAGCGAGGAATGGCTCGCCCATCGCGGCACCGTCGGCAAGGTGCTGCTCGGCGACCTGCATATCCTCGACGAAAACATGCAGGAATGCCCGATCGGCACCGCGGGCACGGTGTGGTTCAAGACCGCCTCGCCGTTCGAATATTTCAACGATCCCGCGCGCACGATGGAGGCGCGCTCACCTGACGGCAGCATGAGCACGGTCGGCGACGTCGGCTATGTCGATGCCGACCGCTATCTCTATCTGACCGACCGCGCGACCTTCATGATCATCTCGGGCGGGGTGAACATCTATCCGCAGGAATGCGAGAATTTGCTGATCACCCATCCCAAGATCGCGGATGCCGCCGTGTTCGGCGTGCCCAATCCCGATCTCGGCGAGGAGGTGAAGGCGGTGGTGCAGCCGATGCCGGGCGTCGAGCCGTGCGAGGCGCTGGCCGAAGAGCTGATCGCGTTCTGCAGCGAATCCCTGTCCAGGCAGAAGGTGCCGCGCTCGATCGATTTCGAGGCCGAACTGCCGCGGCTGCCGACGGGCAAGCTCTACAAGCGGCTGTTGCGCGACCGCTATTGGGGCAACAAGGCCTCGCGGATCGTCTGACGCTTAAGCCCGGCTCGGCTCGCTGGAGCGGCCGCCGAAGAGCAACAGCACGCAATTGCCGGCGACGAGGCCGAGTACGGCGATCATGCTCGCCAGCGCAAAGCTGTGGCCGGAGCGGCCGAGCAGGCTCACCGTCAGGGGACCGGCGATCTGGCCGGCGCCGAACGCCGCCGTCATCACGCCGACCACAAGCGAGGCCGGTTCACCCCCGAGCCGCATGGCTTCCTTCAGGCCGGCCATGGTGATGACCACAAAGGTGCCGCCGACGCACACCGCCGAGAGCAGCAGGGTGATCACGTTGACCTCCAGCGCCGGCGCCAGCACGCCGCCCGCCAGCACCCACTTCGCCCGCGTCCATAGTTGCCAGGGCGCAAGACCGCGGCCGAGCCAGCC
>Ga0210403_10004088_pt1 | contig 12640 bp, 9 predicted proteins | sample IncBWC19MmetaG_FD_150863 | JGI IMG/M metagenome (GOLD analysis project Ga0210403, IMG submission 150863) | Forest soil microbial communities from Barre Woods Harvard Forest LTER site, Petersham, Massachusetts, United States - Inc-BW-C-19-M | ecosystem: Environmental > Terrestrial > Soil >... | reverse complement strand
CAAGCACCAGCGTCATACGGCCGTTATCGTGCATAAGCGCGACGGGTCGCGCCGCCCAGTCGGCGTCAAGTTCGGACTTGAGCGCATATTCGTGTTCAAGCCGCTCGACGCAACCGGGCGAGGTTTCTTCTGCGGCAACAAGCAGGATCGGCGTCAAGCCGTTGCCAGAGCCCCGGTATAGAGCGATGTCGCCCTCCCGCAGCGACGAGAATACGTAGCCCGAGAGCTCGTTCATGAAGGCCTCCTGGTAGGAGGACGACTTTAAGGCATTGATTAGGTTACGTTTGCTTTTTGCCCGTCAACCCAAAAACAGGCACCCCAAAATGCGATCGGTGCCATATTGTGGCTGGACGAGAACCTCGCGGGCCTCTTGCTTATAGAGCCGAGATGCTTGGGCAAGGAAGAATGCACCGACGAAGTGAGAAATCAACTGACTTCCAGTGATGGCGTGCGCCGTGCAAGGGCGGCGCTTTCCAGTGGGTGCAAGCCCTACCCGGCAACCGCTCCAGCCGGAAGCAATCGGAGCAGTCATGGATAGCTTTAGGTTCGAACATATCTGTTTCCGCCCCTTTCGTTTGGCGGTGCCTCATTGGTCCGACCATGGCCCCGTTTTCACACCCCGCTCATCGAACCGGACGTGCCCGACTAAGGCATCCGGCTAGGTAACGAAGTGGCTGAAGCCTTCGATTAGCGCGTCACGAATTGGTGACAGCGCGAGTGTGCAGGCCGCAACGCGAGTGAACGTCGAGCAAACCGCGTCACACCTCGACTCTACACATAGCGTCAGTTATTGCGGCGCAGCGACATGTCCGGAGTTGGGGGTAGAACGGACTCCATCACCGACGGTCTCGATCAGACGCTTCTGTGCTAAGGCCGACGTCTATACTTCACTCAATTCGCATTCCGGAGCGGGTAGCCGTCCATGTGATCGAACATAGGGCACGACGCCGCGCGAGAGCCGCCCAGGGCGGCAACCAGTACCATCATGTCGACTGAGCACCATTCAGCAGGTTTTGCAAGAATCCCTCTGTATGAGGCTCCAGCGCCGTCAAACAAGATTTGAAGAGCTTCCCGCCTCAGAAGTTGGCAGCCTAAGCTTGGAGGATGCTCTCTGCCGCACGCACCTCCTCAGTCAAGTCTTGTCTGTGAATCTTCTTCCCCAACAAGACCAACGACGACCAACCAGTACCAATAAGACCTGATTGCAGGCCAACCGAAGGCCAAAGAAGTTTCCTGTCACACCCCACGCACTGAAGTTGCCGAAGCCGATTGTGAGCGTTCAAATATTTCGCGCCCGCCGTTGCGGACCACGCTGGTTGACTCCATCTCTGACCTGACTTTGATTGCGCAACGGGCAGATATCCGGATGACTACTGCGAAGACCGGTGCTGGCTCGGGAGGGCGGGTTAATGTCGTACTCCATCAGTCAGACCAACATGGATCGCCGAGCCGCGCTCTATGTTGACCGTATCCTGAAAGGCGAGAAACCGGCTGATCTTCCCGTGGAGCAGCCGACCAAGTTCGAGTTTGCTATCAATCTCAAGACCGCGAAAGCATTCGGTCTGGACGTGCCACCCTCGCTGCTCGCCGAAGCCGACGAGGTGATAGAATAGTCCGCTCCACTTCCGAAATTGGCACTTTTCGGACCTCACGCGATGTCCGACTTGAGTCCGGAATGCGCACCAAAGCGGACGTCCGCCGACCGCTCCGAATTTATGGGTTCACGCCCTGATATACACTAAGGACCACGCTGGCTATTGGCCGCAAAGGTAACCGAGCGGCTTTGGGAAATCGGTGATATCGTTGGGGTGTTGGAAGCATGGGAGGCCACCCAAGTGAGGCGGTCTATCTGGGAGGAATGCCATGGAATGGTTTAGCGGGAAAACATCGATAGCGGGTACCCAAATTTCCAATTGGATACTCGTTGTAGCGGCTATCGTCGTACTCTGGATTATCTACTCATTCGTCGCACACTGAAGCAATGGGGACGAATCGCTCTGCAACGTTACGGTGGCTGCTTCCCCGCTACGCCGTTGCTCACGGCGCTTCAGCCATCCGATAATCTCGTCGTCAACGCAATGCACGGTAGAGCCAAGGTGCTTGTCAGCGCCCGCCGATAACATCGCCATCAGCAGCGTGGCTGACCGATGTCTGCTTTTCCGGGGTAATGCAGACATCCCATTTCAAGGGCGTCAGGACCGTTTTTCACCCGGAACGGAAATTGCGAGCCAGCGGTTTCTCAACGAACTTTCCCAAGTCGTTCATCAACATTAAATTTCACGTTAGCCCTTTCGCAAATGTTGGTCGCGGAAAACTCTTGGCCGGACTGCCGGTTGTAGTTCCGAAAAAGACGGGAGGCTTCGGACATGAAGAAAGCAGTATTGGCGATAGCGACTGCTGGCACCATTGGCGTCGCTACCGTGGTAGCCCCATCACCAGCTCAAGCGTGGCGGGGTGGTTGGGGCCCCGGTCTCGCAGGCGGACTAATTGCTGGCGCGGTGATCGGTGGCACAGCGTCCAGCGCGTACGCCTATGGCCCGGGTTACGGTTACTATGGCGGACCGGGGTACGGCTATTATGGCGCCTACGCCCCTGCTTACGGCGGATACGCCCCAGCGTACTACAACGACGGCTACGCTCCCGCATACTACGGCGGATATAGATCGAGTTACTATGCTCCCGCCTATTATGGTCCCGGGTACTATGGCCCTCGGTACTATCGGGGCTGGTGATCGCCAGGCGCGACGCTTAAGTCGGCACAAAAAAGGCCGCAGAGATATCTGCGACCTTTTTTTGTGCCGACTTGGGTCTCGTTATGACGAGAGTCTCAGGCTCTTTCAGCGTTTGGGGTCGATGGGCTCTTGGTCCTCGATGTGCCCACCGAAGCCGAAGCGCATTGCGGAGAGCATCTTTTCGCCGAAGGTATGCTCCTGGCGCGAGCGGAAGCGCGCGAACAGCGCTGCGGCGAGCACGTCCGCCGGAACCGCCTCCTCAATTGCGGCCTCGATGGTCCAGCGGCCCTCACCTGAATCCTGCACGAAGCCGGAGAACTCCATCAGGTGGGGATCCTTGGCGAGCGCAGTGGCGCTGAGATCAAGCAGCCAGGACGAGATGACGCTGCCGCGCCGCCAAACCTCCGCGATATCTGGCATGTTCAGCGCGTAGCGCTCATCCTCGGGCAGATCCTTGGACTCCTTGTTGCGCAGGATATCGAACCCCTCGGCGTACGCTTGCATCATGCCGTACTCGATGCCGTTATGCACCATCTTGACGAAGTGCCCGGCGCCGGACGGGCCGGCGTGAATGTAACCCCGCTCGGCGCGGGGATCGCCTTTCTCGCGGCCCAGCGTGCGCGGGATAGCGCCCAGCCCGGGCGCGAGCGCCGAGAAGATCGGGTCGAGGTAGTCGACGGCGTCCTTCGGGCCTCCAATCATCATGCAATAGCCGCGCTCGATGCCCCACACTCCGCCAGAGGTGCCACAATCAATATAGCGAATGCCCCTCTCGGCCAGTTTTTTGGCGCGGTGGATGTCGTCCTTGTAGAAGCTATTGCCGCCGTCGATGATGATATCGTCCGGCTCCAGCAAGCTGCTCAGACTTTCGACGGTTTCGTCGGTGGTCCGACCGGCCGGCAACATCAACCAAACGGCACGCGGCTTTTCCCCGATCTTCTTTACAACATCCGCAAGCGATACGGCGGCTGTGGCACCCTCCGTTGCGAGCCCTTCGCGTGACTTGGCATTGCGCGCGAATACCACGAGGTGATGCCCCGCCTTCATCAGACGGCGGGACATGTTGCCGCCCATCTTGCCCAGTCCGATCATGCCGATCTGCATCAGTCTTCTCCTGTTACTTGCTCACGCGAGAGCGCATCGCGTCAAGCGGCCGCGACATGCGGACCGAGATGGATGCGACACAGCGTGTAGACCAGCGGCGCCAGCGCCATCGGCGTGCCGGGATGACCCGAATTGGCCTGCTGCACGGCATCCATCGCGAGCGTGCAAATGGTGTTAGTGCAAAGTTGATCGTATGCACGGTGTTGTTCGGTTTCCCGGCCCGATGCTGCCGTCGATCCGATCGTTGCCGATCTGAATTTGGCTGGCATTGAGAGGCTTCTCGCGATCTTTGCGGACGGATGCGCAAATCCACCCGGTGTAGGGAGAAGTGCCTTTGATGCTTAACCCAGGGCAGATGTAACGGTTCCAGCTTCTGCCAGATGCGAGGATCTCCCCGCAGGACGACATCGCGTTCCTGGACAGTGAGTTGGTCAACATGGCCTCTGATCTCCGTTATTCACCACAACTAAGCAGTCCCGCCCGTGATGATAGCGTCGGACGCAAATGCAGTATCATTAACCTCGCTGCCCGATCGGCGAACTCTTAGAATTGCCTGAAGTTGTTCGCTCTTGCTGAAATCCGCCTACGTCCGAATTGTATAACGACACATCGTTGAATTCCAGGTGTAGCATTTGAGCAAAGGCGCTTTGGAGCGACAAGAGCCCGGTCATGGTCACCGGCCACGATATCGGCGGAGGCGTGGCGCAGCATCTGATGCTCGCACGAACCGTGGAGGTGCCGCGTGTGGCCGTGGTGAACGTGATCATGTACGATTCATGGCCGGTATCCGTTGGTCGACGATTCGACCTAACGCCTGATCTGCCGGGCAGTGCGATCGAATCGATGGTTCTTATCCGAAAGGCGTGTCCATGGAAGACGGGTCCCAATTGGCTGAAAGGATTATCGATCAAGTCGCTGACGCGGTTATCTATGCAAGCCGCTTGGGCGTTATCATTCGCTGGAACCGCGCTTCTACCGCTTTGTTCGGCTACTCCGCGGAGGACGCGCTCGGCCAAAGTCTCGATCTGATCATTCCCGAACATCTGAGGGCCTCACATTGGAGCGGCTTCGAAGCAGCGATCACAAAGGGCACAATGAAGCTCCAAGGCCGTCCTACGCTAACCCGCGCGCTGCACAAGAGTGGACGCAAACTATACGTTGAGATGACTTTCGCGATCGTCAAAGGCGAGGCCGAAGGCGAAGTGCTTGGCTCGGTCGCCATGGCGCGAGACGTAACGGACCGTGTTGAACGAGAGCGCGCTGCGACCCGCGCATCTTGAGACGCTCTCGCCCTCGCGGCTCCATCGATTGCAAGCGACGATGAGCTTGGACTCGGGATGGATTGACTCCTTTTAGGTGAGATATGCCAAGAAATGCATGGTCAGTGATAAGAGCGCAGACTTGTCAAAGGAACTGTAGCGCAAAGCTCACCGGCTTTTGCGAATCAGACCAGTCATCCCTGCGTTAACGGCCACTCCTGGCGCCAAGCGGCCGTTCATACGCAAACAGCATCCCATGACCGGTAAGGGCTAGGTCTATCAGTTTGGAACCAGGCTCAGGGAGGGGACGCTTAGCTATCAAGCATTGCCAAGAGTGGTGTCGCATTTGCGGGCGGCGCGATCACTTTGCGCGACAGTGTAGTTCGGTATGCGGGCTCGAGCGAGCGGCAAACCGAGCGCCAGGCGACAGTGAGTGATAGAAGGCTAGGGGCTTCCAGCCCTGCATCGCGGCACGGCGCAACTGCGCACATCATGCCACGCCACGTTCGCTCGGACCTGGGCAAGCCCCTCTTCTTGGCTTTGTGCCATGCGATCAAGATTGTCCGTATGGCGTCTCCACGCGGACGAAGTCCACGTCCTCCAGGAAACCGGCGACACCCAGGACTCTGATCTCGACGTTATGAGAACGGCGTGATCGGTCGATCTTGCAGCACCCCATCGACGTAAAGATCGACGTGCTCGTTGTAGAAGCTGAGCAGGTTTTCGATCTTCGGGCACTCGGGAATTGGCGCCGGATAACTCCACACGATGTCCTTGACGAGCTTGTCGCCCACCCGAGCCGACCAGTAGCGCGCCACACCTTTATACGGGCATCGCGTGACAGACTCGGTGGGCTCGAGCAGATCCATGCGCACGTCCATCTTCGGGATGTAATAACGGGTCGGCAGCCCAGTCTCGAAGAGGAGGATGGGCCGGCGAGTTTCACCCAGTGTCACGCCTTCAATCTTCACGCGCACGTGCCTCGAGCTGTGGACCGTGTCGACTCTTGTGTACGGATCTCGAGGATGAACGAAGACCTGCTCATCCTCCTCGAACCACGCGTCCATCTCATCCCAGTAAAAGGTGAGGTGGCTCTCCAGTGCGGCTCGATAACCAGTCGGTTTGATGTAAGCGCGGGCCGCGTTGTGAGGGATGCGATCCTTTACCACCAAGCGCCAGCGAATGGTGTCCGCCGCTTGCTGTGACTGCTCCAGATACTCCATCCGGACATCCGCAATCGGAAACCAGTAGGCCGGCGGCCGCTTCGTTTCATAGACGAGGAGAACGTGCTCGCTGTCGGCGATCAGCTTGCCACCAAAGTACGTCCGTACCCGGCGAGAGCTGCGCTCGATGTGTACTTCCTCCTTCAGCCGGGCCCGCTCCTCGGCGGCTGGAACGACCGGTCGTGCGAGTGCCTCAGTCATCTCGAATCTCCTTCCATTGGACCATAGATCAGGTACCGGCGTGCCGCGCGCAAGCTTGCGCTCTGCGACCTCGTCGCCGATCAGGCGCAGCCGGTTGCCCCCATATAACACGCAGCAAGGCTGCATCGAGCGAAGCAAGATGGCAAAAGCGGCGGCGTTCAGATGCGCCTACGATCAAGCACGAGATTGCCATTCGCGCCGCCGCTTATATTCCAACGATGTGGAATGATGGGACCGGGGCCGGCAGTCAGTGCGCGATTTGGAAGGAGAGCAGTGGTCGTGACCGGCGGCTCGATTACCCCCGCTGCTGGGTATGTGTCATTCGATACCGCGCCGGTAATCGGCCTTTTGGCGGGAGTGGTCTGCTATTACGCCGTTGCGATCAAGAAGGTCACTGGGTGGGATGACGCGCCGGACGTGTGGGGGGTGTACATGGTGTCGGCGGGGCTCTGGGCGCCATCCTGCTCGGAGTATTTGCTGCGAAAAACTGGAATCTACACGGTGCGGCAGGTCTATTGTCGGGCGGCACTCGGTTCTTTCTTTGGCAGTGCATTGCCGTCGTTGCATCAGCGGCCTGGGCGTTTGCCTTCAGCTATGCGGCACTATGGCTGATTAACTGCATCACTTCGGTTCGCGTGGATGCGGAAACCGAGAAGCTGGGGTTAGACGCTCGTCTCGTTGGAGAAGCGGCCTATTCGGAGGACCTATGACCGTCTGTTCGGCATTGTAACCCTGGATGCGCGCGAGATAGACCCAGCCGCCGACTTCCACGCGGCAGCTGACTCCGAACGCACGTGGCCCAATCCCAAAACAATGTGAGGCAATATGGGTATCGTCCGGTTTGCGCTCAAATTCCCATACACGTTCTACGTCCTTGCCGCGCTTATTCTATTTCTCGGGGTCTCGGCCATTGCGGTCACGCCGACCGACATCTTTCCGCAGATCAACATTCCGGTCGTCTCGGTGATCTGGCAGTACACCGGCTTGAGCACACCGGAAATGGAGCAGCGCGTCACCACCTACAGCCAGTACTCGATGAGTTCGAGCGTCAACGGCATCAAAAAAATGGAGGCGCAGACGCTCAATGGCATCTCAGTCCAGAAGATTTATTTCCAGCCGGACGTCAATCTCGATCTGGCGATCTCCCAGATCGTCGCGGCGACGAACTCAATCCGCGCGCTGATGCCCGCCGGCATCCAGCCACCGATCGTGGTGCAGTACAATGCCTCGAGCGTCCCGGTGCTGCAGCTCAGCTTGAGCTCCGATCGGCTCAATGAACAGAAGCTCTACGATTACGGACTGTATAACCTGCGCCAGCAGCTTGCCCCGGTGCCTGGCGTGACGTTCCCGACACCCGATGGTGGCAAGTACCGGCAGATCATGGTCGATATCGACCCGCTCAAGCTTCAAGCCAAGGGGCTCACTCCAGCGGACGTGGTCAACGCAGTAAATGCCCAGAGCCTGACGCTGCCGTCAGGCCTCGCCAAGATCGGGGACACGCAATATACGGTGCGTACCAACGCGATGCCCACCACCATCGACGACCTCAACAATATTCCGATCAGATACACCAACGGGCCGACGGTATTCCTGAAGGATGTCGGCCAGGTGCATGACGGCTGGGCGGTGCAGCAGAACATCGTCCATGAAAACGGCAAGCGCTCCGTCCTGCTGAGCGTCATCAAGAACGGCAACGCCTCGACGCTTGCCGTTGTCAACGGGATCCACAAGGTACTGCAGGTGGCACGTGCCGCCGCGCCACCAGGGCTGAGCATGAACGAGCTGTTCGACCAATCGAAGCTCGTCAGGGCATCGATTGCGAGTGTGCTGCGCGAGGGCGCGATCGCGGCCGGCCTCACCGGGTTGATGATCCTGCTGTTCCTCGGGTCCTGGCGGTCGACCCTGATCGTCCTGATTTCAATCCCCTTGTCGATTCTGACCTCGATCATTGTCCTGCACTTCCTCGGCGAGACACTCAACACCATGACACTGGGCGGTCTCGCGCTCGCGGTCGGTATTCTCGTCGACGATTCGACGGTGACGATCGAGAATACCCATCGTTTGCGCAGCGAAGGCATGAGCCTTGCAGCGGCGACGCTGCACGGATCCGCCGGCATCGCAGTTCCGACCATGGTCTCAACGCTCGCGATCAGCTGCGTGTTCACGTCGGTGGTGTTTCTTGAGGGGCCGGCCAAATTCCTCTTCACACCGCTTGGCCTGGCGGTAGTGTTTGCAATGTTGGCGTCCTATGGGCTGTCGCGGACCTTGACGCCGGTCATAATCGGCCTGCTGCTCAAGGGCGAGCGCCATGGCCCAACGCCCGGCTCGGGCAACTGGTTTGCGCGTCTTCACCAGGCGTTAGAGCACGGCTTCGAGCGGTTTCGCCGCGGCTATGTTCGCGCGCTCATGATGCTCTTGATGCGGCGATCGATCATCCCGGCCGTCGCCGTTGTGATGCTCGGGCTGGGCGGCGTTATGCTGACGTTGGTGGGCAGCGATTTCTTCCCGGAGATTGACGGCGGACAGATCAAGCTGCACGTCCGTGCCCCAGCCGCCACGCGCATCGAAACCACCGAGCGCATCTTCCAGCAGGTCGAAGACAAGATCCGGGAGGTCATTCCGGAACGCGATCGCGATCTCATCGTCGACGATATTGGCGTCCCGCAGCGCGTGTACAACCTCGCCTACACGGATGGATCGACCATCAACGTCAATGACGGCGTTATTCTGGTGTCGCTGAAGGAGGGACATGCGCCAACGGCAAATTACGTGCGCAAGCTCCGTGAGGTGCTGCCCGCCGCATTTCCGTCCGACACTTTCTACTTTCAAGCTGCCGACATGACGACCCAGATACTCAATTTCGGGCTGCCGGCGCAGATCGACGTCCGTATCGTCGGCCGCGACCGCGCTACGAACCTCGAGGTTGCGCACGAGTTGCGGCGCCGCATGGCGGCCGTTCCGGGCGTTGCCGACGCCCACCTTCAGCAGGAGCTGGATGCACCTGCGTTCATGGCGGATATCGACCGCTCCCGCGCTCTACAGCTCGGTCTCAACGCGCAAGCCATCGCCAACGATCTCAACGTCAGCCTCAGTTCGTCGGCACAGGTCACCCCCAATTTCTGGACCGATCCGGTCAGTGGGATCCCCTATTACATTGCGGTGCAGACGCCTGAGCATCTGGTGAGCTCGCTCGGCCAGATCGGCAATACGCCGGTCTCCACCGCCGTTGCCGCTGCGGGTCCGCCGATCCCGGGCCTCCTGAGCAACGTGGCGACGCTCAAGCGCGAGAGCGTTCCGACGAATCTGAACCAGACCAACATCCAGCCGGTGTACGACATCTACGCCAGTGTGCAGGGGCGAGATCTTGGCGGCGTCGCGGGCGATATCGGCAAAATCGTCGCGGAGCTGCAGAAGCAGCTGAAGCCCGGCAACACGATACAGGTCGTCGGCCAAATCCAGAGCATGCACGACTCCTTCCGTGATCTCGGCATCGGGTTGTTGTTCGCGGCGGTCTTGGTCTACTTCCTGATGGTGGTGAACTATCAGAACTTTGGTGATCCGCTGGTGGTGATCCTGGGGCTGCCGGCCGCGCTCTGTGGCATTCTCACGATGCTGTTCATCACCGGTACGACACTCAGCGTGCCCTCGCTCATGGGAGCGATCATGGCGGTGGGCGTTGCCTCGGCGAATTCCATTCTTCTGGTGACCTTCGCACGCGAGCAGCAGCTTGCAGGCCGGAGCGCGTTCCAGGCGGCGATCGACGCGGGGGCGACCCGGGTGCGGCCGGTGCTGATGACGGCAGCGGCCATGATCGTCGGCATGACCCCGATGGCGATCGGCGGCGCCGGCGAGGAACAGAATGCGGCGTTGGCGCGCGCCGTGATCGGGGGCCTTCTGTTCGCGACCCCGACCACCCTGCTGATCGTCCCCTATCTCTTCGCCTTGCTGCGCAAGCGCAACGATGGCGTACCTGCTTATGGTGTGTTTGAGGAGCTCCCCAATGAATGACGCTTGTATCCGCGACCAACACGAAACGCAAAGAAGCGATCCTGACAGCAAGACGGTGAAATCGCCGAGGCCTCGCTCGCGAGCGCGGCGCCGATGGGGCGGACGCGTCTTTGCATTCGGCGCCTTCCTGTTGCTGACCGCCGGTATCTCGCTCGGTGCCTCGCGCCACCACGCGCAGCAACGGCAGGCTCTGGCGACCGCCGATGAGGTGCGCCGCTACGCGCCGGCCGTGCTTGTCGCGCCGGTCGAGGCAAGTCCGGCCGTCATCCCCGTCACGTTACCGGGCACCACGGCAGCTTTCGCTGCCGCCAACATCTACGCCCGGGCCACCGGCTACATCAGTCGGCGCAATGTCGACATCGGCGACCATGTCAAACAGGGCGAGCTGCTGGCGGAGCTCGCGGTCCCCGAGCTCGACGAGCAGATTTCTCAGAACGAGGCCACGCTGGAGCAGCTCAGGGCTGCGGTGCAACAGGCGCAAGCCAACGCGACGCTCGCACAAGCAACGTGGAACCGTGACAAACCGTTGCTAAGGGATGGATGGGTGACCGGGCATCAGGGCGATATCGACCTGCAAACCGTTAAGGCCGACGAGGCCGCAGTCAGCGTCTCGCAAGCAAATGTCGCGGCGCAGGAGCGCCTGCTCAGGGTGCTGCGGCAGAACAGGGCCTATGCCTTGGTCGTGGCACCGTTCGACGGGGTTATCACCCAGCGCAATGTCGATGTCGGCTCGCTGGTGCAGGGCAACGCCAACACCGGCACGTTCATGTTCGAGATCATGCAGAAGGGCGTGATCCGCGTGTGGGTCTATGTACCGCAAGATGCGGCGTTCGGGGTTGCCCCGGGCGTTGATGCGATCGTGCGTGTGCCCGAACTTGCGGATCGCGAGTTCCCGGGAAAGGTGACCCGGATCGCCGACGCGCTGCAGAGCGGCACTCGCACGCTCTTGACCGAGATCGATATTCCCAATCCGGACGGTGCGCTGCCGCCCGGCATTTACTGCTCGGTCGAGCTCAAGGTACCGCGCAAGACGCCGTCTTTCATCATTACGGCGGAGGCCCTCTTCTTCAACCGCAACGGTCTTCAGGTCGCGGTGGTCAGTAACGACAAGGCCGAGATCCGCGACGTCAGAGTGACGCGCGATCTCGGCACGCGGGTGGAAGTGGATGCCGGAGTGCGGGCGGGCGAGCATGTCATCCTTAGTCCGCCAGTCAATCTCACCGATGGCATCAAAGTGCGCCTACAAGCGGACGCCAGCGCGCCGCGGACATGATTGCGTTCGAACGGAGATATACCGCGCCGCCCTTTTTTCGACCAACTTCTCGCAAGGAGGTTGACATGTTGCTTCATCTTCCAATCGCAATCTTAGCAACGTTTTCACCAATTGCCGTTACGGTGCCGAAATTCGATATTGCAAGAGAGTGCCGTCTTGAGGGCGGGTCGACCCCGGACTTCGACCGCTGCTCTCGCGACGAAGCTATCGCGCTTCGGCAGCTTCAACAGGCGTGGACCAAGTTCGCCGGTGCCGACAAGGAGACCTGTGTGGGCCAGACGACGATCGGCGGTTTCGCGAGCTACGTCGAGCTATTGACCTGCCTGGAAATGGCACACGATGCTGCGAGCCCGAACAGGACATCAATGCTTCGGTGGCGTGTGCGAACATCGGGAGTTCGTGGCAGCCGCTTTCATCCCGGCCGAGAAAGCTGCCGTTGCGTCGGTGACCAATGTGACGTGATTCCGAACCCATCAGCGGCTGCGTTGCAGAATGTCGCGCTATATCGCAGATTCGGTGGGATGTCGGACGTAGAGGTATTCGAACCCACGTCCCCAGCCATAGTAAGCGTTGCTATGCGGCGAGCTGGGGAATCGCCCGTTCGACCAATCGCAAGAATCGGGTGTTGCGTGTCCCCGATTTGAGCCTACCTATGTGTACCGAAACGGTATCCGGCAATGTTTGTGTAAGCGTCCATTCCTTGCACGCGAGCTATACCTTGGCGTTTAAAGTCTGCCAATTCCAGGGCAGGAACTCGTCGAGGCGGTTGGCGGGATGACCGTCGGTCATGCGCCGCAGGACGTCTGAGAGCCAGGCAAAGGGCTCGACATAGTTGAGCTT
>Ga0210403_10004087_pt1 | contig 12640 bp, 13 predicted proteins | sample IncBWC19MmetaG_FD_150863 | JGI IMG/M metagenome (GOLD analysis project Ga0210403, IMG submission 150863) | Forest soil microbial communities from Barre Woods Harvard Forest LTER site, Petersham, Massachusetts, United States - Inc-BW-C-19-M | ecosystem: Environmental > Terrestrial > Soil >... | reverse complement strand
TGGACACCAATTTTGACGTTCCTCTCGATGGGAAGCCGTACGGTTCCACGGCGATTTTATTGGCGGCGAACAACCGGCGCATGGCGGCTTCGAAATCAGCCTTGCGGATCGTTAGCTCCTTGGCTTCCTTCTCTTTGGCGAACAGGGTAGGCGCGTAATTGTTTGCGCTTGTCCTTTCGCTGGTATTGCGGCCTTGGCTGGTGAAACGGCACAGCAGATCAAGGAACACATTGTCGGCTTTCTGTTCGGCGGTCATCTTTTCCAGGTTACTGACGCCGGCCACCGGCAGGAACAGGCCGTTATTCCATCGCACTGTGACGGTTTCGCCTACGGGGCCGTAATTGGCCTTCATGACTTCAAGGACACGCAGGTCGGGGTCCGGCTCTTCGTCCTTGTCGGTGACGGCGCGTTTGAAGTAGAGCCGCGAGCGGACGCTGGCATTCCATGCGGTCGACCCTGATAGGCCGGTGCCGCTGCTAATACCGGTCAGGCTGGGGTGGCTGGTGAGAAGCAGTCCGGCATTGGCTCTGATTGCCATGCCGCGCAGCAGGGTCACGAATTGCCGCACCTGCGCGCGGTCGTTCTCGCTCCCGGCGAACACGTCGGCCGAATTGTCGATGACGATCAGTCGCGGTCGGAGATCGCAGGCGGCCTTGTCCAGCCGCTTGCACATGTTGGTCGGCGCGATCAGCCCGCTTTTGTTGGGTGCGGCCAGCACCGCGTCTTCGCCGGCGAGCGACAGTAGGTGCATGCTCCGGCTGAGCTCTTCGAAGCTAGCGTTGCAATGCTCAATGATCCGGTCGAGGCGCCGGTGCAGCTCGTCACCATCGTCCTCGCAACAGAAGACCAGCACCCGACCAGGCTCCGGCAGAGCTTGCAGCCAGTCGCGGCCGAGCGCCGTCGCCACGGCAAGGTGCAGGGCCAGGATGGTTTTGCCGACACCGCCTTCGCCGCTCATCAACGTGACGGCGCCTAGCGGCACCCGATCTCGCACCACCCATTCACGTTCCGGCACCAGCGCGTCGTGCCATGCGGCAAGATTGATGAACGGCAATGGTGGCTCGCCTGACGGCTTGGCTTCATCCCTTGTCGTCGTCGTTTTATCGGCGGTGTGGGCGTCGGCGATCTCGGCTTTATCTGGCGTCCATTCCGGCACGTCGAAACAAATGTCGGTCAGCTTCTCGGCGTGGCGGGGATCGGCGTCGAGCCAGTCGGACACATCGCCTTTGTCCGGCAGGCTCGGCAATAGAACGACGCGTGTGCTCTTCGCCATGCCGTGCAGTGCGCGCGCCGCCGCTAATGCCTTCTCGCGGCCGGGGTCGTCGTTGTCTTGAAGGACGATGACGCCGCGGCCGGCGAGCGCCTTGACGCAATCGTCCGTCCATTTGTTGCCGGCCACTGTTGTGGCGCAGTGGCCGAGCGAGGCGACGCGGTCGGCGTCCTTCTCGCCTTCGCAGATAAAGACTGTAGCGTCGGGAAATTGCAGCAGCTCAGGCCAGCGATACGGAATGCGGCGCGCTTCGCCTAGTGACCAATTCCATCCGCCATTGCCGTCCGGTTTCCGCTGTCGGAAACTTTTCGGCTCAAGCCGCAGCACTTGATATAACAGTGTGCCGTCGGCGTCGGTGTAGTCATAGCTGGCGACAATGCGGCCTTTCGGCTTGCTATCGGCCTGGCCTTGCACTGCCGCCATCAGGGCGCGCTCGACCGCATCATCTGATGCGCGGTGGCGGCCATTGCCACCGTTTGATTTGAAGGCCGGCAGCCCGAGCTTCTCGCGGACGTAGTCCTTGCAGGCGATTGGATCGTCGCCGGCGAAGCTATGGACCAGGAATCCGTCCGGCGCCGCATTGTCCAGCTTGACGCTTAGACTGCGATCGGCGGCACTGTGATTTGGGCCGGGACATAGCAGGCGGCCACCGGAAAGCTCGCCGCCGAGCGTATGCCGCAATGTCCTGAGATCGAGCATGGCCGCCACTCATGTTTTTGCCGTCGCCGCGTAATTCGCGCGCAGCGACGGCAGTTCAGCTTGCTTTCAAAACGGGATTTCGTCGTCGAGATCATTCTTCGATGCGGCCGGCGGCGGCATCACCTCAATGCCGCTTGCGGCCTCGTCCCAGTCAGCGATCTCGAACAGCGGTCGCGGCACCTTGCCGAATTTCTTAGTCGGCATATCGGTCACCGCCAGCTTGATGAGCGGCTGACCGCAATTCGGGCTCTTCGCCGCACGCTTGGCATAGGTCGCGCAGAGGTCGGCGACTGCGCGCCTGCCGCCGAAGGAGGTAGTGACGAAGCTGCCGACTTCGCCGCTCGACGGGCTCTCAAGCGGCAGCAGATATTGGTGGACCCATGGATCGGCCGGCTTGCCATCAAGACCTTCCGGCCAATTGCCTTTGTCGTGGTCGTCCAGTTCTTCACGGTCCGGCGGTTTCTCGCCGAGCGCGACGCGATACATCTTGCGTTCCACAACTTCACCGTCGAGGAACTTGATCCAGCACTTCGCTCACGCTTGCGCGTGCGCGAGATATTCGGTGCCTAGCGCGATCTCGTCGTCGCCGATGAGGTAGTCGCCTTTCTTGAATTTGAGAATTTTCTCAAATCCGGCGTCTTCCCGCGCCGCAGTCTGGATATTTTCGACTTCTTTGCTGTGCGTGATCAGTTCATTGCTCATGGCTTATTGCCTCTTGGCTTGCCGCCGGAGTTGAATGCATGTCGTTGGCGGCGAGGACGACACGCATGATTTCGTTCAGCGCCTTGCGGCGACATTTGGCGACGTTGTCGGAATTGTCGGGGTCGTTGATTTCGCGCACCTCAAGTGCGCGCAGCCCGTAATGTCGCAGCGCGATCTTCAAGATTGCCTTGAGTGCGCGGACGCCATTGACCCCGGGAGGGGGGCGAAAATGGATTACGAAGATTGAACCGCGCGCTCTCACAGCCCTTGACCTTCTCGAACCCGGCGGGCTATTCAGCGGTGCGACTTGCTGAAACCCCTTGAAGTTGGTCGGCGCGGCGGGGACTTGAACCCCGATAGAATCGACGGGTGTTGTTCCGTCTAGCCGCCAAGCTCCGCGCCGTTGGAGAACAAAAAGCCGCTCCTAGTTGCTGCTGCGACTAGGGCGGCTTTTTTGCTTAGGCGGCGTTGTCGCTGCCGAGCATCAGTGCGTGCCCGACGCGCATACCCTCGCGTCGCCGCGAGATTTTCACGACCTTGTCAGCGTGGTTGCGCTTCAGGGTGTCCCAGTCCGCCGAGGAAAGTTTCTCACACTCGGGCGGCGGGGCGATCCGCAATAGCTCGACCGGCCAGGTCAGCAGCTCATTGGAAATTTGCTTCGGCATTTGGTCCTCCCGCGACGGCGCACATGGCCGCTTGGTCGCGCGGAAGACACCACAGAGTTCGCTAGCGAGGAAAGACGGGGCCAATTATTTGGGAGAAGAAAGTCTCACGGTGCCCGTCTGCGGTGTTGCCGTCGATACCACGTCGCTTTCGACACGCCCGCCTTCTGCCACTTTGTCGCCGCCGGCTCTTCGCGCCCGCCGAATGGCACGTCAGCTCCGACAGATATTCCCCAGGCCCTGATCTCCGACGCTTTTACGTCGCCCCATATTTCCCGCCGAGCGGCAGCGACGTCGCGCAGCAGAGGTTGGTCCTTTCCCTTGTACGCGGTAACGACCCGGCGACGGATGCGCTCGACGCCGCGTTCGCTACGGTGGCGCTTATCTCGACTGTCCAGGTCGGCAACGGGCTCGTGCAACAGCGGTATAATTTTCTCATCGGAAAGGTCGGGACGGCCTAGCCAGACAAGGAGCGCACGCAAGTCTTTTTTCCGTCTTTCTGTGGGGCGTGTCCCTTCCGGCCGCCCCGCCTTGTCAAAGCGCCGGGGCAAGGCGAGCCGTGAAACAAGTTGGCCGAAGAGGTCGCCGCGCTTGATCGCGCGGTCCAGGGCGCGTCGCTTGGCGCCAGTTCTTTTGCTCTTGGCCACGTCCCGACACCGATCACACGGCCGGAAATGCCAGCACCTTCGACGCGCGCCCCTCGACCAGGGCGACAACATGCTCAGCCCAAAGCGCCAGCGCGGCGCGGACCTCGCGCTCGTAGCTTGACCGATTGTAGATGCCGGCCGGACCGCGCTTGTGGCCGCTCTGATGGTTTAGAATTTGCTCGATCACATGCGGCTGCACGCCGAGATCGGCCATGTGGGTGGCGACGGTTCGGCGAATGTCGTGCAGCCGCCAAGGCTTCACGCCGGCGAGACGGCGATCGAGCTCCACCTTGCCGGAGCCCCAGCTCCTGAAACCATCCTTGGCGCGATCGCCGAACAGAGTGTCCCGCGTGCTTCGCGGCACAGACCGGAGGATATCCAGCGCCGCCGCGGGCAGCGTGATCGGGTGTGCGCGCTTGTTCTTGGACCGCGTTGCCGGCAGTACCCACGTCCCCGCATCGAGGTCCAGTTCGCTCCACCGCATTCCGCCGATCTCTTGGCGGCGGCTGCCGAGCAAGATCAGGAGTCGCACAATCCGGCCGTGATCGTCACCCTCGCATGCGCACCAGACGGCGACCAGCTCGTCATTGGAGAGCACGCGATCACGCGCGGCGGGCCCGTCTGGGCAAAAGGAGCCGTCAACCGGATTGGCGCCGTTGCCCAGCAGGCCCTCGGCAATCGTCCACGCGAAGAATGCGCTAAGAGAGCGGCGCGCCGCGGCGGCGGTCACGGTGCTGTGTTTGCCGACGACGGCGCGAACGGCAGCCGCAACGTCGGCGCGGGTCACATTGCCGACGGCGAGCGGGTGCAGCGACCGGAAGTAGCCACCGACCAGGTAGAGCCGCGCGACCCGGTACGAGCTCGGACGCAGCTCGGGCTGGCGGGCTTGGAGATAGGCGTCGACCACCGCCCGGACGGTGCGACCCGCCTCCCGGCGCGCCGTCGCCTTGGCGCCTTGCGGATCACCGCCGAGCGCGACCTCGGCCAGTACCTTCCGCGCCGCCTTGCGTGCGTCCGGAGGCGCCACCTTCTCAGCCGAGCCGATCAGCACACGACGCGTCCGCCCGCCGGCGCGGTACTGTGCGATCCACGATCGGCGCACGCGGTCTCCGCTGGCGCGCAGCCGAAGACCGAACCCAGGAAGCTCCTCATCGAAAACGATCAGGTCGTGCTTGCCGGCGAGATCGAGCGCGGCGACGGTCCTGGCGTCCAGCTTCATGACGAGCCCCCTGGGAAGCATCGGGGAAGCAAGCTCTTGCGCCCTCGTGCCTGTTTGATTAACGGCAGATTACCGAAAACCGTTGGAAATACAAGGCTCGCGCGACCTCGTGCGGTCTAGTGCGGGACTATCGGCGTCAATGCGAATAAACGTTCCGCGATGCCGCGTGCGTTTCCACCGCAATTTTTGGTCGCTCGATCACTCCGAAAAATAGGAATTTGCTTTGCGCGGCCACGTCTTGAAATTGAGCCTTTACGCGAACGCCGAAGGCGTCGAGAATGCGTCGAGGGGGGCACTCGTGCGTGAAGACGCGATCCTCGAGACGCAGGATCTGACCAAGGAGTTCGCCGGGTTCGTCGCGGTGCGCGGCGTGAACCTGCGCGTCCAGCGCGGCACGATTCACGCCCTCATCCGGCCGAATGGCGCGGGCAAGACCACGTGCTTCAATCTGCTCACCAAGTTCCTTTCGCCCACGCGCGGACGTATCGTGTTCGGTGGGCGTGACATCACCGCGCTCAAGCCGGCTGATGTCGCCCAGCTCGGCGTCGGACGTTCGTTCCAGATTTCAGCAGTTTTCCCGCACCTGACCGTGCGCGAGAACGTGCGCGTGGCGCTGCAGCGCCGGCGCGGCAATTCGTTCGACTTCTGGCGCTCGAAGCGCGTGCTGCACGCCCTCGACGACCGCGCGATGGCGCTGATCGGTGACGTCGGGCTCGGCTCTTACGCGGACAGTCTGGCGGTCGAGCTGCCCTATGGCCGCAAGCGGGCGCTCGAAATTGCTACCACTTTGGCGCTCGAGCCCGAACTGCTGCTGCTCGACGAGCCGACGGCGGGTATGGGACGAGAGGATATCGAACGGATCAGCGCGCTCATCCGTTCGGTCGCCGCCGAACGCACGGTGCTGATGGTCGAGCATAATCTCAGTGTCGTCGCCGACCTCTGCGACCGCATCACGGTGCTGACCCGCGGCCAAGTCCTCGCCGAAGGGGACTACGAGACGGTGGCGGCCGATCCCGCCGTGCGCGAAGCGTATCTCGGAACCGGTCATGCCTGAGCCCAGCGCGCTCCTCGCGGTCGAAGGGCTCGAGGCTTGGTACGGCGAATCGCACGTGCTGCACGGAGTCAGCTTCAACGTGCAGGCGGGCGAGGTGGTGACGCTGCTCGGCCGCAACGGGGTCGGCAAGACGACAACGCTCAAGGCCATCATGGGGATCATCGAGCGTCGCACCGGCTCGGTGCGCTTCGAGGGCCGGGAGCTCATCAGGCTTTCCTCCGATACGATTGCCCGGCGCGGCATTGCCTTCTGTCCGGAAGAACGCGGCATCTTTGCCAGCCTCGACGTCAAGGAGAATCTCCTGCTGCCGCGGCAGGTCCGCCCGGGCGGGCTCGGGCTCGATCGGATTTTCGAGCTGTTTCCCAATCTGCGCGAACGGCTCTCGAGCCAGGGCATGAAACTCTCCGGCGGCGAGCAGCAGATGCTGGCGATCGGCCGCATCCTGCGCACCGGCGCGCGGCTGCTGCTGCTCGACGAGCCGACCGAAGGATTGGCCCCGGTCATCATCCAGCAGATCGGACGCACGATCGGAATGCTCAAGGCGCAGGGATTCACCATTCTCCTGGTCGAGCAGAATTTCCATTTCGCGGCCACGCTTGCCGATCGCTACTACGTCATGGAACATGGGCGCATCGTCGACGAGTTCTCGGCCGCCGGCCTCCAGGCCAAGATGGAGAAGGTGCACGACTATCTCGGAGTCTAGGACGAATCGCAGCTGACGCTGCCGTGAGCTGCGTTCCGCGGCCCGCGCTGGCGCAGAGAGGGAGGTTTGCCATGACCATCGCAGGGAGGGCGGCGGTTCTCGCTGCCGTGGCACTCATTTGTGCAGCCACGGCGACGGCGCGCGCTCAGGAACGCACCGTCAATATCGGCGTGTTGAGCGACATGTCGAGCCTCTTCTCCGAGAACAGCGGGCCCGGCTCGCTTGTCGCCGCGAGGCTCGCCGTCGAGGATTTCAATCCCGCCGCCCACGGCCTGAAAGTGGAAATCGTCAGCGCCGATCATCAGAACAAGGCGGACATCGGCGCCAACATTGCGCGGCAATGGTTTGACGTCGACCACGTCGATGCCATCGTCGACATGGCCACCTCCAGCGTGGCGCTGGCGGTGAGCGAGCTGGCGCGCGAGAAGAACAAGGTGCTGCTGGTATCCGCCGCCGCCACCTCCGACCTCACCGGACAGAAGTGTTCGCCGAACACGATCCACTGGAGCTACGACACCTGGATGCTGGCGCATAGCACCGGCAAAGCGATGGTGACGACCGGCGGCGACACCTGGTTCTTCATCACTGCCGATTATGCCTTCGGCCAGGCTCTCGAGCGAGACACCACGGCGGTCATTCTTGCCAATGGCGGCAAGGTGCTGGGCAGCGTGCGTCATCCGATCAATGTCAACGACTTCTCTTCCTTCCTGCTGCAGGCGCAAGCGTCGAAGGCGAAGGTCGTCGGATTGGCCAATGCCGGCGGCGACACCGTCAATGCCATCAAGCAGAGCGCCGAATTCGGCCTGAGCAAGGGCGGTCAGCAGCTCGCCGGCCTGCTGGTGTTCATCGCCGACGTCAATGCGTTGGGGCTTGAGGCGGCGCAAGGCCTGGTCCTGACCGCGTCGTGGTATTGGGACATGACCGACGGCAACCGCGCGTTCACCGAGCGCTGGCGGGCGGAGCGGCCCGGCAGATTTCCGACCATGGTGCACGCCGGCGTCTACTCGTCGGTCATCCACTACCTGAAAACGGTCGCGGCCCTCAAAAGCGATGCCGACGGCAGGACCGTCATCGCCAAGATGAAGGAGATGCCGACCGAAGACCCGCTGTTCGGCAAGGGCTTCATCCGCGCCGACGGGCGCAAGATCCACGACGCCTATCTGTTCGAGGTGAAAAGGCCTGACGAATCGAGATATCCGGGTGACTACTACAAGCTGCGCGCCACCGTTCCGGCAGCCGAGGCCTTTCGGCCGCTCAAGAATGGCGGTTGTCCGCTGGTAACTGACTGAACGCAATGTTCGAGATTTTCGGCCTCCCTTCGCAGGCGCTGTTCGGGCAGTTGCTGCTCGGCCTGATCAACGGCTCGTTCTACGCGCTGTTGAGCCTCGGGCTTGCGGTCATTTTCGGCATGCTCAACATCATCAATTTCAGCCACGGCGCGCAGTACATGATGGGCGCGTTCGCCGCCTACCTGCTGCTGCAGCATGTCGGGATCGGTTACTGGGCGTCTCTGGTGGTCGCGCCGATCGTGGTCGGCGCGACCGGTATCCTCATCGAACGGCTCTTCCTGCAGCATCTGCGCCAGCTCGATCCGCTCTACGGGCTGCTGCTCACGTTCGGCTTGGCGCTCATCATCGAGGGACTGTTCCGCAACACCTACGGCTCGTCCGGGCTGCCGTATCAGGTGCCGGCGACGCTCCAGGGCGGCCGCAATCTCGGCTTCATGTTCCTCCCCAACTATCGCGCCTGGGTCATCGTGTTCTCGCTCGCGGTTTGCCTTGCCACCTGGTTCGCCATCGAGCGCACGCGGCTCGGCTCGTATCTGCGCGCGGCGACTGAGAACCCGGTACTGGTGCGCGCCTTCGGCATCAACGTCCCGCGCATGGTCACGCTCACCTACGGCTTCGGCGTCGGCCTTGCGGCGCTTGCCGGCGTCATGGCGGCGCCGATCTACAACGTCTCGCCGCAGATGGGCTCTGACCTCATCATCGTCGTGTTCGCTGTCGTGGTCATCGGCGGCATGGGCTCGATCATGGGCGCGATCGTCACCGGTTTTGCGCTTGGCCTGGTCGAGGGGCTCACCAAGGTGTTCTTTCCGGAAGCCTCGAACACGGTGATCTTCGTCATCATGGCGATCGTGCTGCTGATTCGGCCGGCCGGGCTGTTTGGGCGGGCCGCATGACCGAAGGCACCCTCGATACGGCGGCGATCCTGCAGCGCCGCGAGACACCGCGCAGCTTGAGCGTGGCTTTCGCCGTGACCGTGGTCCTCTTGGTCGCGGCGCCGTTCGTGGTCTATCCCGTCTTTCTCATGAAGGCCCTGTGCTTTGCGCTGTTCGCCTGCGCTTTCAATCTGCTGATCGGATATGTCGGCCTGGTCTCGTTCGGCCACGCTCTGTACTTCGGCTGGGCGAGCTATCTCGCCGCGCACGCCGCCAAGGTGTGGGCGCTGCCGCCGGAACTCGCCATCGTCGTCGGCACCGCGACCGCCGCCGTGCTCGGCTTCGTTGCCGGCGGCCTCGCCATCCGCCGCCAGGGCATCTATTTCGCCATGATCACGCTCGCCCTGGCGCAGATGATGTATTTCTTCGCCTTGCAAGCGAAATTCACCGGGGGTGAGGATGGCATCCAGGGTGTGCCGCGCGGCTGGCTGTTCGGCGTGTTCGATCTCTCCCAGGAAATGACGATGTATCTGTTCGTCCTCATCGTCACGCTCGCCGGCTTCCTCTTTATTTATCGGATCATCAACTCGCCGTTCGGCGAAGTTCTCAAGGCGATCCGCGAAAACGAACACCGCGTGATCTCGCTCGGCTACAAGACCGAACGCTACAAGCTGGTCGCCTTTGTGCTCTCAGCGACGCTCGCCGGGCTCGCCGGATCGATGAAAGCTTTGGTCTTTCAGCTTGCCTCGCTCACCGACGTGCATTGGAGCATGTCGGGCGAGGTCGTGCTGATGACGCTCGTCGGCGGCCTCGGCACCATCTTCGGGCCCCTCGTCGGCGCCTTCGCGATCGTGGCGATGGAGAACTACCTGGCGCCGTTCGGCCAGTGGGTGCTGGTGATCCAGGGCGTGATCTTTGTCATCTGCGTGCTGGTCTTCCGTCGCGGCATTGTCGGAGAGATCGCGAACATGCTGCGCGTGCAGCTCTAGAGGTTCGCCGCGGATTTGCACGCAGTTATCCACATCAGACATTTTCGTGCGCCGTGATTCTTCCACAGAGTCGTGCGCGCACGAACGCGCATTTTGTTTGCCGAACCGGCGGTCGCAAGTGACCATCGTGCGATTCGATTCGCACGGGCGCCGCTGGTCCCTGAATGCCCGCACGTTATCCTTGTCCGCTCGACGGCGTGGCGCGCAAATGGGTCGCTCTGGCGGAGCGTCGTACGGCCCATATCGTCGAGCTCTACGACACCGGGCGCTGGCGGCACTACTACACCCAGGCCGAACTCGTCGCGACGTTGCGCGAGGCGATCCGCGTCCGCGACCAATGGGCAAGGATCGCCGGGCTGTTGCCGGAAGACGAAGCAGCGGATGCGGCGGAAAAGCCGGCGCGGCGCGTGAACGGGCGGTAATATCTCCCGGCCACGCGCCCGTTTGAGCAATGAACAACCCGGTTCTCGTCGAAGTCATTCGCGGTGGCCTGGTGGAAAGCCGCCATCGGGGCGCGGTCGCCGTCGCCGATGCCGGCGGCGCGCTCGTCCTCGGTGTCGGCGACGTGGCGGCGGAGGTGTTCCCGCGTTCGGCGGTCAAGGCCCTGCAGGCTTTGCCGCTCGTGGAATCGGGCGCTGCCGAGCGCTACGGGCTGGGCGACGAGGAGCTTGCGCTCGCCTGCGCCTCGCACAGCGGTGAGCGGGCGCACGTCGAAGGCGTCACGCGCATGCTGGCGAAGGCGGGATTCGAGCCGTCGGCGCTCTGCTGCGGGGCGCATTGGCCGCTCTCGCAGGCTGCGGCCTACGCGCTGGCGCGCACGGGCGCCCCGTCGGCGCTGCACAACAACTGCTCGGGCAAGCATGCCGGCTTTCTCGCCGTCGCCCGTGCGCGTGGCGTCGAGCACTCCGGCTACTGGCAGCCCGACCATGCCGTGCAGCGCGAAGTGCACGGCGTGCTGCAGGATCTGACCGGCGCTGTGCTGTCGCCGGACCGTCGGGCCATCGACGGCTGCTCGGTTCCGACCTGGGCCGTGCCGCTGCACAGCCTTGCGCACGCCTTCGCCAAGTTCGCCACCGGTCGCGGCCTTTCATCCGACCGGGCACTCGCCGCCGCGCGGCTACGGGCGGCCTGCACGCACCAGCCCTGGTACGTGGCCGGCACCGGGCGCTTCGGAACTGAGATCGTGCGGCTTCTCGGCGAGCGCATCTTCCTCAAGACCGGCGCCGAGGGGGTCGCGTGTGGAGCGTTACCGACGCTCGGTCTGGGCATTTCCATCAAATGCGATGACGGCGCCGGGCGGGCGGCGGAGGCCGTCGCGGCGGCGCTGATCGCGCGCCTGCTCCCGCTCACCGACGCCGAGCGGCACGCGCTCGCGCTGTTCGCGCAGCCGACAGTGCGCAACTGGAACGGCACCGAGTTCGGCGCGTTGCGGGTGACCGAGGCGCTCGCCCAGTCCGGATGAAGCGGAGGCAAATGCGCGTCGCAAAGCAGGAGACTCGCGGCACGCGGGCTTTCGTCACGCGCTTTCAGGCGATCGCCGCTCAGCGTACCCGGTTGCCTCCGATCGACAATTGCGCGTAGCGGGTGGCGCCGTCCTTGGCGAGATCGCCGGTGACCGGTTTGCTCCATTCCATACCGACGATGGCGCCGCGGCGGACGCCGGAGATGAGGTTATCGGCGATCACCGCCGCGCCCGCGCCCGGGGCGACCGATACGGTGATGCCGAAATCGGCGTTGCGGATTACGTTGGCGTTGACGGCGACGTCGCGCAGATAGGCGCCCCAGCCGGCCGCGATCCCGATGTTCGGCGCGTTCTCCACGACATTGCCGGTCACCACCGTATCGGCCTCGATGCCGATGCCGACGCCGGCCAAGTCGTTCGGGTCGGTGCCGGGCGGGCGCTTGTTGGTGAGATTGCGGATGACATTGCCCTGGACCACCGCGAGCCGGCCGCCCTGGTTGAAGTTGGTGACCGACACGCCAAGCGCGGCGCCGTCGACGATGTTGTTGGCGATAAGCGCGCCCTCGAAGCCGAACTCGGCATAGAGCGCGACCTCGCCGAGGCCGGTGCAGGTGTTGCCGACGATCTGCAGGTTCGACGCCGTGTTGCCGCGCACCGCCGAGAAGGCGGCGTTGCGGATGCGGTTGCCGCGCACGATGACATTGCCGGCGCGGAAGATATTGACAGCGTTGCCGTACTGGCCGGAGCCGCCGGCCCGGGCGGTAACGTCCTCGATGCGGTTGTCGATGACGAGCGTGCCATCATCGCCGGGCGCGCTACGCCAGACCAGAATGCCGCCATTGCCGGCGCCGCGCACCGTGTTGCCGGCAATGCGCAGGCCGCGCGCGTCGAGCGAGAAGATGCCAATGTCAGCGGCGCTGACGACGTTTCCGGTGACGGCCCCCTCGATCGCCTCGAGCGTAATGCCGTTGCGGCCGGCATTCACGATCTCGCACTCGGCGATATGCACGGCGCGGCCCTGGGCGAGATGCAGAAGGCCGCGCCGCTCGGGAAGCGCGACCCCGCCGCCGTC
>Ga0210403_10004085_pt1 | contig 12644 bp, 8 predicted proteins | sample IncBWC19MmetaG_FD_150863 | JGI IMG/M metagenome (GOLD analysis project Ga0210403, IMG submission 150863) | Forest soil microbial communities from Barre Woods Harvard Forest LTER site, Petersham, Massachusetts, United States - Inc-BW-C-19-M | ecosystem: Environmental > Terrestrial > Soil >... | reverse complement strand
CCTCTGAGATCGGCCGTTGCAAAACCCTCGGTGAACCGATCATAGATCGGCGCGAGGAGCCGATGGGCTTCTTGCGTTCGGCCCTGGTCGTGCCACAGCCGTGAGAGGCTCGTGGCGGTACGCAGTTCCCAGGAGAGCGCACCTTGACGCCGCGCCCAGTCGAGGGCTTTGAGGAAGTGACCCTCGGCCGCTTCGGCGGAATTCGGTCCGCCCTCGTGCAGAACAAGGCCGCCTTTGATGCGCAGCAACTCGGCCATGCACCAGCGTGCTTCGGTGCGCTCGGATCGCGCCAGGGCCTCCTCGATCGCAACGAGGCCCTGTTCCACTTGCCCGGCCGGGCCCAAGGCTTCCGCGAACGTACCGAGAGGCCCCAAGTAACGGTGGAAATAACCGGTCTCACGAAGCTCATCAAGAGCAGCACGGAGAAGCGGCAACCCAGTGACTACCTCATCTCGCTGGATCAGCAGCACTGCCTCGCAGATGTGGCCCAAGGCGAGCCAGGTGTTGAATGCATGCTTTCCCGAATGGTCGATCAGCATCGCGACAAAGCGTTCCGCTGCATCCAGATCGCCGATTAAAAGGGCGATTGGGCACGCTCCGTCGGCCAGTGCAATACACAACGAAAGCGCATGATCGATTGCTAGAGCGTCTTCCACATTGCTTTGGGCAGTGCGCATGGCCTGGTCCGGAAACCCCTGGAGCCAGAGTATCGACGTAAGCCTCGCGCGCGCTGTCACCCGCTGGTCTAACTGAAAGCGGACCGTATGCGGCCGTTGAACAGGTGCGATATAACCGGCAAGCATGCGCTCGATGTGACGCCGTGCATCAGTGTGGTCCCCAAGATAATGCAGGGAGGTCCCGATCATGCGGTCGCCAACCAGCAGATCAGCCGGGTCGCCTCGGTCCGCAGCAACGCCGCAAAACCGCTGGGAAAGGGTCAACGAGGCCGGATACTCGCCGCGGTTCCCATGATAAGCCCACAGTCCACGAAATGCCCGCAATTGAGCGTCCGTGTCACCGAGTTTCTCTGCAATCTCCAGGGCGTTCGTCCAAGCTGCGCCGGTTTCAGGTACAGAACCTTTGGTATAGATCAGCGACGCTCCGAGTGCCGTGTACAATTGCATTTCGTGGCGCGAGCCTCGCGTAGAAGCCGACCGGAGGTTGGAGAGCGCGCGTTCGACGCGCACGCGACACTCGTCCAATAGCGACAGGTGCATCCACAAAGGCACCGAGGCAACCGTCAGGGCCACACCGATCGAGCTGTCGCCTCTTGCCGAAAACGCCCAGTCCAGCGCGGCCCGAACGTTGTCGGCCCGCGGTTTATAAGTCGCTGACCATTCGGCAGCGGGTTGTGTCTCCCATTCTGCCGCCGCTCGCTCGAAGAGGTCCCGGTAGTATTCGGCGTGGCGTCGGCCGACCGACGTGAGCTCGCCGCTTTCGGCCAATTTCTCAATGGCATAGGCACGCGTCGTTTCGAGCAGCCGGTGGTGGTCTGTCGCGTCACCGACATCCGCAGTGACGAGCGACTTGGTGACGAGACTCGCGACACAGTCGACGACAGCCGACGGGGCGATTTCGGCGCTCGCGGCGACGACACCCGCCGCCTCCAGGCCGAAGCCGCCGGCGAAGATCGCCAAGCGGCGCAGCACCACGCGCTCGGGCTCGGAGAGCAGCTCGTAACTCCAGTCCAATGTCGCCTGGAGCGTCTGATGGCGAGGCAGCGCCGTCCGACGACCCCCGGTGAGCAGACGGAACCGATCGTCCAGGCGCGATGCGAGGTCCTCTATACCGAGCGCCGCGCCGCGGGCCGCCGCCAGCTCGATCGCCAGCGGGATGCCGTCGAGTCGCCGGCAGATTGCCGCTGCGACAGCGGCGGTGCGCCCGTCCGGCGAGAAGTGCGGATCCGCCGCCCTCGCTCGTGTTACGAACAGCTGAACCGCGCCGTGTCGCAGCAGCTCATCCATATCGTCGGCACCTTCAGCCGGCACGGCGAGCGGTGGCACCCGATACAGCTGCTCTCCTTCCACTCGCAGCGGCTCACGACTAGTCGCCAGCACTCGTATCGCCGCATTGGTGTGCAAAAGCACTTCGGCCATGCGGGCCGCTGCGTCGATCACATGCTCGCAATTGTCGATCACGAGCATCAGCTGCTTCCTGCCGAGCGCATTCGCGACACGTTCGGCCGACATAGCGCCCGCGGCGAGCTCGAGACCGAGCGCTGTGGCCACGGTGACCGGAACAAGCTCGGGATCGGAGACCGGCGCGAGTTCGGCGACCCAGGCTCCATCGGCAAATTCCGACAGAAGACGCCGCGCGACCTCGATACCGAGGTGCGTCTTGCCGATCCCTCCCTCACCCGTCAGCGTGAGGAGCCGATGCTTCGTTACGAGAGCCGTCACCTCGGCGAGCTCTCCCTCTCGGCCGATCAGTTCAGAAACGGGTACGCACAGGCTCTTGCCGCCGCTCTGCACGCGGCTGCTCACGACTTCAGGGCGGCCTGTTTCGATTTCGGCGGTGTGCGAGAGATCAGCGTCGATCTCGTCCGGCATCCCGGCAAGGCGCAGGCCTTCGAGGATGCGTTCGCTCTCGCGCCGGTAGACCGGGCTTACAGCGTCGAGCGGAACGGAAGAGCGCTCCGCGGCAAAACGGCGGACTGTCATTTCCGGTTCGATCGCGGCGTATTCCGCCAGGTGCAGCCCAGCGCGCTCGACATCACCCGCGAGCGCCTCGGCCGCCGCCAGCCACGCCTTGCCGCGGAGATAGCTAGGGTTGCTGTCCATCGCCTGAGTCAATGAATCTACCGCCTCGGCGTCGCGACCTAGCTGCATCAATGCACGGCCAAGACCCTGCAACCAGGTCCAGCGGTCGGGGTCACGCGGTGCGATCTCATCGGCGCGACGAAACCACTCAGCCGCCTCCTGCGTCTCGCCAAGGTAGAGTTTATTAAGCCCCATCTCTTTATAGAAGAGCGGTTCGCCAGGGTTACGGGCAATAACTGTCTCGGTGGCGATTACAGCGTCTGCGAACCGGCCGCGCGCCCGGAGAAGAAACGCGCGCGCCTTCAGCGCGCCAGCATGATCGGGAGCCAGCGCCGTGGCGCGAGAGAGAAAAACCTCGGCCTCGTTGAGCAGCGCATCCCGTTCGTCGAGCCGGTACAGGTTCACCACCTGGTAGCTGCACAGAGCTGCAATGCCCGCCAGAGCGTCGACGTTGTCGGGATCGAGATCGAGAGCCTGCCGGAACAACTCGACCGCGCGAGCGGCATTCTCTCGTCGTTTGATGTCGTTGGACTGAGCCCGTGCGCGCATGACCAGGTCGACCGCGTCCCCGCTGTTGCTCGCGCTCCCGCGCGCGGCTTCGGTGCGGACCATCTCGATTCCAACACTGCGGGACAGACGCGCGACGATCTCGTCCTGGACCTCCAGGATGTCCTTGCGTTCCTTGTCGAATCGCTCGGCCCACAGGTGCTCGTCGGTAATCGCGTCGATTAGCTGGACATTCACCCGGACTCGGTCCGGCTCTACTCGTACGCTGCCTTCAAGGACGTAGCGCACACCGAGCTCCTCGCCGACCTGACGGATCGCGACCTGTCGGCCTTTGTAAGTGAATGCGGTGGACCGCGAGATGACAAAGCTGCCGGGGAGCGCGCGTGACAGGTCTGTGATCAAGCTGTCACCGACGCCGTCGACGAGGTAGTCCACGCTCGGATCCTGCGACAGATTCAGAAAGGGCAGTATCACGATGGACAGGCGTGGCCGCTTCAGAAGCGTGGCGGTCTCCTCGGTGGCAGAAGCCTGCCGGGGAAATGTTTCCGTCCCTGGCGCCTCCTGCTCCTGCTGCCAGAGCCATTCGATGAGCCGGTCGACACCAGCGGTCAGATGCCGGCGATAGGTGCTGAACGAAAGGCCCAGCCGGTCTGCTGCTGCCTCCTGTTTTGGCGCCGGATTGAGGTAGGTCAAATCGAGAATGCGGTACAATCTCTGGTCGCGCTCACCCGCGAACAAAGTCTTGGCTGTCTCGGCTAGCAAGGCCCGCAAGATCTGTGGAGTAGCGACGCCTGCAGTGGAACGCGTTATTAGCCGCGCGTGCAGCAGCGCGTTCCCGGCAAGCAGATCAGCCTGAGTGTAGTGGCGAAGCGCGTCTTTGACCGCGCTTTCAAATTCGGAGCGAGTCACTAACGATCCGCGTCCCAAGCTGCAGGCCGGGGCGTCTCCAGGACGCGCTATACATGACACGTGGTTGTTCTGTCAACCAAGCCCCTTTTGTTGGACTCTGGCGGACCAACGCCGCCGACCCACGCCCGCTCCGAGCAAAAATTGAACAGATTTTGGCGTGGAATCCGCGCAGATGATCGACCCATCTCCGTGGCAACGCAAACGCGACAGCGAAAGGCTCGACGATGACACTGCAAGCGATACTCGACCCCGCGCGCTGCAACGCGGAGGCCTCGGCGAGGCAGTGCCAGACACGCCCGACCCACTTCCGCTCTGCAGCATGTCATAGCGTCTCTGCAAGGGTGGCGGAAACGAATTCGGTCGCGCCGACAGCTACGCAGTCTGCGCGAGCTGGAATCACAGATCTTCGCGCCGGAGGATATCTCTTTCGTGATCTGCCGGTTCGAGATGGAGACCGCGCGTCTTCAACGGCGAGGCCGCCAACCGCCCCCACCACACCGCCGAAGCCCACGCCGTCGCCGACATCGATCATAGCCGGGAATTGGGCCCCCGTGATCAGCGCGGCAAGCGGTGAGCCGGCGCGGATTTTGGTCGTCGATGACGACCCAGTGACGAACCGCATGGTCGTCGACTATCTCGAAAACCGGAACATGCGTGCCACCTCGGCTTCGGGGCGGGTAGAAATGGCTCGTATGCTAGCTGTCGGCGAGCCGAGTCTGGTGCTTCTCGACCTGCGCCTCGGCCGGGATAATGGGTTGGACCTGCTGCACGAGATCCGCTCGCGTTCCGACGTCCCGGTGATCATGACCGCAGACCCTGGCAGCGACGAGAGCGACCGGGTCGTCGGGATCGAGCTTGGTGCCGATGATTGTGTCACCAGGCCGTTCGGGCTTCGCGAACTGCTGGCGCGCATCCGAGCTGTGCTGCGGCGTCGGGAGGTCACACGCGCCGAGCCGCAGCGGGATCGGGAGGCAAGCCGTTGTCGCTTCGGCGGGTGGGAGCTCAATCGACGCAGCAGGCGTCTGACCGATCCCAACGGCGCTCCCGTCACCCTGACGAAGGGCGAATACAACCTCCTAATAGCCTTTCTCGACGCACCTCAGCGACTTCTCAGCCGCGAGTATCTGCTTCAGGCGACCCGCATTCATGAAGATATCTTCGACCGCAGCATCGACGTGCAGGTCCTGCGGCTGCGGCGCAAGCTGGAAGGCGATCCTAGCGCGCCCCGCATCATCCGGACAGAGCGCGGCGTCGGCTACGTGTTCGCCTTGCCGGTCGAGCTGGTCTGACGGCTGTGTATAGCCAAGGCGCGCCGCTGCCCGCGTGACGCTTCGCTCATCGAGCAGCGCATCGAGCACGATCAGCAAGTTGAGATCGATGCCTCTCATATCGGCCATGGCAATAACAGAACAATAAAATCGCGATTAGATCAATCTCTTAGCTGCGCCTACCTCTCCCGGACAACAACGATAGGAAGATCTGCCATAAAGATCGTCCCAGCCAGTGAGCAGGCGGCAGCGCTCTTCTAATATCGAGCCGATCGCCCAGCCAGCATTGTAGTAGAAGCCTTGGCCAGTGCCGCGAATGTCGGTCGGATAGAGCTCGGTCATGAACGGGCCCGTCGGCGCAAACTTCATTAGGATCGCGGTGTTCAGAGGGATCCCGAGGGGCAGCAGACCCGAGGGCGACGGGGGATCGGCTCAAGTCGTTCGGCTGGGGGCATCGCTGGCCATCCATGGATAAAATGCAGCGACGAAGCTCCAGTCCTCACCGCCCCGCCCATAGCGTCTGTCGGTCCCGCTTACGAAGCAGCACCCGAGCTGTCCGCGCGCCTAGCCCGATATCGACGCACGGGCACGGGGTAGCTCGCCAGGCAGCTGGCGGAAGCCGCCCGCCTCACGATCGACGATCCGACCGTCCTTGATGATGGTCGAAATCTCACTCGGCCGCTGCAGCAGGTGATATCGGCAAGCGGATCGCTGTTCCAAATCACGATGTCGGCGAGCTTGCCGGAGGCGATCACGCCGACCTCACCTTCGAGGCCCATGAGCCAGGCATTGCGGCTCGTATTGGCGACGATCGCCTCCATAGGCGGCATGCCGACCTCCTTGACCAACAACTCCGCCTCCTTGCCGTGCCAGCGCCCATGGCTGAAGGCCGAGGCGTTGCCGGTGTCGCTGCCGCTCATGACTGATATGCCCCGATCGCGAGCATTGCGAAGCATCTGGAAAGAGGTGTCCAGCTGCGCGCGCAAGCGATCCCGCACCCGGTCACCCAGGCCTCTGCCGGCACCGCCGTGCTCGACCCCGATCCAGGGCGAGGTCAACACCGGCGCGAGCGGCATCCCGGCCTTGGCGATGATGTCGAGATCCGCCGGTGTAGCCAAATCCGCGTGGTAGATTAGATCGATGCCCGCCTTAGCCGCGGCGCGGGTCGAAGTCGAACCGCGCGAGTGGATGGTGACTTTGACGTTGTGTCGGTGAGCCTCGTCGACAACAGCGCCGATCTCGTCATCGGCGACTGTCTGCACATCGCCCCAGGTCGAGTCGGCGATCTTGATTAAATCAACTCCCCGCCTGCATTGTTTGCGGGTCTCACGAATGAACTCGTCGTGCGTGTTGCATAACACGCCGGCCGTATCGGCCGGAGTGCCTTCAAAGGCCGGGTACGGATCGGGATCGAAAATCCCGCCGTAATTGCTCAGAGCCCGGCCAGCGACAACCATGCGTGGGCCCTCGAGCAGCCCGCCCTCGACCGCCTCGCGCACGGTGACATCGGTAAACCATTTGCCACCGGGCACGGCGATGCTGGTCACCCCGGCGCGCAGCACGCGCCCGATCGCATGCGCCGCCCAGAGGGTGCAGAACTCGGCGGTCGAAGTGTATTTCATGCCGGGCAGCGCACCCTGGTGAAGGGAGATGTGACAATGCGCGTCGATGAGGCCGGGCAAGATGAACTTGCCCGTAGCATCAATGACTGTGTCGTCCGAGGTCTCCGGCCGCATCGAGCCGTTGGTTTCGCCGACAAGGGTGATCCGGTTTCCCTCGACGACGAGGAACCTGTTTGGGACCGGACCGCCGCCTGATCCATCGATCAATGTCCCGTTCTTGATTAGCAGCCGAGTGGCGTTGGCCATGACTACAGCCTCCCTGAAGGATGGTAAATCGTAGGAGGCCATACGCCGATACGGGTTTCCGGCCAAGCCGAGAGTGGAAGGGCTCTACGCGCCGGCAGGCAGCAACCGGATGGACGGGCTCGGACAGGAAGAGTGGGAGACCAAGGGTTTCAAATCTCGTTTCTTCCACCGGGCTAGTCGGTGCGAACCATCCCTGCGCCGACTAATCCTGATCCGCTCCGAGTGTGCTTCCAGCTGGGGCGAGAGTTTGCCGGCTCGGCCTTTCACCATGGAGAACAGTACACCTTGGCAAGGCGCACAAAACATGGGTGGAGAATTCGCATCAGGTCCGTCCAGACAACGAGAGCGCAAGCTGTGCGGTTCAGGTTAGCTCAATCTGCCCAGCCTTTCCTCAGCATGCACGGTGTGCGGTTCAGAACACCTTCAACTTTCGATACCAACTCATCTCCCGATCCGCACTGCGGGTTTTGCGAGCCGAAGCGACTGCGGAGTGGCAGAATACCGCACATCGGTAATGTAACACATCGGGCGCTCTATCGGAAATCAGCGACGGCGCGGCCAATGTGGGATTGACTTTGCCGATCCGGACCTTGGCCCTCGCGACGTGGCAGCCGAAGCGGGCATCTCCCTGCGCTATCTCCAGAAGCTCTTTACATAACGCGGCGCTACCTGCCGCGGTTTCATCGACTCGCTTCGATTAGATCACGCCGGGCGCCTTCTTCGACGCCGCGCGATCGCGAGCACACGCCAGCCTATCAGCGAGATCGCTTACGCCAGCGGTTTTCACGATTATAATTATTTCTCACAAAAGTTTCGCCGACGGTTCGGTTATGCGCCGAGCGCCCATGCCGGAAACCGTCCTTCTGAAGTTAAAATCATCGAAAGCCCCGGTTAATTTGCTGCCTGATCAGCCAAATGAAGCTTGAAATAGGACTTCGTGTAAAGCCACCTGTCCGCTGCCATTAGCCGGCACAATGCCTCTGTGGAAGTGGCCGTTGGAAGGGCGCTGAATATTCGCTCCGCAGCGCAGAAACCGGATGGACGGCATGGGCACGGCGGATGTTGGCGCAGCCGGCCTCCGAAAGACCGGAAAAATCGCACCTTCCCTTGCTTGACCAGATCACCGACCGTATCGGCCACCTCTTCGATCGGCGCGGCCGGATCGACGCGGTGATGATAGAGCAGGTCAAGATAGTCGGTGCCAAACCGACGCAGGGAGCCTTCCACCGCCTTACGGATATGCTCAGACCGGCTGTCTCTGTCGACGCCGACCTGCTTACTCGATCTCTTAGTGCGTGCCATTACTAATCACGGTGCGCGCTAGCCTCACGACGTCTCTCGGTCGGCCGCCTACTTTATCTGCAAGACAGGATGCGTTCGCAGAGGCCGCCGTCATCACGGTCCTGCAGCGCACGCCGCGCTGAACGATCGCGTGCCGCTAGACCGAGAGGAGCGGGCAAATGACTGATCTCATTGAAACAACATTCCATTGGCTCAGAGAGAAACTGATCGGCAGTTTTTCCGAGGCCGGGATTAACCTTTGGGTTTCAAACGTAACCGGATTCCCAGAGCCAGAAATCGTTGCGTAACTTGCGGTGTCCAAATTCCGGGTTCTGTCGCGCCGTGTTACGCGACTTAGACGCTGCCGCAATGCGTGAAATCCGGCGTCATCGCTAACGGGAGGGAGGTCCTTGAGATGTCCGGGAGCAAACGCCCATCACCCCCCAGTCCATGCTGAGCAAAATTCGAGCAGCTTTTGAGCGTGGAAGCGGGCAGCCGATCGCCCCATTTCTGCGGTGCCGTAAAACAACGGTCAAAACGCCACCCAATGTCAGTGCAAACGACACTCGGCCTGACGCACGACGGGCTGTTTCGCGACACAACGGGGCCCTCCCGGCAGTAGCAGTTTGTCTCACTATCGCGACGAGAATCACAATGGACACAATCGAACGCCTCTATCCACCGGTTTCGGAGCGCGCATGCCGGGATCTGGCCATCTGCGCACCGGTCTATAAGAACAACGCGATCGCGTTGCGCCCGGCGGCCGCTGGCAGCTCGTTCTCGCGGGCAATGCATCTTCTGCCGGCCAAGCGTCGCGAGGCCCTGCGCGCGCTTTACGCCTTTTGCCGCGAAGTCGACGACATTGCGGATGGCGAGGCATCGCACGCGTTGAAGCAGACCCTCTTAGCGAACTGGCGCGGTGAAATCGCTCACCTCTATGGCGGTCGGCCGCGGAACGCTGTGACCCTTGGTCTGAGCAAGGCTCTACATCTTTACGGCCTGCGGTGTCACGATTTCCTCGCCATCATCGATGGCGCGGAAATGAAGGCGCAGACTGACATCCGGGCGCCCAGCTTCGCCCAGCTGGATAGCTATTGCGAGCATGTGGCAGTCGCAGTCGGCCGGCTATCGGTGCGCATCTTCGGTGAAGAAACCCCGGCGGGCGAGCGTGTCGCGGCGGAACTTGGCCGTGCGTTGCAGCTCACGAATATACTTTGTGATCTCGCCGAGGATGCGAAGCGCCACCGGCTGTACCTGCCTCGCGAGCTATTGCACGCGCACGGCATATTCGCAACGACACCGAGCTGGGTGCTGGCGCAGCCGGCGCTTCCCGACGTGTGCCGCGATCTCGCAGTACACGCCGAACGCCATTACGCGGCTGCCGCTGAGGCAATTGCCATTTGCCCTCGCTCGACGATGCGCCCAGTGGCCGTAATGCTCGGCATCTATCACGCCCTGCTCCACCAGCTTCTCGCGCGTGGCTGGCAACAGCTTAACAAGCCAGTACGAATCCCTTTCTCGCGAAAACTGGCTCTCCTGCTTCGTCACGGGCTGAGGGGCCGTTGAAGATGGCGGTCCCAAGGGAGACCGCATCGGCGCAGCGCACAAGGGCAACCAGTCATGAACCTCGATCGGCAAGCGGCATTGCCCGTGCCGAGGTCGAGAAATGGGAGAAAGTCGATGGAGTATCAAAGCCCATTCGAGAATTGGTACAGCTATAGTACCGTGCACAAGCCGTTGCCGGATTTCACATGCGAAACTGGTCTGGTGCTGTTCCCTCCCGAACTCGTGCCCGGTGTCGGCCATCCACTGGTCGACAAGCTCGGAAATCACGCAACGCGTCGTCTGATTATGCGCAAACTGGAGAGCTACAACGCCTTTACCGAGAAGCTCGAATACAAAGCCGTAATGGCGGCTTCAATCAAGATCGCTCAAAACCCGCAGGCTTTTGGGTTGAGCGAACAGGCCGGGAGGGAGGCGCGGCTTATCGTAACCGACGAAAGTCACCACGCCTATGTCGCTATCGAGCTGATCAAGCATATTCCTGGATTTTCGGAGCTGCCGCCGCTCACCCCGTCGCAGCCGCCGTTTTTGCGAGGCTTGGAGGAGTTGGAGCGAGGTCTTCCGACCGAGCTCGCCGATGACCTCCTGATCGCGTTCGTCTCGATCTCGGAGACGCTGATAACCTCCATCCTGCGCGGGATCCCGCGCGACCCACGTGTCGTGAGTGCGGTCCGCAATACGGTCCGCGACCATTGCATCGACGAGGCCCAACATCATTCCTATTTCGTTTATGTTGCTCACCAGCACTGGGCCTCGAGCACGCCGGATCGGCGGGAGATACTCGGGCCTCTCTATGCGCGGCTGATACGGCTGTTTCTCGATCCGGACGTCGATCTGTGCCGGGCTTGGCTGCTGGAAGCGGGCCTCGACCGACGCGATACGGAAGTCGTTCTGCGGAACTACTATTCGCCAGAGCGAGTAGCGACAAGCTTTCGCGCCGACTCTTTCCCGACCCTCAGGCTCATGGAGCGGGTCGGTGTCCTAGATCATCCGACCGCGCGTCCCGCCTTCGTGGAACAGAAGCTAATCGATTAGCTAATATGCTGATTCCGAAGTCCGATGGATTGAATAAGAACCCGTCATTGCGAAGAGCCCACAGGCGACGCGGCAATCTCCAGCCGAGCCAGTGCGCTGTCGACGGGATTGCTTCGCTATGCTCGCAATGACGAACCCCTTTTTGGTCTCAAGAACTTCGCCGACGCGACATTAGGTGGGGTGGCACAGGCGGCTCGACCTGGTTCAGTCTACTGATGCCTCCGGAATAAAGTGGCAGAAGGAGCTCAAGCATGATGCGCATGGCGGTTCTGCAGCATGTCGAATTCGAAGGGCCGGCGGCTGTCGCCGATTGGGCGGCAGCGCGCGGGTTTCCTCTCCGCGTATTTCACCTTTACCGCGATGCTGCGCTCCCGTCGCTTGCCGATTTCAACATGCTGACGGTCATGGGCGGCCCGATGAGTGCGAACGACGACGCTCAGCTCGGCTGGCTCGGTCCAGAGATCGAGGTTCACGACGCCATAGCCGCGGACAAGACCGTGCTTGGAATTTGTCTCGGCGCCCAGATCATCGCCAAAGCTTTGGGTGCGCGGGTATATCGGGGAAGCGCCAAAGAGATAGGCTGGTTTCCCGTCCAGCAGACGGCCGGTTCGCATCCTCTCTTCGATGGCCTGCCCGACAGCTTTACGCCACTTCATTGGCATGGCGAGACGTTCGATCTCCCGCAGGAGGCAAGGTTGCTCGCCAAGAGCAAAATTACAGCGACTCAGGCTTTTGCCGTAGGTCAGCGCGTTCTTGGACTGCAGTTTCATATGGAGGCGACCGAGGAAAGTGTGCGTGCGCTCTTGAAAGGTGCTGCCCACGAAATCGGTTATGGAGTCTTCGAGCAGCAGCCTGGCACGATTCTCGCCGGCCTCAACGAATGCACGAATCTTCGCCCCCTACTGGACGCCGTGCTCGCCCGCTTGACCGGATTTACGGTCAGAGGCAAATAAACGTGCACCTCCTAAGCGGGTAATGATGATGGAACCCGCCGCGATTGGCTCTTGCGCGTCAGGTTCGCGCGCCTTTCGCTCAATGAAAATCCCTTCGATCCCTCGCCCTTCGCCTCCGCAGCGATTCGAAATAATCAGGGCGAGGTCTGCCACTATGCCGGTGAGGGGCGACGCTCTGACGCCGACAATTCGATCTCTTGGTGCGCGCCATTACTAATCACGGTGCGCGTTAGCCTCACGACGTATAACGGGAACCAAAAATACAGCCATACCGCGTAGCTGATGATCTCAGCGGGGTAGCGATGGCCGGCATAAATCGGGTCTCGAGGCGTCCTCATCCCGCCCCTTTACCCGACCATCCCGGCTCTTACCAAGCCTGCTCTCGGCCAACTTGACGGTGTCCGTGACGGACGAGACGTGCCACAACCGGATATTGCTTGTTGATCCGACACTGATCGATCCGGAAATGCAGGATTGTAACCCGGTAAGCCTCAATCGAAA
>Ga0210403_10004084_pt1 | contig 12646 bp, 11 predicted proteins | sample IncBWC19MmetaG_FD_150863 | JGI IMG/M metagenome (GOLD analysis project Ga0210403, IMG submission 150863) | Forest soil microbial communities from Barre Woods Harvard Forest LTER site, Petersham, Massachusetts, United States - Inc-BW-C-19-M | ecosystem: Environmental > Terrestrial > Soil >... | reverse complement strand
CGAAGAAGTCACGCGCCTCGAGCGCAACATGCCATGGCTGGCAATCACCGGCGCCGTAACCCCATTCATAGGCCTCTTCGGCACCGTCTGGGGAATTATCGATGCGTTCCATGGGTTGGGGACTGCGGGGGCGGCTACGCTTCGGGCGGTGGCGCCGGGGATTTCGGAGGCTTTGATTACTACTGCGGCGGGATTGGCGGCGGCGATTCCGGCGGTGATTGGGTACAACTTGCTGGGGAGTTCCATTCGGGAGTTTGCGGCGCGGGGGGATGATTTTGCGCTGGAGATGCTGAACGCTGTGGAGCGGTCGCAGGTTGCGGCTCCGGAGGTGCGGAGGTAATGGCTTTCACGGCTTCCAATGGGCGCACGCAATCTTCTATTTCGGACATCAACGTAACGCCGCTGGTGGACGTGGTTCTGGTGCTGCTGATTATTTTCATGGTGACGGCGCCGGTGCTGCAATCGGGGATCGAAGTGAGCGTCCCCAAGACGCGAACCGTTAAAGAGATCACCGAGGAGCGGCTGGTCATCAGCGTGGACAAGCAGCAGCGCGTCTTTCTGGGGAACGATCCCATCAACATCAATGAGATTGCCGCGAAGCTGCATCAGAAGATACGCGATCCGCAGCACCAGTCGATTTTTATCCGCGCGGACGAGAACGTGCCCTTCGGCGCGTTCGCGACCGTGATGGATGCGGTGAAGGCATCGGGGATTACGAACGTCAGCATTGTCACGCAGCCGCTCGACAGTCATGCAAGCCAACGCTGAGATATTTTTCGAACACGACAACTGGTTTCGCAATCTGGCCTGGTCGGTTGGGTTGCACATCGCGGTTGCGGGCTCGATCATTTTGTATGCGGTGGTGTGGCATGGCAGCGGCGGCAGCAATTGGGGCGCGGGCGGCGGCGGAGACGCGATGGGAGTAACCCTGGTCAGCTCGGTTCCTCTGCCCGCCAGCGCAATACAAACGCAGAACGTTTTGGCGAACGAATCCAAGGGGCTTACCGAGTCGCTTCCGAAGACGGAGGAGAAAGCGCCGGAAGCGATACCGATTCCCGATAAGAATGCAAAGATCAAGCCGAAACCACGAAGCAGCGTTCAGGAAAAGCCTAAGCCTCAGGCCGAAGAAGAAGCCAGCAACGTAGTTCCGTTCGGGCAAGGCGGCCCGGTCAGCGGCCCTTATGGAACCTTCAATGCGGCCGGGGCGAAAGGCGGATTCGGCTTCACGGGCGGCGGAGGCGATTTTGGTTCGCGCTACGCCTGGTACGTGCGCGTGGTGCAGCAGAAAGTTTCCGAGAACTGGCTCAAGTACGAAGTGGATCCGCGCATCACCGAGGCGCAAAGAGTGTATGTGACATTTGACATCAAGCGGGATGGGCATCCGACGAATGTGCAGGTCGAGCAGTCGAGCGGCGTGCCATCGCTCGATCAGTCGGCAGTGCGGGCGTTGCAGCGCATTGATACTTTTGGCCCGCTTCCGCCGGATTATTCGGAGAGCAAGGTTTCGGTGGAGTTCTGGTTCGATTACAAGAGATAGCTGCGGTGCAGGCTTCAGGCTTTAGGTTACTTGGAAGGAATTGGGTTACGATGCGCGAGGGCAACTTGCAGTTCAATGTTCATCATCATACGATTGGTAGAGGTCTGAGAGCTGGTATCGGCAAGAGGACGACCGGCACGCAATACTTCAAAAGCAAATCTCGCATGGTGGCCGCGGTTTTCTTTCTTTTCCTGACTACGGCTCTCAGTGTTACTCCTGGTCTGGCCCAGCAGGACTGGATCAAAACCGGCACCGGCCTGGGGATGGAGAAAGTTCGCCTCGCGGTCCCTGATTTCAAAGCTTCCACTTCAGACGCCAAGAACGGCGACCTGCTCAAGGTTTTCAACGACACTCTTTGGAATGATCTGGAGAGCGCCGGGATCTTCGACATGGCGTCGAAGAGTTTTTATCCAGTGGCAGTTCCGGGCACGCCGACGGAGGTGCAGTTCAGTGCGTGGAATGGTCCTCCTCCCAATGCATCGATGCTGGTGTTCGGCAACCTGGGTGTAACCGGCAACAACGTTACGGTGCAAGGCTGGCTGTATGACGTCAAGAACCTTACTTCGCCCCAGGTGCTGGGCAAGCAATATCAGGATACGGCAACTCCTGCGGCTGCCCGCACCATCGCGCACAAGTTTGCGAACGAGATTATTTTCCGGCTGGGCGGCGGTATTCCGGGGATCGCGGAGAGCCAGATTTATTTTGTGAGCAGCCGCAGCGGCCACAAGGAAATCTGGGTGATGGATTACGATGGGGCTAACCAGCGGCAGATCACACATCTGGGTTCTATTTCCCTGTCTCCACGAATTTCGCCCGACGGCTCGCGCCTGGCTTTCAGTTCAGTGACGAAATACGGCTGGGACATTTTGATGTATTCGATGGATCTCAATCGCCTGGTTTCATTCCCGAAGTATGGGGGCACGAATCTTTCGCCGGCATGGTCCCCCGATGGCACGAGGCTGGCGTTTTCTTCATCGCGTTCCGGGGACCCGGAGATTTACGTTGTGGATCAATCGGGGGGAAATCTCAAGCGCATTACGTCTTTCAAGGGACCGGATGTTTCGCCGGTGTGGAATCGCAAGACCGGGGCGCAAATCGCTTGGGTAAGCGGGCGCAGTGGGTTGCCGCAGATTTACACCATGGAAGCGGACGGCACGAATGTGCAACGAATTACCGACCAGGGTTATGCGGTGTCGCCGGCGTGGTCGCCGAACGGGCAATTTCTGGTGTTCGCCTGGACTCGACATTACGGGCCTGGGGCTCCGGGGGCGTCAGATATTTATCTGATGGATGCGGCCAGCAAGCAATGGGTGCAACTGACTCACGACGGCGGACGAAATGATTTTCCGTCGTGGTCGCCGGATGGGCGGCATATTGTTTTTCAGTCCAGCCGAGCGGGTGGGGAGCAGATATGGTCGATGCTGGCGGATGGGAGTAATCAAAAGCAGTTGACGTCCACGGGTGGGAATACGCAACCGAATTGGAGTTGGAAGTAGGGGTTGGACCGTGGTGCTGGGTTCGAAATAGTACGCGCGAGATTCCTCGCCCCGCTGGGGCTTCGGAAAGACGTCAATTAAAAAGGGAATGACGTGAAAAAAACGGGAATGACGTCAAAAAAAACGACGACGTTTAAAGAAGGAATCACGACATTCAAAAGAAAACGAAAAGAAAAGAGAAATGTTGCTCTTTGATTAACTGGGATTAACTGGCCCGGAGGCGGAGAAGTGAACCCGCCCCGCTATGGATTCTGAAGCGCGCGTTGTGGGCAGCGGCGCGCGATACAGGGAGGAAAAGTGAAGCAGCAGAGAATGAAGTGGTTCACGCTTATATTCGCGTTAGGTGCCATCCTGTTTCTAGGGGCTTGCCATAAGAAGACACCACCGCCACCACCACCGGCGCCACCACCGCCAGCAGCGCCGACGGCCTCGCTCACGGCGAGTCCCAACAGCATTGACAAGGGACAATCGACCACGCTCACATGGCAGACCTCAAATGCCACCGACGTGAGCATCGACGGCGTGGGAGCGGTGCAGGCGAGCGGATCGCAGTCGGTAACCCCGTCCGACTCGACTACCTACACGTTGACGGCCAAGGGAGCCGGAGGCACCCAGCAGGCAACGGCGCGGGTGACCGTCACTACACCTCCACCACCACCTCCGCCCGCAGCCGGACCGAGCGAGGAGGAGTTGTTCGCGCAGAACGTGAAGGACATCTACTTCGAATACGATAAGTCGGATATTCGTTCTGACCAGCAGAGTTCGCTGCAGGCGGATATCGCGTTCCTCACGAAGCATCCCGATATCCACTTCGTGGTCGAGGGACACTGCGATGAGCGCGGGTCGACGGAGTACAACCTGGCATTGGGCGACAGCCGAGCAGGCTCGGTGCAGAGCGCATTGACGCAAGGTGGGGTCAGCGCAAGCAACATCAAGACGATCAGCTACGGCAAGGAGAAGCCGTTCTGCACTGAATCCAACGAAGCTTGTTGGCAGCAGAATCGCCGTGGCCATTTCGTGTATCAGAAATAGTCAGTGGAGGTGCGGGGCGTGACTCGTTCCGCACCTCAGTTTTTTCTGGCAAAGCCGCACGCGCAGCGGAACCTCCAAGACAACTGTGTCTGGAGCGCGCTATCCTTCACAATAGAACGTGGCCGAGGTCGACGCCGGAAAGGCGATCAGCTCTCGACTGTAAAAAACGTAGCCAGCTACGTTTCTACGGCGGATTTGTAATTCAAGTTTGGGAACTCAAGGAACACGCTATGAAAATTTATCGATATTCGACCATGGTTGTGCTGCTGATCGGCTTCTGGGCAAACGGGACGCCGGCCTGGGGCGTCAGCAAAGAAATGGTTCAGTTAATGACGCAGGTGCAGAACCTGCAGGACCAGATGACGAAGATGCAGCAGTCGTTCAACGAACGGATGGGCGTCATGCAGCACCTGATGGATCAGAACACCGACAGCATGAATAAAGTGGCGGCATCCATCACGGCGGTTCAGGGCGGCCTGGAAAAGTTGCAAACCGACAATGGCGGAAAGGTGGACCAGCTTTCCGGCCAGATCCAGTCGCTCAATGATTCTCTCGACGAATTAAAAGCGCGCCTGGCGAAGGTCAGCAAGCAACTGGAAGACATGCAGGCCTCGCAGCAGAGTGTGGCAGCAGGACAGGCCGCGCAGCAGGCACAACAGCAGGCGCTGGCGCAGGCTCCGCCTCCCGATGTGCTGTACAACAACGGGTTGCGGGATTACAACGCGGCGAAGAATGATCTGGCCAAGCAGGAATTTTCGGATTATGTGAAGTTCTATCCCAACACCGATCTCGCCGGAAATGCGTATTTTTACCTGGCGGAGATCGCCTACAAGACGGGAAACTTTCAGGAAGCCGTCACCTATTACGACCAAGTGCTGCAGAACTTTCCTACTGGCAACAAGGCTCCTTCATCGGACTTGAAGAAGGGATTGGCGCTCATCGAATTGGGCAAGACGGACGATGGGATTGCGCAGCTTCGGCACGTGATCCAGCGCTATCCGCGTTCGAATGAGGCGCTCCAGGCTAAGGATCGGCTGAAGAAGTTGGGAGTTTCGACAACTGCGGCGCGGGCGCCCGGCGAGTAGGGCTGGCGACTTCCGCGTCAGATTTCCGGGATCGGATTTTCGGATCAGCGGCGGGCGCTGATGCTGGTGTGATGTTGAGCGTGGTGGGGTTTTTGCTTATTGTGCTGCTTGTTGTGTGGATGCTTCTGAGATCCGGCTGATGCAGGCATTGCAATCACTGGTATTGACGATCCGTTTTGCGCGCAGAGGGTCAAAGTCGAGAGCAACACTGCAGCTGAGGCAAAAACCAGTCGCTTCATGGGTCCTCCAAGTCCATTCAGGATTTTTCTTAAGTACTTCAGAAAAACCGCTGCCGGGTTGAGAAGTTTCAGAGTAGGCTAATTATAGGCATGGTTCTCTGCCACTGGGGAGAAATTATTGTGACGATTACGAAAGATCAAGACCGCTCGAAAGGCGCTGTGGAACAGGACGAGAGAGACCAGTCGGACAATACGTCGATGCAGGGCCAGCTTGGTCATCGGGATCAGGATCCACTGTTGAAGTCGGCTGACACGGACTTTCCGGAACCGGGTGGGGGTCCGGAGCACACGGGCGAACCGGAGGATAAGCGTGGCGAGAGTGATGCCGCGTAACCGTTAGCCAAAGACGTTGCCGCAACGTCTCTACAGTATCAACCTGCTCCTGCCGCGAGTTGGACGTTCAGGGTTCGCGCGGCGGTGTCGAAGGACATCCCGAACCCGGCGCGGGCGACGCGGGAAGCTTCTGACATCCCCAATATTTACTCCTCAGGTTTTTCTATTCGGGGCGCTGGGTTCTGGCGCGGATGGCCTGTTGTAAAATGCAATTCAACTATGTCGACGAAGACTCCTGTGGGAATCCTGGGCGCGACCGGAATGGTGGGGCAGCGCTTTGTGCAATTGCTGGAGCACCATCCGTGGTTCGAAGTGGCGTGGCTGGCGGCTTCTGACCGCTCGGAAGGCCGCTTGTACGGCGAGGCAGCGCGCTGGAAGATGAAAACGGTGTTGCCAGCGCGGGTGGCGGAAATGCGGGTGTCTCCGGCTACGCCGGAAGGGGCTCCGAAGATTATTTTCGCGGCCTTGGACGCTTCGATTGCGGCTGAAATGGAGCCTCGCTTCGCCGCCGCAGGATGCGCCGTGGTCACCAACTCCAGTGCGCTACGGATGCAACGCGACGTGCCGCTGGTGATTCCGGAAGTCAACCCGGATCACATTCAGATGATCGAATGTCAGGGCTGGAGGAAGTCGTCGGGCGGCTTTGTGGTGACGAATCCGAATTGCTCGGCGATCGGGCTGGTCATGGCTTTGAAACCTTTGCAGGATTTATTTGGTCTCGAGACGGTCATGGTGGTTACGATGCAGGCGGTGAGTGGAGCGGGATATCCGGGCGTGGCTTCGCTCGACATTCTGGGCAACGTGATCCCTTACATTTCGAAGGAAGAAGAAAAAATGGAGGAGGAGACGCGGAAGCTTCTGGGCGGGCTGAATGGGTCTGGTTTCGTGCCGGCGGAATTTGGCATGAGTGCGCATTGCAATCGCGTGGCGGTGGAAGATGGGCATACTGAATCGGTTTCCGTGAAGCTGAAAAGCAAGGCGCAGGCGCAGGAGATTATCAAGGCGTGGAACGAATTCCGAAGTGTGCCCCAGGAATTGCAGCTGCCCAGCGCTCCGGAACAACCTGTGCGCTATACCGCGTCGGCGGACCGGCCGCAACCGCGGTTCGACGTCGAGTCAGGCAACGGGATGACGGCTACCGTCGGGCGCTTGCGGCCGTGCGGCGTTCTGGATTGGAAGTTTACCGTGCTCTCCCACAACACTATCCGAGGCGCGGCCGGGGCGGCCCTGCTGAATGCTGAATTGCTCAAAGTGCGGGGTTATTTGGGGTGACGTCTTTATGCTGCAGAGTGGGGGTAGCTGATCGGGAAAATCCGCGCCTGAGGTACGTCTGCCAATGATCGTGATGAAATTTGGCGGGACCTCGGTGCAGGACGCCAAGGCCATCGAGCGCGCCGCTGATATTGTCAAAGGACGGCTGGCGCAAAAGCCGGTGGTTGTGGTCAGCGCCATGTCCAAGGTCACGGACCAGTTGCTGGCGATGGCGCGGGCTGCGGGAAATGGCGATCGCAAGAATGCGTTGAGTCTTTCGCGAGCGCTGCGAGAGCGACATTACAACACTGCGGGCGAACTTCTGGGAACGGCGCTGTTCACGGAATTTCACGGCGATCTGGGAGTTTACTTTGAGGCGCTGGACGAGCTCTTGCGGGGCATCGCGGCGGTTGGCGAATTAACCCCACGCACCACCGATCACGTCGCGGCATTCGGTGAGATTCTTTCCAGCAGAATTGTCAGTGCCGCGTTTTCCGCCCAAGGCCTTCAATCGACGATGGTGGATTCGCGCGAGTGTGTTGTAACCGATGCTGAGCACATGCGGGCCGCTCCCTTGATGGAAGAGACGAACCAGCGGCTGAAGTCGAAGGTGCAGCCAGTGCTGGACAAAGGCCGAGTGCCGGTCATGGGTGGTTTCATCGGCGCCACTAAGGCGGGAATTACCACGACGATCGGGCGCGGCGGGTCCGACTATTCCGCGGCCATCGTTGGGGCGGGTTTGGGTGCTGAGCGCATCGAAATCTGGACCGACGTGGACGGGATGATGACGACCGATCCGAATATGTGCCCGGAGGCGCGGCGGATCAAGGTCATCAGCTTCGATGAAGCGGCGGAGTTGGCGTACTTTGGAGCCAAAGTGCTGCATCCGGCTACGGTGCTGCCGGCGATTCAGCGGAACATTCCGGTTTACGTGCTGAACTCGCGGAATCCAGGCTGCGAAGGAACGCGCATCTCGGCGCGCGTGCCCCACTGCAGGAATTTTTTCAAGGCCATTGCCGCCAAGAAACGCATTACCATCATCGATGTCGCGGCTCCGCGGATGCTGCTTGCTCACGGTTTTCTGCGGGCGATTTTCGAAGCTTTTGACCGGCATCGAGTCGCCGTGGATGTAGTCTCCACTTCGGAAGTGAGCGTATCGCTGACGGTGGATTCCAATGAGTCGATTCCGGCGCTGGCGGCCGATCTGGCGAAATTGGCGGATGTAAAATATGAAGGCCGCAAGGCGATCGTTTGTTTGGTGGGAGAAAATCTCAGGGAGACTCCGGGAATTGCGGCACGCGTTTTTGGAGAACTTTCTGACGTGAAGATCCGCATGATTTCGCAGGGAGCGTCGGAGATTAACCTGACCTTCGTGATTGAAGAGGACGAAGTGCCGCAAGTGATTCGACGGCTGCACAAGACGTTTTTTTCGGATTTGGATCCAGAGGTGTTTGCTTGAACAAAACCTTAAAACGCAGAGTACGCTGAGAACTGCCGCCGGGTGCGCGGAGAGATTCTGCTAGATGAATATTCTTGTTCTAGGGCGCGGCAAAACGGGTTCGCTGGTCGCGGAAGTGGCCAGCCAGCGCGGCCATCAGGTGAAGGTGCTGGGCGCGGCTGAGAATGCGAGGGCCTCCGCGCTCACTTCGGAGAAGTTAACTGCGATCGACATGGTCGTCGATTTCACCACTCCGGCCGCGGTTCTCGGGAACGTTGAAGCTTGCGTCCGAGCGAAGAAAGGCATTGTAGTTGGAACTACTGGCTGGTACGGCGAGCTGGCGCGAATCAGGGCGATGGTGGAAGACCCTGGATGTGGAATCGGTCTGCTGTATGGCGCTAATTTTTCGGTCGGAGTAAACCTGTTTTTCGAGGTTGCGCGAAACGCGGCAGCCGCTCTCGAGCATCAGTATTTCGGACAGATCTTCGAACGGCATCATGCTCAGAAGAAGGACGCGCCTTCGGGGACGGCTGTCACGCTGCAAAGAATCATTCAGGACGCCTCAGGAACAGAACTTGAAATCACTTCGTTCCGCGAAGGGGATGTAGTCGGAATGCATGAACTGGTGCTCGACTCGCCGAGCGACAGAATCTACCTTTGCCATGACGCCAAGTCCCGCCGCGGATTCGCGGAAGGCGCGGTGCGGGCCGCTGAGTGGCTCGCCGGGAAAAAGGGCTTTTTCGACTTCAAGGACGTGTGGCGGAAGCTCTAGGCAGCTGCGGAAAACAATCTGTGCTGCCTCGGAGTTAAAACCCCTTACTCATTCCAAGACGGTTATCGCAGCGCTGGGAGCGCTGCGACACCCAAACTTCTTCGGATCGATGTCGCCGAGGCCGAGCAGAGAGTTTTCGTTGTACGCGCGAGTCCTTCGCGGAGTACGTCCGCTCAGGATGACGTCGGGATCTAGGTTTTTCGTACGGCGTGAGGGGCTGTTCTGTTCTCGTCTTCACCGTTTTCCGCAGTCCTCCAGGCAGCAAATCTGACCCGGCCGTAACCTCAGTCTTTTGCTACCGAAGTCCGAACGAAATACGTCAAATACACGTATCCTTAGATTATGCGGATGCTGCTGGACATCTTCGCGCAAATCTTCCGCACCCTCTGGGCGCACAAGCTGCGCTCATTCCTGACTATGTTCGGCATCGCCTGGGGTGTCGGCTCTTTACTGCTGCTGGTAGGTCTAGGTGAAGGATTCCGCTCCGGCAACAAGCGTGAGATGGCACAGTACGGCAAAGACATTATGTTCATCTTTCCCGGGCGCGCTCCGGTGGTGCAGGGCAATATGAGCTCCGCGCGGAACTACTTGCTTACCTATCAGGACTATCTGGACGTCCGCAAGGAAGCGCCGCACGTGCGTAATGCTTCTCCGGTGCTCATTCGCACTGACGTGCGGGCAGTCAGCGAATTCGCCAGCGCAAACGGAGAGCTCGCCGGGGTGGAACCGCAGTTCGCCGACATAAGATATCTTCCTCTTAATTCAGGACGCTGGCTCAACGGGCTGGACGAATCCCAAAGACGCGATGTGATCGTTCTGGGGGACGAACTAGTCAAGAACCTTTTTCCCGGACGCCCCGCCGTGGGCGCGACCATTATTCTGAACGACATCAGCTTCGAAGTCATCGGCACTGTGCAGCGCGTCGGACGGGGCGACGACAACTCTACCAATATGCGCGGTTACATCCCCTACCGGGTAATGGCGACGCTGTTTCCGCTCAAGGGCGAGAACCACGAGAACTCCATTTCATTCATTAATTACCAGCCGCGAGTTACCGACGAACACATAATTGCACAGGATGAAGTTCGCAAGCTGATTGCCCGCAACCACGGTTTTGATTATCGCGACAAGAATGCCTTTGAGGGTTGGGATACGATTCAGAACTCCAAAGCGGTCGGACTTATCTTCGACGCCATGAACATGTTTCTGGGAGCTGTAGGCCTGGTGACGCTGGCACTGGGCGGGATTGGCGTGATCAATATTATGCTGGTGACGGTGAGCGAGCGCACCCGGGAGATTGGATTGCGCAAGGCGCTGGGCGCGACCAACCGCAGCATTCTGCTGCAGTTTTTCCTGGAGGGCATATTGCTCACGCTGTTCAGCGGACTCGTCGGCATGGGGTTCGCGGCTGGTTTGATGGCGGTACTGGGCACGCAGCAAGGGCCCGGAGGTTTTGATCCGCCGAAGATTGTACCCATGTCAGCGTTTCTGGCGATTGCCAGTCTGACGGTTGCCGGAGTGATTGCCGGACTTTATCCGGCGCGCAAAGCGGCAATGCTGCAGCCCGTGGAAGCGCTGCGTCAGGATTAAGAAATGTTTCGTGATCTATTTCATGAGGCCTACGGAGCGATGCGGCACAATCGCCGCCGCACTGCGCTCACGATGCTCGGGATGGCGTGGGGCATCGCCACGGTGGTTATGCTGCTCGCCTATGGCGACGGCTTCGGACGGGCCTGCGCGAACATCTTCGCCAACTTCGGCACCAAGCTGATGATTGTGGTGCCGGGACGAACTTCCATGCAGGCTGGGGGGCAAAAGGCGGGCGTTCCCATCCGTTTCACCATCGAAGACGTGGACACACTCACCACGAATCTTCCGCAGATCACGCACATTACTCCTGAAGTCAGCAAGCAGTGCAGCATTCAGTTCGACACACGTACCTTCACTTTCGGGGTTACGGGAAATTATCCAAATGTAGATTCCGTGCGCGCACTCAAACTGGGCCAAGGGCGCTTCTACAACATGCAGGACGAGATGCAGCGTGCCCGGGTCGCGGTCATCGGCTCCGAGGCCAAGGAAAAGCTCTTCTCCGGGCGAAATGCCCTGGGTGAGAGCATCCGCATTGATGGCCTCAGCTTTGAGGTGGTCGGCATCCTGAGCGCGAAGATGCAAGAGGGGGACGACGACATCAATCGCGCCATCTACGTCCCTTTCACCACCATGAGTGATTTGAAGGATACACACTACCTCGATTCCATTTGGTTCAATTACGAGACGCCGGAGTACGGGAGGTTGGAGCAGGCGGCTCGCGACGTCCTGGCGGTGCAGCACAAGTTCAGCCGAACCGATCGCCGCGCGGTGCGTGTGTTTAACCTGATGGAACAGGTGCACCAGTTCGAGGTCATCACCATCGGCCTGAAAATTCTACTGGGCTTCATCGGCACACTTACACTGGGGATTGGCGGCGTCGGCCTGATGAACATCATGCTGGTCTCAGTAACCCAGCGTACGCGTGAGATCGGAGTGGAAAAGGCGCTGGGCGCGCGCCGCGGACATATCCTGCTTCAATTTCTCGCGGAAGCTCTCACCATTACGTTCATCGGCGGAGCGCTGGGAGTGATGCTGGCCTACGTGGTTTCGCTTTCTGTCGGACGACTAACTCTGTACAGCGCGATGGCGACAAATGCCGAGGGCGGCGACATCCGCCTGATCATTGCACCCGGCACGCTGCTGGTCGCCACTCTCATCCTGACCGCAGTCGGCCTGATCAGCGGCATGGTTCCGGCGGTGCGCGCGTCGCGGCTGGATCCTATTGAGGCTCTGCGCTACGAATAGTTTCGCCGCCGCGTGAAGTTCCACTTGGGTAAGTTGGTTACCTGACCTGCGCTGTATTTGATGGCTGCGAGATCGATCAGTAGTAGTCTGAAGGCAGACTACGATGCGCGCCGGTCACGTCCGAACAACGATTGGTTTGCTTTTGGCTCTTGTGCCCGCCGGAAGCGCAAGTCCGTCCGGCCCAGACAAAACTACAGCCGCGCCCACCTTACGCTGGGAAGAAGGTCAGCCCGGTTGCACCTTTAGCCGGGATGACGATGGCAAATACCGTTACGGATTCTGGACCGCCGATTTCGGGATCGTACTTGCGGTGGACTCTCAGGAGTTGGAGAAGGCACGTCGCCGCGGACAGGCGATATTTGCAGTGCTGCTCACCATGCACTATCGCGGCAAGGATTCCGTGGACGTCGCGCCGGGCAAAATCACTCTGGAATTCGTGAAGCACTATCACGACGCGCATCCCGCGCTGGATCCAGATAGTCTCGCAACCAAGCAGCAGAACGATGCAGATGCCTTGGCGGAGGAAACTGAGCGCGAGATTCGCAAGCATCCGGAAAAAAAGGAACAGCAAGAAGCCATGGTGGCGGCCCGTCAGAAAGATGCTGCCGAGTTGATCGAGTTTCTTAAG
>Ga0210403_10004083_pt1 | contig 12651 bp, 8 predicted proteins | sample IncBWC19MmetaG_FD_150863 | JGI IMG/M metagenome (GOLD analysis project Ga0210403, IMG submission 150863) | Forest soil microbial communities from Barre Woods Harvard Forest LTER site, Petersham, Massachusetts, United States - Inc-BW-C-19-M | ecosystem: Environmental > Terrestrial > Soil >... | reverse complement strand
CGGCGGCATTTACGACCATGTGGTCCCGCCAGCCTGCACTCCGGATGGGAAGGTTGCATCGGCTGATGCCACGGGGACTGGTGAGCCTTTCGCGTTTGACCGGCTTGGTATCCGAGTTCCCGCTGTGCTTATTTCTCCCTGGATTCCGCGTGGCACCGTTGTGACTGGCACCGAGGATCCCGTGAATGCGCAGATTTTTGAACATGCTTCAATTCCCGGCACCGTGACGAACTTTTTTCTCAAAGGCGACGCCAAGCGGACCGTTCGGGAACAGCAAGCCAAGACTTTTCTGGGGCTTCTGACTGACCAGATGCGCCCTGACGATGACTGCGTGGTCTTCAACAATCTTCAATAGCGGAGAGGAAAATATGGCGCCCAAAATAATCAGCGTTCCGAAGACAGATCCCGGTGCATACAACCCCAACCGTCCGGCCGGGACTTTGTTGCGATCCCAAGCGCTGCACATGCGCGAGGCGCTGATCAAGCATGTGCATGAGCTGACGACGTTGCTCAATACCGACATGAAGTCTCTAAAAACGGAAGCCGATGTGAGCGCCTACGTCCACAAGGCCACCGCTCTTCTGCACACACACGCCGGAAAACCTGCGAAAAAGTGATGGAGGTCCAGATGCCCCGCGCCGCCGTAATTCTTCTGCTGATTGCACTTGCAGCGCCCGTGATTAGTGCGCAACAGCCCGCGGCATCCGCGGACACCGGGCCCGACAATCCTTCGGAGCTTTACAAGCTGCAGCATAGTTGTTTCGACCTAAAAAAACTTATTGATTGCGGACAGGAGCTCTTCACCGGGCAACCCTTGCATATCGCCGTCGGCAGCATCGCTCCACAGAATGGTTTCGGGGTCGGGCTTGCTTACGTGGGCCACAAAACTACGGAAAACTGGCGAATTACATGGGATTCGGACGCGGTCGCGTCCGATAACGAATCCTGGCGCGCGGGTGTTTATCTAAAACTTGTGAATACCCACGAGAAGGCTCCCACCGTCGAGTTTGGTACAAAGGGCCGCAACTTGAAGCCCAACCTCACCGCTCTGCCTGAGCGACCTGTCATCAATGTCTACGCCCAGACGATCACGCTAAACAAGCTCACCTACTTTGGATTGGGGCCGAACACAACCGAGGCCGGCCGCTCATTTTACGGCATGCGAGAGACGATTGTAGGCGCGAGCGTAATCAAGCCGTTTTACGCGAAGCTGAGCGCAGCCTTCTACGCCGAAATGAACGGACGATTCGTGGATATTTTCCCGAGCCTCGGCCAGCCGAGCCCGACCATTGGCGCGCTCTACACGGAAGCCACCGCGCCAGGACTCACGAACCAGCCCGGTACTCTGCAGCTTGGCGAGGGTGTCCGTATGCGCCCGGTGCTGTTAAATGATTTCGTTCACCTGGACTACAACCTCAACTACCAGCAATACGTCGCACCTGGAAACTCGACGTTTTCCTTTCAGCGACTGACCACGGATTTATCTCATCAGTTCGCCATCTACCGAAAGACTACCCGTTTCATCGTGCCAAGAGATACGAACGGTCCGGACGAGTGCTCCATAGATAGGGACTCGGAAAATGCGGAATGCTCCGTGGACAAATTCGCGCAACATCACGAATGCCTCACCACGCAGGGCGCGTCCGGCTCAGAGTGCAAGGAGCTTAGTCGGGATCTTCAGGGAAGTTTTGGCGTGCGCGTTTATTCGGCGCTCTCGATGACCCCAGGTGGTGACATCGTGCCGTTTTATTTTCAGCCAACGCTAGGCGGTTCCGATATCAATGGAAACCAGTCGCTGAGCAGCTATCAGGATTATCGCTTCCGCGCGCCGAACGTCCTTCTGATTCGCGAGAGCTTTGAGCACTCCATTGGCAGTTTGCCGCTGGGCTTTACGTTTATGGTTGACGAAGGAAAAGTGGCGCTCACACGCGGCGGGCTTGGATCCAGCCCATGGCTGCACAGCTTTTCCACGGGTTTAACCCTCCGCGCTGGAGGCTTCCCACAGGTGTACTTGCTATTTTCGTGGGGAGGCAGCGAGGGCACACACACCATCGTGAACGTCAACAACTCGTTGCTGGGCGGCTCTGCACGGCCTTCTTTGTTCTAACAAAACGTGCGCTCGGCCGGCTGTAGAATGTATGCGACCCTTGCCGCTTTGCAGCCCCGCACTGTCAGCTCATCGGAGCCGACATCTCCTGTGCTTCTTCCGGCGAATAACCGAGCTTCCGCAGCACTTCGCTCGTGTGTTCGCCAAGCAGTGGCGGCGGCAGGCGGTAACTGACCGGCGTTTCCGAAAATTTAATTGGATTCCCGATGCTGCGTGCCATCCCTAATGCCGGATGCTCGAGCTGCACAATCATGTTGCGCGCTAGCGTCTGCGCGTCGTTCACAGCCTCTTCGACTGAGTTGATGGGAGCGGCAGGAATCTGTGCTGCCGCCAATAGTTCGAGCCAAACGTTCGCGGCCTGGCCATCAAACATCTTTTGCAGAAGAGGTATTAGATCGACGCGATTCTTGGTTCGCAGCGCGTTTGTCCGGAACTTCTCATCTTGGCCGACGCCGTTCTCTATTCTCATCATGCGGACAAACTTCTTCCATAGTGCTTCCGTTCCCACTCCTACAACAAAGGACCGGCCATCCGAGCCGCGAAACACTTCGTACGGCACGATGCTTGGATGGGCGTTGCCCCAGCGTTTTGGCGAAGCTTTGGCGTTCAAGTAGCTGCTGCCAACATTCGCGAGCCAAGTCAATTGCGAGTCGAGCAGCGCCATATCCATAAACTGGCCGCGGCCAGTTTTTTCGCGCGCATAGAGGGCCGCCAAAATACCCATCGCCGAGTACATGCCACAGGTCATGTCCGCAATCGCTATCGGATAGCGCATCGGGCCACCGTCCGGCTCGCCGGTAAAGCTCATCACGCCAGCCTCAGCTTGCGCGAGAATGTCATAGCCAGGCCGGCCCGCTTTGGGTCCCGTAAAGCCGTAGCCCGTGATGCTGCAGTAGATGAGGCGGGGATTTTTCTCACGTAGTGTTTCCGCGTTGATCCCACGCTTCTTCAAAGAAGCCAAGGAGGGTTGATTGCAAATAAAAATATCGGAAGCGGAGATCAGCTTCCGCAGCGCCTCTGCTCCCTGTAGGTGATCGTAATTCAACGCAACCGATCGCTTGTTACGGTTCGCTCCAAGAAAATAGGCAGATTCGCTGCCCACAAACGGCGGTCCCCAGCCTCGCGACTGATCGCCCACTCCCGGCCGCTCGATTTTTATGACATCGGCGCCGAAATCCCCGAGCAGCATCGCGCAGTAAGGGCCTGCAAGCGCTTCGCTCAACTCGACGACGCGCACATCATCCAAAATGTTTTTCGCGGACACGGTGCGTGATTATAGCCGACATCCGGGCCATTCCCGTTTCGGTACTTCCGATTCTCGGCACACGGCTTCTGGGGCTCTTTTTTCTCCGCAACCTCCATCAAAATTTTGAATTCATTGCAAAATCAAAATATCCTTGAATAGTTTTCCACCACAAAGCGTTCCAAACATTACTTTTGTCTTGACACTTCTCTCAACCGGACGCTAGCCTACCGCCACAGATGCAACTGGGGGAATGTCCTGGGGATTGTTAACATTTGTTCATATTCGCGGCTTAGCGCAAAGATTGTTTCCGCAGTGTGTGCCACGACCCTGCATCGAGTTTTTCCTTTGTTCGATTGTTCTGGTCCTGGACAGTTTTTGAAACCAATAGCTGTGGAAACTTTTTTCGCCGCCACGCGAGATAACACATTTGGGGCCGGGGCTGTGCCATCGCAATCGTCGTAAACAGGGGTTGTCGAAAGGGGCGTCACTCATGAGGTTCAGAATACTTTTTCTTCTGTTGGTATCTACGATCGCGCTTTCCGTTTCTCCGGCACTTTACGGACAAGCGACTGGCACTTTTTCGGGCACGGTCGCAGACAAGTCCGGCTCGCCAATCTCTGGCGCCACGGTCACCGCCACTTCCCAGGGCACCGGCGTAGCTCGCCAGGCTAAAACGGATGAGGCCGGCCACTATCTCCTACCTTTGCTGCCGGTTGCGATTTACACGTTGCATGTCGAGTTTCTGGGATTCCAGAGCGTCGAGAACAGAGACCTGCGCCTGCAAGTCGATGAAGCGCGCGAATTGAACTTTACACTCGCGCCATCCACGGTCTCCTCGACAGTAGAAGTGTCCGCTTCCGCAGTAACGGTAGAGACTAGCAATCCATCCCTCGGCCAGGTCATCACCGCTCAACAGTTCGCGCAGCTTCCTCTCAACGGCCGCGATTTCGTCCAGCTCGCCACTCTCACCCCCGGCGCTACGGCAGAGACGAACCCCAATAGCTTTTTCACTTCGGCTGCCAGCAGTGAAGTCGCCGCACGCGGCTCCTTTTCATTGTCCGTCGGCGGCTCGCGTCCCAACAGCACCGATTGGATCATCGATGGAGTAGACAACAACGAATTGACAGCCGGCGGTATCGGGACTTTTTCTTCGATCGATGACATTCAGGAATTCAAGGTTTTGACCTACAACTACTCTGCCGAATACGGTACTCGCGCCGGACCCACCGTGCTGGTCACCACAAAATCGGGCTCGAACGACTTTCACGGATCGCTGTTCGAGTTTTTGCGCAATACTTCTCTCGATGCCAAGAGCTTTTTCGCGACCTCGCCAGAAAAGTTCAATCTAAACCAGTTTGGAGGTTCCGTCGGCGGGCCGATTCGCAAGGGCAAAACTTTCTTCTTCGTGGATGGTGAGGAAAAAGAGCAGCTCCACGGCATTACCTTTACCGGATTAGTTCCAAGCGTGGCGATGCGATCGAGTGCAACGCAGCCGTTTGCGGATTTCACGGACGATCCGTTTGGCAAACCTGTAACAGGCACGGTGATGGTCGGGGGAAATCCCGTTGCAGTGCCGGCTATTGTCAATCCGAATATGCTCGGAACTTCGACAAACCCTGCCGTCTTTCCAAATATCTATTTTCAGTGCAATGGCGCGGGCAATCCCTTGCCGGCCGCCGCGAACGGCAGCCAGGCACAAGGGACTCCGTGCGCCAAGATACCAGCCGGCCTGGTCAACAGCATCGGTGGATCTCTGCTTAACCTGTATCCCCTGCCAAACGCCAACAATGCCGCCGCGGGATTCAACTTCGTGAGCGAGCCTGTCCGCACGCTTTACGAAACCAAGTTTGACATCCGTGTGGACCACAACTTGACGGCCAACGACACCCTCTTCGGCCGTTTTAGCTATGACGACGCCGACTCCTTCGTTCCCGGCGGTTTCTCCGGCGGATTTGCCGAGGCCAACGCCTTCGGCAGCAACCAGGGCATCATCAACCATGCCCGCAACGTGGCCATTGGGGAAACCCACGTTTTTTCGGCCACGACCGTAAACCAGGCGAGCTTTGGTTACAACCGCATCTTCGACTACATCACGTCGCAGGGCACAGGGAGTTGCGCCTCCGCAAAACTCGGCATTCCAGGCGCGAACTTGGGCTGTTCCGGCCTTGGCAGCACTGCCACCTGCACCCCAGGCGCCTATAGCTGCGGCTTGGTCAGTACTTTGCTTGTAGGCGGTTACTGGTCTCTGGGTGATCGCGGTTACACGCCCTTCCAGGGTGGCACCAATATCTTTACGTTCGATGATTCGCTGGACCTAATTCGCCGGAAGCATGACTTCAAGGTCGGAATTGATGTTCGCGCAAATCAAATGAACGTCGGTACCGAAGCCTTCCAGGATGGATTCTGGATTCCTGGCGCGATTGGCACTTTCTCGGGCTATAGCGACGCCGTCTCGAGCATTCCCGGCAATCCGGAGGCGGATCTTGCCCTTGGCTTAGTGGGAGTGTCGGAGCACGACCAGACCTTCAACGGTCCTGTCACAGGCCGTCGCTGGAGAATCTTCCGCCCCTATGTCCAGGACGATTGGAGAATTACGAAAGACCTCACACTCAATCTGGGCCTGGCGTGGGATCTCACCACTCCAATCACCGAGGTCGATGGGCGCATGGCGGACTTCGTCCCTGCGATCGGCGGCGCCGGCCAGCTTCTTATCGCCAATAAGAACGGCGTGAGCTCGTCGGCCGGGATAAACAGGAATTGGTCGGCCCTCGAACCGCGCATCGGGGCTGCTTGGAAAGTGATGGGCAGCGACAAGACCGTGCTCCGCGGCGGCTATGCCATCTTTCACGATTCGGCTTGGAGCCAGGGTGCACAAGGCCTTTGGCAGAATCCTCCATTCTTTGCCGAGGGCGATAATTTTGGGCTAGCTCAAAACTCCGGAATCACGTTCGGGCCAACCACACCCGTTGGTTGCCCCACTGCCACATCGTTCTGCGCCTCGTTGACCGGACCAGGCGCCCCGGCAGTTACGGGCGTTACTACCTCGCAAGGATTTCCGATTTACACTACGCCACCCGACCTTGCCACCTTCACCGGAACACTCTTTTTCCAGCCAACAACCTTCAAACTCGGCATGGTTCAGCAATACAACGTGAACGTCGAGCGCCAAATTCCGGGCAATATTGTACTAACTGTAGGTTATGCCGGTTCGAAGGGACGCCACATCCTGGTCGCCGGCAATAACCTCAACACTCTCAATGGCCCGGCGGCCTGCACGGGTGGCAGTTACACTCTTGGTTGCAATCCCGGCGGAGCTCCCTACGTCACGCCGTACAAATTGCCCAATTCCAACGCCGTCTTGGAATTCGGTGATATCGGCAGAACTACCTACAACTCGCTGCAAATCAAAGCCGAGACCAAGACTCCCAGGTACGGCCTCTACGCCCTCATCTCCTACACCTATTCGCACACATACGATAACGGGTTAAGCGACGGTTTGGGCTCATTGCTGAGTGCGCCCTTCTTCCCGCTACCCAATTGGCAGTCGCTCGATTGGTCTTTGTCGCAGATCAACCTGAACAACAGCTTCACCGCCAGCGTCATTTACGATTTGCCGTTCGGCAGGGGCAAGAAGTTTGGAAGTGACTGGAATAAGGTGACCAACTCCGTGCTTGGGGGCTGGCAAGTGACGGTCATCCAAAAAATCACCTCCGGCTTCCCAGTCCCCCTGATCGATAGCGCCAACTCGTCCGGGGTCAGCTTTAACGCCGGCGGCAATGGCAATAACTTTAACCGGCCCGACCAGGTTGCTGGTTGCAGTCCCTACGCCGCCAGCCACAGTAAACTGCAGTGGATTAATTCCGCCTGCTTTGTCGCGCCGCCGGCCGGTCAATTGGGTGATGCTGCCCGCGTTCCCGTCTACGGTCCCGATTTCGTCAACACCGACTTCTCCGTGATCAAACAATTCGCCCTACCCTGGGAAAACATGGGCCTGAACTTCCGGGCGGAATTCTTCAACCTCTTCAACCATGCGCAATTCGGCATGCCCGTCAACGACATCAATGCCCTGGGCTTCGGCTCGGTCAACTCGACTGTAAACAACCCGCGCCTGGTCCAGTTCGGACTGAAGCTTACGTTCTAATCGCGAACTGCAACACGGCGATTTCGATTGAATCTGGCCGGCCCACCTCAGTTTCGGTGGGCCGCGTTTTTGCTGGAGGCGCTGGCCTCCTCCACGGGGCTGGTTTATCATCCTCCCTCTATTCTTCGCAGACCATTCCGGAAAGGAAATGCTCGATGCCTTGGGCTAGCTCGTTCGTGCGGCTCTCGATTCTCGCTGTGCTCTTTACTCTGCCAGTTCACGCACAGACCAAGCGCAAGGTCATCATTGATCAGGACTGTGCCGGTCCCGGCGGCACGGACATGCAGGCCATTCTCACGCTCATTAATTCGCCGGAGACCGATGTTCTTGGCATCACTGTTCTTACAGGCGATGCTTGGCGCGACGAGGAGGTGCAGCACACGCTGCGCCTGCTGGAAATCATCGGCCGCACGGACATTCCGGTAGTTCCTGGCGCCGTTTTTCCACTTGTGAATTCCAAGGAATACATCGCCAAGTGGGAAACCCTCTACGGCAAGATCATTTATCAGGGCGCCTGGAATTTCGCCGGCCGCCACCCCGTCCACGGCCCATACGAAGTTCCGCCCATGCCTGAAGGCGCCCCCACAACCAAGCCATCGACCGAAGACGCCGCTCATTTTATGGTTCGAATGGTTCATCAGTACCCGCATGAAGTCACCATCTATGCTGCCGGACCGATGACCGACCTCGGCGTGGCCATTGCTTTGGACCCGCACTTCTCTGAGCTCACGAAGGAGCTGATTGTCATGGGCGGGAGCATGAATCCGCAGGCTGACGACCCTGAATTTAACCTCAGCCCGCGCCGCGAATTTAACTTCTGGATGGATCCGGAGGCCTCACACGCTGTGCTCCATGCCCACTGGCCGCGAATCGTTCTTACCACGGTGGACATTTCCGTCAAGACGCGCATGGAGAAGAGCCTCATCGAGCAGGTTGCAAAGAGCCCCACACCTGCCGCGCAATACGTAGCGAAATATGCGGAAGCGAACTATCTCTGGGATGAACTCGCCGCCGTCGCCTGGCTCGATCCGAGCTTTATCACCAAGTGGCAGAAGCTCTACGTCGATGTGGAAGTGAATCACGGCGCATCTTACGGCGACACGCTCGCCTGGGCCCCTGGCCATCAACCCGGGATGGGCGAAGTCCTCGTCGACGTCCAAAAAGATCTCGACAAGGAGAAATTTTACAAGGAGTACGTCGATCTACTCACTCGCCCGACGCCCCAAGCTCGCCCCGCGCCGGGCAAATAGAATTGATGAATGGAATGGTGGGACAGGCATTCCTGTACAGAGGCATGTAATCATCCTGAAACGCACATAGCAACCAATCCTTTCTACTTGCTTGATTGAGCGCGGCGTTTCCCCGACAATTAAAGGTCAGTTGTTGCGCATTTTCCCCGCAGGGCTGCCGTCGCGGCGGCCAGCGGAGAAGCGAGAGAGATGTCCACGCAAGCGAATTCAGTTAAACGATTTGTCGCCTATTTTTCCATGGAGATTGCGCTCGAGAACGCCATGCCGAGCTATAGCGGCGGCTTGGGTGTGCTCGCCGGAGACACCATCCGCGCCGCCGCCGACCTTCGCTTGCCCATGGTCGCGGTCTCGCTCCTCTACCGCCGAGGATTCTTTTCTCAACATCTCTCCGAAGACGGCACCCAAACAGAAGAAGCCGTCGTTTGGAAAGTCGAAGATTTTCTCAAGGAAGAAACTGCGCGTGTAACCGTACCTTTGGAAAATCGCCGCGTCGAACTTCGCTGCTGGCGCTATGACGTCAAAGGTGTGCGGGGCTTTGTGGTGCCGGTCTATTTTCTCGACGCCGATCTCCCTTCCAATACCGAATGGGATCGCAATCTGACCGGCGGGCTTTACGGCGGCGATTCCTATTATCGGTTGTGCCAGGAAGTTTTGCTGGGCATCGGCGGCGTGCGCATGCTGCGCGCGCTTGGGTACGAAGATCTCACTCGCTATCACATGAACGAGGGACATGCCGCCCTTCTCTCGCTGGAGTTGCTAGGCGAGGAAGCGGTAAAGGCGGGGCGCACCGCCATCAACGGCGAAGACATCGAAAAAGTGCGGGCCAAGTGCATGTTCACCACGCACACGCCGGTGCCTGCCGGCCATGACCGTTTCCCGATCGAATATCTCACGCGTGTTTTTCCGCAGCAGAGTAAATTTTTCGATCTCAAGGACGCTGCCGTCGCCGAGCTCGTGAAGCGCTCTTTGCAAACCGAACAAAACTATCCGGACTTGCAGGAAGCTGCGGCGCGCGGAGCCCATTTAAATATGACGTACCTGGCGCTCAGCCTCAGCACGTACGTCAATGGCGTGGCCAAGCAGCACGGTGTCACATCTCGGCAGATGTTTCCGGAAGTTCCGATCGAGGCCATTACCAATGGCGTTCACGCAGTGACGTGGACCTCGCCGCCATTTCAACAACTCTTTGACCGCCAGATCGCGCAGTGGCGCGAAGACAATTACAGTCTTCGCAGTGCGCTTGGGCTTCCCCCCGAAGAAGTCTGGTCAGCGCATCTAATCGCCAAGCATGAACTTCTGGAAACCGTGCGCGAAAAAACCGGCCTCAGTCTGGACGAAGAAGTTTTCACGATTGGTTTTGCGCGTCGCGCGACAGGATACAAGCGCGCGGACCTGATCCTTTCTGACCTGGACCGCTTGCGCCAGATCGCCAAGAATGCGGGACATTTTCAGATCATCTACGCGGGCAAAGCGCATCCCAACGACGGCGGAGGCAAGGATATTATCCGGCGCATCTTCCAAGCGAAGAAGGCTCTGCGCAAAGCTGTTCCTGTTGTTTTCCTTGACGAATACAATCTCGACCTCGGCGGCAAAATAACTTCTGGCGTGGACCTGTGGCTCAACACGCCGCAGTTTCCTCTCGAGGCTTCCGGCACGAGCGGCATGAAATCGGCGCTCAACGGAGTTCCCAGCCTAAGCATTCTCGATGGCTGGTGGGTGGAAGGGCATATCGAAGGCGTCACCGGATGGTCGATTGGCGAGCCTCGGCGTTCCATGGACCCGGAGGACGTCACCACGGACAACAGCAAGGAAGCGGAATCGCTCTACTGGAAGTTAGAGAACGTGATTCTTCCGATGTTTTACAAAGAGCCGAGGCTGTATATCCAAATCATGCAGCACGCCATCGCCATCAATGGTTCGTTCTTCAACACGCAGCGCATGGTGCAGCAGTACATCACCGACGCCTACTTGCGATAGCTGCAAAAAACGATTTTCAGGAAACGTTCGAACCTTTCCGCAAAACTCTGCCGAACCGGTCTCTTGCTTATCAAGGGGCGGTCTGGGGAATCTTCTTCTCGCCGCGCAGTTCTTTCTCCATGTCAGTGATGTTCCGCTTGGCGAAGTGATCAAAGAAATCCCAGCTGCCGTACTTCTCCTGAAGCTGCGGGAGCACCCTGTTCATTAGCGCGTCACCCGCCAATCCACTATCGATGGCTCCCTTGACCATGGCGCGCAGCTCGCCGAGATAGCGGGCGAACTCCAGCACGTCTTCCGCGGTGCCGACGTCGCCGTGACCGGAGACGAACGCTGCCTTCGGGCCTTCCGCGGCGAGCTTTGCGTCGGTGTCGTGCCACTTGTCGGTGCTGCCGTCGATGAGATTGGGCAGCGTTTTCCTCCAGAAGAGATCGCCGCAGAAATAGACGTTCGCATCGGGCACGCTGACTACGGAATCGCCGCCCGTGTGGCCGGGGAAGTAGCGAACCAGAACGCGACGCGAGCCAAGAAATAGTTCGAGCGCCGAATCGTAGACCAGGTTGGGCGCGAAGAGGCCATCGACCCACGCTTTTTGCTCCGGCTTGATACCCGCTCCGAAGAATTTCAGGTTTTCTGTGTGAATCCAGGTACGGACATTTTTGTTCGCAATGATGACCGCGCCGGCTTGTGCGAAGACGGCATTGCCGGTGACGTGGTCGAGGTGATAGTGCGTGTTGACGACGAACTTGACGGGAAGCTTGGTGAGCTTCTGGATTTCGGTAAGAAGTTGTTTCGCGGCGGCCGCGTCTTGAAAAGTGTCAATGACGGCCACACCGTCGTCGCCAATGATGAAGCCGGCGTTTGAGCCCGCGGGGCCTTTAGGTTTGGCGATTGCGGCGAAAACGTTGCCGCCAAGCGGCTTGATGGTGAAGGGCAGGGAATCGCTCGATGTTTCCTGCGCACGAGCCGCGCACATAAGAACCAGAAGAACGAACGAAAGGACGATTGTTTTTCGCATGGCTGGGTATCGTATCTCAACTTGGATTTGGCGCAACGGACTAATTGCTTGTTCCGATGGATCGCACCGGGGCTGCAGGTTTGTTTAACACAGAGGTCACAGAGAGCACAGAGAAGAAAAAAGACATAGAAGTCTGTCATGGGAAACGCGCAGATAGCGGATTCAGCTGAGACAGTTTTTGTAGACGGCCATGCCAACGGCCGCGTCCATGCCGATTTTTTCGAGGGCGTTGATTTCGCGGCGCGATTTGATTCCGCCTGCGGCAATGATGGGGTGCTTGGTGCCGCCGCGGAGCTTACGGAACCAGTCGAGATTGGCGCCGGTCATGGTGCCCTCGCGGTCGACGTCGGTGCAGAGAAAGGCGGCGCAAAATGGTTCGAGTTGGGACATTACATTTTCTGGACGCAAGGCGAGTTTGCGCCGCCAGCCGTTGATTGTGATGCGGCCCCTTGCGGTGTCTAGGGCGATGACGATTCGAATGGGTAACAGTTTTTTTGTAAGTTGTTGGAGAAACCTGGTGTTGACTTTCCCTCTGCGAAACGCGGCGCTGCCCATAATGATTTGGTCCGCGCCCCACTTGGCAATTCCCTCGGCACGCGCGACGGTTCGAATGCCGCCGCCGATCCGGACTTTGAATTTGAAACGTTTGCGTGCTTCGAGACAGAGTTCGCGGGCCAGCGCATTGTTGTCGCCGGTTCCGACCGCGGCGTCCAGGTCGATGAGATGCAGCCAGGGATAGGATTTGAATCTTTCGAGTAGGCCGAACACATCGGCAACGGCGAGTTCGCGTTTGCGGCCGTGGACTAGCTGGACAGCTTGGCCGCCTTGGAGATCGATGCAGGGAATCAGCACGGCAAACGGACCTCGATGTTGCGCGCCGCCAGATACTGCTTGAGCTCGCGGATGGATTGCGCA
>Ga0210403_10004082_pt1 | contig 12652 bp, 14 predicted proteins | sample IncBWC19MmetaG_FD_150863 | JGI IMG/M metagenome (GOLD analysis project Ga0210403, IMG submission 150863) | Forest soil microbial communities from Barre Woods Harvard Forest LTER site, Petersham, Massachusetts, United States - Inc-BW-C-19-M | ecosystem: Environmental > Terrestrial > Soil >... | reverse complement strand
TCGAAGAGCCATCGAGTCTTAACCCCACTGCCGTTCATACAGAGTGGATCGTATCGCGGCTATACAGTGCTTTACCTAGGCCATCAGTACTATCCCGGGAAAATTTAACAAAGAGATTTTTGCACCTCGGCATCGAGAGCGAATGCGCTCCGACTCTCTTGGAGGCGTTGCGAGACGGTTTGAGGTGAGAACTCGGACTGGAAAACAGCTAAGGTGGTCCGGGACTCGGGATCGGCAAACAGAACTAATGCTCCGCGAGGGCCGAGTTGCACTCCGCAAAACTCGGCTCCCTGAGCCCGGATCACGGCCGCATAGTCTCGCTTTTGATCAGTCACATGGGGAACGTAATAGGGAGAGTGCCTGACCGCAATCGGGGAAATGCTGTACGAAGGGCCTCAACCGAAGATGCTCATTCGAATGGCATGGTCATTCGGACGACGAAATCGTCCAACACGCCGTTGAACACATCACCTTGTGGCACAAACCCGAGAATGTCCAAGAAGTACTCCGGCGGGCTCGCAATACAATCTGCGAGGACGAAGGAAACTTTATTCAGGCTGCCAATACAGACTAGCCTCTTTAGGGCTGCACAACAGCTGCACAATCGGCGTGAGCAAAATGGTTTGCGATTGATGAAACCGAGGAACTGGGGAGGGGGCCTTTCCCGCAGGTGACCCAGTCCTCCCCGGTTCGAGCTGAGACTCTTCGCTGAATTATATTGTCGAAGGCGGATAAGATTATTCACTCAAGGAGCGATCTTGGCGACTAAAGCATCCGCCCCAGCAGAGTTCACTGGTGACCGGCAGTGATCCCCTTAGGCATGCGCCGTGATGATAAGGGCTACGTTTCGACCGTCATCCGTAGGCCTATACTCAACCGTTACGAGCGTTCCGGTTTTTACGTTTCCTTTTACCTGTGTGTCCTTGGCCACAATAAATTCCATCACTTGTTTGTCGGTACCGTCCGTCTGTACTGCAAACGTGGTGCCCTGATTTGTGACAGACGTGACCTTACCGGAGACAGACTTCGTCGCCGGTTCGTCCTGTTTTCCGGCATCCGCTTGTATGTGTATAGGTTGCGCTCGCGCTGCCACGCCCATCAACAGAAGGGCCGCAAGAGAAATAGAAAAGAGAAATTTCCCGGTCATTTGGTACACCTCGTAGGTTGGTTTAGGCGGGTTCTGTCCTTCGAGCACGCCTCCTTCCAAGCGAGGGAATAAGATGTCAAATCTTCTAAATCTTCTCGTATGAATAGCTCGCGGTGTTGGGCAGCACCGGTTTTTGCAAGGAAAGAACATGCCCGATAGGATTTTCTTCTCACGGGTGCCCCATTCTTCCTCGAAGCACGGCTCGTAGAGGAATCGCGGTGTGGGTGCTGTACGAAGAGCTTTTTCGCAAACCTGTCGTGGAGTACAGCCAACACTCTATTGCCCGATGAACTGATCTCAAGTAACTTCGGGCAATGATTACCGTGATCGCCAGCGCGATGTTGGTGTTTGCCCTCGTCGTTCTAGACGACTCCTCCCGGAACAATCGTCCGCCCTCCGGCGTGTGAGTCCGGGAATCGGACCGAGGATTCGCGTGAAGCAGAGTTCGAACGAGGTGGCGTCGCGATTAACGACCTTCCAGGGGGCATACAGGATTCACTGGATTGCACTGTCTACTGGTGTGGCGACTAGCATCGACGTATCGCTGTTCCTGCGCGGCGAGAACCACTCTCGCTGTCACGGGCGGGTGCCCACAGAGATCACTGGTACAGTACCAAGGGCACCCGTCCCCTCCACAGGCTTACGCATGTTGGGATTTCTTTTTGTATTCCTTGGCGGCCAGTTCGGCGTCCATCGTATTTAGCAATTCTTGCACGCCATTTTCCTTCGCGACCACCCGCCAAATCCCCGCAAGCTTGGCAACAATTTCCAAGTTGGCATTCCGATCGAATGTATACATCACGATCGGAGTGGTGGGCATGGTCCGGGAAATCTCGCCAGCCGCCTGGAGTCCGTTTGAGAGCGGCATCTTGAAATCCAAAACAATCATGTCGGGTTGCAACTGGGACGCCTTCGCTACCGCTTCGGAGCCATCTTCGGCTTCCCCACAAATCTCCCAATGCGGGCGCAACGCAAAGAGAGTCTTGAGAGCGACTCGCATTGATTCGTTGTCATCGGCGATCAGAATCCTAGCCATCCCAAAAGCCAGGAGACTATATAGGGCACAGGACTGAAATACCCCAAACACCTTAGCCCTCACGTAGCGGAACCCAGCTATTCCGTACTTAACCCGGCAAATCTGATTTCCGACGCCTAAAGTATCGACTGTATTGCTCTGGTTACGCGCCGCTCTTATTTTGGAATGAAAGTGCCACCAGAGGGCATCTGATACGCTAAGTGAGGTCGATTAATTATGGGCCAAAGTTCAACGAATGGCGGAAAGAAAGAACGTTGGCGAGAGTTATGTGAGCAAGCCTTGACTGAGACGGACCCTAACAAGATGCTCGAACTGACCGAGGAAGTAATTCGTCTGTTGGCTGACGAAGAGGCTCATAAAACCGACCTCGGCGACAGGCTGATCGCTTAATTCAGCCTTGTCCTTCAGAAGGCGGCAAGGGGCTTGGGCGCTTTTTCGGATCAGTGAGCAAGTACACGAATCTGGGTATCGACTCAGAGCCAGAACCTGCCCGAACATAGGATCGATCATGGGCGCATTAATAATCATTCTGACGAGCTTGGCGTTTTTGTTCTTGGGCCTGCTGCTTTATTCAGTTTACCTAACCTATGACCCTCATGATTTTATTCCTAAACGAACTCTCGACCAGCATTCTGCCTCATTGTCCCCTAATGAACAGACGCGGACGAGCATTCATGGTACAAGTTAGGCTATCGATGAATCCGAGGTACGCATGTGCAGGGGCGATGAACGCTGGAAAGAATTGTGAGAGCAAGCCTCAAAAGAGCAAGACCCAGAGAAGTTGCACCAACTCATTAAGGAGACAAACGGCTTTTTGAGAGCCAAACAACAGTGCTTGAACCGCAACCCGCACCCGAAAATCCTTAGATTGGCGGCCTGCCGTCGGCCAAGGAACACGCTGCCAGTGCCGCCGTCATTGACCACACGCCGTAACTATTCTCTCCTTGTGATTTAAAACTGACTTGCGAACGGCAGGCCATCGGAAGAAACGGTGCCAACAGTCCAGACAACGAAATGGTTTTAGGAAGACCAGTGTCAATGGTCCCCGCTCAATAAATCCCTTGCGCTTGGACCGCCGAGTTAGTTCGCTATGGCATCTGGGACAACTATGCATCACCAATTCCTTCAGCCAAATTATCGGCGTAAATGCCGCAATCCGACGGACCGCAGTTATCTAGCGACTACTCGCTCATGATGGGAAGCCGGACTTTCGCCCGGCCCCCTTCGCAGACTAAGACACGCTACGATTTGCAGCGTTCTTCAACGCCCTGCTGTTGCTGCTCTCGCCAGACTCTGTCCCGAAGTTCCTATCGGAATATGCCGCCGCTTCCTCTCCGATTCGGGCACCGGAATGCTAATCTCCAGCACTCCATTACTGAAGGTAGCCTTCGCCTCATCGACCTTCGCGCCGTCAGGCAGAAGGATAAGCCGATGGAAGCGCCCATACATCCGCTCCGAGCGATGCCAGCCACCCTCCTCGCTCGTGTGTTCGCGCTTACGCTCCCCCTCAATGAGCAGGCCGTCATCGGTCGCCGCAAGCGTCACGTCGTTTTCCAACAGTCCCGGCAGGTCCGCGTTAATCACCAGATTATTCCCAGACCGGCGGACTTCCAGCGCAGGTATCCAGTCCGCGTCATGCCCCGATTGGCCCTCTCGTCCCAGGTTACCCGCGAATGTCGAGAAAGCCCGGTCGATGTCCTCAGTGAATCGCCGCATGAGCGTAATCGGACTCATGGTAAAGAATTCACTCGGGCTCACGGAAAAGATGGACGGATAGTAGCCACCCGCCCGACTGCGCTCGATCCATTCCGATTGTCTCTTGGCGAGTCCCTCCGTCCGCTCTGACGGCGTCATACTCGGTGTTTGCTCCTCGGATCGTTGTCTCTTCGTTCCAACATCGGTCATTGTTTCCCTCCAGACACGCATTGCGTGCAAATTTTCCCTTACCGACAATTTCTCGGCGTGGAACTTCCACACAAACCCAGACTGCGACTTCGCGTCAATACAGCGAATCTAGCATGTGCGTATTCTGAATCGGGTCAGTACGAGGTAGAAATGCCGTGTCGCTGGAAGAAACTTCCCACGAAGGATGCATGTCTCTTCGCTGCGAAGTCAAACAGGTAGCTGTAGACGATTGATTGTGGGAGTGGTTAGTGGATTGGCGCAGATTATCGGCGCGGATGGGCAAGAGCGTGCTCGGAGTTACGAACCCGCCCACAACACCTACCTAGGAGGTTTCAAATTTGATGATCCGAAAACTTCTCACCGCAATTTCTCTTGCCGGACTAATCCTAGTGGCCCCGGCACGAGCCCAACCCATTCACACACAAGACTCAGGAAAGCAGTCTGAGCGGGCAACAAAGTCAGTCTCCGGCAAAGTAACATCCATCGGAAATTCAGGTACGTCCTTCGCATTGGAGGTCGAAGGGAGCAGCAAAGAGACGATGGAGTTTGTTGTGGGCAAGGACACGGAAGTTCAAGGCCAGGTGAAGGTGGGCACGCTGGTGTCCGTAAACTATCAGCCCACCAAGAGCGGTGAAAATGTGGCTATGAGCATCACGGTGCGAGGCTAAACCGCAACGCATCAGTCTGTGTTTTAGCTGCCCCCGTGGGGCGGGTCCGGCTCAAGAGTAACATTCCACGTCGGACTCGCCCTTGATTTGGAGGGAGAGCAAAGTTCTGAAGCGAAGCTGCCTGCCGCGAGTTTGTCGAAGCTTGAAAACAAAGAAGGCCGATCATGCGAACAATGGCTCTGATTTGCAATCAGTGCAACGATTCGGCTGATGTTGTAACTCCATTCAATGGTCGCACGCTGTTAGCAAGGACCATGAGAGGCGAAACAATCGTCGCTCTCCACAAGAGGTGTGAGGAGCCGTGGGCGGATAAAAATAACTGTGAGGCTCTGGTACCCCTGAAAAAGATGCGTCGGCCTGATTCTAGTGCGCTTGTGAGTTCGACTTTTAGTCGGCCTCAGTTTCGATAGTTCGGATGAAGGTGCCAAGCTTCGCACTAGAGACTATGGCGACAAGCCGCTTCTTGGGCGGTGGGCAGGTGCCACATGCCTAAATGGGTTCTTCAGTGCCCGAACTGCAAGACTGAATTTCAGTATTCCCAGATTAGCGATGTTGGAATGGCAAACTACTTCGATCTTCCGAAACCCAAAGTTCCACTTGGCGGGGTCGAATGTGTTTGTCCCAGTTGCGGGAACGCGGCTATCTACCTTCGCAACGACCTCAGATATAGGCCAGCCTAAACAGGGTCATCGACCACGGGTACTTTTTTCCGTTCAATCGCCTCAATGGCGGAGAGCTTCCGGTCGGTGTGCGGTTCGTTGCGTAGGCCACTGGACTGAAGCAAACATCGGTGCCCGACAGGAACACCGCACGTGCGGCACGGGACGGACGACAACTGTTTTTTGGTCAATTCTCCGATTTTCATTCGGAAGATTTTGCTATAAAAGCAGCCGCAAAACTGTTCACTTTGGAACACTTTCAGTTGGCGCGACCGCCGGGCCGCCTGTATCGCTTTCACGCGTACTAGCGTACTGTCTTAGGCGTTCCCTCTGAAAGAAGGCCCTATGACTGGTCCAACGGTTTATCCGTGGCAGACGACGTACGACTCCGCAGTGCTAGAGATGGACCTTGCCCGAATGCCTGATCGCGTCAAAGAGGCACTGAAAGCCATCGAAGAGCGGCTTCGAAGTTTCATCGCATACGGCAGTCCCGAACATACCGCGATTGAGGGCGCTGGGAGAGCGCTAGCTACGCTAAAAGTAAAACGCTGATAATTTGAGGCGTGGGATGTTGCGCTTCCGTTTTTCTCCCTTTTCCGTTAACCAACAGCCTCGCCGAAAGGCTTTGAAATAGAAAAAGAGGCCAAGAGTCCATCACCCCCTTGGCCCCTTTGTGTGTTCTGGCATCTCCATCCTTGATCCCGAGTTCGCCGGTGGCTGACCACGCTTCTCGGGGTTCTTTGTAGGCGGCGAGTGCCCGAACGCGGGCGGCATCAGCATCTGCTCCCTGCGACGTTCTCGATTGCAGCGCATTGGCACGAGCCACGCCCAGATGCGCCAAGGTTCCCGTCCAGCAACTCCAGACGATTCCGCTGTGGCGCAGGGGCGAGTTCTGCGTTCCAGTTGCGCGGCGAGTCCACTGCGAATTGGAGAAAGCGAATACGCATGCAATCTATTTTTGTACGAACTGCGATGTGGATACTGCTTCTCGCCGCCTGCCCATCCCTACAACCTCAGTAGAAGTCTATTCGGATGACTCTTTCTTCTGGCGAGAGAGTAAGCGCTGGAGATATTTGGGCCCTTCGTCTTTGTATGACCAAACTCCGCCCCGTAGAAATATCTCGCAGACCTGCGCAAGGCTTCTGCCCTCGTTTTTTGCGATTTGAGTCAGTGCCCTCTTTAGCTCCGCAGGAACTCTGACCCCAATTCTGTCTTCTTTCCTCATGGGTGCGAAGACCATATTGTATGGTACCCGTTCGGTCTTCGCAAACTCTTCGCTTGACAAAACGTCGTTTCTCATGGCATCATTGTTCAACAAAGGTGAACAATGGAGCCCATAGATGCAGCGTCGAATCGCAGATAAGAATCATCGGGCGATCTTGGTTCGCCAAAACGTCAGGATAGCGAGGCGCTCGAACCCGGGGCAGTTGGGACGTGTTGCGGTTGACCGCCTGCGCGAGATGACGATGAAGTTTGGATTCTCCCTGGCATTGGGGGACTTCACTTATCTGGATGGCAGTTGGTATGTCACACACGCTGGACTCTTGCGTTTGGCTTCGCGCAGACGCTGTGCGGGTATCGAAGTTCAGCAGGTGCTTGAGTCCTGCGACCAGGCGATAGGCCGCTGGGTCTTCAGAGCGACGGTTTACAAGTCTCAAGATTCGAGAGGGTTCGTCGGCTACGGTGATGCTGATCCATCGAACGTGACTACTCTTGTCCACGGCGCTGAACTGCGCGTGGCAGAGACCCGGGCTGTCAATCGGGCTTTGCGCAAGGCGTATGGGATCGGGCTTTGCTCTGCCGAAGAGTTGGGCTCGCTTTCAGGTCCACGCCAGACCTCTGCCGCTCCGGCACAGTCGAACGGGTTTCACGCTTCAAACAGCTCGAACAACGGCCAGCCTCGCCTGCGGGATCAACTCTGCCTACTGATTCGGGAATACAACCTCGATGCAACTCTCGTTAAGTCATACGCCGCAGATTTTTGCGGCACGACAACTCTCAGCGGCGCCAGTCGCGACTTGGTCGAGTCCTTCATTTCCCAACTGGCAAAGTCTGCAAAGGAAAACCGGGACGCCTTGGTTTGCAAGCTCAATTCCTACGCGCAACCTCAGGAGGTGAAATCATGAGACGTCAAATCCCTGGTCTCCGCTCGAGTCAGCAGAATCTTGAGGATATGCTCGACGGCCTATTTCTGGTCCGCGTGGACAGAGCATCTTACCGGTGGCATCCGAAGAAACCTTTCTTAGCCCTTCAATTCGTCGTCCTGGAACCAAGATCCTTCGAATCCCGCTCCTTGTCTGGCCGACTGTACTGTACCGAGCGCGCCCTTTGGAAACTGACTTGGTTTCTTACCGATTTCGGCTACGACACCGAATTGCTCAACCGAGACCAGGTGGATGAAAAATCTGTTTTGAACCTTCGCGGGGTCGTTCGCATCTCGCACACCACCATGAACGGCCGTTTCTATCAGAATCTCGATGCATTCGCGCCCACAGCAGAGTGGGAAACCCTTTCCTGTGCGTCGACCAGTTCGAGCGATGGCCTGGGAGACGCTGATGGTCTATAGCTACACGCAGATCAGCCAGTACCTGCGCTGCCCTCGCAGCTACCGGTATCGCTACCTCGACGGCTGGCGTGAAAAAGAAACCCGTGCGGCCATGGCTTTCGGCCGCAGCTTTGAGACCGCCCTGGGAGCGTACTTTCGGGGAGAGGACTGTGGTGCGGCCCTGTTTACGGAGTGGGGCGCTTACCGCGATGCTCCGTTCGAATACAAAAAGGGAGACACCTGGGACCGTCTAGTGCACCAGGGGGTCCATTTGCTTCAGCGATTCGTGCAGGACGATCGCGTACGTATCCGTGATCCCAGGACGAATCTTCAGATCAAGATCCTCCAGACCCTTCCCGGTGGGAGCGAGTTTGTCTCTTATCTCGATGCCATTGGCAACGTTGACGGGGTGCGCTGCCTCATCGACTGGAAGACCACAGCGAGCCGCTATCCACAGGATCCCGAAGGCTTGCTTGCGCTGGATCCGCAGCTCATCTGCTATTCATGGATCAGCGGAATCTCCGAGGTAGCACTGGTTGTGTTTGTGCGAAAGCATGCACCAGAGATCCAGTATTTAAGGGCATCGATCTCGGAAGAGCAGCGTCGGGAATTCGGTCGGCTCGTCGAGACAACCATAAACCAGATTGAGACGGGCCACTTTGATTCGCATAGCGGCATTCGCTTTCCTCAGAACGGCTGCGTGAGTTGTTCCCATCTAGGACTTTGCCTGCATAACGAACAACTGATAGCAGCCAACCTTATCCGCAAGGCAGGAGCGAGCGACCTTGATTGGCTTGACGAGCTTGTGGATTAACGGGCGGCCTGTCGTGTCACCGGAACTCGATCACCAAAGGGCTGCATTCGTCCTTTGTAAGATCGACGAGATCTTGACTTGGGAGAAGACTAAGGAGCAAGAGCGAGATGTGCGGTTCGTTGAGCTCGGGGAATATCTGTGTGAGGTTCGGTCGAGGCAGTATTGGAGATTGGAGAGATTAAACTCGTTTGACGAATTCTTGGAGAAACGCTTTCCCGAATCACGTCGGAAAGCCTATTACCTGATGGCGATCCAGGAAAATCTCACGCGGATTCCAAAACAGCAGCTTCGCGAAGTCGGCTGGAGTAAAGCGGCGGAACTGGTCAAGGTGGCCCGAAGGGACGGAGAGAATTTTGACTGTGCAACCTGGTTGCACAAGGCCAAGGAGATGCCAAAGGAAGGATTTAAGGGCGAGGTCGAGCGGCACCTAACGGGGAAGGAAACGGAGCCTTGGGAGATTATCTATTTCAAGCTCTATAAGAGTCAGTTGCCCGTGGTCGAGAAAGCCATTGAGACAGCCGGTCTCATGTTGGGAACCGACAAATCCCGGAGTTATTGCCTGGAGATGATCTGCGCTGATTTTCTAGCAGGTGCAAGCCTTAAAGAGAGCGAGCCATAGTACTCCAGCCCGCCGGCCAAGCCTTAAAAGCCAGTGCAAAAACTCCGCCAGAGACGACCTCGACTTAACTAGGTTTTGAAGAATACAAGGCCCTTTGCAACCTCGTTCTCGAACGAGATAGGTGGCGTTGTCAAAGTTGCGGTTCGTCGAAAGAATTACAGGCTCATCACCTAACAAAGCGCAGCCAGCTCGGCGACGATGCATTGGACAACCTGATTACGCTCTGTGTCGACTGTCACCGGCGCCACCATGGATATTGAGATATTGGTTCCACGCATTGTCCTTTTTTCGAGCCGTTGGTCGGCCGCGTGCGCATCTGCACCACCCGATGACGATGTCAGAGCAGTTGATGAAGACCCCGGTTCTCCGAACTCGGCCTCCAAATCCGAGTAAAATTACAGAGGTCAACTAGGTCCGTACTTCCTCACAAAATTGAAGGCTGGTCGGAAAGGGACGCGATATATTCTTTTTCCTGCGAGTCAAAAGTGAAGACCGCCGCATAGTTCCTAATGTGCATTTGCCGGGACTGCTCTTCTGAGAGAGTCACCTCAATCGAGTGCAGAAGTTTTGCGGACCTGGGGTTCACAACCGTGGCGTACACTCTAATTTCATATTTGCCTTCAGCGAAGTAAAAGTGACCAGGCTGATCGGCTTCGAAGAAATGATTGTCAAATGCGACGCCATCTTCACCAATCCGTAATCCGCTCGCGACTATCAATTCGCTGCCCTGGCGGTAACTCCAAAAGCCAAACGTGTGAGTCTCACCGCGCTGCTGAACTTCCACGTACAGCCCTTCAATGACATATCCCCGTTTGCCGGTGGCGTACAAAAGTGTTCTTAGGACAATCTCTGGCCGTCTGGCGCTCTCAGAACGAAAAATAATCTGCACGGGTCTGGTCATGTAAAGGTTTCCGCGCCGGAAAAGCGTTAGCCACGCCACCGTGACGGACACAAGCAGGGAAACCACGGCCATGACTGAACTAAAGTTAAGCGTCATACACTCCTGAATCGCTCTTTCCGCATCGGTGCGCAGAGGATATACCGAGCAGTTACCAAAACCGCCACTGCTCTGCATCTTTATCTGACCCGGCTCAATTTCGTACCGGTTTTGCATTCCGCCGCTGCGGTTAAACGTTGCGCTGCTGCGAGAGCGGCGTGTGTTTGATGATGTTTGCCGAACTGTACTCGGCTACGCATAGTTCGCAGCAGCTGATGGCCTTTTTGATTGAGGAAAATTGCTGCACGCCGCCAACTTGCAGCGCCCAAAGTCGGCGCCGTGATCGGACCAACCGCAGGAATGGTCCTGAACTACTCCACGCGTTCCATCTCGCTGAAGCGAGCGCACTTGTGGGCTCTCGACCTTCCCGACGCGACTACCGTTTCGTGACAAAGGCACACCACGGTTTCAGTCGTTCATCGATGTCCTGGTTTGTCGTCGACCGTTCACGGAAATAGCCGACCTTGTGGAGCTTCAGTTGTTTGTTGAAGCTCGCCAGCTCTGAGATCTCTGCTTCAATCTACCGTAGCTGCGTTACGCAAGCGTTCAATTCCACCGTGCTGCGAACCACTTCCCAAGGGACGGAGATCCAAGTAGGTGCCTAACCGCTTAATAACGTCTACAGCGGGAGAGGATGCACGAGCACTAGACGTTCCACGGGGACGGCCGGGAGAATCAACCATTGGGTTGCTATCCCCGACTGTGCAGCCTTGGGGTGCGACCGTGGTCGACGCGAAAATCGGTCTGACACACTGAATTCATCGCTCGCGACGAGCTCATAAGAGCTCGTGTAGAGCAGGTGTCCGCGAAATGGATATTGCCCGCGGACTAGCACCTGGTGCTTGGTCCGAAGAAGCATTTAATGTCGAGTTTGGTAATAATCTGTGGGTCTTTTAGAGGGTCCTAATGGAGCAAGTCCGCAGCTCAAGCATAGGCTATCTAAGTGGGGCCTGTTCTAAATTTAGTCGTAAGGGCAGTTACCACGCGATAGACCGCAAGTTAAGCTGACTGTCTAGCGGTCAAGATCTCGGCTTCTTCGGACAAGGCGAAAATGGAACCCAGACAAGAAACCCCATCCAAGCGAAGCAAAGCTCAGGTGCACGGTTCGTGGACACCGCCCAGGCGAGACCCAAGTACATTGAATTTTGCGCAGTGCATCTGGCATTCTTACTGGCGGTTCTCATGCCCACGAAGGAGTGCACTCGCCCTGATTTTCGCCACACTTTCGATGCTTGTAGCCACAGGATGTGCCGGTGGGGTTGGCGCAATTCAGCCGGGCTTGACTGTGAGTCCGTCGCCAATCTCCATGGCGAGCGTGACGGTGGGGAACGTCAAGAATCAGATTGTTACCCTGACCAACACCAGCAATGCAGTACTGACCGTCAAGCGGGCTATTGTGACTGGGAATGGGTTCAAAACCCTTGGCCTGTCGCTTCCGGTCAGTCTCCCGTCGGGCCAGAGCTTCAGTTTCAAGGTGCAGTTTGCGCCCAACTCGGTCGGCGGCACGAGCGGCAATCTATCACTAGTTAGCGATTCGCCTAACTCCCCTGTGACGATAGCACTGTCCGGCAGTGGCGTGGCGAATGCACAACCTCCCGCCCCTTCCGTGACAATTACAGTCGCGCCAGCCTCGGCGAACATCGCCGCGGGAACCTCGTTTCAGTTCGTTGCAGCGGTTTTAGGAAGTTCGAACAACGGGGTAGCGTGGGCCGTAAACGGTATAACGGGCGGCTCGTCGGCCTTTGGCACCATTTCGCCGAGTGGTATCTATGCTGCTCCGCCTGTTGCCCCGAACCCAGGGACTGTTTTGGTCACCGCCACCAGCGCCGCCTCGAGTTCAGCGACTGCTTCGAGTTCCGTAACGCTAATGAATCCCACCCTGCCCCCACTCGGAACAACAGGCGGCCCGGTATTCAATGTCCTGGCTTATGGAGCGACCGTTAACAATAACGTCGACGCCACAGCTGCAATAAACAGGACGATAGCCGCCGTGCCGGCCTCGGGTGGAACCGTTTACTTGCCGTCGGGTACATATGCGGTCAAGAGCGGCACGACGGTCATAACCATCAACCAAGCGAACGTTAGTTTCATATGCGCTCCCGGAGCGATACTAAAAGCACAGGCTGGTTTCCGAGCGGAGTTCCCCGAAATCGACATCCCAAGTTCCGCGACCAACGTGCTCGTTCAAGGATGCGTGCTTGATGGAAATGGGGTCTCAGGTCACGGATTCCAGATTGACGGGAATGCAGCGCAGGTTTTCAT
>Ga0210403_10004081_pt1 | contig 12652 bp, 9 predicted proteins | sample IncBWC19MmetaG_FD_150863 | JGI IMG/M metagenome (GOLD analysis project Ga0210403, IMG submission 150863) | Forest soil microbial communities from Barre Woods Harvard Forest LTER site, Petersham, Massachusetts, United States - Inc-BW-C-19-M | ecosystem: Environmental > Terrestrial > Soil >... | reverse complement strand
CGCGGAATGCACATGAAATGCTGCCGGAGGACTGGAAGCCCGGTGCGAGAGTTCAGGGCCGCGTTGATAAGCATCATTTGTTTTTACGGCGGCCCAACGGGACCGAAGTGCGGTTCATCATTACACACCGCACCAAGGCATCTCCCGAATAGTGATAAGAGAGTGCTGATGGAGTCGACGGTTGATGACCCCTAAAGGGGCACATGATTTCTGAGCGTTCGCGGCATCGCTAAAGCGATGCCCTGATGCGAAGCCTTGATGGCCTGATAAAAAGCCTTAATGTTTCCAGCAGCCCGATAGAAATTCCACCTCGATGATCTTGACGATATGGTCCGGCAAAATCTGAGCAATCGCGCCACCCTCCTCAACCGCGAAGAATCGTGGCTGAAATTTAATTGGCGCGTGCTTGAAGAAGCCGGGGACCTTCGCAATCCGCTGCTCGAACGCGTGAAATTTCTGGCCATCTCCGCCAGCAATCTGGACGAATTCTTTGAGATCCGGGTAGGCGGCTTGCTGCAACAACTCGAAGACGGCCATAACTCCACCACTCCCGACGGCCTCACCATGGTGGAGGAGCGGGAACTGATCAAAGATGCGGCTCATGAGTTCGTTGACGAACAGTACTCATGCTGGAACGAGCGCCTGCGGCCGGAACTGGCGGAGCAGGGAATTCGCGTCCTCGGCATCGAGGAACTGGATGACGCAGCCTTGGCCTTCGTGGACGATTACTGCGAACGGGAGCTTGATCCGCTGCTCGCCCCGGTGGCGGTCGACCCGGCGCATCCATTTCCGCGCGTGATCAACAAGGCGCTATGTGTTGCCCTGTTGCTGCGGCGTCGCCGTCGCTCCTCGCTCACTTATACCGGAGTTGTAACCGTTCCACGGGCGCTGCCGCGACTGGTCCGCCTGCCGTCGCAAGGAACCATCGATTTCATTTTTCTTGCTGACCTGGTTGTTTATCATTCCGCGCGAATGTATAAGGGCTACGATATCGCTTCTTCGGCTGCCTTTCGCGTCACGCGCAACAGCAACCTCTACCTCCAGGAAGAAGAATCGCGCAATCTGCTGGAGTCGGTGCGCGCCGAATTGCACAACCGCCGCAAGGGAGACGCGGTGCGGATGGAGATCGAGTCCGCGGCTGACCCCGAGATTATCGAGCGCCTGGGCACGGTGTTCGAACTTGACCGCTGGCAAATTTTTCCGGTCAACGGCCCGGTGAATCTTTCAAGGCTGTTCAATATTTACGACGAAGCGGCGCGGCCGGATTTGAAGTTTCGCACCTTTGTGCCACGGGAGTTGCGTCTGACCGCGAAGTCTCGCGATCTGTTTGAAGAGTTACGCCGCCACGACATTCTTCTGCACCATCCCTACGATTCTTACGATGCAGTCATATCTTTTATTCAGTCGGCCGCGGAAGACGAGCGCGTGCTCTCCATCAAGCAGACCCTTTACCGGACGAGCGAGCATTCGCTGATTGTTCCATCGCTGATGGCGGCCGCGGCACACAAGGAAGTCACCGCCGTCGTGGAACTGAAAGCGCGCTTCGATGAAGCCTCGAACATCCGCTGGGCACGCGATCTGGAAGATGCGGGTGTGCAGGTCTTCCACGGACTAGTCGGTTTGAAGACGCACTGCAAGCTTTCTCTGCTGGTGCGGCGCGATCCCGATGGCGTAACCCGCCAATATGCGCACCTGGGTACCGGCAACTACAACGCGATCACGGCCAAAATCTATACCGATCTCAGCCTGCTCACGGCCGACCCGGAGATTACCAGTGCGGTTCACGATGTTTTCAGTTTTCTGACTGCGTATGCTGAGCACGCCAACTACGGGCCGCTGCTGGTTGCGCCTCTGGATCTCGCTGAAAAGTCTATGAGCCTGATCGAGCGGGAGGCCGAGCATGCCCGCCAGGGACATCCGGCGCGCATCATCGTCAAAATCAACTCCCTGGTCGACAAAGATATTATCCAGTCTCTTTACCGCGCTTCGCAGGCAGGAGTGGACATCGATCTGCTCGTGCGCGGCATCTGCTCGCTGCGGCCGGGGATTCGCGGCGTCAGCGACCGCATCCGCGTGCGTAGCATCGTGGGGCGGTTCCTCGAGCACAGTCGGATCTTTTATTTCGAGAATGGCGGCGAACCTGAGGTCTACCTCGGTAGCGCCGACTGGATGTCTCGCAATCTGCATGAACGCGTGGAAGTCCTGTTCCCGCTTAAGAACCCGTTGCTGCGCGACCGCGTGGTGCATGAAATTCTGGCCGCCTACCTCGCTGACAATATGAAAGCGAGATTTCTGCAAAAGGACGGCCGCTACCTGCGTGCCTGGCAATCGCCGCACGGACGCAGCAAGAGTCCTCCTCGAGGCTCTGCCGCCTTCAACGCCCAGGATTTTCTCATCGGACTTGCGGAAGGGAGCAAGACGCCCGAGGAGATTCCGGCTTCCGTCCCGCGGCGCGCTTCTGCCAACCGGGTTTTAATTGGACGCGCGTGATTGACCGAGCATGATCGGACGAGCATGACCCGATAAGCTATGATCGGAAAGGAATAACCACTCCGAAATGTTTCTCTATTTCTTGCGTCACGCCAGCGCCGGTCAGCAGTTGAGCAGCGCGAAGAAGGACGAAAAGCGCGGCCTCGATAAAGACGGCATCGAGCAATGCGGTTATATCGGCCGCGCGTTGGCTGCGCTGGGCGTGCAGGTGGAAATCATCCTCTCCAGCCCGCTAAAACGAGCCACGCAAACCGCAGCTTTGGTGGGAAACGAAATGGGGCACGAGGGCAAGCTGGTTACTGAGAGCGCGCTGCGTCCGCAGGCGACCTTCTCGGAATTCCAGAAGATGCTCGAAAAGTATGCGCGCCAGGATTCTCTGCTGGTGGTGGGGCACAACCCGAACCTGCGCGAATTTCTCGGACGGGTAATCAGCGACAGTGGATGCGAGGCCGTGGTTGAGCTTAAGAAAGGGGCCGTGGCCAAAGTTGAAATGCGGCGCAACTCCGGGTCCCTGAGCTGGTGCATCACGCCGCGCATTCTGCGCACGCTTCACGCCGCAGCTACAGAAAGCTCGCGCCCGAAGACTTCGCGGAAATAAGATCGGTCTTTCTCAATCGCCCATACTTCCAAGTCCACGCTTGCCTTCGCGCGCGGAGTCAGTTTCATGGAGACTCTGCCGCTGCGCGCCGAGACTCCAACCCTCCCCACCGATTGGCTCCGCGCCATATTCATGGCTCGCGCGATGCGAAGCAGCACTGACGCCTTCGTTACATTTTCCTGCTCCTCGGCGCTCAGGGCATTCATCGGGCCATCTCCGGGCGTGGGGCGCGATTTTCCCAGGTAGCGCGCGATCGAGCCAATGATCCGCCGCTGTTGCGGTGTGTACCCCAGAATTTCAGAATTCGCGATGATGTAGTAAGTATGGCGGTGGTGTCCGTTGCGGTTCACGTAGTCACCCACCTCGTATAGCATAGCGGCGGCTGACAGCCATTCGCGATATTCCACCGGAAGCTGATGAACCGATTTCAACGAGGAAAATAGCAGCAGTGCCGAGTCGCGCACATGCAAGGCATGATGCAGGTCGACGCGGTAATGTTCGACGGCGCGCTTGATCGACTCCCACCGTTCCGATTCAATTGCCCGGCCTGATCTCGTGCTGCGATCATATTCCGCCGCCATCTGGGCCAGGATGCCATCGCGCAGCCCCAGCGCCGAATAACGAAAACCGGCGAGATGACATCGCTCCAATAATTCCGCATACACCACCGCGCCGGCAGAAATAATCTCAGCGCGTCGCGGGCCGATTCCGGGGACCTTCCGTCGCTGCTCCAACGTTAAGTGCGTAATTTGCTTGGCGATGCGGCGTATCATCTCGCGCGTCGCATAAGTCGCCGGCCGGCGCTTTCTGGGGCGCGCCAGGTGGCTGGCGGCGCCCACCAGCGCGGCCGCTGTGCCGGAGGTGGCGATCACTACGCTCACACGCGCGGACTTAATCCGATCTTGAATGCGCGTAATCTCGCGCGCCACGAATCCCTGGAGCCGCTTCAGTTCGCTCTTGCGCGGCGGATCGTGCTGGAGGAATTCGCCGGTCAGCCGGACCGCTCCGAGTGGCAAGCTTACCGTATCCCGGATTTGTCCTTCGCGCGAAAGCGTGAGCTCGCAGCTGCCGCCGCCGAGGTCGACCAGCAAAACGCTGTGGCCGCCCAGCCGGCCAGTGGAAACAACACCGAGGTGGATGAGGCGGGCCTCTTCCAGCCCCGAAACGACTTCGATCGTCCAGCCCGTCGTCGAGCGTACCCACTCCAGAAATGTGCGCGAATTGCGGGCATCGCGGAGAGCAGCCGTTGCCACCACCTTGACCGAATCCGTGCCGCATTCCTGCGTAGCACGATGGAAGCGCCGCAACACGCGCACCGTTTCCGACATCGCCTCGGGCGAAAGCAGTCCGCCACTGAAGACGCCTTCCCCCAGGCGCGTGACTTCGCGGTCCTCGTGGACTTCTTTCAGGCGCCCGGCTTGCAGGCGCGCAATTTTCAGGCGAACGGAATTCGACCCGATGTCGATGGCGGCGAAGGTGGGCATAGGAGTGACGATTTAATGTTGACGATCAGTATTCTCACAACCGGGGTCGGTCGCGCAACCGGGGGTGGCCTAACTTGGTGGAGAGACGGGCGCCCCGCCCGTCCAGCGAATCGGCGGCCGGGCGGGGCGCCCGGGCTCTTCACCGACTCAACAACAGCACCAGAACCATTTTTTAACCGATTTGTAACAACGCTCTGATAGCCTCAGCACGGAATGTCCAATCAAGCCCTGCCCCGGCCGCGTTTCAACGCTCCCGAACCGGAGCGGGGTTCAAAGGCCGACCTGAAAATCGAAACCAGAACCACGCCGCTGTTGCAAGGGAAGGTCAGCGAGATCCCCGACGTTTTTTTTGGCTGGGCGATGCGCCTTTGCGGCCTGGCGGTGGTCTCGCTCCTTGGCTTGATCGTTTACCAACTGGTGGTGGGTTCGCAGCTGTCCTGGCATGCGTTTGGCTGGAAGTTCTTTGGTCAATCGGACTGGAATCCCGTGTCGGATCAGTACGGCGCGCTGCCTTTCATATTCGGCACAATCGTTTCCTCGCTGCTTTCGCTCGTCATCGCCGTGCCGCTGGCTATCGGCGTAGCTGTCTTCATTACCGAGATGTGTCCCACCGGGCTGCGTGGAACTCTTTCGTTTACTACAGAACTTTTGGCCGCGATCCCGAGCGTTGTTTACGGACTTTGGGCAATCTTCATTTTGGTGCCGATACTTCGCCAATATGTCCAGCCCTTTCTTGCCAGGACGCTTGGCTGGACGGGCCTGTTCAGCGGACCGCCCTACGGCATCGGCATGCTGGCTGCCGGCGTGATTCTGGCGATCATGATCATTCCCATCATCTCGTCCATCACACGTGAGGTACTTACTGTCGTTCCACAGCACCAGCGCGAAGCCGTGCTGGCGCTGGGTGCAACGCGTTGGGAAATGATCCGCATGGGGGTACTGCGCAATGCGCGGGCGGGAATTGTGGGCGCCATAATTTTGGGGCTGGGACGCGCGCTCGGCGAAACCATGGCGGTCACCATGGTCATCGGCAACCGTCCCGAAATTGCCAAGTCGCTGTTTGCTCCCGGATACACCATGGCCAGCGTGCTTGCCAACGAATTCACCGAAGCGACCGGCAATCTATATCTTTCCGCTTTGATCGAGATTGGCTTGGCGCTATTCTTTGTCACCATCGTAGTCAACGCGCTGGCACGGCTCATGGTGTGGAGCGTTACTCGAGGGCAACCGGCGAGAAGCATACTGTGACATAAATAGCGTGACATAACATGCCTGACACGAACTCCAATACGGCCGCGGTCCTGATGCCGCGCATCAGCGTTCCGCCCATCACCTGGCGGCGGCGTGTGATGGACCATGCGATGACCGGCGTTGCCGCGCTCACCGTCGTCGTCGTGCTGGTGCCGCTCTTTGCCATCTTTGCCTATCTGATTTACAGGGGCATCGGCTCGATCAATCTTGCCTTCCTGACCCAGACACCGAAGCCGGTGGGCGAGCTTGGCGGCGGCATGGCGAATGCCATCGTCGGCTCGATGGTCATTCTTGCAATCGCGAGTCTGTTCGGCGTGCCGCTCGGAATCGGCGCCGGGATTTTTCTTTCCGAATACGGGCGAAACCGCTATGGCGATATCGTGCGCTTTGTCTCCGACGTCCTCAACGGCGTGCCCTCCATCGTGATCGGCATTGTGGCCTACGGGCTCGTCGTGCTCCCGCAGAAGCACTTCTCGGCGCTGGCCGGTGGCGTCGCGCTCGCCATCATGATGATTCCGACCATCGCGCGTACTACCGAGCAGATGCTGCTCCTGGTCCCGCAGGCTATCCGCGAAGCGGCGTACGGTCTGGGCGTTTCCCGCTGGCGAACCACGCTCTCGATTACGCTGCGCACGGCCACCTCTGGAGTTATCACCGGAGTCATGCTGGCCTTCGCACGCGTTGCCGGAGAAACCGCGCCGCTGCTCTTCACCGCATTTGGAAACCAGTACTGGAATTGGGATTCGGGCCAGCCGACCGCGGCCCTGTCGCTGCAAATCTTTACTTATGCTATCTCGCCCTTCGATGAATGGCACCGGCAGGCATGGGCGGGCGCGCTGGTTTTGATTGTCCTGATCGTCTCGGCAGTGGCGGCGGTGCGCATCGCTGTAAAGCACGGAACGTTGGCAGGAGCTTAGGCAGGGCAGGAGCTTAGCGATCTATGGGCGTCGGAATTACAGTCGAGCACCTGAATGCGTTTTACGGCAAGACGCAGGCATTGTTCGACGTCAACATCACCGTGCTTGCCAATCACGCGACCGCGCTCATCGGCCCTTCGGGCTGCGGGAAAACCACGTTCATCCGCTGTTTGAACCGCTTGCACGAAACCATTCCCGAAGCGCGGGTGGAGGGCGCGGTGCGCATCGGCGATCTCAGTGTTTATAACGGAACCTCGGCCACCCAACTGCGCCGCCGTGTGGGCATGGTGTTTCAGAAACCGAATCCGTTCCCGACCATGTCCATCTACGATAACGTCGCGGCCGGGCTCAAGCTGAACGGGTTTCGCAACCGTAAACAACTGGACGAGGTTGTCGAGAAGTCTTTGAACAGCGCCGCGCTGTGGGACGAAGTGAAGGACGCTCTCCACAAGCAGTCCGGCGCCAGCCTCTCCGGAGGTCAGCAGCAGCGCCTGTGCATCGCCCGTGCCCTCGCCGTCCAACCGGAAGTCCTGCTCATGGATGAACCCTGCTCGGCGCTCGACCCGATCTCCACGGGCAAGATCGAAGAGCTGATTTTCCAACTAAAAGAGCAATACACGATCGTGATTGTCACGCATAATATGCAACAGGCAGCCCGGGTGGCGGAGTTCACCGGGTTCTTCCTGCTGGGCAAGATGATCGAGTTCGATAGAACTGAGAAAATATTCACCAACCCTTCCGACAAACGGACGGAAGATTACGTCACCGGCAGGTTCGGATAGTAATGAGGTGAGAGGTTAAAGGTAAGATTGCAGAGGTTAAGAGCCAATTGCATAAATGGTGTTTGCGGTCTTGGGATTTTCACCTCTCCAATCTGACCTCAAACCTCTGACCTTACGAGAAAGGTTCGGCTAATGCGCACGCGCTTTCAGCAGCAGATGGAGGACCTCCGGGAGAAACTGCTCCGCATGGGCGGTCTCGCGGAACTGGCGGTGGATCGCGCCTGCCAGGCGTACACCGAACGCGATCTCACCCGCTGCCAACTCGTTCTCGAAAACGAGAGCCTCATTAACGCCGCCGAGCGCGAGATCGATGAACTAGCCTTCGACATCCTCGCCACGCAGCAACCGGCGGCCACGGATCTGCGATTCATTCTCGCGGTGACCAAGATCAACGCGGATCTCGAGCGCGTGGGCGATCAGGCTGTAAATATCGCCGAGCGCGTCATGGACATGATTGAATTGCCGGCCGTCGAGTTGCCGGTCGATATCGCTCGCATGGCCACTGCGGTAAGCGCCATGGTGCGGCGCGCGCTGGAGTCGTTCGTGGAAGGCAAAGCAGAACTCGCCCAGGCGGTTCTGGAAATGGATCACGTCGTCGACCGGATGCGTGACGAAGCTTTTATCGTGCTCGTGCGAAAGATGAACGAAGAGCCCCAAGTCACTCAACAAGCACTGGATGCGCTGCTGGTCGCGCGCAATCTGGAACGCGTCGCGGACCACGCTACCAATATTTCCGAGGATGTCATTTTCTGGGTTCTGGGAGCCGATGTCCGCCATCATGCGCAGGCGGCATCGGTGCCTCCGCGGCTGGAACGACGCGAGCAGTAGACGCGAAGAGAGCATCCCAAAGAACAAACATCAAGGTTCCCCCTGTGAACCCCTGTGTCCTCTGTGGTAAAGACCTTTTTTCTCAACCACAGAGAACACAGGGGTTTCACAGCGGAGATCTTCCCTCGCCCACATCACACCCTGCGTTACACTGTTCGAGCCCCATGAGCCAGAGAATCCGCGTTTTTGCCACTTGCGACATCGGAGACGCCCTCAACATTCTTCGCCACAAGGGATACGACCTGGAAGTCTATCCTCGGCCCGAAGCTCCGCCGAAAAGCTTGATTATCGAAAAAGTGAAGTCCGGCGTGGATGGCCTGATCACCACCCTGCGCGATCCGATCGACGCCGAGGTTTTCGCTGCCGGAGCGGGCAAGCTGAAAGTGGTCGCGCAGTTCGCCGTCGGATTTGACAACATCAACCGCGCCGATGCCAACAAGTACAAAGTTCCGTTCACCAATACCGCCGACGTTCTAACCGAAGCGACGGCGGAGTTTGCCTTCTTCATGATGGGAGCTCTTGCGCGCAAACTGTGGCCGGCCGAACATCTGACGCGCGAAAATCGCTGGGGATATTGGCATCCTTATCTGCCATTTCTGGGCGACGAAGTCACCGGAAAAACCGTAGCCATCATCGGCACCGGACGCATTGGGCTCGCCATGATCAAGAAATGCGCCGGATTCGACATGAACATCTTGTGCTTTGACCCGGCCTATGAGAACCACGACTACATCCAGGCCATCCAGGAGCTGATGGATCTGAGCTTCCAGCGCGGGATCAGCCGTGAGAAGACTTCAATTCGTTACACCACATTGCACGAAGCGTTGAGTGCCGCTGATTTCATCAGCCTGCACGTTCCCCTGCTGCGCGAGGGCGAGAGCACCACGCCGACCTATCACCTGATCAACGAAACTACGCTGCGCATGATGAAGTCCACCGCCATGATCATCAACACGTCGCGTGGTCCCGTGATTGACGAGACGGCCCTGGCCCGTGCTCTACGCGAACCGTGGATCGCCGGCGCCGCTCTCGATGTTTACGAGCAAGAGCCCCTGCCCGCCGATTCGCCGCTCCGCGATCCTGCCATCGCCGATCGTTGCCGGTTGTTGCCACACTTCGCCAGCGCTGCGCGCATCACGCGACTGTCGTCCGATCCTAATAAAGGCATGGCTGGCCGCTGCGTGCAGGGATTGATTGACGTGCTTGAAGGGAACTACGGCGGGGACATCGCGAAGATGCCCTATGTGGTAAATAAGGAGGCGTTCGTGAAATAGATGTCGTGCGAGGTTTGTTTGGTGACGGGCGTCCCGCCCGTCCAAGCAGAGCGGAGCTCCGCAGGATCTATCCCGCAGACGTCGAGAATGCGGGCGCCTCTCGCCTGGAACTTGTCGCCTAGCGATCTCACCTGCTACTCTCGCCATTCACTCACGCCATGAAAATCACAAGCATGAACATCAAAACATTAATCTCTTTAGCATGCCTGTCGCTCGCTTCTCATGCCCAGGTCAATGACGCCGTCCGTGCGCTCAAGGTTCTGCCGGCACCCAAAGAGGTCCGCATGGCCGAAGGCAGGATCGTCCTCAAGCCCTCGACCACCATCCTCATCAGCAATTTCGACGACCGGACTGCGGCCGAAACTCTGCAAAAAGAAATCCACGACCGCACGGGTATGAAGCTGTCGATCGAGCTCGTGACCGTCGCTCCGAAAACGACGGGGCACATCTCGCTCGGACGCCTGACTGACAGCGGCCTGCGGTCCTATCTCGAATCGCATGGCGTGAAAATCGGAGACGATCTCGGCAACCAAGGCTACATAATCCGCGTAACCGACTCCGGAGTGCTGGTGGCCGGTCGCAACGCGCAGGGTCTGTTCTACGGAGTGCAGACCCTTCGCCAGTTGCTGCGCCCGGAAGACCTGGCGGGAAAGACGCTCGCAGTCCCCGCCCTGGTTATCCGCGACTGGCCCAGCATGGAATGGCGAGGCGTGTCAGACGACATCAGCCGCGGTCCCATCCCTACGCCCGATTATTTGAAGATGCAGATCCGCACGCTGGCCGAGTACAAGATCAACCTGCTCGGGTTCAACATGGAGCACGTTTTCGATTTCCAGAGCCAGCCGCTGGTTTCGCCGAAAGAAGCTGCGCCGAAAGAAGCGGCGCTAACTCCCGCCGAAATCAAGGAACTCGTCGAGTACGCCAGCAGGTACTACATCACCCTTCTACCCGAGCAGCAGGCCTTCGGACATCTTCATCAATTTCTGAAGTATGAAATCTATTCCGATCTCGCTGAAACACCCCATGGGCACGTCCTTACGCCGACCAATCCCAAGACTTACGATTTCATTCGCCAGGTCTACGGAGAAGTCGTTCCCTTATTTCCCGGCCCGTTCTTCCACATCGGCTCCGACGAAACTTTTGAACTTGGCCTCGGTCAGACAAAGGCTCTCGCTGCCCAGCAGGGTCTCGGCCGCGTTTATCTCGAACACCTCCAGAAAGTTTTCGAGATCATGCAGCCGTATCACAAGCAACTTATGTTCTGGGGCGATATCGCGGTCAAGTATCCCGAACTGCTGACCATTCTCCCCAAGGACATGATCGCCGTTCCTTGGGACTACGACCCCAAGCCGAGCTATGAAGGCATTATTACTCCATACACCAATGCCGGCCTGCGGGTGGTCGTTGCGCCCGGAGCAGGGAACTGGGGCGTGATTTGGCCTAACCTCGAGAGTGCGTTTGTGAACATCCGGAACTTTGTTCGCGATGGGCAGAAGCATCAAGCCATCGGCGCGCTCAACACCACCTGGAACGACGACGGAGAGTCGCTCGTCGACATGACCTGGCCGGGCTTGGTCTTCGGAGCAGCCGCCAGTTGGCAGCCGGGCGAGTCCAGTATCGAGGACTTCAAGAGCAGTTATGACTGGGCGTTCTATCGCAATAATAGTGACGACAGCACTTTTGCCGGGGTCATCGACAATCTTGATCGCGCTCATACTCTCCTCGCCGGAGTGAAACTGGACAATGCCAGCCACGAACTTTTCTGGTCCGATCCATTCAGTGAAGCCGGAGCCAACGCCGCCGCCCAAGCGCTACCCGTTGCGCACGATCTACGCATCAGCGTTGAGCACGCCGCAGAAACGCTTATGCGGGATCGCACGAAGGCACACCTTCACGCCGAGACGCTCGATAACATGCTGCTTGCCGCCTGGCATCTGGACACGCTGGGCCTGAAGATTCAGTTCACATCCGAAATCAGCCGGTTCTACTGGGACGCTTATCAGAATCAGACGGACGGGACGCGTGCCCAACACGACCTGGACGAAATCGTTGACATCAACGGGCGGTTAGAGAGCCTGCGTGACGCGATCACGCAGCTGCGCGAAATGTACACGAAGGGCTGGGCGCGCGAAGACCATCCTTACTGGCTGGACAACGTTCTGGTTCGCTATGACAATCTGGCAGCGGAGGTGCAAGCGAAGATCGTCGCCGTGCAAGCAGCCCAACGTCAGTATTGGAATACCAAAACCTTGCCGCCTCCGGAGCAGTTGGGGTTCTTCTTGAAATAGGTATTCACTTCACTTGATGGAGAAACGGGCGTCTCGCCCGTTGGCCGGGCGGGGACGCCCGGCTCTCCACTGAATCTTATGTTCTCCCAGCGCACAAACTGGCGGCTCACTTCTAACGCTCTCACGCACGCGATCGAGGAGGCGCGTACTTCGGGAAAGAAAATTCTGGATCTCGTGGCCTCGAATCCTAGCGAGGTTGGCGTCCGCCCCGATGCTGAAATCGTGCTCGCGGCCCTGGCGAATCCTGAAGCGATGCATTACGACCCGCAGCCTCGGGGTCTGCTCGGAGCACGCCAAGCCGTGTGCCGCTACTATCGCGAGTCGCACGACGTCGATCTCGATCCTGAACGCCTGATTCTGACCACCAGCACCAGCGAAGCCTACTCCTATGTCTTCCGTCTGCTCTGCAATCCTGGCGACGAGATTCTTGTACCCAAGCCGAGCTACCCGTTGTTCGAGTTTCTGGCTGATCTCGCCGACGTTAAACTCGTTCCGTATCCGTTGCTCTACGATCACGGTTGGCAGATCGATCTCGATTCGCTCTACAAAGCAGCTACCGTCCGGTCGCGAGCCGTCATTCTCGTCCATCCCAATAATCCCACTGGTTCCTACGTTTCTGCTGAGGAAACCGCGGCGCTCAATGTTTTCTGCCGTGATCGCGGTCTGGCTCTGATTGTGGACGAAGTTTTTCTCGATTATTCGCATGACCGGGCGCCGCATCGCAGTTTCGTCACCAACGC
>Ga0210403_10004078_pt1 | contig 12659 bp, 9 predicted proteins | sample IncBWC19MmetaG_FD_150863 | JGI IMG/M metagenome (GOLD analysis project Ga0210403, IMG submission 150863) | Forest soil microbial communities from Barre Woods Harvard Forest LTER site, Petersham, Massachusetts, United States - Inc-BW-C-19-M | ecosystem: Environmental > Terrestrial > Soil >... | reverse complement strand
GGCGGCGCCGAATCGCCGTACCTTCGCAGGAGATTGGGGCGATAGTACAAACTACTGATATAGGCGTGATTCGGTATGGCCACGAGTTTGTCGCCCACGCTGTAACTCGCGCGCAAAACGGGATTCAGCGAAGAGGCCTCGGGGCCAAAGTAGGGAGTTAGATCCAGCAGATATGGGTTCAGGATCGCGGACCAAATCACGTCGATGCTGACGACGTCAAGAGTGGCGTCGCCTTTTTTGAGAAGGTCGCGCGCGAGCGTGAGTTGATTAAGAGAGCCGTCTGGGCGTGGAAGGCGCTTGACCTGAATCCCCGTTTGCCGGGTGAAGTCCTGCAAATCCTGGGCTGTGCCAGGGTGCATATTGGAGGTATCCCACTCCACATCGAGAAACGTGACGGTGACCGGCTGCGGGGAGGAACGTCCGCAACCAGCCAGAGCGGTTGCTAAGAGTAAAACGGCCGCGGGCGCGATCTGTCTGAGGAAACGCCGACAGTTACACGGAAGAGGTGGAATCCCACGGCTTAATGGTCTGGCGCGTTTCAACACTGGCTCCGTCTCGGATCGTTCACCCTGTTGGGGGGCGAAAAGTGTACATCAAAAGTAGTCACGCTAAGGTTACAGACGAACCTCAGAAGGTGTTTACACCCCTACAAAGCAAACGCGGCTAACGTCCCTGAGCACTCTGTCCGCGCAAAACCATGCAGGTGGAAGCAGCCTTGGCCACCAAGCGTTGTTTCTCATCGGTGATTTCGCATTCGACGTAGCCAACGCTGCTGCCGCGGCGCACTACTTTGCCCTCGGCTTTCAAGGCAGCTTCCCAAACGGGGCGGAAGAAATTGATTTTGAGTTCGATGGTGGTGAAGGATTCCTCGGGAGCGAGAGTGCTAGCAAAGGCTATTCCCATGGCGGCATCGGCGATGTCGCAGAGAATTCCGCCGTGGAGCGTACCCATGGGATTGGCATGTTGCGGGCCGGCCGAGAGAGTGACCACCGCGCGTCCCTCTGCTGACTCTTTCGTTTCAAAGCCGATCAGACGGCCGACTGGCATATCCTGCGGCTTGAACTTGCTGCTAAGTGGTGGCTGGAGGCCGGTTTCTGGAGTGCTCATGTTAGCTCCGTTGAGGTATTGGACTGCTCGCGCGAACATTCGTTTCAAGGTATTGCTCGAGATGGCGGCAGGCAATGTTTAAAGGTTCGTGGTTTTTTTGCAACCGTTCGAGCATGAAACTGCCCTCAAGGGTGGTGACGATAAGCGTAGACAGCTCCACGGGATTGACATCGCGCCGGATTTCGCCGCGTCCCTGGCCTTCCTCGACGATGGAGCGCAGGCGTTCCAACCAGGAAACAAAGGCCCGGCGCACTTTCCGGCGAAGCGCGGGGTTGCCATCATCCGAATCGGTGGCCATATTGAGCAGCGGACATCCGCCCTGCACCAGGTTTGCGCGACGTTCATGGAAGTTCCAGACGATTTGCTTGAGGCGGTCTACGGTGTTGGGGATTTCCTGTGTGCCAGCAAAGCGAGCATCGAGGGCCATACGCCAGGAATAGTCAAAGGCCTCACCAGCGAGTTGTTGCTTGCTGTCAAAGTGGCGATAAATTCCGCCTTTTTCCAGGCCCGTGGCGCTCATAAGGTCGGAGAGGGCTGCGCCGGCAAAACCTCGCTGATTGAAGATAGGGGCGGCCTTGCGGATGATTTGCTTGCGGGTTTGTTCGCCTTTGCTCATTCCCCGGGACCTCCAGCCTGATTGAAGAGACCAACTGGTCTCAAATGGAATCATAACATAATTTTTATGCGACCGAACGGTTCTTTTTTGCATCGAAAGGGCTGGCACCACCGACCAGCGCCGCTCGAATATGGCTTCCATCTCCGACACGAACGCTTACCGGCCCGCGATCAATCCGTGGGTCATTGCGATTACCGTCACGCTCGCTACGTTTATGGAACTGCTGGATACGGCTATCGCCAACGTGGCTTTGCCGCATATCGCGGGCGGCCTCGCCGTCAGCGTGGATGAAAGCACGTGGGTGCTGACCAGCTATCTGGTTTCGAATGCAGTGGTGCTTCCCCTTTCGGCGTGGTTGAGCCGTGTCTTCGGACGCAAACGCTATTACATGATTTGCGTAGTGCTGTTCACCGCGAGCTCGTTGCTTTGCGGGCTGGCGCCATCGCTGGGATTGCTCATTTTCTTTCGTGTGTTGCAAGGAGTGGGAGGCGGCGGGCTGGCGCCTGTCGAGCAAGCGATTCTGGTGGATACATTTCCTCCGAAAAAACGGCCCGCGGCGTTTGCCTTGTATAGCATGGCGATTGTGACAGCACCGGTGATTGGACCGCCGCTTGGCGGGTGGATCACGGACAACTGGAGCTGGCGCTGGATTTTCTTCATCAATATACCGATAGGGATTTTGTCGCTGATTTTGACGAGCCGGCTGGTTTCCGATCCTCCCGAGTTCACACGCGAAGTGCAGGCCGCCCGCAAGGACGGAAAGCTGAAGGTAGATGGGATCGGGATCGTTTTGGTGGCGCTGGGCTTTGCGTTTCTCGAGGTAGTTCTCGATCGCGGACAAAGGGAAGACTGGTTTGAGAGCGGTTTCATATTGGTCTTTTTCTCGATTGCGATTGTGGCTCTGATTGCGGCTGTGTTCTGGGAGTGGCATCACCCCGATCCAGTGGTAGAAATCCGTCTGCTGGCAGACCGGAATTTCGCAATCGCGAACTTTTACTATTTTCTCTTTGGATTTTGCTTGTTTGGCTCGACCGTGCTGATTCCGCAGATGCTGCAGAGTCTTTATGGCTACACCGCGACGGACGCGGGACTGGCTCTGGGGCCCGGTGCATTTGTGATCGTGGCGTTGGCACCGCTGGTGGTCAAGATTCTGCCAAAAGTCGGCATCAAGCCGATGATTTTCACGGGGTATATTATTTTTGCGTTCGCGATGTGGCACTTCGCCAGCTTCGATTTGGGAACGGATTACAGGCATATCGCGATGGCGCGAGCTATCCAGGGGCTGGGGATCGCACCGCTGTTTGTGCCTGTGAGCCAGTTGGCGTACTCGTATTTGCCGAAGAACAAAAACAACAAGGCTTCCAGCTTGACGAACTTGTTCCGCAACCAGGGTGGAAGCTTTGGGATTGCTTTCGTTACGACGCTGCTTGCGAGGCGCACGCAATACCACCAAAGCGTTCTGGTTGGCCACGCGACACCGTTCGATCCGCCTTACCGCGAGAGGCTTGCTTCGCTGTCGAGACATTTTGCCAGTGGGGGATTCTCCGCGGCGGATGCAGCGGTGCATGCCAAGGCGCAGTTGGCGCACATTCTCTTCCAACAGGCTTCGTTTCTGAGCTTTTTGGATTGTTTTTGGATGCTTGGATGCGCCTGCCTGATTGGAGCGCCTTTGGTTTTACTGACACGAAAGATCCGGCCGGTACATGGCGGGGCAGCGCACTAGCCGGCAATGTGTTCCTGCCACCCCGCTGAAGTCGAAGGATACGAACAATTTCACTGTAAACGCTTTCTCGATTGTTCAAAGATGCCGCTTGTTGGGGAGGCTTTCAAACGTCTTCTAGTGTTTTTGTAATAGGCAGGCCCTGCTAGCGCGTCCGTAATTTAAAACGCATCTTCCCTCAGGTCTTTGACCATCCACGGTTTGGCACGATCCCAGCGGCCTCTCGCAGTGTAATGAGCTGGTTTATGGGAAGCTGTTTGAACGTCTCCACAAGCCCGTTTGGCCAATGTACTTCCACGCTCACAGATGTGTGGTTTCCCAGGCCGAAATGGAGGCGCCAATCATTGCAGGAATAAAAACTGGATTGACTCAATACGCTCTGCGCCTGCGTTTTTCCGCCATAATGAGCCAGAACTCTGGCTCCAATCGCGCTTCGATTGGACTTAACTCCCTCGAGTTTGACCTTGATCCAGTTCTGTTTTCCACCAAGATCATTGCGCAAAAGGGACGGATTTTCGTTCAAATTTACGATGAGCATATCGATGTCGCCGTCATTGTCGAAATCCCCGAACGCGCAGCCGCGGCTACAGTGCGCTGCCGACACGCCGGGGCCGGCAGCCTCGACCAACTCCTCGAAGACTTTGTTGCCTAAATTGCGAAATACAGCACGGGGCGTCTTGTTGGCATATTGCGGAAGGGATTTCTCCACTTCCGGGTAAACGCTACCTGTGACCATGAACAAATCAGGATTACCGTCATTGTCTAAATCCAGCATCCCGGCTCCCCAACAGATATAGCGGGTCTCTACGCCCACACGGGACGTGCGCGTGACATCATCGAAGTTTCCCTTCCCGTCGTTGTGGTAAAGGACATTCGCATCGTCCGCAAAGTGGGTCTTAAAGAGATCCAGGTGCCCGTCCAGGTCATAATCGCCCACGCCGATACCCATCCCCGCTTGTTCTTCTCCATCGTCGCTGAGGGCTACACCTCGGACGACTCCCTCTTCCCGGAATGTTCCGTCATGGTTGTTCATGAACAACAGGCTCGGCGTGGAATCGCACGCCACATAAATGTCTGGCCAACCGTCTTCGTCAAAGTCGGCGGCCACAACGGTCATGCCGTAACACTTGTTGGCTTGCGCGATGCCTGCTTGGTGGCTCACATCGGTAAACGTCCCGTCGCCGTTATTCTTATAAAGCGAATGGCGGCCTGTGGGCAATCCGCGGGGGCCGCACTCGACGGGAATTCCCTTCCAATTGCAGTTGGTGTTCGCTCCAGGAACCGGCGCATGCTCAAAGGAGAAGCGGACATAATTCGAGACAAACAAGTCGAGGTGTCCGTCGCGGTTGTAGTCCAGGAAGCTGCATCCTGCGCCCCAGCGGGGTTGCTCATTCAAAAGACCGGCGGCCTTGGTTACATTCGTGAAAGTACCATCGCCATTGTTGCGGTAAAGAATGTTCTGCCCGAAGTACGTGCAGAAGATATCTTCAAAGCCGTCGTTGTTGTAATCCCCGATGCACACGCCGCAGGCCCAGCCAACCGCATGTAGACCGGCCTTTTCCGTCACATCGGTGAACGTTCCGTCTCGGTTGTTCTTGTACAGTCTGTTTGTAGCGCCCTCCGGAGCGCCTTCGAGCCGAGTCCCGCAAAGCAAGAAAATATCCATCCAACCGTCGTTATCGTAATCGATGAACGCGCAGCCGCAACCTGTAGACTCCAGAATATATTTCTTGCTTTCGACGCCGCCGTATATCGTCGGCGAGTGCAGTCCGGCGGCAGCCCCGACATCTACGAAATGCGCGTTAAATGGGCGACCGGAAGGCGCTTGCCTCGCCAACGGCTTGGCCGCGTGGGCCGCGACTCCTTGCCCAAGCGTTCGTTCCGCCGAGAGCGCGATGGCCGATCCGATCGACATTCCCATGAACGCGCGACGCGTGTAGATCATTCTGGAAGAGTTCCTTTTCCCTGCAGGCTGGTCTCGTGTTATGCCTTCGAAACCGGCGTCCAAACCTGCATCGGCGTCGCCGCGCGATTTGCCCACGCGTAGTACGGCACAAAGCTCAGCTCCACCGCCCGCGCTTTAGACGTTTCGGAACTGTATGCACGATAGAGCGCGCTACGGGAATTGGACTTCTCGCTGACCGCCCCCATATGCTTCAGCATCACGATTCCGCCGAGAACATCTTTGTGGAACTCTTCGTGGAACGCGGATGAGTCCTTCTGCCGCACATCAAGCGACACATCAAATAGCTGCACGCCTTCCGGCTGATCCAGTTGCTCGAGACAATACACAATTGGCCCGCGTTGCACCGCCACGCGTCCGTAGTCATCCACCACGCGTGGATTTGCCTCGATCACTTGCGGCGTCATCCCAAACTTCACTTTGATCACATCGCCAGACGTCCACCGGCGCCGCACCGCGAGATATTGGCCCGGAGTCGCCCCCGAAACCGCTTTTCCATTGACCGTAACCTGCGTTCCGTCCGACCAACCAGGCACACGAAGATAAAACGCGAACTCGCTTGGCTTTGCCGGCGTAACCGTAATATCCACGCCGCCATCCCACGGATAGTTCGTCTTCTGCACAACTGTCAAGCAGGTCCCATCTTCCAAATGCCAATCCAGTTGCGAGTTGTCGTACAGGTGCGCGTACAGTCCGTCCTTGCTCGTGCTGTAAAAATAGCCTGGCAGCGAAGCGAACGTCCTCTCCAAATTCGGCGGGCAGCAAGTCGTGTCGTACCACGGATTGCGAATGTGGTCGCCGCCCGACGGATCAAATCCCAGGGGATTCCGGTAACAATACATCGTCCCATCCAGCGACATCCCCGAATTAATCCCGTTATACAAAGCCCGTTCGATGACATCGGCAAATTTAGCGTCGCCGGTCGCTGCCAGCATCCGCCAATTCCACATCATGTTGCCGATTGCCGCGCAGCTCTCTCCATAGGCCGTGAAATTCGGCAACTCATACGAATCGCCAAACGCTTCGCCCTCACTGCGCGCGCCGACTCCTCCAGTCACGTACATCTGCGACGACACCAAGTCCTCCCAAAGCACGTTCAGCGTCTTCAAATACGTCGCCTCGCCGGTTTCCAGGTAATAATCCGTCGCACCGCAGCATGCATACATCGCACGTACGGCGTGCCCCTCGAGGTGCGTGCGCGAAGTGAAGGGAATTCCGCAGAAGTGGTACACGTAACCGCTTTGCGGTAGCTTGATGCGATCGTCTCCGTGAAGAATATAACCGGCAAGTTCGAGATAGTTTTTCTCCCCCGTCGTGCGGTAAAGCTCGATCAGCGCCATTTCCATTTCCGGATGCCCGGAAAGAATCGGCTTCTGGTCGGCTCCCGGCCCGAAATTCGGCAACAAATAACCGTCAACGAATCTAATTCCCGCATCGAGCAGCGTCCTGTCGCCCGTCCCGCGGTAATACGCAATCGCGCCCTGGATCATGTGCCCCATGTTGTAGAGCTCATGTCCCCACCGTTGCACTTCAGGAAGCATGCGATTCTTCGCCTTGTCGCCGACGTAGTAAGTATTCAAGTAGCCGCTCGGCTCCTGCACCGCCACAACTTCTTTGATAATGTTGTCGGTCATCGCGCGTAGTTCGGGACGGTCGCCGGACTGCAGCGCAAAACCCACAGCTTCTGTCCATTTGTAGACGTCCGAGTCCGAATAGACAGGCCCGCGTTGCGAAGCATCGCTCTTGCCAACGAGCCTCAGGAAATTAGTCATTCGTCCATTTGCTTCCAGCAATTTCTCCATGGACGGAATGCTCTTCTCGACGTTTGTTTCGCGCCGTGGACTCCAAAATCCACTTGTTATCGTCACCGCGTGCACCGGAATGTTGTGCAGCTTGGCGTATGGCGACTTATCCACAAAAAGAACGCCTTCATCTTTCCAGTCCGGATTGGACGCGCCCGAACCGCCTCCCCAGAACGCCCCGAGCAAACCATGTCCACGAACCGTACCCAATGCAGCCGCGGAAAAAGCAGCCCCGACAAACCCCCGGCGCGTCAATTTCGATCTCTTTGACATTCTGGCCTCCTCGGAACTTCTTATTCGTCCTTCTGCGCGAACCTCAAAAAACCCCACTCGAAAGCAATCGTCTAATAACCCCGCTCGATAAATCATTCCAGTGGATTAGCTTCCACCGGAAGCGATATCCCTGGCGTGTTTGGCATTCGCACGATCCAAAGAGAAGTGGCCCGCTAAAAGCCGGCATCCAAGCGGATATCTGACGGTATTCAGGAATGCTGCTCGCGATGGCGCGTGATGAATTCTTTCAGATATTCGCCAGCTTCCGTGATGTGTTTCCACAGAGCTTCGGAGGCCAACTCGGGATTTTTCTTTTTGCAGACAGCGAGAAGCTCCCGGTGCGCGCGGCCGGCGCGGTGGAGGTCGCGCGTAAAGACGAGATGGAGACGAGTGTAGCGATCGCAGTTGATGTTCAAGGTTTTTAGAAACGAAAGCATGAATGGACGATTGGCGGGGGCATAGAGAGCGGAATGGAAGCTCCAGTTCCACCGGCCCCAGGACTTCACTTCCGAATCCTTCTCCAGCGACTGCTCGTATTGAACGAGGATATCTTCCGCTTGTTGGAAATCCTCTTCCTGCATGTTCGGAATCGCATGACGCAACATGTAGCATTCGAGCACGGCGCGAGTCTCGAACATCTGCATAATCTCATCGGGCGAGAGAGCGGAGACAACAGCGCCGCGATTGGCCACAATGGTGATGAGCCCTTCGGCCGCCAAATGGCTGAGAGCTTCCCGCACGGGAATGCGGCTGATCTGAAATTCGGTGGCGATAGCGTCCTGGCGCAGTTGTTCGCCTTCCCGCAGTTCGCCGGTGAGAATTTTTTCCCGGAGGCGCTCGACGACGGCAGCAGACAGGGATTGACGCCGGATGGGATCCGATTTTTTCGGGGCGATTGTCTCAATCGTTGAGCGAGGATTTGTTGCCTTCATATTCGTAAGTTCACCGACCCGATATCGCCCGATAGAGCGGGCCAAAAGCGAGAGCAAGAGTTACTGGAGTACACAACCATTGCCGGTGGCACGGAGCAGACTTGACGAAATTACCGCTCGAGTCTTTGGGACAGCTTTGCGCACCTCGTTGAGACTATAAAATAAATGTCAAATTTACAACTCTCAGCGGGTAAAGTTACCATCCACCATTCTCCAAATCCCCAGCGGATTACTGTTTTTCAGTTCGGCAGGCAATGCGCTATCCGGAAAATCCTGATAACAGACGGGACGAGCAAAACGAAATATTGCCTGCGAACCCACCGAAGTGGAGCGGCTGTCGGTGCTCGCGGGATAGGGTCCTCCATGGACCATGGCGTGACAAACCTCCACGCCCGTCGGATAACCGTTGAAAAGGATGCGGCCGACCTTGAGCTTCAGGATTTCGAGCAAGTCGGAGAATTCCCGGAGGTCTTCTTCGGTGCCGTGAATCGTGGCGGTGAGATGGCCGCTGAGACTTCGAGCGGCATCCAGGATTTCTTGCTTATTGGAAAAGTGAACCAATAGGGTCGAGGGGCCAAAAACTTCGGCGCCCATGTCCGGGTTATGCAAAAAATTGGCAACGTCCGTCTGGAAAAGTGCAACGCCTGCTTGGAACGCCGGCTCAGAACCAGGCTGCTCCCCTTCCGCAACCAGAGCCAGCTCGGAACGCCCTTTTCTATTTTGGATTTCGCGTTGGTACGAATTTCGAATGCCAGAGGTCAGTAGAGTGAATTTCGGAGAGTGAGCAACCTTGTCTTGAAGCGAAGGCAGGAAATCCGCCGAAGCATCCTGTTGAGAGAAAAAAACCAGACCAGGCTTGGTGCAGAACTGCCCGCTCCCGAGCGTGAAGGAACCGTGAAGCTGAGAAGCGATCTCCTTGCTGCGTGCTGCCATGGCGCCAGGAAGAATGAATACCGGATTCGTGCTGCCCATTTCGCCATAGAACGGGATGGGCTCTGGACGGCGGACGGCCAAATCCATCAGAGATCTTCCCGCGGCAATCGAGCCGGTGAAACCTACGGCCTTGACGAACGGATGCTGCACAAGCTTTGCGCCGACCTCTGTTCCTGAATCGAACAAGAGAGAGAATACGCCTTCGGGTAGTCCTTGCTCGCGAACGCAGTCTCGGATGGCGCGCCCCACCAGTTCGCTCGTGCCCGGATGGGCGGGATGCGCTTTGACGATCACTGGATTTCCGGCAGCCAACGCGGAGGCCGTGTCACCGCCAGCGACGGAAAAAGCGAGCGGGAAATTGCTGGCTCCAAAAACCACAACGGGTCCGAGGGGATGCAACATCGAGCGAATATCTGGTTTGGGTAATGGCTTGCGAGTCGGATCGGCGTGGTCGATACGAGCGGAAACCCAGGAACCTTCCTCGATTAAAGACGCAAAAAGCCTCAACTGATTGCAAGTGCGAGCCGTTTCGGATTTCAGGCGCGGTTCGGGAAGAGCGGTCTCCGCGTGAGCACGCGCTACAAGCAAATCGGTTAGTGATTCGAGGCGAGAGGCGATGCGATTGAGAAAGGAAGCTCGCTCGCGCCCGGTTAAACGCGCGTAGGCGGAAAAGGCTTTACGAGCGAGTTCAGCGGCTCGCTCGATGTCTTCCTGGCTCGCCGAATAAAAAATGAGATCGATCTTTTCGCCAGTCGCGGGGTTCCACGCGTGGAATGGGCCGGCGGTGGACGCAGAGTCGCGAAAACCAATGAGGGACTTTCCGAGGATTTCCATTGGCAGATGTCCTTTATTTCGCGCCTTGCCGCAGCCGGAGTTCGGTGCTGGCTTTTTGCGGGCGAGTACGGAGAGCGTGATGGATCAGTTCTTTCGTGTCTTGCAGTTCTTCGCCGGTCAGCCGAAGTTTTGGCGGCCGGACATCGGAGTTCCCAATGCCGAGTTCCTCTTGCACGAGTTTGATGAGTTGAACAAACTTCGGGACTGTATCGAGACGAAGCAAAGGAAGGAACCAACGATACAGCTCGAAAGCTTCAGAGGATTTTCCCTGCATGCCGAAATCGAAAAGGTCCACGGATTCGCGCGGCAATGCATTGGCAAGGCCGGCAATCCAACCGACAGCTCCCACTCCAATGCCTTCGAGAATGGCATCGTCAACGCCAACAAATAAGGCGAGGCGGTCGCCGAGCAGCGCGCGAATGGCAGAGACGCGTCTGATGTCGGCGCTCGATTCTTTCACTGCGACGAAATTAGCGCGCTCGGCGGCGAGCTCGCGAATCTGTTCTGGCACGAAATCCGTGCCGTAGGCGATCGGATTGTTATACAGCATGCCCGGGAGAGGCGTGGCATCGAACACCGCGGAAACGTGCGTTTTCATTTCACGCCAATCGCCGCGATAGACGTAGGGCGGCAAGACCATCAGACCGTCGCAGCCAGCAGAATGAGCATGTTTGGCGAGACTCACAGATTCGGCAGTAGTGAGGGAGGAAATCGCAGCAACAACCGGTGCGCGACCCTTCAAAGCTGTGACGCAAGTTTTCAGGACTGCGATCTTTTCGTCCAGCGAAAGCGTCGCGCCTTCACCCAGCGAACCCAAAGCGACGACTCCGGTGCAGCCGTTTTCGACGAGCCACTGGCAGTGGTTCGTCATGAAAGCATGGTCTATCTGAGATCCGTTCGCGAAGCAGGTAGTGATTGCAGGAATAACGCCTTGCCACTTCATTGTGATCCTCCATGGCGTTGCGCTGGACTAGCCGGCGGCGACGTCGCCGCAAGACTTGAGCAACGCACGGGAAATATCGGTGGACGCGAGGAGTCTATAGTCCATCCGAACAGAAATTCGGCCGCTGCCCCGCAGACGCGCCCCTGACAAGGGCCCATCCCGCAGCGGGAGTGCAGTTTCGCGGCACGCCACGAAGCATGTTTTCGAGCGTCTTCAAAGGAGATGTCTTCGCAGCGGCAGAGCAACGTGTCAGGCTTTGCCAGAGTTGCGAGTTCGGGGCGGAGCGCGAAAGCCCTCTTCATGGCATTGACGACTTTTTTGTAACGGGCGCATGTTGCTAGAAGTTGTTTCGAGGAATTGAAGTTGCCTGCCGCGGCATAGCCGCCGATTTGACCTTCTACGATGGAAAGCTCCAAGCCGCCGATCCCCGTGGGCTCTCCAGCACAGTAGATACCGGGCTGCGAGGTCTCCTGAAACTCGTTCACTTCGACAAAGCCGTTGGTCACCCGGCAATCCAGCGCGCGTGCCAACTCAAGATTTGGAACGAGATGAAATCCGCAAGCCAGGTAATCGCATTCGATTTCGCGGCACCGCTGGTTGTCGGAGATTTGGACCGACTGCAAGCGGTCTTTGCCAAATGCGGCGACCGGCCAAGCGTTCATGATGTAGGGCGCGCGTCTACTGCGGAATCTGAGCTGGGCTGCTTCTACAAGTTTGCCGGGGAACGCTGCCAAGGTCAGCGCAAATGCACGGAGTTGAGCGAAGGAGGCTTGCTCGCAGATGCAAAGCACGTTGGCGCCATGTTCGCTCAAGTAGGCAGCCACCGCCAAAAGCAATGGGCCGGTTCCGGCGAGGACGACGCGCTTGCCGTTGATCGGCAAACCGGATTTCACTATGGCCTGAAGGCCTCCGGCGCCAACAACATTCGGCAGAGTCCAGCCAGGGAACGGGAGAAACAGTTCGCGTGCACCCGTTGCGAGGATTAGCTTGCCGTAGAGGATCTGCCAGAGCGAGTCGTCAGACCCTGCTTCCAAAGCGCCATTGCGGGCATAGAAAACACTGGTGCTGGAGAGTACCGAAACGCTTGAGTTCGAAAGCCGATCGAGCCAATGCTTCGCTTGCGAATGGTATGAGGTTTTCGAGCCGCCGCGCCAAATCTGTCCCCCCGGAGCAGGATTGTCATCCAGCAAGGCCACGCGCGCGCCAGACTCAGCCCCCGCAACGGCTGCCGCGATCCCCGCTGGGCCGGCGCCGATTACGGCGACATCAAAGTTGCGTTGGATCACGCTATCCATGAGCTTTGATTTCCATGTCCGCTTCGCAGATGACCTGGCAACTGCGGCGATGCGGTCGACCGTTGATTTCCACGCGGCATTCAAAGCACGTACCCATGCCGCAAAGCGGAGCGCGCGGCTGGCCGGAAACCGAGGTCCGGCAAGCGCCGGTCGAAAGCAGGACGGCTACCGCAACCGTCGATCCGGCAGGAACGTTTACCGGAGTACCGTTGACGCGCACTGTGAGAGTTTCAGACATGTG
>Ga0210403_10004077_pt1 | contig 12661 bp, 12 predicted proteins | sample IncBWC19MmetaG_FD_150863 | JGI IMG/M metagenome (GOLD analysis project Ga0210403, IMG submission 150863) | Forest soil microbial communities from Barre Woods Harvard Forest LTER site, Petersham, Massachusetts, United States - Inc-BW-C-19-M | ecosystem: Environmental > Terrestrial > Soil >... | reverse complement strand
AAAACGCAGTGGAAATTGCTGGCGGGTCTAACGAGCGGTTAGAGGCGCATGAGCCCCAACCATCGGCAACCGGATGAGGCCGGAAGCCTTATGAATGTTGCGGCCGGCAGCTTAAGCCGTCGACCGTAGAGGTCTTAGCGAATGACGTACGGCAGCAGCCCCAGGAAACGGGAGCGCTTGATGGCGCGGGCGAGTTCGCGCTGCTTCTTGGCGGAGACCGCGGTGATGCGGCTCGGCACGATCTTGCCGCGCTCGGAGACGTAACGCATCAACAGCTTGGAATCCTTGTAGTCGATCTTCGGCGCGTTCGGACCCGTGAACGGGCAGCTCTTGCGGCGACGAAAGAACGGACGGCGTGCACCAGCTTCAGCCATGGTTCTTACTCCTCTGCAACCGTTTCGACGGCATCTTCGCGCGGACGGCGCGGGCCGCGGTCGCCACGGAAGCCGCCGCCGTCGCGATCACCGCCGCGGAAGCCACCACCTTCACGATCGCCACGGAAGCCGCCGCCTTCGCGGTCACGGAAGCCGCCACCGCCGCGATCGTCGCGCTCGCGGTCACGATCGGCCTTGCGCATCATGGCAGAGGGACCTTCCTCGTGCTCCTCGACGCGGATGCTGAGATAGCGGATCACGTCCTCGCTGATGCGCTCCTGGCGCTCGATCTCGGCGATCGCCGCGGACGGCGCGTCGATGTTGAGCAGCACGAAATGTGCCTTGCGGTTCTTGTTCATGCGGTAGGTGAGGGAACGCACGCCCCAGTTCTCGGTCTTGGTGACCTTGCCGCCGGCCTGTTCGACAATGCCGGTCATCTGGGTGGTCAGTTCTTCCACCTGTTGGGTGCTCGCGTCCTGACGCGCGAGAAATACATGCTCATACAGAGGCATGAGAGTCCTTTCCTGACATGTTGGCGCGGCTCTCGGCGTCAAGCCCTTCGAGACCTTCGGAAAGGACTCGCAAGATAAGCTCAAAGGCGGAAGCACGGGACGACGGGCCGACTGGCCCTGCCACATCAACTCAAGGAATGAATTGCTGAGACCGTCCGTTCAGCTCCCGGCCGGGACCCACGGATGGCGCGCTTTATACGGATTTTGGCCGCCTTGGCAAGGAAAAGCGGTCCGAAATAGTGGGCTGTTTGCCCCGAAAACACCGCTTGGCTTGACATGGCGGCCATCAGCAGTGTCTTACGGCCCAAACTTGAGGCAGATTTGGACGTTCGGGGAGCGCCGATGACGGCAGCATTCACATTTCCGGGGCAGGGTTCCCAGGCGGTTGGGATGGGCAAGGCATTGGCCGACGCCTTTCCGGCCGCCAAAGCCGTGTTCGACGAGGTCGATGCCGCGCTTTCGGAGAAGCTCACGGCGATCATCTGGGAGGGGCCGGCCGAGAGATTGCAGCTCACGGAGAACGCTCAGCCGGCGCTGATGGCCGTCTCGATTGCCACCTTGAGGGCGCTGGAGACCGAAGCCGGCTTCTCGGTCGGCCGGGACGCGGCCTTTGTCGCCGGCCATTCGCTCGGCGAATATTCAGCGCTAGCTGCGGCCGGCAGCCTGAGCGTGTCGGACACCGCGCGGCTCCTGCGCACGCGTGGGCTGGCGATGCAGAAGGCGGTGCCGGTCGGCGCCGGCGCCATGGCAGCACTTCTGGGCCTCGATTACGACGCGGCGGTTGCGGTTGCCAACGAAGCCGCCGAGGGGCAGGTCTGCCAGGCCGCGAATGACAACGGCGGCGGTCAGGTGGTGGTTTCCGGCGACAAGGCCGCCGTCGACCGCGCCGTCGAAATCGCCAAGGCCAGGGGCGCCAGGCGCGCCATGCTGCTGCCGGTGTCCGCGCCTTTCCATTGCAAGCTGATGCAGCCCGCCGCCGACGTCATGGCGAAAGCGCTCTCCGAAGTCACCATCAGCAAGCCGGCCTCGCCGCTGGTGTCGAATGTGCTGGCGTCCGCCACATCAGATCCCGACGAGATCCGCCGCCGCCTGATCGAGCAGGTCACGGGAACGGTGCGCTGGCGCGAGTCGGTCGCCTATATGGCCGCGCACGGTGTCACCCGATTCCTGGAGATCGGCGCCGGCAAAGTGCTAAGTGGCCTGGTCAAGCGCATTGCCGACGGCGCCGTCGGCATCTCGGTCGGGGGACCCGGCGATATCGCTGCGGCCAAAGGCGCGGTTGCGGCGGCGCAGTCGGCGTGAGGAGAGTTTGATGTTCGATTTGAGTGGCAGGACGGCGCTCGTGACCGGCGCGACCGGCGGCATCGGCGGCGCGATCGCGCAGGCGCTGCATGCGCAAGGCGCTACGGTTGCGATCTCGGGGACGCGGCGCGAGGTGCTGGATGGCATCGCGGCCAAGCTGGGCGAGCGCGCACATGTGCTGCCCTGCAACCTCTCCGACAATGCTGCGGTCGAGGCGCTGGTGCCCGCGGCCGAGGCGGCGATGGGGCAGGTCGATATCCTCGTCGCCAATGCCGGTATCACCCGCGACAATCTCTTTGTGCAGCTGCGCGATGAGGATTGGGACGAGGTCATCAACGTCAACCTCTCCGCGACCTTCCGGCTGGCCCGTGCCGCCACCAAACTGATGATGCGCAAGCGCTTCGGCCGCATCATCGCGATCACCTCGGTGGTCGGCGTGACCGGCAATCCCGGGCAGGCCAACTACACCGCGTCGAAAGCGGGCCTGATCGGCCTGATCAAGACCGTCGGCGCCGAATACGCCAAGCGCAACGTCACCGCCAATTGCATCGCGCCCGGATTCATCAAGACACCGATGACGGATGCGCTCAACGACAAGCAGCGCGAAACCATCCTGTCCAAGGTCCCGGCCGCGCGCCTCGGCACCCCCGAAGACATCGCCGCCGCCGCGGTCTTCCTCGCCTCCAATGAAGCCGGCTACATCACCGGCCAGACCCTCCATATCAACGGCGGCATGGCCATGATCTGAGGGCGGCGGGCCGAAGCCCCGGTATGCGGCGAAACGCCGTTTCCAAGGCCGATCCGGGACTTATGGCCAAGGCTTTTGAAGTATGATACCCGAACCCCCAAATGGATGGGCAAAGAACGCCATTGCAGGATTTGGAAACCCTGTATATTGGCGGAGCGGAGCCTGCCGTGACGAAGGCGGGCTCACGTCGGCCAGTGTCGATGACCGAAGTTCCTGCGCCACCCGCCACGATGGTTCACGAGCTTCGAAACCGGGACGCTGGTAACGGGGCCAAATCAGGTTTATGCGCGACGTTCGAAGGAAGTTTAACGACCACGATGGCTCGTATCATCCTGGGGTCGGGTCAAGGAAACAAGCACGAGGTTGAACGATGAGTGAGATTGGCGAGCGGGTTAAGAAGATCGTGGTCGAACACCTTGGTGTTGAGCCCGAAAAAGTGGTCGACAACGCGAGCTTCATTGACGACCTCGGCGCTGACAGCCTCGACACGGTCGAGCTCGTGATGGCATTTGAAGAAGAGTTTGGTTGTGAGATTCCCGACGACGCCGCGGAAACCATTCTGACCGTCGGCGACGCCACCAAGTTTCTCGAGAAGAACGCAAAAAGCTGACGCCCTCGCGCGGTAACGACGAAACCGGCCGGGCCGTGACACGGTCGGCCGGTCTCTTGTTGCAGGCCGCCGGTCAAAGGCTGGAGTTGCACACATGAGACGAGTTGTCGTCACGGGCCTCGGCATGGTGTCGCCACTCGGTTGTGGCGTGGAGCCGACCTGGAAGCGGATTCTGAGCGGGGCGAGCGGCGCGCGCGTGATCGACACTTTCGACGTGTCCGATCTGCCGAGCAAGATCGCCTGCCTCGTTCCCCGCGGCGACGGCAGCGACGGCAGCTTCAATCCCGACCAGTGGATGGAGCCGAAGGACCAGCGCAAGGTCGACGATTTCATCATCTTCGCGATGGCCGCCGCGAAACAGGCGCTCGATGACTCCAGCTGGCATCCTTCGACCGAAGAGGAAATGTGCGCCACCGGCACCATGATCGGCTCCGGCATCGGCGGTCTCTCCGGCATCGCCGACACCGCGATCCTCTTGAAGGAACGCGGGCCCCGAAAAGTTTCGCCGTTCTTCATCCCCGGCCGTCTGATCAACCTGGCCTCGGGCTATGTGTCGATCGAGCACGGGCTGAAGGGGCCGAACCACGCGGTGGTGACGGCCTGTTCCACCGGAGCGCATGCGATCGGCGACGCCAGCCGGCTGATCGCGCTCGGCGATGCCGATGTGATGGTCGCGGGCGGAGCGGAATCGCCGGTCTGCCGGATCGGCATGGCCGGCTTCTGTGCGGCGCGCGCACTCTCGACCGGTTTCAACGAGACGCCGGAGAAAGCCTCGCGTCCCTACGACAAGGACCGCGACGGGTTTGTCATGGGTGAGGGCGCCGGCATCGTGGTCCTCGAGGAATATGAACACGCCAAGGCGCGCGGCGCGAAGATCTATGCCGAGGTCACCGGCTATGGCCTGTCCGGCGATGCCTATCACATCACGTCGCCCTCGCCGGATGGCGACGGCGGCTTCCGCAGCATGGCTGCGGCGATGAAGCGCGCCGGCATCACCGCCGCCGATATCGACTACATCAACGCGCACGGCACCTCGACCCAGGTCGGCGACGAGATCGAACTTGGCGCGGTTGAACGGCTGCTCGGCAATGCCGCGTCAAAGGTGTCGATGTCGTCCACGAAGTCCTCAACCGGGCATCTCCTGGGTGCGGCCGGTGCAATCGAGGCGATCTTCTCGATTCTCGCGATTCGCGACAATATCGCGCCGCCGACCATCAATCTGGACAATCCCTCGGTAGCCACAGCGATCGATCTCGTGCCTCACGCGGCGCGCAAACGCGAGATCAATACCGCGCTGTCCAATTCGTTTGGTTTCGGCGGCACCAACGCCTCCGTCATCGTCCAGCGCGTAATCAATTGATGCTGTTCGCCGGGAATCGGATAGCTGGAAACACCGTTTCGCCGCATTCAGTGCAAATCGTTAAGTCGGGCGTAGATTACCGGCCGCTTGCGTGAGCGCGAGGCCACAAGAGTGCGATAGGATTGGGATGAACTGCTATCGCGCTCTAGATTCTTCACTGAGCATGATCTCGGCGCAAACGCATTCCACGTTTGTCGCGAGGGAAAACCGGCATCCACTTTGTCCGGATCATGCTCTAGAGCGACAGGATTCAGGTTGCATCGATGAGTGAAAGGCCGCCCATTTCGCCCCGGAGCCCGCGCGCCGCGCTGGAGCCCGAGAAGGTACCGCCGCCGCCCAAGCGTTCCGAACGCGCCCGCAATCCCTTTGTCGTGGTTGGCAACGCCATCATCACGATCGTGCTGCTGCTGCTGCTTGGAACCGGCACCGCCTATTATTACGGCAAGCAGGTGCTGGAATCGCCGGGACCGCTCAGGGAAGACAAGGTCGTCAATATCCCGGCGCGCGCCGGCAAACGGGACATCGCCGACGTCCTGCAGCGCGAAGGCGTGATCGACGTCAATCCCTGGCTGTTCATCGGCGGCGTGTTCGCGATGAAGGCCAGTTCCGATCTGAAACCCGGCGAATATTCGTTCCAGAAAAACGCGAGCCTGCGCGACGTCATCGCCACCATCGTCGAAGGCAAGGTGGTGCAGCATTCCGTGACGATACCGGAGGGACTGACTTCCGAGCAGATCGTGGCCCGGCTCGGCGACAACGACATCTTTGGCGGCGGCGTGCGCGAGATCCCGCGCGAAGGCACATTGTTGCCGGAGACCTACAAATTCCCGCGCGGCACCACGCGCGACCAGGTGATCCAGCGCATGCAGGCGGCCCAGAAGCGCGTGGTTGCTGAAATCTGGGAGCGCCGCAGCCCTGACGTTCCGCTCAAATCGCCCGAGCAGCTGATCACGCTGGCTTCCATCGTGGAGAAGGAAACCGGCAAGCCTGACGAGCGCAGCCGCGTCGCCGCGGTGTTTGTCAACCGCCTCAGGCAGAAGATCAAGTTGCAGTCCGATCCAACCATCATCTACGGCCTGGTCGGCGGCAAGGGCACGCTCGGCCGGCCGATCAAGCGCAGCGAGATCACCCAGCCCTCGCCCTACAACACCTATGTGATCGACGGACTGCCGCCGGGGCCGATCGCCAATCCCGGCCGCGCCTCGCTGGAGGCCGCGGCCAATCCGGCGCGCACGCGCGATCTCTTCTTCGTGGCCGACGGCACAGGCGGCCATGCCTTCACCGAAACCTACGACCAGCACCAGAAGAACGTCGCCAAGCTGCGCGCGACGGAGAAGCAGGTCCAGAACGACACGGTCGAGCCGGCCGACGACGCGCCACCGCCAGTCGCCGCCGCGCCCGCCGCCGCCGACGCACCGCCTCCGACCGGGACGACCGCCAAGCCGCCGGCCGCGAAACGGCCGGCCCGAACACCCGCGCCCCGGCAGGGGGCCGCGCAATCCGTGCCGGCGGCACCGACGGTCCAGCAATAGCTGGAGCATGATCCGGAAAAGTGGACACCGGTTTTCCCTCGCGACAAACGCGGAATGCGTTTGCGCGGAGATCATGCTCAATCAAGAATCCAGGGCGCGATGGTGATTCGCCCTGATCCCATCGCGCTCCAGTCTGGGCGTTAACGCCCAGGGAAAACGCCCAAGACTCCACTTTTCCCAAAAAGGTCTTATGGTCCGCGCGCGTCGGTGTTACGCGAATCTGCGTTCGTCCCGTTCTGTCTGTCCCTCGGAGAATTTCAGGCCATGGTGCTGTCGAGCATGACCGGCTTTGCCCGCAGCCACGGCGCAAGCGGACCCTATGCGTTCGAATGGGAGCTGAAGTCGGTCAACGCCAAGGGATTTGACCTGCGCCTGCGGCTGCCGCCCGGCTGGGACGAGCTTGAGGCGCATGCCAAGAAACGCGCCGGCGAGGCGCTGGCGCGCGGTACCGTCTACGCCAATTTCAATATCAAGCGTGCCAACGCGCTCTCGACCGTGCGCATCAATGAGGACGTGCTCTCCTCCATCGTGAAGGTCGCGGGCCAGCTCGCCGGCAGGATCGATGCGGTGGCGCCGAGCATCGACGGGCTGCTCGCGATCAAGGGCGTCATCGAAGTGGTCGAGCCGGAAAGCAACGAAGAGGAAGACAAGGCGGCGAAAGCCGTGGCGGCGGCTGCTTTCGACGAGGCGCTGACCAATCTTGTCGCGATGCGCAAGCGTGAGGGTATGGCCCTTGGGCAGATTCTCTCCCAGCGGATGGACGAGGTTGAGGCGCTCGCAAAGCGCGCGGAAGCCGCGCCGGGCCGCAAGCCCGAAGCCGTGCGCGCGCGGCTGGCCGAGCAGGTCACAGCGCTGCTCGAGACCTCCGAGCGTTTCGATGCCGACCGGCTGACCCAGGAGGCGCTCTTGATAGCGGCGAAAGCCGACATCCGCGAAGAGCTCGACCGCATCGCCTCCCACATCTCGCAGGCCCGCGAGCTGATCGGCAAGGGCGGCCCGATCGGGCGGCGGCTCGATTTCCTGGCGCAGGAATTTCACCGCGAGGTCAACACCTGCTGCTCGAAATCGAACGACATCGAGCTGACCAACACCGGGCTGGAGATGAAGAACGTGGTCGAGCAGTTCCGTGAACAGGTCCAGAATCTGGAGTGACCGATGACGGCGCAAGGGCGCGGCTTTGATGGGGTGGAACGGCGCGGTCTGATGTTCGTGCTGTCCTCGCCCTCGGGCGCTGGCAAGACCACGCTGTCGCGCCTTCTGATGGAGCGCATGCCTGGCTTGCGGATGTCGGTGTCCGCGACCACGCGCCCGATGCGGCCCGGCGAAGTCGACGGCAAGGACTATCTCTTTGTCGATCACGCCCGCTTTGAAGAGATGGTGAAGCGGCACGAGCTGCTGGAATGGGCGAATGTGTTCGACAATCGCTACGGCACGCCGCGCGCGCCGGTCGAGGCCGCGCTGTCGGCGGGACAGGACGTGCTGTTCGACATCGACTGGCAAGGTACCCAGCTGTTGCGTGAGAAGGCGCGCGCCGACGTCGTCAGCGTGTTCATCCTGCCGCCGTCAGCGGCCGATCTCGAAAAGCGCCTGCATTCGCGCGCGCAGGATTCGGCCGGTGTGATCCGGCGCCGCATGAGCCGAGCCAGCCACGAAATGAGCCACTGGGCTGAATACGATTACATCGTCATCAACCATGAGATCGACGAGGCCTTTGCCGAGGTGCAGTCGATCCTGAAAGCCGAGCGGCTGAAGCGCGAGCGCCGCACCGGGCTCACCACTTTCGTGCGTGAGCTGCAGCGGCAGTTGGAGAAATAATCTCGGGCGACTCTAACCCATCATCCCTGAGAGCGGGCGTAGTCCGCGTCTCGAAGGATGAGGCCGAGATGTCTTCAATGGGGCCCCATGGTTCTCCCGGCGATGCGAAGCGTCGTCCGGAGACGGCGCATTCGCGCCTCCTCACCATGAGGGGCATCTATTGTCACAACGCAACCAATCACGACGACGCGTGTGCTTCGCGCTCGCCCCGCGTCTCCAGCTCATCGTGCAGCTGTGCGGTCAGCCTCGCCAGGAAATCCTCGATCTTCTCGACGCGCTCGTCCGTATCCTCGCGCTCGTCCATATCCTCATCCTCGGTTTCGCCGACGGCTTCTGCGAAATCGGACTGCGGTAGCACCCCGTACGTCTCGGGTACCACCCCGTACGTCTCGTCCAGATCCGTCAGCGCCGTGTGCGGCTCCGCGAGCACGGGGTCAATCCAGGGCGGGTTGCGGGGATTTTCTTCCGATTGCCAGTTGCTCCTCTCGCGCAGCCAGTCGTTGCGTTTGCGGCGGCGGCCGAGCCGGTACACGGCGCTGCCGGTCAGCCCGGCCAGCGCAAGCGCGCCGCCCGCCACCATGAGCAGTTTCTGGATCGAGCCGGTTTGGCGCTCGGTTGGTGCGGCCACCGGAGGCGGCGGAACCGCGGGCTGCTGTTGCGCCGGATCGGTGGTTGTCTCGGGTTCCGCATCCGCCACCATCAGCGAGGCTTCGGGTTCCTGTTCCGCAGGAGCCGTGTTCGAGTCTGCTGGAGCCGCGCCGGCGGATTGCGGCCAGCGCGACGCCAGCGGCGGGGGTGTTGCATTGTTGTCGGCAGGAGCCGCCGGCGCGGCTGTCGCCGCAGGCGGGCTCGGCCAAACCGACGGTGTCGCGTCATCTGCAACGCGCGTCCGCGGGCCGAGTTCAGCGTGCGCCTCGGCAATCGAACGCGTGGTGGCTTCTTGCCTGCGCGGCGCCGGCTTCTCGGAGGGAGCCTCGGCCGGCGTGTCCGCGCGTGCGGAGTCTTCGCCTTCGCCGCGCAGGTACCAGCATTTGCGGCCGGTGCCGCGCTCCGTGCGATAATACCAATGCTTGCCCTGCGGCGTTGGGTCCTTCGGTTCCGTCAAGCAGCCGTCGGCTGCCTTCGCACCGTAGTCGGGTAGTCCCGTCGCGATCGCGCCCAAGCCTATGGCAGCAGTGACAAACAGGGCCGATGCGAGTTTCGCTCCGACATTCGACATACGCATCTCCGGTTACGCGACACCACAAAAGACGCTCGCAATCTCGACGAAAAGTTGGGTCGTAATAGGCCGCAAATCCGGAGAGGATTGGGCTTAATTCGGGCCTGGTTCCAGCCCGTAAAAACTCGGGATTCCACCAGGCCGCGCACTCACAGGATTCAACTATGTCCGGTTAGCCCCGAGCGCGTGCGAATCCACCAGATTCATTCAATTTCCGGGTCCGCGCGGGGTTGGTTTTCGCAATCTCTCGTTAGCGGCGTGCCACCGGCAACATCAGCCCTACGATTGTTAACCCCTTGCGGTTACTGCGCCTGCCCACCATGATTGATGCCAATTTCTTTGTCGCAGCCGGGTGGCGATCATGCTGGGCACGAGTAGTTGGCAGCTCCGCGACGGTGAACAAATCATTGCTTGCAATAGAAGCCTCTTGGGTCACAGGCACTTTTTGATCGGAATCACCCGCGTTCGCAATGAAGCACTTGTTCTCCGGGATACACTGGACTACGTCGGCAAGCACGTAGATGCGATAATCGCCTATGATGACGCGAGTACGGATCGAACGCTGGAAATTCTTGGTGGGCACCCAAAAGTCGCTCTGATCGTGACAAATCGGTCGTGGGAAGCGGACATCGAGGCGCGCCGGATTGCCGAGGGTCGACATCGCGGACTTTTGCTGCAGACGGCGCGCGAACATTTTCAGTTCGACTGGATGTTTTGCTTCGATGCGGACGAGCGAGTTACCGGAGATCTACGCGGATACATGGAACGAACTCATTCCAGCGATTGCGACGGTGTGCGGGTTCAACTGTTCGACGCCTATATGACCGCCGGCGATCATGCACCCTATCAAGCCGATTGCGAACTATTGGGCTTTCGTCGTTTCTTCGGCCCGGAACGGCGAGACATTCTGATGTTGTGGCGAAACCGCTCGGAGGTCATCTTCGCGAAGCACCATGGGCGAGAGCCGGCCGGCGTAGAACGCGTGGGCACCAGTCTGTATTGCCAACACTATGGCAAGTCGTTGTCGGTCGAACATTGGGAAGAGACTTGCGAATACTACATGCGACACTTTCCGTTCGATACCTACGGACGAAAATGGCGCGATCGCAAAGGTCGAGCCATCCACACCCAATCCGACTTCATGCGGCCCTTGTACCAGTGGGGTGACACGCTCTTCGCGAATGCGGTCAAGATGTGACTTGTCCGAAAATCGGGCATGCCTTCCGCTTCGTGCCAATGTGACCGCTTGACTGACAGGCTCACGCCGAGTTTCTCACGCAGAGTGCCGCAATATTTTGGGCAAAACGCTCAACTAGATCAGCGAATGCAAAGCCCTGACTGCGGCCTCGCGGCTCTCCGCAGGAACAATTAGATTCACCGAATGCGGTGACAATACATATTTGTCGGCGATAATCCCGTGACGTTGCAGAATTTGAATCGCCTTGAACGGCAGGTCTGAAGAAACGCCGCCGAAGCAGGTGAGGCTCACCGAACTTAAGGTCTCACGCTGTTGGCGCAAGTCTTTGCTCCTCTCCAGCGTGCGCAGCAAAGTGTCGAGCGACTCCGAATCGGAAGTCATCATGATGCGCGTTTTTCCGCCGGTGAAAGCCGAGGCGAGGAGCTGCGGCCAAGATAAGCCGCTTTGTTTGAGATGCTGCGCGAATTTCTCGAAGCCTTGATTGAGATCCGCCGAATCGATCTCCACATGCTCAATGCGAGCTATTGAGTTGACGGCCAAAACTTTTCCGCTTTCCATCCCAATAACCTCTCTCATCACCTGCGTGCTGTGTTCAGCGCCGCCCAATTTTTTTAGAACCAGGGGTACGTTTTGGCTTTGTGCCAGCTCCACGCTGCGAAAATGCAAGACCTTGGCGCCCCAAAAGCACATTTCGGACAGCGATGTAAAATCCAGCTGACGCAAGGGTTTTGAATTCGCCACGATGCGTGGATCGGCCGAGCAAACTCCGTCGACCTCTTTGATGATCTCACAGCACTCGGCTTTTAGCGCCGCTGCCATGGCAACCGCAGTGGTGTCGCTGCCACCTCGGCCCAGTGTGGTGATTTCTTTGGTCACCGGATTCACGCCCTGAAAGCCTGCCAAAACCACGATGCGTCCGCGATCGAGTTCTTCGCGCACGCGAATGGGCCGCACATCCAAAATGCGGGCGAAAGAGTGGGATTCATCGGTCATCACTCCGGCTTGACTGCCGGTAAAACTAATCGCCGGCACGCCGAAATCGGACAGCGCCATGCTCACCAGAGACATGCTGATGCGCTCACCGGTGGTCAGCAACATATCGAGTTCACGGCGATTGGGATGCGGGCTTACTTGATAGGCCATTTTGACGAGTTCGTCGGTGGTCCTGCCCATCGCTGAAACGATCGCTACGACCCGATGACCACTCCTGTGCAGGTCGGCGAGACTGCTGGCGACCGCGCGGATTTTTGCCGGTGTTTCAAGACAGGTGCCGCCGTATTTTTGCACGATGATGGGATTGTTGCGCATTCTACCTACGGAAATACCCGGAGCGAGCCCTGCGCGCCAGCGCGAACAAACTGCGACACGCGCGGCTGCGCGCCCCTATCAGGAAGATAGTCCGCTTTGGGCATGAGCGATAAGCCCTCCCAGCCGCGGGTGCAACGCAATCGCATCACTCGCTCGCCAGCACGTCGGAGAACAGCACGTAGCGCTCGCCGTTGAAGCGCACCAGCCGCATCTGCTTGATCGGACGATGATCGGTCGGCCTCGAGGTCAGCCTGATGCCGGGCAGCAGGAGCGGCAGATCCATGTTGAGATGGGTGGCCTTGTCCATGACATTCTCGCGCGTGAGATTGTCGCCGCATTGCTTCAGGAGCTCGACCACCGCATGGCCGATATTGTAGCCATAGGGCGCGTAATAATCGCTCCTGTCGACACGCGGATTGTATTTGTCCATCCACAAATTCCAGGCCTTCATCTCCGGATCGTCGCGCCATTGCGGATCGAACGGGTCCTTCTGATAGGCCGCCGAGATGATGCCCCTGGCGGCCTCGAATCCCGCGGGGCGGATCGCGCCCGCGATCGAGGAGCCGACGCTGGAGACGAACTCTTGCGGATGCCAGTCGATGTCATAGGCCTTGCGGATCGCCTGCGCCGCGAATTTCGGCACCGAGAAAATCAAGAGCACATCGGCGCCAGCGGCCTTCAGC